>Ga0213870_1001038_pt1 | contig 12775 bp, 12 predicted proteins | sample WICALVC2017_Meta_FD_160119 | JGI IMG/M metagenome (GOLD analysis project Ga0213870, IMG submission 160119) | Freshwater microbial communities from subterranean cave lake in Wind Cave National Park, South Dakota, United States - WICALVC2017 | ecosystem: Environmental > Aquatic > Deep subsurface >... | reverse complement strand
TCTGTGCTAGTGCTAGTACCAGCATTGCTTTGCGTGGAACGAATAGGCAGAATATCTTTGAAAGAATCTTTGGGGACAGTATCCAGAGCGGTTTTCCGCTCTGCAAGCGCGGAATGCCATTGCTGGCCATTTTTTTCGATCAGAGCGGAAGAACCCCTCTCAACAAGCGTCGTAGGCCCCTTCCCATAATGTTTCTCAATTTTCTCAATCAGGGCCGATTCTGTGGCAATAAGCGGTTCGACATTGTAACCCGTGATAAACTTAATATCTTCAATGGCAAAAACATCGGTCGGATCGACCATGGCAAGGCTTACCGTTGTCCCCAGACGTTTTATTGGAAGGACGAGGTGTTTTCTAACCATGTCGCTTGGAATAAGTTTAACGACAAGATTATCGATTTCAATTTTGTTGAGGTCAACCGAGGGAACGCCCCAATGCTGGCTAAAAAATTTGGCAATTTGGACTTCGTCAACCAGACCCATTCGGGTCAGTATTTTTCCAAATCGCCCCCCCTCTTTTTTTTGAGTAAGGAGTGCCGTTTGAAGCTGATCTTCTGTTATTAGCTTGGCACTAACAAGTAGCCTCCCAACACTTTCCGCCATGACAAGAATCCTTCCTAAAACCGTTCAGAATATAAGCTACTGATAGAGTATATCCTTTTTTCCACCAGACTTCCAGCGATGTTGGGATTGTCACACGAACACGCCTATACTGTCAATAAAAAGACCCTGTTGCCGTGGTCTCTGCGCTAAAATGATTAGGACTTTGACTTTCGCACCCTTTGGCATATATAATGCGCCCGATTTTCCCCAGTAGCTCAGTCGGCAGAGCGGACGGCTGTTAACCGTCATGTCGCTGGTTCGAATCCGGCCTGGGGAGCCAACTCTGAACTATGGGGAAACAATTCGCAGTGGCCGTGCCACCACAGAAATGGATTAAAAAGGGAGAGCGGGTGTTGATGCCAAACTACGCCCGTTTTCCTTTGGTCTTCACGGAAGGAAGCGGAAGCATCCTCCTCTCTGCCGACAATACGCCTTATCTTGATTTTGTTAGCGGAATTGCTGTCAATAGTTTAGGGCATTGCAACAAAACCCTTGTCAATGCTATTTGCAAACAGGCAAATACACTTCTGCATATCTCAAACCTTTACTACAACATTCCTCAAATAGAGCTTGCCGAATGGCTAACAGAACACTCCTTTGCCGATCAGGCATTTTTCTGCAATAGCGGCGCGGAGGCAAACGAAGCCGCAATAAAATTGGCACGCCTATTTGCCAAAACCATCAATCCACAACGGTTTGAGATTATTTCTGCCGAGAATTCCTTTCATGGAAGAACATTGGCAACCCTTGCGGCAACCGGCCAGAAAAAACATCAAAAGGGATTTGAGCCTCTTCCAAAAGGATTTAAACACGTTCCATTTGACGATGCACAAGCGATTGAAAAGGCCATCACACCCAAGACTGCGGCTATTTTTTTAGAGCCGATACAGGGCGAGGGCGGAGTGAAGATTCCAAAATCCAATTATCTTGCCGAGGTTCGGAAACTCTGTGATAAAAACAATCTTCTGCTTATATTTGATGAGGTTCAGACAGGCATGGGCCGCACAGGCACCCTTTTTGCGTACGAACAATCTGGAATAACACCTGACATTATGACGTTGGCCAAAGGGTTGGGCGGCGGATTCCCCATTGGCGCAATGCTCGCCACAAAAAAAATTTCAACCGTGTTTACGCCGGGAAAACATGCGTCAACATTTGGAGGAAACCCGCTTGCCTGTTCCGCCGCAAACGCCGTGACCCAACAGATGACACCTGTCTTTTTAAAGCGTACACAGGGTGCAGGGCAGTATCTTTTGAAAAAACTGGTTTTAATGCAAAGCCAGACTGGCCTTATCAAGGAGGTGCGTGGCGCGGGATTGCTTGTTGGTATTGATCTTTTAGTGCCCGCTTTGGAGGTTATGAAAAAGGCACACAACAAAGGGCTGTTGCTCTCTCGCACATCGGAAAATACGCTTCGCATGACGCCGCCGCTCACGGTGAGTCGTAAGGAGATTGATCAGGCCGTTTCTATTTTAAAGGAGGTTTTAGGTGTCAAAGCGTGATTTTTTAGATTTAAACGCTCTTAGCTTAAAAGAAATCGAGCGCCTCATTGATCGCGCTGGTTATTTCAAAAAAAATAATCTGTCTGCAGATGAGACTTCCCTCTTGAAGGGGAAATCTATCGGGCTTTTTTTTGAAAAACCCTCCACCCGAACGCGTGTTGCATTCGAGGCGGCAATCGTTCGCTTGGGAGGCCATCCAATATTCCTTTCCCCCAATGACACCCAAACTGGACGTGGGGAGACGATTGCGGATACAGCGCGCGTCCTCTCTGCCTATCTTGATGCCATTGTCATCCGAACCTTTGAGCAGGAAAAATTGGTAGAATGGGCCAATTTTGCGACTGTCCCCATTATCAATGGCCTTTCTAACCTTTACCATCCCTGTCAGATTCTGGCAGACTTTCTCACTATTTTCGAGAAACGGGGACGACTTCGCGGGTTAAATCTTACATACATAGGCGATGGGAATAATATCGCACACTCACTGATGGAAGGCGGTGCAATGGTGGGGATGAATGTGACCTGCGCCTCTCCAATGGAATATGAGCCAAATCCAAATATCGTGAAGCGGGCCGCCGCGATTGCAGATACGAATCATTCTAAAATCATCGTGTTAAACGACCCAAAGAAGGCAGTGGCGGATGCCGACATTCTCTATACCGATACATGGGTTTCAATGGGATATGAAAAGATTCCGATAGTAGATAAGATGCGTAAGATTCCATTTTTGCCCTTTCAAATCAATCAAGCCCTTGTCAATCTTGCAAAAGAAAATTGCTTCATTATGCACTGTCTTCCGGCGCATCGCGGAGAAGAGATTACAGATGAAGTCATGGACGGAAAAGATTCGGTTATCTTTGAGCAGGCAGAAAACCGACTCCCAACGCATCAGGCCATATTAGAATGGGCCATGCAGAAAAAAATTGACTCGTTGTAACAAATTATGTTAGTGTCTCACGTTAATAACTCACATCTTTATTGAAAGGGAAATAAATTGGCAAGTGCAGTGATTGAGGCTAAAGAAAGGGGAACCTCCCCTGCGGACGGTTTGGGGGCAAAACAGCTCTATGAAATTATTTTTATTATAAAATCAACCCTTGCGGATGATGAAGTTTTAAAGACGATTGACAAGGTCAAGGCAACGGTTGAGCGCGGAAATGGGGAAATCGTCTTTCTTGAAAATATGGGCAGAAAAAAATTGGCCTACGAAGTAAAAAAGGAAAAGAAAGGGATATACATCCTCATGCATTTTAAAGGAAAAGGGAGCTTGGTTTTTGATGTTGAGCGAACTTGTAGACTTGAGGAGACCATTATTAAATTCATGACCGTTAAGGTAAACCCTGCGAATATCCGTCCAACAACGCCTACCCTAGAAAATAAAGGAACATCGGATGGCCAGCTTTAACAAAGTCATTCTAATGGGAAATCTAACAAGAGACCCCGAGATTCGGTCTTTGCCAAGTGGAATGCTTGTGGCGAACTTTGGGCTGGCTACCAGTAGAAAATATAAACAGGGGGATGAACTAAAGGAAGAGGTTTGCTTCACTGATATTGTGGTATTTGGAAAACAGGCCGAGAATTGCGGCAAGTACCTCACCAAGGGAAACGGTATAATGCTTGACGGAAGACTCTCTCAACGCCGTTGGGAAGATGCCGATGGGCAGAAACGCAGTAAGCATGAGGTTGTTGCGGAATCAATCCAATTTCTTCCAAAGAAGCCTTCTGGTTCTTCGGCTGGTTCTTCGGAAGGGGGAACATCGACTGCGAGCGGGGGAGAGAGATCCGAATCCGGTTCGGAAGAGTTTGGCGAAGAGATGCCATTTTAACGAGAGAGAGAAAATAGTAAGAAAGGGATATTTTTAATATGGGAGCGTATTTTCAGGAACAAAAGAAGAAGGTCTGTTTATTTTGCGTGGACAAGAAGGAAACGGTTAATTACAAAGAAGTCTCTGTGCTAAAAACCTTTTTGTCAGATCGCGGAAAGATTACCCCAAGGCGTATTTCTGGAAACTGCGCTTTACACCAAAGACAGGTCACTCGCGCTATTAAACAGTCCCGCAATATCGCCTTTATGTCGTTTGCGGAAGAGAGATAAACCGAAAAGAAACATCTTTTTGGGAGGAACATGAAAACTTCAGTCCAAGAAAATCCAAGTCTAAATCGGAGGTCGCTTCCTCGTAAGCCGGTGATGGTTTTAGAGGTCAAGGGACAGCAATTTGATAAAATCTTTCTCGCTTACGCCGAAGAAATTGGTTTAGGCGGGTTGCGCCTCTCTTCTTCTCACCCTTTAAAAATAGGGGATCATTTTCCTGTTGAGTTTGTCCTTCCCGATCAGGTTACAAAAATTACCTGTACAGGTGAGGTCGTTTGGAGGCATAATCACTCTGAAGGGTTCGGTGTTCGGTTTGTAGACCTCTCCCAGCAACTTAAAAAGGTTATTGGGACTTGGATTGACGAAGAAGATAAGAAGAAGAAACATTAACGGGGTGGGTCACCACCTACCAAAAGAAAGGGGGGCGACTGGTTTCGACGGAGATAGGAAGATAAGAGACGCATGCCGAGGTCCATTGGGCTCGTTAAACAAATGGAAAAAACATAGTTGCTAACGAAGAGTTAGCCCTCGCCGCCTAAGGGTAGCGACGTCAACCATCCTACGCCTACGGGGGTGGAAGACGCCATATAGTGGGCTCGCCTAGTCTTCTCGCTTCGGGGGATTGGGTTAAAGATGAAGCTGGCTAAGGGTTAAACCTGTCTTTGGGTGTAGCCTGCGGTAAGATATAAAACAAAGACTTAGCATGGAGTGGCTTTTATTGGATTGTTTTCGGACGCGGGTTCAATTCCCGCCGCCTCCACCAGATTATCCCTCCCCCTTGAGGGGAGGGAATTTTTAACTTTCCATCTATTTTTTGTCTAGTTTGTGCGGGTTGTGGTTGGGGCACGTTTTGTCTGAACAGCGTTCGGGGATGGTTTTAGTGCCTACCATCATGAGAGCACCGCAAGGCGCGCCTGTTTCTTTTTTGTACTGACAAAAGTTGCCCGTTGGTTTTGACTTGGTTGTGTTCTTGCAATCAGGGTAGCTTGTGCAACTGTAAAAAACACCGAAACGGCCTTTCCGTTCCGCCATAAAACCTTTCGCACAAACAGGGCATGCAACACCAGTATGGTTTAGGAGGGCCGCAGAATTATCTTTTTTGATGTGCTTGCATTTGGGATAATTACCACAAGAAATAAACCTGCCAAAACGGCCTTCGCGCTCAAAGAGGTTTGCTTTTCCACACTTAGGACAGTGTTCCCCTGTATCTTGCGGTTCAGCAAGCGCAGTGCCATCTGCCATACGCGCACCGACACATTCGGGATAGTTTTTACAAGAGAGAAATTTTCCGTTGTGAGACAGTTTGATAATCATTGCGCCTTGACACTTTGGGCACTTGTCTTTTTCATCCGCATCACCCAGCGTCGTCATTTTATCCAGAGATTCTTTGTCGGCCACCTCTTTTTTAAATGGCCCATAAAACTCAGTCAGTGTTTCTGTATACTGTCGTGTGCCGTTTGCAATATCGTCCAGTTTATCTTCCATTTCGGCGGTAAATGAGTCGCTGATGTAATGCGCGAAATTCTCTTCTAAAAAGGAACTCACGACTTCACCTGTATCCGTGGGGCGGAGTGCCTTGCCTTCTTTGATGACATACCCGCGGTCAACAATGGTCTTGATGGTGGCCGCATAAGTTGATGGGCGGCCAATATCACGCTTCTCAAGTTCTTTCACAATTCCCGCTTCGGAATATCGGGGGGGATGCTCCGTAAACTTTGCTTCATCCGTCAGATTGACAAGGGTAAGTTTCTCCCCTGTTGTGACGTTGGGAAGTTGCACATCTTCGCCGCGAGCATCAGGATCAGCAGAAAGCCAACCCGGCAGGATAAGGCGCGAACCCGTCAGTGAAAAATTAGGGATGGATGTATCATCAACATTGGCGAGAATGGTTGTGCGTGCGAGTTTTGCATCCACCATTTGTGAGGCGATGGTGCGCGCCCAAATCAGTCCATGCAATTTATTTTCTTCTGGGGGGAACGTCCACTGCGAGGTAACATCAAGGTCGGCCTGACTAGGATCGGTTGGACGGATGGCTTCGTGCGCTTCCTGTGCATTTTTACTTTTTGCTTTAAACACCCGCGCGAACACAGATGACGCACCATACCGCCTAGTAATTTCTTCAATGACAGCCGCTTGTGCATCTGCTGAAAGCATGGTGCTATCCGTACGCATATAGGTGATCATCCCTTTTTCATACAGTTTTTGCGCAACCATCATGGTGCGCGAAGGGGCAAAACCCAATCTGGAGCTTGCCGCCTGTTGCAATGTTGATGTAATGAAGGGGGCTTTAGGTGTGCGGCTCACAGCAGTTTCTTTGATGTCACAAACGCGCCATGGCTGTGAACGCCCAATCTTTAAGATATTTTTCACGAGGTTTTCGTCACGCGGTTCCTCGGTACAGGTAAGCGTCATCTCTACCCCACTTTGTATTTTGACCTTTAGTATGAGTTTCCAGTAGGCTTCGGAGATAAATTTTTTAATCTCGCGTTCGCGCTCAACGAGAATGCGGAGCGCAGGGGATTGTACCCGACCCGCAGAAAGACCGTACCGTACTTTTTTCCAAATGAGGCCAGAGAGATCATAGCCCACAAGCCGATCCAGTACCCGACGCGCTTCTTGTGCGCGCCGCAAGTTTTCATCAATCAGTCTAGGATGACGGATAGCATCCTCGATTGCTTTTTTTGTAATCTCATGAAAAACAATCCGCTGATAGTTTTGAATACCGCATGCTTCTTTGATATGCCACGCAATGGCCTCCCCCTCACGATCAGGATCGCTTGCGAGCAAGACCGAACTTGCTTGTTTTGCAAGCTGGGTAAGCTCCCGAACGATATCAGCTTTTTTTTCAGAAATTTCGTAACGCGGAATAAAGCCATCCGCAATGTTAATTGCATTTTTATTGCTTTTCGGCAGGTCACGAACATGCCCCACACTGGCTTTAACAATGTATCCCGCACCCAGATATTTATTGATCGTTTTGGCCTTAGTCGGCGATTCCACAATGAGCAATGTGGTTCCTTTTTTGCGCGACGCCACTGGAACTTCCGCTTCTTTCTTCTTTGCCATACATCTCCTATGTTCGAATAAAAAATTGCCCACCCATCTGACGCACCACGCCCTTTAATTCTAACGCTAATAGACAATATGAAACAACCGATGGTGCTAAAGTCGATTCTTCAATAATCGTATTGATCTGTTTTGGTTCCAACGAAAGAAGCGTATAGAGTTTCTCTTCGTCTCCGACAAGCGCAGGAATTTTCTTCAGAACAGTCGTCACAAAAATCGCTTCTTGCGGTTTATTTGCTTTTATTTGAGGGAGTAGTTCTTTGAGAATATCCTGTATATCCCCAACAAGTTTTGCGCCCGATTGAAGCAGATAGTGTACGCCTTTAGATGTATCGGAAAAGATTGATCCGGGAACGGCAAAAACCTCTCTCCCCTGCTCCATCGCAAAGCGTGCGGTAATCATTGATCCGCTCTTTGTCGAGGCTTCGCAAACCACGCATCCCAACGAAAGGCCGCTGATCGTTCGATTTCGTTGGGGAAAATAATGCGGTTCAGGATGTGTCCCCATGGGGAATTCAGAAAAGATCACCCCATTTTCAAGAATTTGGTCATAGAGCTTTCGATGCTCTTTTGGATAGATGACGTCAATACCACAGCCTAGAACAGCAATCGTTCTCCCGCCTGCAATGAGCGCGGCTTGATGTGCCGTTGCATCAACACCGCGGGCAAATCCGCTGACAACCGTTATCCCAATACGCGCAAGGGCACCTGCAATCCGCTCGGCAACCAATTTTCCATAAGGGGTCATATTCCGCGTCCCCACCATTGCTAGTGGATAAGGGTCTTTATCCATTTTGCCCTTTCTATAAAGAACAGGCGGGGGATCGTAAATTGTTAAAAGAAGCGGCGGATAATCTGAATCATTTAAGGTCAAGATTTTTACCCCATCCTTTTCTGTTTTCTCAATCTCTCGTTTTGCAGAATCAAAATCATTAAATGTGAGGATGTTTTTTGCGACCGATTCGGAAATTCCTTCTACGGCCCAAAGTGCCTCTTCGTCTGCAGAAAAAACGGCAGAGGGGGTTGTAAAGTTCTCTATGAGCCGTTTGTAGAGAACCGCGCCGACACCCGAAACCTGTTTTAATGCAATCCAGTGAAACAGTTCTTCCATCATGATGAAACCGCCAACTTGAGATTCGCCACCTGTTCCGCAAGGCGCGGAAAAATATCCACTTCTTCACCTGCTGTCTCTATCGTTTTAACAAACAAAGAGCCAACCACAACACCATCGGCCACACGCGAAATCTCTTTTGCCTCCTCGCATGTCGATATCCCAAAACCAGCCACAACTGGAATCTTGACCAGCGATTTAATTTTACTGATTCTCTCGGTCACAGCCGCGATCTGTTTTATCGCCGCACCCGTAATCCCCGTTAAAGAGACATAATAAATAAAACCGCTTGCCACAGACGCAATTTTTTCAACACGCTCCAACGGCGTGGTCGGTGCTACCAGAAAAATAAGATCAGTTCGATAACGCCGACTCAAAGACAAACATGCCTTTGATTCTTCCAAAGGGAGATCGGGAATAATCACCCCATCCACACCCACTCTTCGTGCCTCTTTGAAAAATAGTTCCAAACCTAAAGCAAGAATAGGATTCAGATACGTCATCAAGAGAATCGGTATCTTTGTTTTTTTGCGAAGATTCGCTACCCGTTCTAAAATCAATGGGAGCGTAACGCCCTGACAAAGGGCGCGTTGGGCCGCCTTTTGAATCGTTGGCCCATCTGCCACAGGATCGGAAAAAGGAACCCCCAGCTCAATAAAATCAGCCCCCGCCTTCGCAATCTCCAAGACTATTTTTTCCGTCTCGGCAAGATTCGGATCTCCCGCCATGATATAGGCAATCAGGGCTTTTTCGCCTTTTAATGCTAATTGATCAAATTTATTTTTAATTCTGTTCATGTTTCATCACCTGATCCACATCTTTATCGCCTCGACCAGAGAGGTTTACAATAACGATCTCTTCTTTCGCCCCATCAACATCCCTTTTGAACGGGGAGGCAATTTGCGTTAGATAGGCAATGGCATGTGCTGATTCGAGTGCGGGTAAAATCCCCTCTGTTTTTGCGAGAAAATGAAATGCGGAAAGGGCGGCATCATCTGTGACATTGGAGTATTCAATCCGTTTTGCGTCACGATAATAGCTGTGTTCTGGCCCGATGGCAGGATAATCTAGGCCTGCAGAAATTGAGTGCGTTGGTAAAATTTGGCCATGAGCGTCTTGGAGCAGTACCGTCTCTGTCCCTTGCAAAACCCCCACTTTTCCTGTCGCCATGCGCGCCGCATGTAATCCTTTCGCAATCCCCATTCCGCCAGCCTCCACACCAATCATGCGAACCGACTTGTCCGCAAGAAATGGATAGAACAATCCAATAGAATTGCTTCCCCCTCCGACACATGCAATAAGACAATCGGGAAGCCGCCCTTCTAATCGTAAAATTTGCTGACGGGCTTCTATGCCAATGACCGACTGAAAATCGCGTACCATCATCGGATACGGATGAGGCCCTAACACCGAGCCTAGAATATAATGCGTATTCTCAACATGGGTCGTCCAATCGCGCATCGCCTCGCTAATGGCATCTTTTAATGTTCTACTGCCAGAAGAAACCCCCGTGACTTTGGCCCCTAAAAGACGCATCCGTGTTACGTTTAACGCTTGTCGCGTCATATCTTCTGTGCCCATGTAGATTTCACATGAAAGTCCGAATCGCGCCGCAACCGTTGCCACGGCAACGCCATGCTGACCTGCGCCTGTCTCCGCAATGACCCGTTCTTTTCCCATCCGTTTGGCCAATAGGGCTTGACCCATTGTGTTGTTAATTTTATGGGCGCCGGTATGGCAGAGGTCCTCTCGTTTTAAATAAACCTTTGGGCCTTTCAGCGCGTCCGTAAGCCGTTCTGCAAAATAAAGCGGGGTGGGACGGCCCGTGTAGTTTTTCAAACAGTCCGAAAGCTCTTTTTGAAATTTTGGATCTTTCTTTGCCAAAGAATAAGCCTCGGTCAGCTGTAACAACGCAGGCATCAATGTCTCTGGGACGTAACAGCCTCCATACGGCCCAAACCGCCCTTTATGATTGGGTAGAAGCATTAGGCGTGTCCCTTCGCATTCAAAATAAACCGCCGCATTTTTTCATGATCTTTTTTGCCTTTCAACAACTCAACACCGCTACAAACATCAACCCCATAAGGCTTTACGTTTAAAATAGCCTCTCGCACATTTTCCGGTGTAAGTCCACCCGCTAAAATTACATTTCTGTTCGGGAATGAGGGTAGATCAAACAGTGTGCCCCTGTCAAAGGGATCAATCTTGTTTTGCCCAATGTCTAAAAGAATAGCACGCGCACGGGCAACGCGCCCTGCGATGTGCGAATCCAGATTTTGCAGAGAGACCACTTCAATCGCCTTTTGGGAAAAGGCCGCAATGATCTCCAATGAAAACCGTCCATGCAGTTGAATCAGGGAAATGCCGCATTCAGAAACGGACGTTTCAACCTCCTCTTTCGTTCCTTCGGTAAAAACCCCGACCGTCGTTATAAAAGGAGGAAGCGCAGAAACAATCTGCTTTATCTGCTCCTTTGTAATAAACCGAGGAGACGCTTTCGCAAAGATAAATCCCAACGCATCCGCTCCGTATTCTATTGCGACCAATGCATCAGCAAGATTAGTAATGCCGCAAATTTTAACTTTCAACGCGCTTCCCCTCGCAGGGCATGTTGCCCAAAAAGTGCTTTCATCTTTTTTGGGATCGATTCGGATACCATAAAAGTCTCTCCAATCAATAGCGCATCGACTCCGGTTTCATTCAGAAATTCAACATCCGCTCGCAATGTTATCCCGCTTTCACTCACAAATATCTTTCCTTTCCGCATATCGGGCGGCACTGCTCTCATCAGATGCGCCGTTGTGTGAATATCTGTTTTAAAGGTTGTCAAATCACGATTGTTTATCCCAACCATGTCCGCCCAGTCCAGTACCGATTCGCATTCCGCCTGCGTATGCACCTCCACCAGTACGGCAAGATGAAGACCCGTTGCCAGTTGAAAATAATCGATTGCCTGTTGCCGCGTGAGAAGACCTGCTATCAATAAAATAGCATCGGCCCCATAAGCCCGTGCCTCATAAATTTGACTCTCGTCCAGAATGAAATCTTTTTGTAAAATCGGCAGAGCAACTGCGGCTCGGACTTCGTCGAGATAGGACAGTTTTCCCATGAAGAAATTCTCCTCGGTCAAGACAGATAGTGCGTTTGCGCCTTCCCCTTCATAAATAGCCGCAATCTCGACAGGATTAAATTTTTCTCTTAAAAGTCCTTTAGAGGGAGAAGCCTTTTTTATTTCGGCGATGAGTCTGGGAGAAGGGGTTGCACCCCCCGCAGGGGTCGCACCCCCAGCACTATTTTTGGACTGGGTAATAGCTTTTTGAAAAGGGCGGGTCATGTCGCGGTCTGCAATACGAGACTGAAATTCCTTCAATGCCCGCAATCCTTTTTTGGAGGAGATCGATTGCCGCTTTGCTTCTAAAACCGTTTCAAGGAGTGTCACCGATTGGTCATCTCACAAAGAGCGATAAGTTTTTCTTGCGCCCTTCCAGAGTCAATTGATTCGGCGGCTTGCGCGACGGCATCTTTCATGTTTTTAGAAAATCGAACGCCAACGAGTGCTGGGGCCGCATTCATTAAAACAATATCGCGCCGCGGCCCCTTCTCTCCTTTTAATACTGCATTGAGAATCGCCGCATTGCTCGCAGGATCCCCGCCTGTTAAATCAGCAGGTGTTCCCATGGGTAGCCCCATATCGGAAGGCTCAATAAAGTAGGAGGCGACACGGCCGTCTTTTCCCTCGGCTATTCGGCTTTTTCCCGTAATGGTAATTTCATCAAGGCCGTCAATTCCATGAACAACAAAACAGTGTCGGGAGCCTAGGTTTGATAAGACTTGCGCCAGAAGATCGGTAAGGCCAGCGGAGAATACCCCCATGACCTGCACAGACGCAGAGGCTGGATTGGTGAGTGGCCCAAGGATATTAAAGAGCGTGCGAATGCCGATCTCCTGACGCGGGATCGCGGCATATTTCATTGCGCCATGAAAAAGTGGGGCAAAGAGAAAACCAATACCAATCTCGTTGATACAAGCCTCTACCCGCTCGGAAGGAATATCGATCTTGACGCCAAGCGCCTTCAAGACATCCGCGCTTCCGCACAAAGAGGACACGGAGCGGTTCCCATGTTTTGCGACTGTAACACCCGCACCCGCCAAAACAAAGGCAACCGTGGTAGAGATATTAAAAGTGTGGCTTTGATCGCCGCCAGTTCCGCAGGTGTCTACCACGTTTGGATCGCTGACGCGGATTTTCGTTGACTTTTCCCGCATCACCCTTGCCGATCCGCATATTTCAGAAAGGGACTCCCCTTTCATTCGCAACGCGGTAATATAGGCCGCAATCTGGGCCGATGTCGCAGACCCTTCCATGATCTCGCGCATGACATCTTCGGCTTCAGTCTCTGTA
>Ga0213870_1001037_pt1 | contig 12786 bp, 11 predicted proteins | sample WICALVC2017_Meta_FD_160119 | JGI IMG/M metagenome (GOLD analysis project Ga0213870, IMG submission 160119) | Freshwater microbial communities from subterranean cave lake in Wind Cave National Park, South Dakota, United States - WICALVC2017 | ecosystem: Environmental > Aquatic > Deep subsurface >... | reverse complement strand
GCTTATACAGTGCCCGCCCACCCCGGCACCCGGATAATGAGGCAAAAAAGCAAAAGGTTTAGTTGATGCTCCTCTTATAACCTCAAGAATATCAATTCCCGCTATATCAAAACTTTGTGCCATTTCATTGACAAATGCAATATTCACATCCCTAAAAGTATTCTCCATTATCTTTGTTGCTTCTGCCGCCTTCACGCTGCTTAGCTCAATGACATCGGCAGATATGACGCTTTTGTAAAATTCAACCGCCTTTTTTGCAGCTTCTTTTGTAATGCCGCCTACAACCCTTGGCAATTTTTCAATTGTCCATTTTTTGTTTCCAGGATCAATTCTTTCAGGGCAGTGTGCAACAAAAACATCATTCTTGTAAGCATCAAGTTTCTGCTTCTTCAATATAGGCAAAACAATTTCTTCGACTGTGTCAGGATATATAGTAGATTCAATTACAAGCAGAGTGCCTTGCTTTATAAATTTTGAAATTACTGATACAGATTCCATCAAAGCTGTCAAGTCAGGGGCATTATTTCTATCAACAGGGGTAGGGACGCACACAATCACAACGTCAGAATTTGGAATGCAATCAGCAGGATTTGTTGTTGCCAAGATTTTTATTTTTTGATTCCTCAGTTTGCCTGTAATATAATCGTCATCAATCGGAGACTGTTTTTTTTTAATTAGCTCGACCTTTTTTTGTTCAACATCAAGCCCGTAAACCTTATTGCCTTTTTCTGCACAAAGACATGCAACTGGCAAACCCACATAACCAAGTCCAACAATCGTAACAACTGCCATAGTTCTTTGAAATCAAGCTTTTTTAAAAGGCTTTCGTTTGGATTTTTATTGATATTAATTCACTTATAGATTTAAAAATACCCTTATTATAGCTTGTGAATTTGCAATTCGCAAGCTTTTTAAATAGTTATAAATAATTTGAACTGATTTGGAGATCTGTATCATGACAAAATTTGATTATGACATTGTGATTATCGGCGGCTTAGGCCATGTTGGGTTACCATTGGGAATAGCATTCGCTGACAAAAATCTTAAAGTTTGCCTTTATGACTTAGACTCAAAGAAAGCAGATATAGTCAGAAAAGGTATAATGCCTTTCATAGAGTATGGAGCAGAGCCTGTACTCAAAAAGATATTAAAACAAAATATGCTTGATATTTCTCTTGATGCAAGCTGTATATCAAAAGCAAGATTTGTTATAATTGCGATTGGAACCCCAGTTGATGAGTATCTTAATCCAAAAACAAGAGCTTTTCTGGAAGCAATTGGCAAATTTAAGAAATATTTAAGTAAGGATCAAACCATAATTGTTAGAAGTACTGTTTATCCACACACATGCAAGCAAATCCTGAATCTTTTGGGAAAAGAATATAGTATTGCATATTGCCCAGAAAGGATTGTCCAGGGATATGCAATACAAGAGCTAAAAGAGTTGCCGCAGATTGTAGCAGGATTAAGTGATAAAGCTGTTAACAATGCAGCAGGGCTTTTTGGAAAATTGTCTCCTAAAATAATAAAGACTTCACTAGGGGAGGCAGAACTTGTCAAACTTTTCTCAAATGCGTGGCGCTATATACAATTCGCAGTAACAAACCAGTTTTATATGATAGCAACAAATTTTGGAGTTGATTATGATAAGGTTAGATATGCAATAACAGAAGGCTATGGAAGAGCAGCAACATTGCCAACTGCAGGCTTTGCAGCAGGACCTTGCTTGCTGAAAGATACAATGCAGCTTGTTGCATTCAATTCAAATAATTTCTTATTGGGACATGCAGCTATGATGATAAATGAGGGTTTGCCAAACTTCTTAGTTGACAATTTAAGGAAAAAATACGATTTGAGCAAGACAAAAGTTGGAATTTTGGGTATGGCATTCAAAGCTGATATAGATGACATAAGAGATTCTCTTTCTTTTAAGCTGGGAAAAATATTAAGGTTTCATGGAGCAAAAGTGTATTATTCAGATGAATACGCAAAAAATCCTGATTTTGTGGCAAAAGAAGAGCTAGTAAAAGCAAGCGATGTAGTAATAGTTGGCGTGCCTCATTCAGCCTATAAAAACCTGAAGATACCAAAAAATGTTGATGTGGTTGACTTGTGGGGCGTAATTAAAAGATAAGCATCAATTTTTTATTTTATAATGAAATATAAAAAAATACTTTTGACAGGAGCTTCTGGGCAGCTTGGTCAAGCAATCTCAAATTCCGGCTACTTTGAAAATCTTTTAACACCTTCAAGAGAAATTCTTGACATCACAAAGCCTCTTACTATCAAAAATTATTTTCACAATAATGATTTTGATGCTGTAATACATTGCGCTGCTCTGGCAAGAATGCTGGAATGCGAAAAAAATCCTGAGCAAGCCATTGAAACAAATATTATTGGAACAAGCAATCTTGTGATTGAGGCTTTAAGAAAGGAGAGCAAATTTAGAAAGAATATAAGATTTGTGCACATTTCAACTGATGGAGTTTATTCTGGGACAAAAGGAAATTATTCTGAAAAAGATGCTGCAATACCATATAACATATATGGCTGGACAAAGCTAGGAGCAGAATGCGCTGTTAAAATTCTTTCAAATCACTGCATTATAAGAACAAGCTTTTTTGACTCTAATAGAATAAAGTTTGACGAGTCTGCAACTGATGCCTATTCCTCAAAAATGCAAATAAATGATCTAGTAAAAGCAATAGCAAAAATGCTTGAAAGTGATTTTGTTGGTGTCATAAACATAGGAGATAAAAGAAAATCCGACTATGAAAGGTACAAAGAATTCAAACCAACATTAAAGCCATGTAAATTGAAAGATATCTTAAAGATTGTTCCTTTTCAAATGGCAAAAGATGCATCATTGAACACAGAACTATGGGAAAAAATAAAGAAAGAAAAATGATATAACAATATATTCAATAAAATTCAAATCAAAATGCCAAAAAATAAACAGAATAAAAAAATAAAATTATCAATTCTGATGCCAGTACTTAATGAAGGCGTAAATCTCAAAATTATGCTGAAAATACTTGAAGCAACTATAGATGTACCTCATGAAATCTTAGTAGTGTATGATAGCTTGGACGATGACAGCATACCTGTTGTAAAAGAGATTCAAAAGAAATATCCTAACATTAAGTCTGTGCACAACAAGCTTGGAAAAGGAGTTATAAACGCAATAAAATCAGGAGTGAATGCAGCTTCTGGCTCTTACATTCTGATTATAGCAGCAGATGATGTAGGACCTGTTCTTACAATAGAGCAAATGCTTTATCTAATGGATAAAGGCTGCGATTTTGTCAGCGCCACAAGATACGCTTATGGCGGCAGAGTTCTTGGAGGCGTATTTATTAGCAGGCTTTTATCAAAAATTGCTAACAGACTTTTTCATATAATATCAGGATCAGCTTTCACAGACCTGACATTGGGTGTCAAGATGTTCAGACGCGCAATATTCAATAAGTTAAACTTGCAGGCAAAGCCTGTTGGATGGGCTGTTGCTTTTGAGATGGCAATAAAAGCGCAGCTTTTGGGGCTTAAACTTGGTGAAGTCCCAATAATCTCTATAAACAGATTTTATGGAGGAAAATCAAGCTTCAGGCTTGGCTCATGGGTTATAGAATACTCAAAATGGTTTTTGTGGGGCTTAAAAGAGCTTGCTGTTTCCGGCAATAGGCATGCAGCTGCGCTTAGAATACCTTCGGAGTTAAGCAGAATAAGAAAGAAATAACGCAAATTCGAAGTAAATTATAAATTGTCGAATTTGCGGGATTGAAAATTCAAGCTAAAGCATGAGGTATTAAACCTTGAATTTTCAATAATATCATTTGCGGAAGTATCCATAAATAAACGACCCAAATTTTCTTCTGAATGGCGCAGCATTCAGCAAAGAATCAAATAAATTATACAAATAAACGATATAAAAGAATGGAAATGGGAAAATCCTTTTAAAATAATCTTTTGTGTAGCTGATTCCAGAAACACAATCAATTTTTATGCATTTGAAGCCACCTTTATCGAATGCATCTTTAATCTGCTCTTTTGCCATGAATCTTTCATTTGGCGTTTTCATCTTGTTTGACTTGAAAGGTGACTTCTCGTCTCTAAAAAGCCATAAAACTGGGTTTATCGCATTTGGCTCGAAGACAAATACCCTACCATCTTTTTTTAAAATTCTTTTTGCCTCCTTAATGACCTTTGTAGTGTTAGTGAAATGGTGCAAAATACCGCAATAGAACAATAAATCAACTGAATTTGCCTTAAGCCTTGTGTTTTCAATATCCTTTACCTCAAAATTTATGCCAGGAAAGGCTTTTGATGCCATTAAAATGCAGTTTCCTGAAATATCATAACCAGAAATATTTTTGAATGACAAATCAAAGATTTTTTTTGCAAGTTCGCCTGTGCCGCAGCCCATATCAATAATCCTGTCAGTTTTTTTTGGATTCAATTTTAAGAATAACTTGATTATTTTATTATAGGTATTATCTGTAAATGCATGCCATGGATTCTGAGCTGTAAACTCGTCAAAGTGGATTTCTTCCAGTTTTTTGTCTTGCATTGGATTTGAAAATAAAGGGTAATATTTAAATATGGAGGTGAACAACTTTGATTGGGGTTGACAAGCGCTAAATGACTCAAAAAAAATATCTGGTAACAGGCGGAACAGGATTTATTGGAAGTGCTCTAGTTAGAAGATTTATTAACGAAGGACACAAAGTCAGAATTCTTGATAATGATATTAGAGGCTCAAGGCAAAGGCTTAAAGATGTTTTGAGCAGAATCGAGATAGTAAAAGCTGATATAAGAGATGCAAATGCTGTAAGAAAAGCATGCAGAGGTGTTGATAGCGTAATACATCTCGCTTATATAAATGGGACAGAGTTCTTTTACAAGATGCCTGAGCTTGTGCTTGATGTAGGAGTAAAAGGAATGATTAATGTGGTTGATGGCTGCATAAAAGAGAATGTCAAAGAATTGATGCTTGCTTCCAGCTCTGAAGTTTATCAAACTCCTCCAAAGATACCAACAGATGAGACAGCGCCTTTATCTGTTCCAGATCCTTTAAACCCCCGATACTCTTATAGCGGAGGCAAAATAATATCAGAGCTTATGGCAATAAATTATGGAAGAAAATATTTTGACAGGGTTGTTATATTCAGGCCGCATAATGTTTATGGGCCTGATATGGGATATGAGCATGTAATCCCACAATTCATTATTAGAATGAAGGAATTATGCAAGAAAACAAAAGCCAAGCAGATAAGATTTTCGATACAGGGCACAGGAGAAGAAAAAAGGGCATTTATCTACATTGATGATTTTATCGACGGATTAATGCTTGTGCTAAAGAATGGGGAGCATTTAGGAATATACCACATTGGAACTATGAATGAAACCAAAATAAAAAATGTTGCGTATGAAATAGGAAAATATTTTGGCAAAGAATTAAAGATTGTACCAGGGCAATTAACAAAAGGAAGCCCATTAAGAAGATGCCCAGACATAACGAAGCTTAAAAAACTGGGATTTAAGCCAAAAACTTCTTTGCATGAAGGAATAAAAAAAACTGCAGATTGGTATGCAACAAATCCTGAAAGAAAATCTAAGCTGCAAAATGAATAAATCAAAACTTGCTTTTGGAACTGGCTCAAGCGTTGTAGTCGAAAAATGTCAAATCTGCGGCTATGAAAAACTAGAGCCTATCATGTTTTTAGGATATTTGCCCCCTGTAAACAAGCTTAACAAAATAGGAGAAAAGCCCAAAGAACAGCCAAGCTATCCTGCGCAATTGCTGTATTGCACAAAATGCCATTTGGTTCAGCTCGGTCTTATTGTAGATCCAAAAATATTATTTCCTGCAGAATACCCTTATACAAGCAGCACGACAAAAATATTAAGGGATAATTTTGCAGAACTTTATCAGGAATGCAAAACAATAGTTGATTTAAGCAAAAATGATTTGATTGTTGACATCGGCTCTAATGACGGAAATTTGTTAAGCAATTTTAAGGATCATAAAGTTCTTGGAATAACTCCAGAAGAAATCGGAAAGATAGCTATTGAGAGGGGAATTCCGACAATAATTGACTATTTCAGGAAAGAAGTTGTTGATAAAATAAAAAAAGAGCATGGAAAATCAAAGATAATAACTGCAACAAATGTTTTTGCGCATATAGAGAATATAAATGAAATAGTTAAATTAATTCTTGATTTGTTAGCTGATGATGGAGTTTTTATATCAGAATCCCATTATCTATTATCACTCATACAAACGCTCCAATATGATACAGTCTACCATGAGCATTTAAGATATTATTCATTGCATAGTTTGAAATATTTGCTCGAAATGCATGGCCTGGAAGTTATTCATGCAAAGAAAATACCTACACATGGTGGCTCTATAAGAGTTTATGCTGCAAGAAAAGGCAAATACAAGGTAAATGGCACTGTTGAAGCTCTGCTTAAAGAAGAAAAGCCAATTGTCTTGGATAAAAAAAATCTTTTAGAATTCAAGAAAAAAGCAGTCTTATCAAAGTTGGAATTACATTCATTATTATTGAATATTAAGAAAGAAAATCATAAAATATATGGCATTGGGGCGCCTTCAAGAGCAAGCACATTGATTAATTATGCTGGAATTGACGATGGAATAGTAGATTGCGTGCTTGAGATTAAAGACTCACATAAAGTAGGCAACTATGTTCCAGGCACACTTATACCTATAATTGAAGAGTCAAAGCTTTTTGAAGACCAGCCTGATTATGCTTTGCTGCTGTCGTGGCATATTGCTGACGAAATAATGCCTAAATTAAAACAAAAAGGATTTAAGGGCAGCTTTATTTTGCCGCTTCCAAATCCGCGTATATTAAAATAAAGCTCAAATGAAAATATTAAACAGAAAATCCAAAGATGGTAGAAAAAACAAGTTTATCTATGATTTCAGCATAGACCATTACAAAGGTTTTCTGGGAAAATTCTTATATAAAGTATTAAATACCATTGTCAAGATTGGAAGATTGGATGAAAGAAAATCGTTGAAAATTCTTGACTTTGGATGCGGATTAAAAAAATTAAAACCGCTAATAAACAATTATTATATAGGTTATGATATAAACCCAGAGTTCACAGAAATAAAGGACTGGAGAAAAACAGATTTTGATATAGTGGTTGCTAATAGTGTTTTCATGTATATGACAAGGAAAGAACTTAAAAAATTCATAGCGGAACTTCATAAAAAAAATCCAAATGTTAAGTTAATATTCGGAGTAAGCAAAATGAATATGCTTACTAAAATCCTCAAAATTGTTACTGGCAGTACAAAAAGCTGTGCGGACGTCAAGATGTCATATAAGGAGCAATTGAGCGTACTGACAGAGTATTTTGAGATAATTGATAAAAAGGCTATATTCGGATTAAATGATGTTTATCTTATGAAGTTTAAATGAGAAAAAAAATAATTATTGCGTTATTCATAGTCTTTCTATTTCTAAGGCTATTTGTTGATTTGCCCGTCGTGTTGTTGGCTGCTGATAGCATGAAATTTTTAAACTTGGCAAATCACTTTCCATACCATACTTTAAGCAACAACCAGCTTTATTTGCAACACGCACCTGTTTATCCTTATGCAATCCATTTTGCCAATTTGCTGATTAAAGAAGACTATCTTGCTGCAATAGCTATAAACTTAGTCGCTGCCTGCATAATGTTTTTTGTGCTTTACAGGTTATTCATGCTGCTTACCAATAATTTCGGAATTACCTTTATTGTGCTTCTTTTATATACATTATCTGTTGATTTAATCATAGCTTCCCATAAAGTCACAAGAGAATCATTTGTTGTTATGCTTCTTATTTCATCAATATACTTTTATGTAAAAGGAGTCAAATTTAACAGCAAAAAATCAATTATAATCTCGTCAATTTTTGGAGGCATAGTTGGAATAACAACAGACCATGTTGTTTTTTTATTTCCTTCATTTGCGCTGTCATACATTTTTTTAAACAGCAGAAAAATAAACATCAAGAAGCTCTATTTTCCAAATATAAAATATGCGGTTATACCAGTAATAATAACATTGGCTTTTTATGCTTCTTGGCTTGGCGTTAGGGCTTACCAATATTCAGCCCATGAATATTATCCAGCAGGTCTTGAAGGGTCTCCTTTAAGAATAAAGAATTTTGGCTTATTTGAACTAATAAATCCAACATTTTTTGATGAGTATGAATCTAAGGCTGGCATTCAAACACCTGATGTTATATCACATTTTAAAAAATACGCTTTTCTAGTTGGCTATATGTTTAATATTGAGCCTTTATCTATACCCAGAGGACTAAATTTGACTACAATGAAATTTCTTTTGTATCCTCAGCATGTTATTTATATGATTTTCTTATATTTGCCTCTTGCGATTATAGCCATTTATGGCTTTATCTTCATAATGATTGATTTTTATAAAAATAAAAAAATTCATAACAATATAAACCTATACATTCTTTCATTATTTATAATATTTATGTTTCCCATTACTCAAAAAGTTACAGACTCAAGATTTATTTATACAGCATATATATTCTTATTTTATGTAATAGCATATAGTATAATTGCGTTATTAAAAAGAATTGATTTATTTAAAAAAAATGCAAAAATATTATCTATTGTTATTATTGCTCTCCTTTTGTTACTCACTCCAGTATGGTATCATAAAAATAATTATTTTGTATTCTTAACCAAAAAATATGTTTTTTCTGAAAAAACAGGAGACTTCATAAATAAAAATATTAAGAAAACGGATGCTATAATGACGCAGCCAGGCTACACTTACAAATTAATTTATATGACGGGCAATAGGGTGATAGGCATGCCTCCCAAATCCAAAGATTTATTGCCGTTTTTAGAATATTATAACATCAGTTACGTTATATTCGGAAGGTATTACACATTCGACAAGTACCATTATAATGCGGATTCTGTCGAACTCATCAAAAGCAGTCAAGACAAATTCAAGCTAATAGCTACCATAAAGGAAGACTACACCAAATATACAAACCCGAAAGACCCTGCAAGCTCTGATGAAGTTTATATCTATGAAGTTAAAAAGTAAAATACCATAAAGTGCCTAAATTTAGGAACAATAGAAATTAAAACCTATAAACCTGTCGAAATAAAAATCCAAATGCCTAACTAATCTAAAGCAGTATTGAGCAACTTGCCAGTGCAGTTTTTGCACATTCCAAATTCTCTTTTATCTTCAATGATTTGCCTCCTGAAATTCTGATATTTTTTGTTATTCCAGATATCCATGAACCTTTCCGTGAAGGCATTTCCAAATGTGTGCGTGGCATTATAATCATAGCAACAGGGAACTACCGAGCCATCTGTCATAATCATAGTGCTTAGCCAGACGCGAGTGCAATAATGTATGTCCACTTTTTCTTTATTAACCCAATTTTTTGTATCAGAGTACCTTCTAAATTCAGGGTTTTCTGGGATATATTGTGCCTTTTCTTCATCCGAAATGTTATCCACTTCGCCCACAATAACACCCTTTAAAGTCAATTTATCAACACCAATCTCTTTTGCCAACTCTTCTATCTTGCCAATTTCATGCTCATTATGCTTCATTACAATAAATTGCACCTCAATATAAGGAAGTTTGCTCTTAAGCTCTCTTCTCATCTTAACTATTTTCTTTAAATTGTCTATAACCAGATTAAAATCTCCTGATCTTCTATATTGCACATAAGTCTCTTGGCTTGCGCCATCAATAGATACAATCAAGTCATCAAGCTCAGATTTCACGAGCCTTTCCACATCTTCTTCTTCCTTGAAAAAATGGCCGTTTGTACTTACCCTGACAAATGTCCTTTTATTTTTCGCGTATTCAATCATCTTATAAATATCCTTATTCATAAAAGGCTCCCCAAAATTATACAGGGTTATATTAAAAAGATAATCGCCAATCTCATCTACAACTTTCTTAAAATTGTCAAATGACATAAAGCCCTTATTTCTGGTTAAGGTGCCAGCTCCTGTAGGACAAAGCGGACATTTTAAATTACAGATATTTGTAGGCTCTATCATTAAGATAATAGGATACCCTTTCGGAGCAACATCCTTTTTAACATAAAATGCATAGCAGTTCCTGATAGTGTTGAATATTCTTTTCATTGTAATCTGCCTATGCCTAATCATGTGAAGAAGAATGCGCGCTGTGTCTTTTTTGCCCATTGTAACATTTATCAAAGAATTGTCTTATACAATTCTTCTTGCTTGATAACCTACTGCCTCTTTTAAAATATGCTTTCTTTTATAAATGTTTCGCAAACCAGCTTGATTTTCACTCTACAAATGAGCATATTCAATAAATTAAGTCTCTTTAGGATATTTTCATAAACAGGATAAATCAGACGGTTAACAGATTCAGTATTTCAAAAGCTTTACTTTATCATATGTTAAAAATCTGAGAATAAAAAAAGCTGCAGCTAAAAAAGCAGAGCTGAGAGCAGCTGAAAGCCCAATCACCTCAACAAGCAACCATATAAAAACCACATTGAGGATATAAAATACCCCTAGCACAAACATGTATCCAAAGATTCTATTTTTCATCATGCCGGCAATGACATAAGAATAAAACTTTAGCATTGTTAATGCCCCAATTATCATGATTGAATATGCTAATGTCGGTTTCTTCATTATATCAATAAAAACCCAAAGGGAAAAAATCTCAAGCAGTGAAAAAATAGCGCCTATTGCCACATATTTCCGGAAGTTTAAATAATTTCTTTCAAAGTTTCTTTTAATAAATTCCCTAGTATTGTGAATCATATTTCATCAATTACCATGCTTAATTCACGTATGATATTACAGCTCTTTTAGAGTTCATAATCTTGCCATTCTTGATTGCAGTTTTAGACCTTTCTTTCCACCAAACTGAGAGCTCATTTGTAGTTGCAATCCATCCGTCCCTAAAGCTAGCGAGATACTTAATTACATCTTCATAAACATCTAAGTACCTGTCATTTCCAAATATATGGGTGTCTGGATGCGTTAATAATACTGCTGCACCATTAGCCTGCCTTATGAAATCTATTTTATTTTTCCATATATCAAGCATCTGCTGCTTAGTTTTTTTTAGTTTAATAAGCCTGTAATCTTGCGGGAGCGTTATTGGGATTTCAACCATATTCCTGATGAAAAAAGGGAATATAGTGCAAGCGCCGCTTCTTACAGCAACTGGCGACATTATGTCTGTGTCGCAAGTGCTGGAATCATATTCAAAGTAGTCAGCCAGGAAATTCAGGAACTTATGATTTCTCAGAAGAGATTCAGACCTAAAGCCCTTAATTCCAAATTCTTTGATTATTTCTGATGCATTTGCAAATCTTTTAATCATAAGTTCTTTTTCTAGGAATGGAGTTTTGTTGTCATGATTGTACCCATGCAACCCTATCTCGCAGCCCTCTCTCTGAAGCGTTTTTAAAATATTTTTGTCAATAGCATATTTGTTGCTGAGTATATTCCAGCAGGATTTAATTCCATATTTTCGCTCTATTTCTCGAATTTTTTCCATGTTCTTGAACGAAGATGATGTATCGCAGTCATGAGTAATGCTTATAGCAAATTTTTTCTTGTAGGGCCAGAATGAAACATAGGGAATGCGCTTTTTTAGTCTTAATGCAATTGACTTTATATACAGATGTCTCACAAACTCAACGCTTTTTTCAATAGGCCAGTTGGGCCAGCCAGGGTCTTTTTGAATGCTTGTCAATGCATGAAACAATAAGTTTCTAATCTTTACCGGAGTTTTTGTATAATCAAAAGGCAGCCTGGAATGCAAAGGCTGCTTTTGCTTATAGTAATGCTCATATATGAGAAAACTAACTATTTTATCAAAATTATTCATAGTTATAGAATCTTTGTGAATGCTCAAAAAGCTATAACTTTCATCTTCAGTTTCAATTACACAATCTGGATTGTTATGCTGCCTTGAAAATCCGTTCACCATGATCTGAATTTTTGAATCGCACCACTTAGGCAGTAAGTATTTATTATTAGTTTTTATATTAACCAACCCATTATAACTCACAAACCCTTTTGCATTTTTAATTCCTGCTTTTTTTTCTAATCCTTTTTCTATTTTCCAGTGATTTGATATCATTTTAATGGAATATTAATCAAGCACCTAATAAGGCATATTTATTTTCGTTTGTTGATGCTGTCATTTATAGTGACCAAGAACTCAGCCAAAAATCCAAGCGCGAATAACTGAATGCCAGATAGTACAAGAAGCACAACAAGGAAAATTAAAGGCATCCTTTGTGATATCGCACCAATTGTTATCTTGACATATGCCAAATATAGCCCGCCAATAAATCCAAGCATTAGCAATATGGCTCCTACAGAGCCAAACACAAACATTGGCCTTTTTGGAAATGACTGCAGAAATTTAATAGAAATCATGTCAAAAAATCCGCTTGGAAGCCTCATAATGCCAAATCTTCCGAATTTTGACTTGCCTAACTTTCTTGGGTAAAATCTTGTTTTTACTTCCTTGATTTTGTAGCCTTTATCTGCCATAAAAATTACCAGATAGCGATGCCAGTCGGATCTTAGCTCTATATCGTTTATAACATCTTTTTTGAATGCTTTGATCCATGTTAGATCGTGCAATGGGATATTAAAGACAATTCTGGCCAATGAATTGAATATAAAAGATGTTATTTTTTTGATTATTCCAACTTTTCCGCCATAGCGCCTTCCGACTGAGACATCATATCC
>Ga0213870_1001036_pt1 | contig 12805 bp, 13 predicted proteins | sample WICALVC2017_Meta_FD_160119 | JGI IMG/M metagenome (GOLD analysis project Ga0213870, IMG submission 160119) | Freshwater microbial communities from subterranean cave lake in Wind Cave National Park, South Dakota, United States - WICALVC2017 | ecosystem: Environmental > Aquatic > Deep subsurface >... | reverse complement strand
AAGTTCTTCAAATATTTAGGTATTAAAAAATCCGACATTACTTTTACAATAGATTATAGTAAAGGAAATCCTGTAATAATAAAAAATAAGATATCTGAATATACAGGAAAGCAAAAATTTAGAATTGTAAAAACCGACAGAAATAGATACCCGTCTCTTCATATTCAAGTAAATGGTACAATTTTCAGAATCATTTTCGAAAGAATTTTAATGAAATCTATAAATGAAATAAAAAAATATTCACATCTTAGAAGAGCATTTTTACGAGGATATTTTGCAGCAGAAGGATGGATAGGTCATTCCAGAACAGAAAATTATATAGTATCTGTAGGATTTGCTTATAACCCAAAAAAAGAAGTATGGTTAAGAGACTTTTGCTTAGAATGTCTAAAATTAGAAGGAATCAATTCTAAAATAAATATTAGACACGAACAAAATAACGGCCAGATTATTATAACAAATTGGGAAAATTATTATAAATTGTGGAAGATGAGTTTATTTAATGGCTGTGAAAGAAAGAAAAGGAAATTTTTAGAAAGATTTTTGGATACAAAGATTTGCTGCGAAATTGAAGATAAAATGAGAATAAAATTGTTTTCTCGTAATCAATATGAATTGGCAAAATATTTAGGAACGTACCAACCAACTATTTCAAATATGAAAACTGGTAGCAAAAGAAACATGTGGCCTACTATTGAACAGATTAATAAATTGTCAGAAATTAACAAAATACCATTACTTGAAATCAAAAAGAGTATAAAAAGAATTAGATTTGGCACTTTAACTATTGTAGATGCTAATAAAGAAATGACAAATGATATTTTTAATCTAAGAAGTCACCTTTCTTAAGTTTATCTGGCAGATAAACCTCGGACATGAACTTTAGGCCACGATGTGATAAAGCTTCTATTTCTGCTTTTACACCCTTATCTATCATAAGCTGTATCTCTTTTTTCCACTTTGGATTTCTGCTGAACCATTCGTATTCCAGTAATTCTTTAGCTCTTTTTATGTCAACTTCTCTTGCTTTTATTGTGGCTTTTTTCAGGTCATACGCGAAGATGTCTGAGATAGTAAGTCCTATGTATTTGGCTTCTGGTGTAGCAATGCGATCGGATACATGCGCTAAACTAATTGAACCAGATTTTATCACTGAATAGATATAAAAACCAAAACTATCCGAATCGCAGAATACATAAACAGGTAATTTAAACTCATTGTTTAATCTTTGTATTAATAATCTTGTTCCGCGCGTCGGCTGTCCTCCTGTTCCTATTAAAACGCATTTTTGCTTCTGCCAGAACTTGTCTTCGTGTAAGCGCTCAAAGCCGGCGTTTTTTTCTACGCAAAGCACAAAATCCGCATCAACTTTCTTGAAATCTATCTCGTCTACAGTGCTTGGAATAGACCAGCCACCGCTACCAAGCTTTGACCAGTCAATACGGTCGCCGCGGTCTTCAATGATAACGTTACCGGAAACTATTCCTTTACGATCCGTTGTTAAATGAAGTTGCTCTCTTAGAACATCAATAGCAACTTCGATGTCCACTATGAGCGGGTCACTTTCACTCTGCTCGTCTATTGTATTTTCGTTGCTGTCCGGAAATGTTCTTTTCAGGTTATAATACATGTCTCTTATGCTTGCATGTATGTTTTCATTGATAAGTTGCTTGCAGAATGCGCCGACCATCAGAGTCTGCATGAATTTTTTCGAATGAGCGACATTGAAGTAAAATCTTTTTGCTGTTTTGCTTCCGAGTTTAAGCTGGCCTGTTTTCTTGTCAAAAACAACATTGGATAATGCCCGAATTGGTATTTCTATGTTTGGGTTTTCTCCTTTTTCTATATCCTGCAAAACTTCTTTGCCAAGATTTTCTAACTTCTTTCTAACTTCTTTCATGGCAATCACAAAAAATTGTTAAGGTGAAAGATATTTCGGGCAGAGACTAACAATACTTCCCATCTTTACTATTCTTCTCTGAATTCTTCTAAAGATTTTTCTTTTCTCCTTTCTTTTGGATTTGTTTTTGAGTTTGCTTCTGCTACTGGTATTGTAACTGTTTCCTGCTCCTCGAAATTTTTCATCTTGTTCCTGTTTTCTATTATTGATAGCAGTTTCTTTTCTATTATATTTTCCTCTTCGCCTGTTAAAACCGATAGCGAAGCAGCAACTTCTTTTGCGTATCGCTCAAATATTTGTATTCTTCGCTTCTGTTCGCCCGCTCTTCTTTTGCCGGATAAATACCTAGACAATTCACGAGCCGCATCTTGAACAGCTAACTTCATTTCCTTGACTATTTCAGGATAAGGTGCTATTGCTTCCTTGCTTTCCGAAACGAAAGGAACCCAGACAGATGACATGTGTATTACAAGGATTGCTGACCCAATAGGCAGCGAGTTCTTGGGTTGCTGCAAACCATAACGCTTCCAGTCAACATCCTTGGCAGATTCTATTGTCGAGCATGCTCCTGCTTGATAAAGCAAAGGTACGCGATTAGCAATTCTCAAAACATCGATAGGCTCCTCATTACTGCCTACATTACCGTAAACAACACCAACTTCGATCTGAAAAGGCATGCCGCGATAAACTTCCGGCTCCCTTTCCACAACTGTTATGAATTCTGCCTGCGGATATTCCTTTTTCAGGCTCTTTTCTAATTCTTCCTTACCTATAGGCGACAAACAATCTAAAGGCGGTCTTTGTATCTTCACTTTTTGCATAGCATTAAGCAATTTCTCAATGCCAGCCCTGTCCAGCGATGTGGGTTTAGCATTAGGATCTAGCTTCGCAACCTTGCATATTTCCTTTGCTGTCTGAGCGCCTACAGATGAGAACTCATTAACAAGAAACGATTGTAGGGTTTTGCTGTTTGTTTTCCCCAAAACTCTTTGGAGTATGCCAAACTCAACCCCGTAAGGATGCATCTTCATTTCTTTAGGGGGCTTAGGCAGCTTGTCAAATGACCTTGGAAATATTATCTTCGTCCCGTCTGGTGCATTGTACGTTATCCTTGCAAACGGGTTTGCAACGCTTGTTTGTTTCAGGTAGTCATCAACGCTCTGTGTTTTTCTGTAACGACCAACAACATCAATTTCTACTTTCACACCTCTTTCTAATCCATCATCCATTGTTTGTTCCTTGACAATCTCCGGCTCATTTTTCGTTGTGTTTATGAAAAGTTCATAGTAATGCACCTTCTTTTTTTCGTCTGTGCGAGACCAAACCTTTGTTGGCAAGCCTGTTGTAAGTTGTGAGTAAAGAACAACAGCAGAAATGCCAATTCCCTGCTGACCGCGACTCTGACGAAGGCGATGAAACTTGCTTCCATAAAGCAATTTACCAAAGATTTTTGGTATCTGTTCCTTCACAATTCCCGGTCCGTTATCCTGCACAATTACTCTGAACCTGTCCTCACCAGTTTGCTTTATTTTTACATTTACGTCAGGCAGTACTCCAGCTTCCTCGCATGCGTCCAAACCGTTGTCAACAGCTTCTTTCACAGTCATCAGAAGAGCCTTTGTAGGATTATCAAACCCTAACAAATGCTTGTTCTTCTCGAAGAACTCGCTTATAGAAATTTCTTTTTGCTCTTTCGCAAATTCTTCCGCGGTTTTCTTTATTGTTTTCACATCAGTCATTTTTTACACCTAACTTTCTATTAAGATAAAAAGAATTTTTTACTTCGTTTTAATAATTTGTAAAAATTTTCTTAGTTTCACATTGTTTTTCTTCTTATATTTATCGTGTCCTACTGAGAGATTTATAGACGCCTTTATGCGAATAGCCTGCGATTAATTTTTCTACAGCTTCCCTAGCTTTTTCAGTATCATCGTATCTGCCTATTATCGAAACTGTACGGCCGTAGACCGAAACGAAAGTTTTTGTCATGATTTCTATATTTTTTCTTACCTTTCCTTTTGTCCCGATAAGCCTTGAGCGTGTTCTTTTTAATGTCCTTTCATTTTTTGGCAAGGATATTATATAAAGAGTATAATCTTCATCTAGTAATTGCAGCGATTTCTCGAACGAAAAGCCTCTACCGACAGCCTTTATAACATTCTCCACATTCATGACGTTTATTGGTTCACCTTCTATTTCTATTTCTTCATTCACCTTTATTTTGACGCCACCAAGATTCTCTATCTCTCTTTTAGCTGCGCCATGCTTGCCTATAAGAACAGCAGTTCTTTCCTTAGGTATCCTTATTGTTTTTATCATGATAATCAGTCTATCAATAGAACTGATTTTCTTCTAAGCCAGGATGCTTCTGTTGGATTATACTTCCAGATAATATCGCCACTCCTTTCACCTTGTATTTCCCATGGCTCTACTAAAACTACATCGCCTTTTTTTATCCATACTCTTTTTCTTAGTTTCCCAGGTATCCTGCATATCCTTATTTTGTCGTCTTGACATCTAACTTGCAGTTTATTTGCTCCAAGCATAGAGTCAACTATACCTAGAACTTCCTTTCCTCTTGGAATCCTTATCGTATTTCTCCCTCGCTCAAATCATCTTATTGCATAGCTATTTCTGTACAATTTCTTTCCTTTCTTTTCAGTTATCAATTTGTAACTTTTCTTTATGCTAAAATCTTTAAGTAATCCAGAAATTTTTGACGCCTTTTTCTTGTCAATGAATTTAATATCGTAACCTTCTTTTGTTTTTTCTAGGATAACGTCACCCTGGTTTAAAAGATTCATTAAATATTTTAATATCTTTTCTTTTCTTTCACCCCTTATTTGAAAAACAGCCTGGTAATAACCGCTAAGAAGCTTTATGCAATTGTCGCATTTACGTTTTTCTATCTTTATTTCTACGCGCTTTGTTTCTTCCTTTATTTTTTTGCTAGGTTTTATGTAACCCTTGCAAATAACTATTGCATGATTATTTTTGACATCAATTTCCTTTCTCAGAATCCTGTTCTTTGTTTTAATTTTGCTTTTTATTATGTTTTCTAAGTCATTCTTTACCCACTTTTTATCGTAGTATGCCCCGCAGTTTGTACAGTATTTCAGGTTTAATTTTTCAGGTATTTCAAAGAGTTTGTTTTTTTCTAAGAAATGCAATTCGCATAAATTTTCTTTGAAAGCTTCCGCACCGCAAATAATGCAGATTTGCTTCATTTTTAACACCAGATACAATTCACATTTTAAGTTCAAGAAACTATTTTTATTGGTTCTTTCTAATTAAAGCATGATGAAATCTCTCTTCTTTTTTCATTGACAAAAACAAAGAATTAAGTCGGAAAGAGAGGTTTGTTTTCTGGCTTAGTTTTTATCATACATTTATTGGACACAATCATCCTATTATTTCCTTTTATTCAGAAACAAGTAAATAATTAGGATTATTATAACCTGTTTCTGATATATCAAACAACTAAATCTAATCGGTATTATTTAGTTGTTTGAATATAATTATAAAATAAAAGAAATATTCTATGTTTATTGAATTTTCCTTAATAGAATACTTTCCAGTATGTTAATTTTATTTCAAAAGGTTCGAAACCATTCAATATAGAGATATAGCGAGCTTCTGAGAAAATGGGAGCAGGTCTTTTAATGGATGGATCCATTTTGAATCTCTCTCCAGAAGCCCATAAGATAGCAGCTTTAGTCAAGTTATTAATTGCCTGAACATCGGGAGTGTCTATAGCATAATCATAATTCTGGAACCATACTGTCCTGCCTTTCAGGTTCACGAACTCATTTGCCTTTACGTAAGAAATCGTTCCTGCCGGGTTAACAATAACTGACCTGTTATTTTCGACAGTTATTAATGCGCCGCCCGAAAATCTAGTAAAACTAACTGAACCAGGGTCTTCGTTTCTTATGCCCTGGTAGTATTTTGCTATTCTATACGAAACATTTGATGGCGTTGTTGTGTCAGAAAATCTTCCTACGCCGCCACCAGAACCGCCCCGTGCAAGACCAAACCTTGTGTTCAAGAAACCGTCATTTACTTGAGCAGATGTTAGGTCACCAAATAAGAATATTGATCCTCCGCTTTCAAGAAACTTGTCTAAGGTGCTTGCAAAACTGTTCATGTTTTCGTAACCAAACACAAAAAGAATATTAGTGTCAGGCGGCATGCCTGTTGGATCCGAAACTGTTGTTATCCTGATATCGATTTGCCGGCCCTTGTAAAAAAATCTTGTTGGATCTAGTATCCTTGTTTCTAAGTCATCTGCTTCCGAAGAAGTGCACCAACAAGCTATTTTTATTACTGGCGGCGGGATCCCGGAAACTTCAACAGAAAAATCTACTACAGGGGGAATCATTCTTCTAAGTGCAGTATCCAAATCATCTACATCGTTGTTTATTACAAATATATCCAAATCACCGCTTTTTTTCAGTGCAGCTAGCGATTCCAAGGCCTGGGTATTAATAACAACATCGTCCCATTTTGACTGCCTTACTTGTGGTATAAAGAAATATGATAAAGAGGCCAACAGTATTATGGAAGCTATTATCGCTTCTAATACCCTGACAAATCCTTTCATTACGTCACATCCACTTGTATGCTTACTCTATTGCCGTTAGTGTCCAAAACAGCATATCTTTTAATCGAAGATTTAGGGAAAACCAACGTTGCTGCAGTTGGACTGCAATACAAATATTGCGTCCCCGTCTCCAAATCAGTAACATTTATTGTTACAATAATATTCGGATCGCCCACTAAGATGTTCCTTATAGCGGGATAATTTCCAGAAGTACATAGAACCGTCAACCTATCTATCTTTGTCTGCGAAACCACGTATTTTTGCGACGTGGAAAATCCGAACCTGTTGACTGCTTCCAAAGGTATTGTTTGCCAGTTTCTAGGGCTTCCTTCGTCTAGGAGCAGTATCTGAGAAACTCCGAATGTCTTTGCCCTTAAAGAAGACAAAACCGCTTCGTTATGAAATTGCGGAATACTATTAACTATACTCATTATTATGAAAAATATTGTACTAAGAAATATTGCAACTGATACGAAGAATTCTATGTTAATAACACCTTTCATGATAATCCTATGCTAACCCAGCTTTTATTACCAAGATAAATATGAAGAAACCGGAAAATACCATTATTAAACTATGTTTCACTCCTGCTACAACGCTATCCGAAACTATTTGTCCTGCTATTAATCCTGCAAAAAATCCTTGTATAATTATCATTACTAAGAACAAAGAGCGATAGTAAGATTCTGGATTTTGTGGAGGTCCGAAATCAAATGCCGATGAAACGCCCAAAAATAAGCCGCATCCAAAACATTCAGGAGCATCAATAGTTAAGCAAGGCTGGCACGGATTCGGACTAAATTCTAGGAACACGCCCCCTATTCCTTCACTTACGCCAGCCGGTTGCAGGAGAGGTATCAAGAATCTTAATAATGCTATTGTTATGCCTAGAAATATGAAAAAAATGGCGTACATCATGAATACTTGCTGATTAAGCAATGAAGATTTTTCCTGTTGAACTTCCTTCAGCATATCTATGTTATTCGCTAAAGAAGCCATCGTATCTTCTATGTTACCGCCAGACTTGTTAGCTTCTTGTATTATCATTATTGATCTTACAATAATCCTGCTGTTTCTCATCCTCTTTGCCCAGTCAGAAAGAGTTTTTTCTAATGGTATATTCCAGCTTATCTGATTATTTATTTTTTTTATTTCATTTGATAGCGGGCCATAATCCGCACCAGAAGTAGTATTTATTGCCTGTATGATTGTTAATCCAGCTCTTTGTGCTTCTGCCAAATCTCTTAAAAAATTGGGAAATTCGTTTTCATAGGACTTGAAACGCTTGAATTCAAAAAATTTGTACAGACTGTATGGTATAGTAAGAATTGCAAAGCCTATCAGAGACAAATTGACAGCCAAAACAAAATCGTTAGAAAGGACACCAGCAATAATAAGAACAATACAAATTATTGCTGAGGCTGCTAGAATTTTTTTATCTGCCGTCAATTCAATATTAAGCATTTTATTCACCTATTCCTCCACAGGCGATATTGATTTTACCAGTAAAATAAATCCTACTGATATAAGCGGTATCAAAATGAAAACTATGAATGTCTGCAATGAAACAGTTCCCAGACCGCCTGATAATGAAGCGACTATTGACGATAAAATAATGAAAAATATCGATCCAGTAATTATCAGGGTAAGATAAATTTCCATGAATAAAGAAAGGTCCTGAGCATATTTTCTTATTCTTCTTCTGTAGTCGTTCATCAGCCCATCTGATTTCTGCGCCAGATAAGAAGTTAAATCACCTCCGGATACGACAACATTGTCAATACCGTAAAGCAGGTCACGGAACTCACGGGAAGGCGTTCTTTTTGCCTGCCTTTTTATCGCATTGGAAAAACTCATGCCGAATGACTCCATGCTCTGAACAATTTCTCCGCATTCTCTGGAAATCTCACCATATTCCTTGAATTTGGATAGCGTCTTGAATGCTAATGCAGGAGGCAGCTTGGAAGAAGACATAGTTGCAAGGTAGGATATGGCAAATGGCATGACTTTCACTATTTTTGATTCTCTTGTTTTTGCCATTGTTATGGGGTACGAATAAAAAAGGAAGAAAATGAATCCGGAAGCTGTAGTGGATAACGTAAAACCCAAGAATACTGATGTAAGCGGTGAAAAGCCCAGCAAGCCGAAAATAAATGCAAAAACAATGTTCTCAATGAAAAAAAATACGACAATAGTGAAAACAGCCATAGATAAGTATTCTTCCAAAGTATATTTTATCGAAGCTTTCTGCAGGTCTTCCTGGATATTTGAAAAATAACTTTTTATTGATTTGCTAAACCCGCCGAATGTTTTGAAAGCTATGGCAGCATACCTATCAACGAAGCTAGGCATATCCAATCCTCTGTAGCAGGAAATCTGGTACCGTATAGAACAAATTGAAAGCATGACCCACTTTTACATAATCGAGGAAATTCTTTTCCAGTATCCATTTCAAGACAGCTGACTTTCTTTTTATATCTTCGGACATTTCTCCTTCAGTTAAACCAGTAAGCTCCGATACCTTTTTCAAAAGATAGCTCTTGTTTGTCACAATGTATTTGTCAGTCCTTGGGTCCCATCTGAAGACTTCATTACTTATGATACTGTTTTTATCCCTATTGTAAGCAACAACCTCCACTACAGATGCGATGCGCCTTTTGTATATTTTGCCTTGCTTTACCCTTTTCAGGAATATAATTACATCTATGTTTTCAATCAGATTTACAGGAAGGCTTATTGGTGCTGTTGTTAAACGGTCAATTAATTTTTGCATGTTTTCAGCGTGTATTGTTGCTAAGCCTGCATGCCCGACGGCTAATTGCTGGAATAAAACATAAGCCTCGCGCCCACGTACTTCGCCGACTATTATATAATCCGGCCTTTGGCGAAGCGATTCCCTGAGCAATTCGTACATGTCAACCTTGCCTTCTTCTGAAATAGCTGTCCTAGCTACTTCAGGAACCCAATGTGAATGAGGCAGTTTTATTTCCGGCGTATCTTCTATGCTTACTATTTTCATTTGCGACTTGATGAATAACGAAAGAACATTAAGCATTGAAGTTTTACCAGTAGCAGTTCCGCCGGATATCAGAAAGTTTTGGTTATATTCTATCAAAAACCAGAAATAAGAAAGCAGTTTCAAGTCGCATGTTCCAAACTTAATCATGTGTGTAGGCGTCAGCGGCTTTTCCGTAAACATTCTTATTGTAAAATTGCTTCCATGCCGCGCTATGTCGCTGCTAAGAGTTGCTTGAACTCTCGAGCCGTCAGGCAATGCACCATCCAAGAGCGGCTTTGCAACTGAAATAACTTTTCCGCATCTTTCAGCTATTTTACTTACAAAGGAATCCAGCTCATCTTTGTCAGTGAAAACTATATTAGTTCTTAATGAACCCAATCTAGAGTCACGATGGTAAACATACAAAGAAATATAGAGACCATCGCAAGAAATGTCTTCTATCTGCTTGTCTTTCAGTAAAGGCTCTATTTTTTCCAAGCCGATAAAATCCCTTATGACATAATATTTCAATACATCCTCAGTTTCCTTTGATCTTATCTTGAAGTATCTTACAGCATTTTCAAATACGTTGTTTATATATTCATTTGCCCCTCCTCTTACCTGCACAAAGTTTACATCTATTTTTTCTCTTATGTAGTCCTTTATTTGCTCCAGAACCGCTTTGTTTGCTTCATCCAAAAACGGCTCCACAACATCGTACACGACTTCATTGAGTTTAGGATTAAAGTAAATATGTGCATAGGCATAAACCTTCTCACCTTCCTTAGGGCTCGATGGTATTAACGGATAGGTTATGTTTATCTTGCCCAGTTCTGTGAACTCTTCAGTAGCTAATTCTTCAATAACAGGCGGCGCCACGGTATCTGGTATCTTGAACCCTTCCACCTTCACTTCCTCAATTTCCGGTTCCTCGCTTCCGCGCATATGTTCATGCAAGTAAGGAACAAAAGGGTAGTAATAACCCAAACCTACTTGAGTTCCTGGCAAAGCCTGGATAGGTGCTTGAACAGGTTGTACTTGTTGAACAGTTCCAAAGTAGCCAGTTGGAACTACGTTTTGCTGCTGTATAATAGAAACCTTTCTAGGCTTAATCCTGAGGGTTATTCTTTTCTTACCGAAATCACTGTTTATAATCAAATTAACAGATCTCTTTTTTGCTGGCTCCACTTCTCTTTTAGAAAATCTTAGCTTCATTTAGGCTCGCCTTATTTTTATTGTTCTGCCATCTATGTAAATTTCTGCGCGTCCGACAGTGCTCACTACATCGCCAGAGGCGCAGAATATACCTTCAGTAATACAATTGCTTTGGGTTATATTAAAAAGTTTTTTAGTTACGTTTATGTCTGGCGCATCTAAATCGTATACAATTATGGATTCATCCTTGAGAGAAATAACGTAGATTTTCTCAGAGATTTTTGCCGGAAATGTTACAGCAATGGATGAATTAGTGGTAGCGGCTTTTACTACAGCAGTGATTACAACGTCAGCAACGCTTCCAAACTGATCCTTCAATGCACCTTTGCTTAAAGAGGCGTGAATTGTCTGAAAACTCACCACTACGTTGGCTGTTATAAGAATTCCCAATGCAAAAAGAAGAATTTCCGAAATAATAAGGTACTGGCCTTTAGAAGAGAGGAAACCTACGGTTTCTCTCTTTCTAATCTCATTTCCCTTATTAGAAATATTACAAATCTCTCTTTCTATCCTCATTCCTTTATTATTTTTTGGTAGAACTTTTTTTCTAAAAAAGTTCTTCATAATATCTAATTGCAAACCAGTATAATAAGCTTAGAAGAAGTGGAAAAAAGAATCAAGGCGGAAAGATAAGCTAGTTCTATTCGATTTTCTTTAACATTTATTTCTGCTTTTGCTATACGAAATCTATTCTTATTCTGGTTTTTGTTACAGTTCTTCCGCCTTCCTGGACTTCCGACGTGCCGAGATTTTCTATTACTATGCTGTGGCCCATTCCTATGCTTTTCGATCCCGTTGAACTAAGCTCTAAAGAATAAGACCTTATCGTATTTGGGACGTCTAACCGGACATAACTTAGCGTGTAAGTTGTTGTGTATTTGTTTTCATCTAATTTCACACTTTTCACGCAAAGTATTCCGGGTTCATCTGAACCCCACGAACCTTGGGTTGCTGTACAAGTAGAGTTTTTGAGGGGTATTTCAGTGCCTATAGCATATATCGTGCCTTGTGTGCTAATATACATGCTCATAACCCACTGGTTTGGACTTGCACCAGAGTCTATCCTCACAGTGGCAGGCAGGGTTATTCTTAATTGATCGCGGCCGCCAGAATTAGCAATGTTTTTGACTTTCTCATCCAAGATTTTCATGAATTGTTCGCTGGATTGAAGCAGCGCTATGTCTTTGTTTTTTTGTATGAGCGGAATGCCCCATAAGTAAATGGAGCCGACAATGCCGATAAGAATACCTGTAAGCAGTATAGCTGACAAAACCTGCTGCTGACCCTTTCTGCCCTTTTTCTTTTCCGAAAAGAAAAAGTGTAAGTTGCCCAAAAAGAAAATTTTCGCAATATTATTCGAATTAGGCTTTGATTTTTCCTTTTTGATAAAACCTTTTTCCAAAAAGTTTTTCATATTTCCTAATTGTATTCAGGGGTAATTAAACCTTTCTAATAAGATGAAAAGCAAATTGTTCAACCAACAAAATAAGAAAGAAAACAATTATGATTACGTTCTTGCTTACGCCACCCTTGGCTTTACTAATTTTCTTGTCATCGCTGAAGCAAAAATAGCGTTCATTCTTTTCTCGAGCTTTGCTAATCTTTCATCAACGCGCTTCTCTATTTCGCCAGCATGACCTTCTTCCTTTACTTCCTCGCTTTCTATTTCTACGCGCGATATAAAATCATCCAGTCGCGTGATTAAAGCATTAACAGAAGTCATCATGTTGTTTACTTTGTCGATCATTCCTGAATTTGTTTTGATTATATCATCCACAATTTCCTGGTTTGTCCTAACAATTTCCAGCAAATCTTTCATCAGCTCTTCGCTGCCGGTATTCTTCTCTACTCTTTCCATCCTTTTTTCCAAGCGTCGGATAGGATTCATCGGCACAAGCTCGTATTCTTCGCTTTCCATTCTAACCACTTTTTATTATATTCGCAAAAGTGGTATATATAGGTTTTTGCAACCTCACAAAAAAGGTTATAAGATTAGATATCTCAGTACTGTAATGCTAAATATAGATTGGGACAATGTAGATACAGAATTTCTTATTAAGAAAAGAAGTCCTTTACCTTAAATGTATAT
>Ga0213870_1001035_pt1 | contig 12807 bp, 10 predicted proteins | sample WICALVC2017_Meta_FD_160119 | JGI IMG/M metagenome (GOLD analysis project Ga0213870, IMG submission 160119) | Freshwater microbial communities from subterranean cave lake in Wind Cave National Park, South Dakota, United States - WICALVC2017 | ecosystem: Environmental > Aquatic > Deep subsurface >... | reverse complement strand
AAATAATGCTTGGTAGGTAATTCTAGGATTAAGATTTGCAATCCCAATCGAAGCCGTCACTCTGGCTTGTCCAGAGTCTCTAAACGCTTGGAGATTCTGGATGCGCCATTCGGGCTTACCAGAATGACACGAATAGTTAGCTTTTGAAATAGCTTCTGCATCTGGAATGTAAATAAATAGATGCTTGTTTTCTATTTTAGCTGCTACTGGTAGATAAACTTCGTCTTTTGTCCAATGAGGTGTTATTTTTTCAAAACAAGACTCTAATTTCCACCACTCATATTTTTCCAAAAACTTCTTGGCAAGACCAAGTTGTTTTGCGCCTACAAATCCGAGCGATTTCTTCCAATAAGAATCTCCCCAGTGCTTCATAAAATTTTCCTTTTCTTTTGACATCTGCCAAATACCATGGGACCCATAACTATGCCCTTTTGCGCCAGATAGTATGCACATCCAAAACGCTTGCCGTTGTTCTAACTCACCAAAATTTCCCAAAATCCCCTCGTACCACGGCTCCATATTAATAATTGGCATACCGGACTTGGAGTTTCCCAAAATTGAACTGACCATAAAAGGAGTTGAAGCTTTTGAATGCCCCGACTGAATGGTGTTTATAGAAAGCCATTTTTTATTTCCCAAAAGATCAAAAGCGGTTGTCTTTCTGCTTACATGCGCGGTGATCGGTCTTTTGAAGGGATCTATTTTTGAGATATAATCTCCAACCTCAACCCATTTTTTTATGCGTTTTTTAACATTGTCATTCTGAGAGCCGCGTCTGACGCGGGAGAAGAATCTCATGACACGAGACTTATGTAGTTCTATATCAATTTCTCCGCTCACACAAAAAACAACAGGATAAGAGGCATATCGAGCAACAATCTCATGCCAAAGTTTCTTTACGTTTGCAACACCTATCTTATCTATATGATGACCCCATCCGCCAAAAATAACAGGAACTATATTATTTTCAACAAGATATACTATTTTTCTATCAACTTCTTCAAAGTATTCTTTGTTTAAGCTCCAGTCTTTGTTAAACGAATAACCGCGTACCTCAGTCTCGGGAGGAATTCCAACAACAATCTGAATAGCGGAAAAACCTTGTTTTTTTCTTTTCTTAACAAGAGTTTTAAAAACGGACATTGGAGTTCTGGATGTAGCCCCATACCACCATGTATCCGCAAGCCAAAAAAAAGGAGTGCTGTTGGCATGCTCCAGATACTTTTTATTTTTAGCAAGCCTTACCGGGCCGTGTCTGAAAAAAACGTTTTTTCCCATTAGAAAAGATTTACACTCCTAAATAAAAATCCTAAAAATGAAGATTTTTGACCCCTCTTTACCAAACCCGAAAGAATTGTTGCTGTGTTTAACGGAAGAATTACATCGGATATTTTAATCGGCAGGTCTTTTGGGATATCTGTTTTTACAATCGCGTTACCAGATAGTCCAACCGGAAGGAAATCTCTGCAGTCTTCAGCGTTATCAACCACTCCATAAACAGTATCTCCTCCAATTCCATCCAACTTTTCGCCTTTTTGAAGGTCTCGTTTGGCAGTTGCAAATGTTTTTAAGATTGGATTTGTCGTATTGTTAATTGTTGGCTCGCCAAACAATGCAACTTTAGCGATAGTTTCTATAATTTCTAAATGGCACAAATGGTATGGCTCAAACAGCACGTATCTTGGGCCATCTCCAAGACCTAAGTATCGAAGATACTTTTGCTGATGCACATCTTTGTGTTCTGCAACTAGAAAAACTCCTGGGAAAAGTGTCTTGCCAATAACATAATCAACAACTCCCTCTTCTGGAATTTTGTCCCAGTCAAATTTTGTTAATACTTCTTTAACATCATTAACATTTGGACCAACCATTCCTCTTTGCAGCACTTTCATTCCAAAATAATTCCCCACCAGATTCATTTCTATTGCCTGTTTTGTTCCATCTGTAAATGAAGTTGTTTGTCTAACTGCCAAGCCTTTATCTTTTGCCCAAGGCGCCATTTTCTCTTGAGTGGCGTGCAAATCTAAGTATCTCTTCATGTTGCCTGCCATCCTTACTTTAAAACCCATAAGCCTTGCTTTATAAATAAGTCTGGCAAGGCTTCCCGGCTGATCTCCAATAACATCGGTTATAACCACATTTTTACTATCCGCTATTACTTTTAGTTCTGATCCAACGGTTGATTGAAGCTCCGGATTCATGGTTATTAAATGTTTTCTTGCCTGTATAGCTTTGATGGCAGCCTCAGACGCGTAATCCACAGTTCCAGTCACTTCAAATATTATATTATTTTCAAATCTTTTTATAAGATCCAAATCATCAGAAATGCAGATATATCCTTTATTCGCGTAATCTTTAATTTTGCCGTAAACATTAAAGACAATCGCCTTAAACCCTTTTTCCTCAAGAAAAGCCCTTGATTCATCCGGTCTTCTTGAGATAACAAGAGGAATTCTAACACCCTTTAAGTTTTGGGCATAAGACAGGAATCCAAAGCCCATAAAACCAAGCCCCACCATTATTATATCGATTGGTTTAGTTCTTTTTTCAAGCTGTTTTAATATAATGTCGTACATAAAATGTTTGTATATTATACCCTATAGTCAAATATTTAACAACCGCAAAAAAACTACCTTTGTTTTCCTAAAATTGGTTCTGTGTTAAGATCCTTAACGAATTCGTTTTTTATTTCGTAAATATCTGCGAATGGATACTTTCCAACTAAATCGTACTGTTTAATTCCAGGAGTTTTACTTACTGTTTTAAACACCCCATCGTTTAAATCGTTTGTCCTCATCACAATCCACCTTGCCCACCTATCGGGATAAACTGTTGCAGATTCCCAATAAGCGCCTGTTCCTTCGTGGATAAATTTTTTCATAGGAAGACCGGATGAAAAGATAATCGCGTCGTGTGAGGCAGCCGCAATAAGAATAAATCCTTTTTTGTCTTTTGCATTCTTATTAAGCCATCCGCTTACCTCTGTTACGTTTTTCTGAGACGATCCAACTCTGGCATCATCGATTGTCACAGCGTCATAATTGGCAAATGCAAAATAGGTTACGAATATAAAAAGTCCAATCAATACATAGCGTAAACTTGCTGCCTTATGTATTAGATAACCAATAAAAATCGCGATTGCTGGCAGCATCATTATTCCATATCGCGCGTTAAACCATGTGTTACCAGACAATCCTTGAATAAACAAAACCGAATGCCCAAGATAAAGAGCCAAGACATTAAATATCAAGGGAGCAAAAAGCGCAACTGATGCTATTTTTATTCCAGTTTTAATATTCTTATCAAACCAAAACACACTTGCACCTATCAACCCCAAAATTACATTAAACGCATAAGAATTATAGACAAGAGCATAGAGATAAATTTTTAAGGAAAATAATAAATCCCCTTTTGTTGCCAAAACTCCTGCTTCTTCGAGCGCAGCTTGTTGAGAACGCGCAGAATACGGCCCAAACACAAAATACAAAGCGTCTTTAAAAATAAGTTGATTCCACAAAAACCAAAGCACTACTCCAAAACCAGCTAAAGTGCAAAAGAATAAAAATACTCCCTCGCTAACTTTATACCCTCGATCCTTTAAAGTCTTTATAATAATTAATCCTCCTGCAATTGCCAAAAGAAACCAACCCTCATAACGGATAAGGCTAGATAACATTATCCAAAAAGATGATTTTATAAGATTAAGAATTTTATCGCTCTTAAAGTAAAGCATCAGCTCATAAACGCCAGCTAGCATTGTGGCAATAAGGAGTAACTCTGTCATCGCAGTTGACTGAAGATACAAAACATTTATATTGGCTGTAAATACTACTACTCCTATAAATCTTCCCAAAAACCTAACGCCTATTTTTTCAAGAAAGAAATAGATAAGAAGACCAGTTGCGACAAATGAAATCATAGATTGCAGAGCGCCGGAAAGTCCTGAATGCCACATAAAATCATTCCAAATCGTTGGAACCATAAGAAGATGGGGTAAAGGGAGCCAAACGCTCCCAAGCTGTGCAAGCCCAGGTTTTAACCCCTCAACAACTCTTCTTCCAATATCCAAATGCGACCTCGCATCGTTATACGCAAGCCCCAAACCGTTTGAATAATAGAAAAGGAAATAAAACGCAGAAATCGCAGTTAAGAGAAATAAAATAAATATTGATGTATATCTCTCTATAAATATACTTACCTTTTCTATTACTGCCCTGTTTATAGAGATACTAAGTATCATACAGATCCTTCCTTTAATAATTTAAGGTAAATCAAAAGCAAAAGATTAACGCTAACTAAACTTCCTACAACTAAAAGATAATATTGCCAAGCGCTAATGTAATTTTTAGCCATGCTTTCAAAAACGAAAGACTTCAAACGATTATCATCTAGAAAATCTATGTTTCTGAAATACGTATACTTTTCTTCTTGGCCTGTTAACTTCTCCAAGGCCAATATCTCGACCTGAGGCGGATTTCGGCTTGTTGTAATTGCCCCCAATGTATTTACAGAAAGTGAGTATGTTAAAACTATAAAAAATAATAGTAAAAATAATATATTTTTTCTATATGAAGTCAACGCAAATGCGAGCAAAATTGAAAGTATCGCATATAATGGTATAAGATAACGTGAGCCAAATGCCCAACCGCCCCACGGATCACCCCACATTGAATAAAGAAGTATATTTAAACAGACAATGGAGAGTAAAAGCGCAAGAAAACTAGTATTTTTTCTATAGAGAAAAATAATGCCAAATAATGCTAGCAGTACAATAGGAGTAAAGAATAAAACTCCTCTGTCAGGGCTTATAATGTAAGTATAAAGTCCATTCAGGATATTTCGTGTCTTGAAAAACCCTATCGCAGACTTGTCTTGTCTCTCTGGGCTGGTAAGATTTTCAATACTTTGCGTACCTACTTCCTTTGGTGCAGTTGGACGGCCATATTCATCAATTGCTTTTACAGTTGGAACAGTTCCTGATAATTGTAAAGGGTTTCCATATGAAACGTTATTGAACCATAGAAAAAATAAAAGCGGAAAAATAACTGTAGCTAGCGTGAGAATTCCGGCAAGTTTAACTTTTAAGTTGATCTTGAGCTTTTCTTTTTCAACATCAAATAATCTTCCTAAAGCGAAGAATCCAATCGGTGCCATTAGAATTAGGTTCGGATAATCTATGGGTATCGAGGCTGCAATCAAAAACCAAATAATGCAAAGCGACCAGATAGATTTCCAACGAAGCAATACATAAATGCTTAATAGAATTAAAAACGTTGATATATGGTGCTGAAACAAAGATACAGCGTAAGCAAAAGCAGGTGTTGCAAATAAAAATGCCAAACCAGCGATCAATGCGGCAATAGGATGGGCTCCGAGTCTAATCGTTATAGATCGGATAAGAAAAGCATTGAGAATCGCGAATAAAGAAATAACTGCAAATGTTCCAACTTGAGCAATTCCAAGGATTTTGCCAATTAAGTATCCTGGAATTACAATAAATGAAGCCCCCGGAGCAAAAAGAGATACATAATTTCCGTCTTTAAAACCTAAATCAGGAGTTGCAAAACGCGCTATATTTACAGAAAAATAAACAGATTTATTTTCCACTACGGAATATGTCAAGGCAAACCTTCCCCGCTCAGGCGACAATTCAAACGGCCCCTCATCCTTCCAAGTCGCGTCATTTATCCTGTAGTCTGTCGGACTGCCCGCAATCCCACGAATACCAAGCGCAAGAAAAACAGTACAAAAAATTAAAAATAATAAATTTACAATAACATTTTTCATTTTTTTACTTAATTTCATTTTAAATTCTTTGTTGAGTAATCTGTTTCCCAATAAGTTTTATCAATAATCGATTTATCTTTTAATGTATTTAACATTCTTGTGTAAAAAAATAGAAGAAAATATAGGATGACAAAAAGAGGATTTTCAATAAAAGTAACTTTTACTGCTTTTATTTTTAATAATAATGGTACTTCATAAAACTTAGATAAATTACTTTTAAAATATTTTTGCATCTCAATATAAGATTTTTGAAATTTAAGGCTTTGATTTGCGTGTTCTTTAATATTTTCTGGCGTTTTATAAAAGCAGATAGCATTATCTGCAATTCTAAACTTGAAGTTATTATTTTTAGAATACAAATACATATACATGTCATTATTCCATATGGCCTCTGGAACACTAAGTTCCGCATAAAGAAGTTTTGAAATACCCAAGAGTCTCCCATTGCAAGCAAGGTAATTGTCTCCTTTACTCCAAAATAAGCTAATAATATTGCTTATTTTGTTTCCCGTTGAAATAATTTTTGCAAGTACTGTGGTTCCTTTAATAGGCTTAGCAACACCAGCAATTAGATCAGCATTCTCTATTTTATACTTTTTAAATAATTCTTCAATTGCATTGTTCTTTAATATCACATCGTCATTGGTAAGAACAATAAAATCATTTTCCATGTATTGCAGTAGGGAATTTATCCGTGTAGATTGTCCTTTACGCTTTTTATAATATATAATTTTTAGTTTTGGATTTTTAATTTTTTCTAAAATGTTTTTTTTAATTTTATTTCCATCAATCACGACAAATATAAATTCAATGTATTTATAGAATGTTTGACTATATATTGATTTAAGGACAGCAACCAAGCTTTCGCCTGCCTCATATGTTGGAATTCCTATTGATACTTTTTCTTTTTTCATATTTTTTTTGTAGACTTATCAGTCTCCCAAAATCTTTTTGCTTTTGAGTACATATTTTTTTGCTGAGTTCTCGTGTATAAAAATACAAAGCAGTAAAGTAATGTCCAAAAAGGATTTTTTATAAACTTTTCAAAGTATGCTCTCAATTTTAATGATGCTGGCACAGAATATTCTTTGTTTAAACCAAAATTTATATACCTTGAGATTTCTTCAAGAGAATATTGAAATTTTCTGCTTTGCTTTAAATGCTCTTTTAAATTTTGTGGACTTTTATTGTAGACAGCTACGTCTGGCAAATGCTTAAAAATTCCTCCTTTTTTCTTATTCTCAAAATACAAATAAGCATCAGAGTTAATTACCTCTTCAGGTATTTGAAATTTTTTAATGAAGCCTGTTCTGAATGCCAAGCATCTTCCACTTGACATTAAATAATTATCTCCGTCGTTCCATAGCATACCTATGCGATGAGTTAGGCTTACTCCAACTTCTATAATCTTTTCAAAAAAAGTTCTTGCAGGAACTGGAAGTACTCTTGCTCCAATCATTGTTACATCCGGATTAGTCTCGAAGGTTTTTATAATTTTGAAAAGGGTATCCGGCTCAAATCTAATGTCATCTTGCGTCAACAGCAAAAGATCGCTTTTTGCCAAAGATATAATTTGTTTGATCCTGGCAACCTGTCCACCTCGAACTTTGCTAAACACAACCTCAACGCCCAGATCCTTTAAATGTTTTTCTATTTTTTTGTCCAAAGGAATCCCGTCAACACAAACAATAAAGCGAAACTTCTCCACTTTTTTGGATGCAAGAACACTTTTTGCCGCTTCCACAAGACCTGGACCACCATAGTATGTAGGAATACCTACTGTTAAAGAATATTTCTTTTTCATATTTTTATTGATGCCTTGGAAGACTTCGTAATCTCCCACAGACTAGACCCTTTTTCTCTTGAACCGTATGGAAATACTCGAATAAATAGATTCATCAATACAGAACCGACAGCGCCTATCGGGTCGCGCAACAAGATATACAAAACCGCTTTACGAATATATTTTTTAGGCATTTGATATTCGCTTATTATTTTCTTCCCAAAATGAACTGCTAAGTTTTGTTTATCAAAAATCAGGCTCCTTGCCGCTAATTTTCTCCAATCGGAGAATGTGGCAACGGTTCTAAAAATAAATCTGGTATTTTTTGCAAATCTGAACGAATTTCTTCCTCGCTTTACAGCTGTGAAGTATAAGCATCCTTGGTCACTAATAGTATTTGTTGGATATTTAAATGATTTCGCAAACACGCCTCTTAAAATTGACGCTGAACCTTGCAGGGAATGAATATTATTCCCATTTCTCCACCTCATAGAAGCGTTCTGAAGCATATTGAAAGAAGCGTTTGCGAATCTTCCCATAAGGCTTTCTGCCCTAAAAGGAGTCTGTCTAGCCGCAACAACCAAAACCTTTCTATTTTTTACGAATTCTCTCACCATTAATTCCAGTTCGCAGTCACGCTCAAGCACAATATCAGCGTCAAAAGTCCCAATTAAGTCTGACCTATTCATTGTATATATTTGGTTAAGCCTTGCCGCCTTTCCAATTCTTTTTCCATCATTTACGACGTTGATGATTTTGTTTTTTCTGGACATCTGTTTTACTATTTTAAAAGTATTGTCTGTGCATCCATCGCAGAACACAATAATTTTTTCCAATATAAATAACTTTCCTCTCTGCTTCATAACAGACTCGAGCATATTTTTAATATTGCTTTCTTCGTTATGAGCTGGAATCCCGATTGTTACAGTCAACTTTTTATTTTTCATATAAATATCCCCTTTAATTTAAACTTTTCGTAGTGGTTGCCATTATCCATTTACCATCCATTTTCTGGATTTCACCCTTCGCTATTCGTTTTCCTACCAAATTGACTAGATAAATAAAAATGCAATGTATGGGTTTTTTTAGGAATTCAGCAAACATTAATGAGTAAAACCTACTCTTTGAAACAGCGTATTGTTCCGCGTAAAGATCCCCAAAAATTTTACTCATTCTAGAAGACCCTACGCAAAATCTTTTAAATTGCGATAGGTAATCCTTTAAATTATTTGGGAGCTGATAATAAACCTTTACTGAACTGACGTGTCTAAATTCAAAACCCTTATTCAGACAGTCAAAATAAGTAAAAATATCATTCAAAACCATCGTAGGCGGCACCCGTAAAACTTTGTAAAATGGTTTAGATAAAGCCATAATTCTTCCAGTGCACCCGAATGCGTTATTACCGCCCTCCCATTCTTTTCTCAGGACTTCGTAAACGTCAATTGTGCATTTTATTGCATTCTGCAAAAAATTCTTAACTCGGATAGGTTGGAAGTTACCCGAGACCAAACCAACATTTTTTTCTTTAACGATAGGTTCAATAAGTTTCGCTATTACATCCTCGCCCTCAAGCACTACGTCTGCGTCGAACAAAACTAAAATATCAGAATCAATAATTTTAGGGAAAGTGTTTAAATGATAGGACTTACCCATTCTTTCCTTATAATCAAGAACTCGTAGTCTTCGGTCATTTATTTCGCGCGCTCTTTTGACAGTGTTGTCAGAACTTCCGTCGGACAGCACAATAATTTCTTTTATTAAAAAGCCCTCCTCTTTCTGTTTTTGGATAGATTTAAGAAGATATTTAATGTTAGCTTCCTCGTTGTATGCAGGGATACTAACGCTAATAGTAGGTTTTCTCATGTTTTCTCCTTTCGTATTGTTCGAGCCCTACAATAAAAGAGCTTGCCACATATTCTACTTGTTCTTTTGTCATAGAAGGAAACACCGGCAAACGAATTAATCGAGCGGAAAGATCCTCAGTAATGGGTAGATCAATTGCTTTATATCCAAGCTTTTCTCCTTGAGGAGATGAGTGAAGAGGTACATAGTGAAATGAAGCCCCAATTTCTAATGATTTAAGATAATTTAAAACAAATTTTCTTGCTTCATTGCTCTCTAATATTACGTAGAAAATATGCGCATTATGGGTTGCATAGTCTGGAATTACAGGAATTCTAATTGAATATCTTTTCTCCAAGGGAAGGAATTCTTTTTTATAATAGTTATATGCTTCCATTCTCTTTGCCGTTATTTCCCCTATTGATTCAAGCTGCGCAAGCAGAAATGCTGCCAATATATCGCTTGGTAGGTAACTTGAACCTACATCAACCCAAGTATATTTATCTACTAAACCTTGAAAAAATTTGGTTCTATTTGTTCCCTTTTCTCGTAAAATTTCAGCAGACTCAAGCATTTCTTTGTCAGGATAATTGATTAACAACGCTCCTCCTTCCCCACAGATGATATTCTTCGTATCATGAAAGCTTATACACCCTATATGCCCTATTGTTCCTAAGTATTTACCCTTATATTTGGCGTCTATTGCCTGCGCAGCATCTTCTATTACTTTTAAATCGTATTTTTTGGCAATTGTCATAATACTATCCATATTACACGCTACCCCGGCATAATGAACAACAATTATTGCTCGGGTTCTTTCCGTGATTTTTTTTTCTATATCCTTAGGATCAATGTTCAACGTATTGCTATCAATATCAGCAAAAACGACTTTGAGGCCTTTATTCAATAAAATTGCATTGATTGTAGACGAGAATGTAAACGATGGCGCGATAACTTCGTCTCCGGGCTTAAGCTTTAATAGCTTTACTGCGAGTTCCAAGGCAGATGTCCCGGAGGTAGTCAGAAATACTTTTGGAACATTGTATCTTTTTTCCAAAAATTCATGGACTAATTTTGTATATTTTCCATCACCTGATAAATCAAGATTATTATCAAGCAGATCTTTTATATACTCTATTTCTTTTCCTGTAATGTATGGTTCAAAGAATTTTACTTTCATTTTTGCCGCCCTTCTTTAGATAGAACATAATAAAAGAACGATTCAAATTCATTTGCAACATTATCCCATGCATATTTTTTTGCAAATATCCTAGCATCTTTCCGCATCTCATAGATGAGTTTATTATCTGTAGCCTTTACTAAAAGCTTTGAATACTCATTGATATCAAATCTCCTGGCTTTTAAAGCAACATTTGGGGTCGCCCATGACAATCCCGGAATATCAAATCCAATGAGCGGTAAACCGGAGGCTAAAGCTTCGAGTGAAAAAAGAGAAAAACCTTCATGCCTTGAGGGAAATGCTACGTATAAAGCATTCGAAAGTAACTTTTCTTTTTTTTCTCCAAAGGCTCCCCCAACAAAAATTACTTTTTTTTGTATTCCTAGTTTTTTAACCATAGATTTAATTTTATTTTCGTCAGATCCGTAACCTGCCATAATAAGTGAATAATTAACTTTATCGGCTATTTTTTCGTAAGCACTCAAAAGTAGGTCTATACCCTTTTGATTCATGTCAAATCTTCCCAAGAAAAGTATGTGTTTTGGAGTATTTTGTTTTATTTTAAAGAACTCTTTACCAACACCTTCAGGGACAATTTTCGTTATTGCTCTTTTGTTTACTGATTTTATTTTTTTATCAAAAGACTTCGTGTAAGGAAGAAAATATTTATAAAATTTAAGTCCTAATCTCTCGACTTTGTCAAAAGGCATATGATAAAGTTTTGAGAAACGATCTGCCTCAAAAGACGTAGGAAGTGCAACGACTGGGATCTTTGTAAATAGCGGGCTGAAAAGAGTTGAAGTGGGTGCTGTAAAGCATTCAATAATTATGTCCGCGCCTTTTATTTTTGTTACATAAAAAGGAAGTAACAGTATATATAATGCATTATTGATCTTTATATTTTTCGTTCCGATACCAACATGTACATATTCTATTCCGTTTTCTATTCTGTCTTGGTATCCCGGAAATTTTGAGCAAATAACTTTTACTTTATGCCCCATTTTCACCAAACGTTTTCCCACTTCAAGAGTAGCTCTTGCTTGACCTGCGCCAAGTAAAGGATTTTTAATATCATCAAAATCAAGAATAGTAATTTTTATTTTTTTATTTTTCATAAATTAATTTTTAAGATAATCAAAATACGGTCTTTGCATTGTTCTTGAATCCCTAAATATAGAAAACTGTAAGGAAATATAAAGACATAAGAAATTATCTCGAGTAAAATCCCTACGCTTCTTTAAGATGCTCAAATATAAATTCAACCTACTTTTTACTATGGATAGATGGTTGAGATCGTATTCAACAAGTGTATATTTCATATCTTCGGTATCCAAAATGTAAAAATGAGAATCGGTTACCAAAACATTTTCTGGACTTAAATCTCCATGAGCCAACGCCAATCTTTTATTGAATAAAGTGATAGAATAAAAAACCGTTCTCAAAAAGGAACGGAAGATAGTTTTTTTGCTTTCCTTCTCGAGTAGAAATGAATACAAGAAAATTACAGGTAGAGAAAAGAGGTAAAAAAATATGCCTCTTTTTTTGATATATTTTTTATCGTTCTTATTTATGGTCGGAGTCAGTCTGTCCAAAAACAAAATTACTCCATTTATTACTCTCGATTGTTCATTTCTCGAAAATTTTGACAAAGGTTTTCCATCTATGTACTCAAAGATAACCGAAAGGGAATTATCCGTCTTTACATACCCTACCGGACTAGGTACTCTAAATTTACCCTCTTTAACATTCTTTATTTTTTCGCTAAGCAACTTTGCCATGTTATACTCGTTGATAAGAGAATAATATGGGAAATTCTTTATTTTTCTCTGCCATGTCTTAATAAACACTTTTTTACCCTCCATATCTTTGTATGTTCCTATTCCATAATTATTAATGTTGTTTATTTTTTTAACTTTAAAAATCAGCTTATATGGCCCAACAAACCTTGGATACAAAACGCCCTTGCTCTTGCATTCTCTGCCAAAAGATTTTCTTAGAGCGCAAATCAGCAAGTTAAAAATAGACGGTTGCTTTAGCATGTCTGACTTTATCTTTATATTTTTCATATCTTTTATTTATTTCTTAGCCAGAGCGATTTTTCCTATTGCTTTGTATAAATAATTCTTTCTTAAACCCTTTTCCAAAATCTCGTAAAAATGCTCTGAGCTTTTATTCCAGCTAAAATTTCCAGACCATAAATGCGCTGCTTTTG
>Ga0213870_1001034_pt1 | contig 12812 bp, 13 predicted proteins | sample WICALVC2017_Meta_FD_160119 | JGI IMG/M metagenome (GOLD analysis project Ga0213870, IMG submission 160119) | Freshwater microbial communities from subterranean cave lake in Wind Cave National Park, South Dakota, United States - WICALVC2017 | ecosystem: Environmental > Aquatic > Deep subsurface >... | reverse complement strand
TACTCTTCAAAAAGCGCCTTCACTGCACCAGCCACCGGCGGTATAATCGGACTTTTGCCGACCGCGAAATCGCCGACGGCGCGGCTGGAAAGCACATCCGCATCTTTCTCCGGCGTAATCGCATTCAAAATATACTGCTTATTGATTTGCGGCGGCAGCGGCAACTGAACAATCACGCCGGTATTTTTCTTCTCATGCACGATCTCGGCGATCCGCTTGCGGAGCTCATTGGTCGTGATCGCGGCATCAAACGGATACACGCGAACGTCAATGCCGATCCCCTCCGCGGCTTTCTTTTTCTCATTGATGAAGATCCGCACCGCCGGATCTTCCCCGACAACCACGACCGCAAGCCGCAACCGATTTTTCAGCATTGCGATTTCCTCTTTCAACTCTGCAAGAATTTTTTGCGCAAGCGCTTTTCCATCAAGCAGCATCATATCAAAATCGTAACACAACCGAACAAAAAAGGAAGTTCCGCGGAACTTCCTTTTGCACTCACATCGCGATCTCGCCCCATACTTTATTCACCGCCGTCGTGATCAAAACGGCGAAGATAGTTACGCATACGATTATCCGCCATACCTCCTCAAGTGGAATTGCGACCCGCCTCTGCCCGCTCAACGGCCGCAGGAGAGGCAGGGCTATAAGCAGCAGTGTCAGCAAGGCCGAGGCAAGCACTTTTACTGAAAAATCAGTCACCCAGACGACGGTTCCCACCGCATCAATCTCCATATCCCCACCTCCGCGCCGCTATGTATTCAGAAGCATCCAAACGATAATCATAAAAATAATTACCGCCGTAATCCCGTACATCGCGTCTCTCCTTCTGCCGTCTATGCAGAAATCGGGAACTTTTTACAAAGACCATTCACTTCCTTTTTTATATCACTCGCAGAGCCGTTACTCAACACCCGATATATCAACCCCGCAATCACCTTCATCTCTTTCTCTTTCATCCCGCGAATTGTCACCGAAGGCGTGCCGATGCGGATGCCGGAGGGGTCGAAGGGTGAACGGGTGTCATAGGGAATGGTGTTGCGATTGACAACGATGCCGACCTGTTCCAAGCGATCCTGCGCCTCACGGCCGGATATGCCAAGAGGCGTCAAGTCAATCAGCATCAGATGATTATCCGTGCCGCCTGAAACCAGCTGGAATCCGAGTTTCGTCAATGCCCGCGCAAGCGCCTTCGCATTCTTCACAATCTGGTGCCCATATTTTTTGAACGCCGGCTTCATCGCCTCTCCGAGGCAGACCGCAATCGCGGCGGTCTGATTATCGTGCGGCCCCCCCTGCAAACCCGGGAATACCGCTTTATCAATTTCCTTTGCAATATCAATTTTACTTTTCTCCGCAATCTTTGACTTTTTGTTGACAAAAATCATGGCCCCGCGTGGTCCGCGCAATGTTTTGTGAGTCGTCGCCGTCACCACATCCGCATAAGGGAATGGCGACGGGTGCGCTCCGGCCGCAATCAGGCCGGCAATATGCGCAATATCGGTCATAAAATACGCGCCGACCTCGCGTGCGATTGCTGAAAATCTCTTGAAATCAAAAATGCGCGGGTAAGCAGTGGCGCCAGTCACAATGATTTTCGGTTTTTCTTTTTTTGCCAGCAGCCGAACCCCACCGTAATCAATATATCCGTCGCGGCCCACGGTATATTGTACCGACTCATAAAATCGCGCTGAAAAATTAACTTTCCAGCCGTGAGTCAAATGCCCGCCAAAAGGCAGAGACATCCCCATTATTTTTTCGCCGGGTTGAAGCAAGGCGTAATACACCGCCATATTGGCCGGGGAGCCGGAATACGGCTGGACATTAACATGCCAGTCCTTGCCCAGATGAAATACTTTACGCGCGCGCTCCTGCGCGAGCAATTCAATGTCATCCACCACCGTATTTCCCGCGTAGTATCGTTTTTTCGGATACCCTTCCGAATACTTATTGGTCAGGGCCGAGCCGAGCGTTTCTAAAACCGCCGGCGATACGATATTTTCCGACGGGATCAAATCCAACGTCTCCTGCTGACGCTTAACTTCGGCTTTAACAAGCGCCGCGACTTCCCCGTCCGATTTTTGCAAGTGTGCGAACATGTATTCAGGTATTACCGCCCTGCTCGCAAGAACCTAAGAATATATTTTTCTTCAATCTGCCGGAGAGGCAAAACAAATCGCCGTACGGCAAGCAGATGCAGAATATTTGCCATTACTACATAGGCCGCCGCTATCCCCATGGCAAACATCAGCCGCTCTACCGCGACAACGGGGATTAACGAAATCCACACCGCCGCCGGCAGATTGAACACCCAAATCCACAAAGCACCGCCGACTGCATGCGCAGTGAAGGTCGCGCCGAGAGAACGGGCAAAGAGCGAGCGGCTGCGCAAGAAATGGCAGAAAACCGGAATAGTCCAGAAAAGAGAATAATACCATACCATCCGCCCGATGGGATGTACGACAAACGCCGCGATCGCAAGTAGCGGCAATAGGATCCCGATTTTGTCCTTTCTCCCAAAATAGTATGCGGCGGCCAGCATGGGGAAGAAACGGATTACTGTGCCCGCATCAACCACCTGCGCTCCATGAAGCACAAAATTTCCTAACTGCATGAGGAAGACCGCCATCATCCCGGGCAAAATTCCGATAAACCCCGTTGCGATCGGGCCGAAGAAATCAAACAGGGTGAATTTTACTTTGGATCCTGCAAGTTGGGTAAACGGCACTTGCAACGCCGCAAGGCCGAGGAGTGTAAATATGATTACAAAAAGTATCTTCTGTTTATACGCAGTCAGTATTGCCATAGTGAAAAATCATTTAACAACTTTATAACGGAGCAGTACGACATTTGGATTCAGATTCCACACCTCTAAAAGTTCAAGCGCGAAATCCCGCGCCATATCCGCAAAGAGAGTCACTCCCCTGCCGAAAATCTTGGGTTCAATCGTAATCGCCAGTTCATCCGCCAGTCCGGCTTCCAGAAACTGGCTGAAAATCTGCGCGCCGCCGGTAACCGCAACCGTCTCAAACCCCCGCTTTTCTAAATCTGCAATGACCGCCGCCGGCGGCTTATCGGTAAATTCCAGCGCCCCCTCCTGATTCTGCGATTTATCCGGATGCCGCGTCATCACTACATTCAGCCGCCCGGGCAACGGCCGTCCGATGGTTTTATAGGTCGTATTTCCCATCACCATCACCCCGCACTTTTTGGTTTCCGCATGAAAAAACTGCTTATCCTCTTTGGAAGTCCAGTCCACCAACTCATCGCTGGTATGCGCGATCTTGCCGTTCACCGTCATCGCCGCAAAAAAGATGACTTTCATATATATATCGTTCCATAAACTAAGTTAGGCCGCAAGCCATCCAATTTTATTACAACACTGCGACGATCGTCGCAGTGTTGTAATAAAATACCGTTCCCAATCGCATTAGCACCGCTCTCATAAATTGCCCGGGCCGTTGACCGAGCCGAGAGCGTATGGAATAATCATATCATACTATGAAGCCCTACCGCGAGCGCATTCCCGATACTCAATATCAAACCCTGTTGCGGAAGATATTTGAGGAGGGGACCGAAGTCCGCCCCATCCATGGCGAAAAAGCGAAAATGCTTGTTGGACAACAGCTGCGCTACTCGCTTGAGAACGGATTTCCCGTCATCACAGAGCGGGATCTCTCCGGCCCGATGTTCACCGGCGCCATTGCCGAGCATATCGCGTTTTTGCACGGGGCGCGCACGCAAGCAGAGCTTGAAAAATTCGGATGCAAGTGGTGGAAGCCCTGGGTTACTAAAGAGAAGTGCGAAGTATTCGGACTTCCCGAAGGCGATCTTGGCGACGGGTCTTACGGCGCCGCATGGACTGCCTTTCCCACCAAAGACCGAGAGCCGTTCAATCAAATAAAGCATCTTGTACAGCAGATTAAAGAGCGCCCGTATCTCCGCACACACTTCATCTCACCCTGGATTCCGCAATATACGCTCCAGCACTCGGGCCTGGTAAGAAAAGTGGTGGTCGCGCCCTGCCACGGCTGGATCCACGTACTCATGTATCCAGAGACCAAAGAACTCACCGTGCATCATTTCCAGAGAAGCGCGGATTTTCCGGTGGGCGTGCCCTTTAATATAATCCAGTACGCCGCGTTTGGGATGATGCTCGGACAAATCCTTGGATATACGCTGAAAGACGTTGTCTATACTTTTTCCGACGTCCATATCTACGAAAGCCAATATGAAAGGGTAAAAGAACTGCTCGCACGGGAACCCAGAACTCTCCCGACCGTCACGCTCGATTCCTCCGTGACTGATATTTTTGATTTCCGGCCGGAGCACTTCACCCTTACCGACTACGAGCCGCATCCAAAGATGTTTATCCCCACACCGATATAATGAAGCGCTCGTTCGTAAATCTCAAGAACGCCGCATCCCGGCCGGACCGCATTTATAGGAACGTAATCAAAAAAATCCGGGAGGACGGCGTGTGCCCGTTTTGTCCCGAGAACTTCGCGCGGTATCATAAAAAGCCCGTCATCAAAACCGGCCGATACTGGGTTCTAACAGAGAATATGTATCCGTACAGAGGCGCCAAACACCACCTGCTTCTTGTACACAAAAAGCATATTGAGCGCACTCTAGATATTTCTCCGGGCGCATGGAAAGAGCTGCAGGATCTCGTAAATTCTGCAGTCACCAAAAGAATCATCAAAGGAGGGGCTCTCGTGATGCGTTTTGGAGAACCATCCTATACCGGCGCTTCGGTGACGCATCTGCACGCCAACATCATCGGCGCAAATGGCACCAATAAAAATAAAAAGCGGGCGCCGATTCTTTTCCGGGTCGGGTAGACGGCACGGATTATTCGTGTTAACCTACGGATGTTAACCTACAAATAAGACAACCGCAGCAAGAGGAGGTGTTCAGTGATAGATTGCCCATTCTGTTCGATTGACGACGAGCGACAACGGATTCTCGAAGAACGCCAGTATGTCTATATAATACCTTCTAACCCAAGGTTAGTCCCCCATCACTTGCTCGTTATTCCAAAACGACATATCGAGCGACCATCCGAATTGGAGCCGGAGGAACGCCGAGAGTTGTTTGACACGGTAATTGAATTTCAGGAAAAGATAATCGCTCTCCAGTGGGCGCCGGGGTGTGACGTCCGACAGAACTGTCGTCCGTTTCTTCCCCAAAACAATATAAAGATAGACCACGCACATTGGCATCTGCTCCCACGCTGGCCGGAAGACGATCTTTACCTGCGAACGCAGATCTTTGAAAGAGATGTCTTTACAAAGCTGTCCCCAACAGAGATGCGGCAGGAGATGGAGATACTTCAATCTATTCTCCGCGCACCCTAATACCGCATCCGCACAATTCGTAAACGGCCAGATCACGGATCTGGCCGTTTTAAATAACTGAATCTTTTTTTACCAGCACATCATCTTTACGATCGTACAGATGATGACTTGAATCCTCGTCTCCGCCAAAACTAGGCACTTTTCACGAGTATGATTTCAACTCCATGCGCCCGCAGCACATCCTCGGCGTCAAGGAGTGAATACCCTTTGGAATAATATACTCGCTTGATGCCTGCTTCTGCCACTGATTTGGCGCAGACCGGGCACGGGAATGTCGTAACGTAGAGCGATGCGCCCTCCAGCGCTATGCCCTGCCGCGCGGCCCGGGCGATCGCTCCGGCTTCGGCGTGAAGCGCTCTGGAAATTTCAAACCCCATTCCCGCGTCAAAGTTACTGCGCGGGTCGCCGAACGGGCCGAATGTATAATCCTTGGAGGGAACCGGCTTGTTGAAACCGACGACGAGCGGCTTACCGTCTTTCGCGATGACCGCCCCGATCTGCCGCCACCAATCCGGACTCTTCTCCGCCTCCTTGAACGCCAAACCCATCATCTCTCTATCTCTCTCTTCTTCAGAAATCACCCGATCAGGAGGCACTTCAAATTCTTTGGCGGAAATCTGCTTGTCCCAACGCAAAAATACCGAGACAAACTCAATCTTCTTTCCCGATAAATACGTTTCGGCAAAATGCCGGTTCACGTCTTCATCCGGCATTACAATCGGCAACGCCTCGTTTTGGATCTGCGGCAAGACCTTTTTTCCCAGCACCCGCACCGCTTTAAAAATCTTCAATCCTTCCAAAAGGGCTTTTACTTCTGCGGGCGCCAGCGCCCGGATGTCGCGCTCCATTCTTGGCACCTCGCGCACCAGTTCTTGATCCAACACATACAAAACCCCGGGATATCTTTTGAAAAAATCAATATATCCCTTGTGGATCGCCGGAATATAGGAAACAGCCGCATACCGCATACTACCCGTTCCTTATCTGCTCTATAAAGTTTTTCGTGAGCTTGCCCACTTCATTCGCGAGCTGCTCGGCTCCATCAATCGTCAAATTCCGAATGCGGGCGCTGGTATGAGTGGTCGCCTGCGGAGGCAAGGTGACTATTTTCTGACAAAACGCTTTGTATGTTCCTTTTTTAATATCCTCCTTAAAATCGGGTGTTGCAGATGAGGTAACCAGCACATGCGGCTTTACCAGCCGTATCAAATGCCCGATATCATTATCCACATCGCGAATGGTTACTATATCTACATGGCGAAGATGGATAAGCATCTCAATCCGCTCCCGCTCCGGCACAATCGGCCTCTGCGGCCCTTTACGCGCCCGGGTAAGCTCATCCGAGTCCAGTCCCACTATCAAAATGTCCCCAAACGATTTAGCCGCTTCCAAATACTTGGCGTGTCCCTCGTGGATTAAATCCCATACGCCCTGGGTCAAGACCACCCTGAGGCCCTGTTTTTTGCACTGCCCCACAACGCGCTCCAGCGCTTTGAGATCACGGATAAATCTGTCGTGAAAACTGGTTTTTATGTCAAGAATTGACGCAAGAGACGGTTTCATCGCAGGTATGCTATTTAATAAACTGCTTCCATTATCCCCCGCGGGAAAGCAGAGCGTCAAGATCTTGCTTTGATACCGGGCCGGCGCGAAGGATGATCGGCTCCGCGCCGGTAAAATCAATCACGGTTGAGGCGGCGCCCTGCAGGGCGCCGCCGTCAATAATCAAATCCGGTTCCCCACCCGCACCCTCAAAATATCTTTTCACCTCCTCTGCATTTTTTGCCGGCGGCTGTGCTGAGATATTTGCCGAGGTATGCGCCAGCGGTCCACCAGCCGGCGGATCAAGCCGCGCGAGCAATTCTCGCAGTAGTGGATGATCCGGCACGCGAATACCAAGCGTATCTCTGCCGCCGGTCAAAATCGCGGGCAGTTTTTGTTTATGCCGGAACACGACCGTAACCGCCCCGGGCCACACTTTTTCCAAAAATCGGGCTTTGGCATCGGAGATATAGACGTAGTATCGCGCCGCCGCAATGTCTTTTACAAAAATGGGGAAGGCCTTTTCCTGAATCCGCTTCTTCATCGCAAACATCCGCCGCACTGCGTCTTCATTTCGCGCGTCGCACACCAGCCCATAGACCGTATCCGTCGGCACTGCCGCGACCCCGCCGTCGCGAAGCACGCCCTCAACAAGCGCCGCCGCAACGCCGTGATTCCATTCAACAAAAGGGGTTATCTGCATATCCAGTGCCATCTCTACATTCGACCTATACCACAAAATTGATTAGTTTGTCGGGGATGAAGATTACTTTCTTCGGTTCTCCTATAAGATGTCGTGCAAGGGCTTTGCTTCCGCGTGCGAGACGAATTATATCTTCTTGGAAAGCGCCTCGTTTAACTTCCGCAACCAGCCGCGTCTTACCGTTAACCTGCATGATAAAATCAATTGCTTCTCCCCCAATCAACGCAGGGTTGTAGTAGGGCCACGGCTCGCGATGGATTGAACGAAAATCCCTTTTTTTATTTCCCTCTTTTCCCGAACTCTGCCACAACTCCTCGCTTATATGCGGCGCGAAAGGCGCCAGCAGTTTCAAAAATATATTTATGTCTTCTCGCGTTATCGCGCTTTCATTCGCCTCAAACTCATTCAATAGAATCATCAAGGCCGAGATCGCGGTATTGTACCGCAATCCCTCAATATCCTCTGAAACTTTCTTTGTCGTGCGATGTAAAGTTCTCCGGATTTGGGATTTGCCTGCCCGCCGATTGGCAGGCGGGGGATTTGGGATTTGATTTGACATTGGGATTTTGGCATTTGGATTTTTCTGACTCGCATTCTGCACAAACCTCCACACTCTCTCAAGAAAACGGGTTATGCCGCGAATTCCGGTGTCCCTGAAATCCCCTCCCTGTTCAAACGGCCCCAAGAACATCAAGTACATCCGCAGGGCGTCTGCGCCATAGGCGCGGATGTAGTCGTCCGGGTTCACCACGTTGCCGCGCGATTTTGACATTTTAGCCCCGTCTTTTATCAAAAGCCCGTGGCTGCGGAATTTAGTGAATGGCTCCTCAAAATGAGTCAGTCCCCAATCGTGAAATGCCATTGAGAGGAAACGAGAGTAGAGAAGATGTAATACGGAGTGCTCGGCTCCGCCGATATACATATCTACCGGCAGCCACCGTCGCATTAGCTTCGCAAACGCGGAATTTCCAATTTCCAATTTCCCCACCTCCACCAAGGCTTTGGCGGGCAGGCAATTTCCAAACTTCAGAAGGTAGCCGATATAATACCATGCCGAATCCAAAAACGTGTCCGACACGTCGGTTTCTCTCCGCGCCCACGAGCGGCACTTCGGGCACCGAACTTTATAGAATTTTTCAACCGGTGCGAGCGGCGACTCGCTCGTGCCGGTTGGCCGGAATTCCTTTATATGCGGCAGTTTTACCGGCAGATCTTTCTCCGGCACCGGAGACCAACCCTGCCCGCCGGGCAGACGAATGCATTTATCGCAATAAATCATCGGAATCGGGGATCCCCAATAGCGCTGCCTAGAAATCAACCAGTCCCGCAGACGATACTGCACTTTCCGCTGTCCGCCCACAAATCTTATAATCTCCCTCCGGGCTTCGCTTGATGGTATTCCGTTAAACTTGCCGGATTCCACCAAATGTCCCTCTTCTTCGTAGGCGCGATCCAGCACCGGACAGGTCGTAACCGGATAATGAGGACACACTACAATCTTTATCGGCAGGTTATATTTTTTCGCAAACTCAAAATCGCGCTGGTCATGCGCGGGAACAGCCATGATAGCGCCGGTTCCGACATGACCGAGCACATAGTCGGCCGCCCAGATCGGTATTTCTTCATTGTTTGCGGGGTTGATCGCTTTTACCCCCTTCAATTCAACTCCTGTTTTCTCTTTACCTTCTGCAATCCGTTCTTCTTCGGATTTTAATTTCGCTCTCTTTATATATCCTTTTACCTCTTCCTTATTAGTAACCAGTAACCAGTTACTATTTACTATTTTGTGCTCCGGCGCCAGCACTAAATAAGTCGCGCCAAATAAAGTGTCGGGTCTCGTCGTGAACACTTCAATTGAAAATTGAGACTCGGAAATTGGAAATTTTATTAAAGCTCCCTTGCTCCTCCCGATCCAATTCCTTTGCGCGATTTTCACTCGCTCGGACCAATCAATTTTATCCAAATTTTTCAAAAGCCGCTCGGCATAGTCGGTGATTTTGAAAAACCACTGCTCCAGTTCTTTTTTAACAACCCCGGTTCCGCACCGCTCGCACTTGTCCGCGATTACCTGTTCATCCGCCAAAACCGTTTTGCACGACGGGCACCAATTCACCGCCGCCTTCTTGCGATACGCGAGTCCCCGTCTGAACATCTGCACAAAAATCCATTGGGTCCATTTGTAATAGTCCGGATCGTAGGTCTCCAATCGCTCAGCCCACGCAAATCCGTTGCCGAGTATGGCGAGCTGGCGGTAAAAATTCTTCTCGGATACTTTAGCTTGCTCCATCGGATGTCGGCCTATTTTCAAAGCGTAGTTCTCGGAGTGAATCCCGAAGCCGTCCAGGCCGATCGGCTCAAACACGTCATACCCCTGCATCCGCTTGAAACGGCCGTAAATATCCGCGCCGGTAAATGCGTACATATTACCCACGTGCAGTCCCTCGGCCGAAGGGTAAGGAAACATCATCAAGTTATAGAACGGCTTTTTGACTCGCCGCCCTGGTCGGGCAGGCAAATCCGGCTTGCCCTTCGTAGCCTTGGCGAAGTACGGCTCGTATGTTTTTGCCGCAAGCCATTTTCTCTGCCACTTTTTTTCAATTTTCTGCGGAAGATAACGCATATAACCTTTGTCAAACACGAAATACGTCGCGGGAGTTCTTTACTGTTGTATCACAAACTTCTTTAATTGGTAAATCCTTCAATCCGGCAATCCTATCTGCGACCTCAACTACGTAGGCGGGTTCATTCCTTTTCCCGCGATGGGGCGCGGGCGTCACATACGGCGCGTCGGTCTCAAGTAAAATCCGGTCAAGCGGGATATATTTTACGACCTCGTCATAGTCGCGGGCAAAGGTGATGACCCCGCCGAAAGAAAAGTAAAATCCGAGATCAAACAGCCGCCGCGCATCTTCAACCGAGCCGGTGAAGAAATGGATTACACCGGCGGGAGCTTGGAATTTAGAACTTGGAGCTTGGAGAATATCAATCAAATCCCGGAAGGCGCTGCGGCAATGAATCATCAGCGGTTTTTTTGTCTCTTGCGCAAGCGCAATTTGCCGTTCAAACACAACACGCTGTCTTATTTTCGTATCATCGGTTAGGCGGTAGTAATCCAGCCCGCACTCGCCAATTCCGACAACCTTAGGATCTTCGGCGAGTTTTTTATAGTACCCATAGTCAAACTCCTCTCCGCGGCTGACGAATCCGCCGCCCGCAAGAACACCCTTAAAAACTCCAGTTTTTAAGGGTGTTGTAGATCCAAGCTCCTGAGGGTCGTGATATGACTCCTCGGTATGAATCGGGTGGAGGCCCACGGTCGCGTATACCCCTTCCGGATACCGATGGGCGGCGGCAATCGCGGCTTCGGATGTGTCGCGCTGGGTGCCGACATTGACTATCCACACCCCCGCATCCAGCGCGCGCCGAATCACCGCATCCTGGTCGTCTTTGAATGCGGCGAACTGGGTATGAGTGTGGACGTCAAAGAGCCGATGCGGCATTTTCTGCTATAGACGCGGGAATAATGCCGCGCCTTTTTTAATTTCAATCCGTGCGTCGGCGCATGTTATCTGCTCTCGGATCCGGCTGGCGGTCTCGGGTAAAAACGGCTCAACGAGGTTCGTAATACCGCCTATCAGGTATCCCGCATTTATCATTACGCGGCGCAATCCATTTTCATCCGCAATCGCCCATGGTTTCTTTTCATTGATGTATCTGTCCGCAACGCCTACCAGCGTCCAGATGTCCGCGAGCGCTTCATTCAGGCGGAACTCGGCGATATGCCGCTTATACTCCACAAATGTACGATCGCCCGCCGCGTTGATCTCTTTTCCAATATCATTTTTAAGATCAAAGTCGATCGGGCTTACTTTCTCTCCGAGCGCCGCCACTCGCGCCACGAGATTCCCGAGACCGTTGGCTAAATCGCCGTTGTAGCGGGCTTCAAACTTTTCATAGCTGAAATCGCCGTCTTCATGCGAAGGGAACTCGCGCAGAAAATAATATCGCACCGCATCCGCTCCGTATTTCCGGATTACGTCCTCGGGCGGGATAACATTGCCCACTGTTTTTGAAATCTTCTGCCCCTCCACATTTACGAAACCGTGGACAAAAATCGCCTTGGGCAAAGGGAGCCCGGCCGATAAAAGCATCCCGGGCCAGATTGCGGCGTGAAAACGCAAATTGTCTTTGCCGATCACCTGCAGATCCGCCGGCCACCAACACTGGTAACTGGTAACTGGTAACTGGCTCTCTTGTCCGTAACCGAGAGAGGAAATGTAACTCGTCAGCGCCTCCAGCCATACATACATTGTTTGCGTCGGGTCATCCGGTACTGTAACGCCCCACGACAAGTCCTTGCGCGGACGGGAACAGCTGACATCTTCAAGCCCATCCGCGATAAACGAGAGGATTTCGTTTTTCCGCGACTCGGGAACAATCCGCAGCGTTCCATCCTCAATCCGCGAACGGATCGCCTCGGTATATTTGGACAGACGGAAAAACCAATTTTCTTCTTCAATCGCTTCCGGCTCCCGCTGATGATCCGCGCACTTGCCGCTGACTAAATCTTTTTCAGTGATAAAGGCCTCGTGACCCACACAGTAGAGACCCCTATATTTCTTCCAGTAAATATCCCCGGCGTCTTTGAGCGCTCGCCACATTTTTTGCGCCCCCGGCCAATGACGCTTGCGGTCGCTGGTACGAATAAAATCATCCCACTCAATCCCGAGCAGTCGGTGCATCTCGCGGAATTTCTGCGAATTTTCATCCACAAGTTCCTGCGGCGTTTTACCGGCGGCCTCGGCCGCGCGCGCGATCTTTGCGCCGTGCTCATCCGTACCGGCCAGAAACCGCACTTCATACCCTTTAACGCGGTGATACCGCGCGAGTACATCCGCAATCAACGGATCCAAAATGTGCCCAACGTGCGGGGCGGCATTGGCGTAAGGAATACTTGTGGTGATATAAAATTTTTCAGCGCGCTTGCCCTGCATATTCTCTCTGGTATACTCGCTCTATATGATTCTTGCAACCCATATAGTCTTTGCCGCGGCCGCGGCAAAGCCCCTCATCGGCGCAAATCCCCTGCTTGCTTTTCTTGCCGCCGTTCTAACCCACTATATCGCCGATGCGATCCCGCATTGGCACTATCCGACCCGCACCATCGCCGGAAAAGACGAGCGCCCGCTAAAGAGAACCTGGCATGG
>Ga0213870_1001033_pt1 | contig 12829 bp, 17 predicted proteins | sample WICALVC2017_Meta_FD_160119 | JGI IMG/M metagenome (GOLD analysis project Ga0213870, IMG submission 160119) | Freshwater microbial communities from subterranean cave lake in Wind Cave National Park, South Dakota, United States - WICALVC2017 | ecosystem: Environmental > Aquatic > Deep subsurface >... | reverse complement strand
GCAAGATATATAACAGGAATTATAACAGAAAAAGGGGTTATCAAGCCTGCAAGGGAAGAGATTATGAAGTTTGTAGAGAATAAAAATGCTTATTAAAAAAGAAATTCTAATCAATGCGGATATTAAGAAAGTATGGAAAATTTTTTCTGAGTTAGAAAAGTGGCCTCAGTGGGGAGGTTACATAATAACTACCCGATGGATTTCAAAAGGAAAATGGAAAAAAAACTCTAAGTTCCTGCAGATTGTTAAAGGCTTTGGTTTTATTAAAAAAATCAAATCCAATCCTAAAATAATTGAAATAAAACCCTGCAGAATTATTAAATGGGCAGGCACAAGAAAATTTATAAAGGGAATACATACTTTTAAATTCAACAAAATAGGTAATAAAACAATAGTTACAAACATAGAATATTTTGAAGGCCTATTAGCGCCTATACTATTTCCATTTATTAAAAATAATTTTGAGCTTTATTTTGAGCAGTTTCTTAATGGTTTGAAAAAAGAAGCTGAAAGATAATAAATAGTCAATGACATAAGTATTTGGACAATAAGTCATTAAATTTATATTCAATCTGCCTTCAGCAAATTCTTGTGCTCGGTGTTGCTGTTCTACCACATCGCAACACCTCGCCTATATTATTGTCAATTTATTTTCGAGGCGAAAATTTATAGGCAATAAAAATTTTCGCCGAGTGTATCTTTTGTCGCGAAGCGACGAATTGAATTTTTGTCCTAGAATTAATATCACTTACTAAAAATCAATAAGCTTTATAAACACAAATATATTCTAAGGATACGATTAAAATGGACTGGGGGATGAAAAACAGGCTTGCTAGGATTTTCAATCCTAAAAGCGGCAAAACTGTAATGCTTGCAGTTGACCATGGCTATTTCCAAGGTCCTACAACTGGATTAAAAAAGCCTCGCGAAACAATAATGCCATTATTGCCTTATTGTGATTCTTTGTTTGCCACAAGAGGGATTTTAAGGAATTGCATAAGCCCAAGCACAAATACCCCAGTTTTCTTGAGAGTTTCTGGTGGCCCAAGCGTTTTAGGAGAATTGTCAAATGAAGATATAACAACATCGATGAAGGAAGCTTTAAGATTGAATGCAGTTGGTGTTGGATTGTCAATCTTTGTTGGCGAAAAGAATGAAGACAGGACAATCTCAAATCTTGGAAGGCTTGTCAATGAGGCAGAAGAATATGGCATGCCTGTGCTTGCAATCACAGCTGTTGGCAAGGAAATGGCAAGGGATGCAAGATACCTTGGATTAGCCAGCAGGATTGCTGCTGAAATTGGCGCTCATATTGTAAAGACTTATTATTGCGAAGAGGATTTTGAAAAGGTTGTTGAAGGATGCCCTGTTCCGATTGTAATTGCAGGAGGCAAAAAGATTCCAGAAAGAGACGCTTTGCAGATGGCTTACAATGCAATAAGCAAAGGCGCTGCTGGAGTTGACATGGGGCGCAATATATTCCAGTCAGAAAGCCCTGTTGCGATGATACAAGCAGTAAGGGCAGTTGTTCATGAAAATTATATTGTTGACGAGGCATTCGAATTGTTTAATAAGCTGAAGAATAAGCCGATGGTTTCTAGTGTTGTGGAATAATCAATAATATGCGATATTTTTATCATTATACATCCAAAGAAAACTGGAATGACCTACAAAAATCTAAAGTTCTTTTGCCAAGAACACATATTTACAAAGAGCATGTAAAACATTTTTCTGCTAAAACAAAAGCAATTGTCAAATTTTCCAGATACACTGTAGGATTTCCAAAGATTAGACATAAAGGGTGGGTTGAATGCGGACTTTGGGATGAAATATTCAGACTCATAAAATGTGAAGTCCTTTTAAAGATAAAAATACCGAACAACGCGAAAGGTTTTGTGAGAGAACACTTATATTGTAGTCCAAGTGGTATGCAGCAAAAATATGGAGAAGATATTTATCATTTTGGTTATTCAGGAAAAATAAGTGTAAAAGACCCCAGAATAATAGAACCTTTGCACAAATATTGGAATGCTGTAGTTCCTTTATCCAAATACAAAGATAATTTTATTGTTCCAGAGGTCTGGATTTCAGAAGAAATAAAATTGGAAGACATTGAGAAAATTCCATTTCAGAAATAACCACAAACCTTTTTATAAACTTCTATTATCCTTCTTTTTATGAGAGTTGCAGTCTACTACAACAATAAAGACGTCAGAATAGAAGAAAGGCCAATACCTGAAATCAATGATGATGAAATTCTAATCAAAGTCATTGCCAGCGGCATTTGCGGAACAGATGTCCTGGAATGGTACAGGATAAAAAAAGCTCCATTGGTTTTGGGACATGAAATAAGCGGCATTGTTGAGAAAGCCGGAAAAAACGTTAAAAATTTCAGGATTGGCGATAGGGTCATGGTTTCCCATCATGTTCCCTGCATGAAGTGCCACTACTGCTTAAACAACCATCACACAGCTTGCGAAACTTTGCACAAAACCAATTTTCATCCTGGAGGCTTCTCAGAATATGTAAGAATCCCACAAATAAATGTGGAGATTGGGACATTTAAGCTGCCGGAGAATGTCTCTTTTGAAGAAGGCACTTTTATTGAGCCGTTGGGAACTGTTGCAAGGGCTCAAAGGCTGGCAAATTTAAAGGCAAACCGAACATTGCTTGTGATTGGAAGCGGCATTTCAGGGTTGATGCACATAGCTCTTGCAAAATCAAAAAATACCAAAAAGATTGTTGCCGTGGACATAAATGAATACCGCTTGAATGCAGCAAAAAGATTTGGAGCAGACGCTGTTATTCATGCAAATGACGATGTTGCGTCAAAACTAAAAGAGATTAATGAAAACAGGCTGGCAGACTTGGTTGTTGTGTGCACAGGCGCATTATCAGCTGCAAAGCAAGCCTTAAATTGCGTTGACAAAGGCGGCACAATTTTATTTTTTGCTGTTCCAAAGCCAGATGAAAAGCTTGAGATTCCAATCAACGACTTCTGGAGAAATGAAGTAAAGGTAATGACTTCCTATGGCGCTGCTCCAAATGATTTAATTGAATCGATTGAATTAATAAAGAATAAAAAAATCAATCTTAATGATATGATAACACACAGACTAAAATTTGATGAAATACAAAAAGGATTTAAGTTGGTTGCAGAGGCAAAAGGGTCATTAAAAGTTATTGTTGAGCCGAATAAATGAGTTAGGATATCTATTATGATGGAATTATTTTAATTCCTTCTTTGTCTTTAGTTAATGTTCCATGTTTTCCAGCAGAAATATTATATTCATCTGCAATATCGCTTGGTATTCTTACAGCAATACTGTTTCCCCACTTTGAAAAAGTTATATCTTTTGCATTTCTTAATTTTCTGTATTTATTTGCTAATACTTTCAGTTGCTTCATAGTCATTATCTCTTCTCCACATTCAGAGCATTTATATGCTTCAAATTCTATTCCATCCTGCTCCATAATATCTTTTTTCTTTTCCATTTTTCCTTTTTGGCATACTGGACATCCTAAAAAATCAGTGACATGCGAAAGCTCGCTTTTGCTCGCTTTTCTCACTGATTTTTTGGACATTAAAAATCTCTCAGATTTTTTCTGTTTCATTTTTAATTACCTCGTTCTATTGTTTTTATTATTATGTAATAGCCTAAATCTTCACCTACACAAATTATTGAACCCTCTTTTCCTCGTTTGATAAACTTAATTCCATGCTTTCCAAATCTTTTTACTTTGCCTGTTTGTAATACATCGTAAAAACTTCGTTTTTACGGGCTTTAAAAATCTTTGATTTTTAAAACATCATAAACTTGATCAGGAAAGGCAATTTCTCTTTGCCTCGCTCTTTTAATGGCATGGGCTTTGATGATAATTGGCTTGCCTTGGAAATAAATATCACCCATTCTGTAGATACTTGGATATACATGTATATAAAGGTTTTGGTTTATTGTAGCAAAAAGCTGTAGTAAAAAGGTCACGACTTAGTGATTACTTTATATCAGAATGAAAATTCAAGAAAATTTATAAAGAGCCTACCAATATTTAACTGCAAAAAGAGGTAAAACCTCTAGAGATTATTCTAGAGTTATTTGGTGTATTGTATGATGAAAACTGCAATTTTATTTTGGATGGAAAAATAAATACTTTAAACTGGAAAGCGAGAGGATATGGTACACTTAAGATGGTTATTGGATATCGATTAGGAGGATTAGTTTTTGAAGATTGGATTCTGAGAGAAATGGGATTTCCCGCGAGTTTGTTTTATCATGTCTCACAGTTAAGATTAGTTGCGGATTTCTTTGAAACTGTGGCTAGGAAAAGACATCAGAGACAGAAAATATCCTGAATAATCATTGTAACCTTTATATTTTTTAGAGAGAATCAAAAGACATCCAAGTTAAGTTCTACAACCGTAGAATTAATGCCCTTTCCCAAACTAGATAGAATTCCCATAAAAATCGAAACTTAAATTTAATTGCATTTAACAAATATAAAGAAAGAAAAAATCAATTCCCGCCTATCACAGCAGTTTTAATATCTTCTCTGCATTGGCATTCCAAATAATTAATTTTAGGAATTGTTGCAATTAATAACTTCTTAACATTTTCTGCGTTTTGTTTCATAACTTTTAAAACTTCATTAATTGTAACTGGCGCTCTATCTTCCATAAAACAATCATAATCAGTGCTCATTGCAACAATTGCATAGCATATTCCGGCTTCCCTTGCCAAAACAACTTCTGGCACTGTTGACATATTTATCACATCTGCTCGCCATTGTCTATACATATGGCTTTCTGCTTTTGTTGAGAATCTTGGGCCTTCAATTGTAATTACAGTTCCTTTTTTGTGATGCTCAAGATTCATTTCAGATGCTGTTTCTGATAACAATTTTCTTAATTTGCCACAAAAAGGCTCTGCCATTGGAATGTGGCATACTTTATCGCTCTCATAAAAAGTTGAAGCCCTTTTAGTTGTCCTGTCAATAAATTGGTCACAAAATACTAAATGTCCTGGCTTTATTTCCTCCCTTAAAGAGCCGCAAGCAGTAGTTGCAATTATATGAGTGCAGCCTTGCTCCTTCAAAGCCCATATATTTGCTTTGTAATTTACATTGCTCGGCATTATTGTGTGCCTTTTGCCATGCCTAGCTATGACAACAGCTTCTATATCATTTATCTTGCCAATTGTCAAGCCGCTTGAAGGGTTTCCAAATTTTGTTGTAACATAGACTTCTTTTGCGCCTTTCAATATCCTAGGGTCGTCAAGCCCAGAACCACCTATAATGCCGATTTTGATTATTTGAAATCACCCAAATTCAACATTTAATTTAGTGATGTATTTTTTAATGGAATATTAATGTTGTTTATTATGTTTTATATTTTACACAACGCATTATCTTATAACTTTTATTCAAAAAATCACTTTTCAATTTTTAACTTCAAAGGCGTTTTAACCGCTTTATCGCTTATTATCGCAGAGTTGCCGCTTGGGTCCTCTATAATTAATTTTTGTTTTTCTTGTCCCAATGTAATGCGAGTTATTTTCTTCAATAAATTTTTTGCTTTTTTCTTGTTATCTTCGTCCTCTTCCATTTCCTTTGCTGCTTCAATCTGGTATTTTACCCTGTTTAAAATGCCTTCGATGTTTGTCACATATCCTTGAGATGCAGGACCTGGAGTTATTGATGCCAAATGTGGCAGCTTGACAGTTGCCTGCGCGGATTTTACGACCCTTACTTTCATATCCTCTTCGCTTGATATTTCAAATTCATACTTTGCAGCTTCTTTCTGCTCTGTTGCCTCGACATCTGCCATGTGATACTTGCAGTTATTGCATGTCATTGAAAATAAAAGCACTTTTCCAAAATAAGGCACTTCTGTCTCTCTTTCTGTCAAAATCAATGTATTTTGATGGCATAAAGGACACGGCTGATGCTCAAAATCTTCTTCTTTCGACATAGAAACCTAAGAAAATAAGATATTTTTATACTTTTTGTTTTCGAAGAAAACTAAAAGTCCCGAATGTGAGTGAGGATAGTTTATGGTTTTGAAGAATTAAGAAGAATATCGTGGTTTTTTGGCATTCGAGAAAATTTGTATTTCTGGTTTAAAATCTGCTCGATTCAGCACCATTTGCATATCATCAGGTATGCTTCCATTGAGTGGAACATACGTATTATTTCCTAGGCCTAAACTTGCTACTAATTTTTGGTCTTTCATAAATAAGTGACGACCTTTTGGATTATGCATTGAACTTATACTAAGATAACCCAATCTACCGAGATAACCTATTATAAGTATTTCTCTGCGGTTAGTAGTAGTGGGTTGATCCCAAGCCGGGTCGTCTAAAATAGCTTGCAGCTCTGGACTAATTTGCGGTTGTAGTTCAACAACATAAGATGATGTTTGACTTAAAGCCCTATCTCCACTAGACATATTACCAAGAGTTGCTAAAGTTGTATTGGTCTCGTTTGTTGGTTTTCTTTTTAATAAGACTATGTAATCAAGTACAGCTCTTATCCTACTATAAAAATAGTTAGTCCCATGAGAAGGGGTTATTACTCTCTCTTCTAATACAGCAGTATCGTTCACCATTTTTTCGTTGATTGAGTTATAAGAATAAAATAATAAAAACCCTACTCTTCATATTCAGCCACTTCTTCCATCTCAGCTTTCTTGTTGCCTTTGACTGCTTTCTGGCCCCTATATATATAGGCAAAGTTTGGCACAGCTGCAATCCAGTTTTCGCCAAATCCAGCGATATCCCCTTCAATTGCATCGCATGTTTTCTTTAATTTATTGATGGCTCTTTTCAGCTCAACCAAGTCTTTATCCTTCAGGGGTTTGATGTTTATCAAAGCAATTGTGTGCCCTTCTCTTAAAGCATCTAGTATAGGCTTTATATGCTCAAACTCTTCAATCATAAAAGGCCTTACTATTAGTTTTGATCTAGTGTCAACGCTGCTTTCACTTCCAAGCTCAACATAGCCTTGCTCAGCCTCTTCAAACATCTCAGAACTAGAGCCTGAACCCAATTTTTCCTTTAGTTTGCTTAAAAATCCCATTAATATCACCTTTTATTTAACTAAATTTTTAAATCAAATTTTTATTGCACAAGCTGATATATAAATCTTTCTATTCTGGGCAGTAGTAAATGAGAAATTAATAATAAAAATATAAAAAATAATTAAACTCTTATTCCAAGTTCATATTTCCTGTTTATATCCCCTAAAGTTTCTTTTAGGTATTGCTCATAAGCTGTACCTTTAAACCATCTCGGTTTGTAATCTTCAGGTCTTATCAATTTTGCGTGTATAGCATTACCTATCACTCCTGCTAATTTTTGCAGAATGTCTTCTCTAAGTTTAAAATCTGCCTGAGGATTTGATAGGGTGCTTTCTATACCTGAGACAAGTTCCCTTACGCCTGGATTATTGAACTGAATGTTTGCAAAATAACTTCTTCTATCACTACTACCCCCGTCTCCAGGTAATGTTGGATACATTTTTTACACCTCCAAACTTTTATTTTTCTTTAGAATAACCCCTCTTTTTATATATTTTTGTTTTTTGATATTTAAATTCAAAAGTTATTAGAAACCTTTTTATAACACCCATCATTACATTTTAAACTAAAATGGCCAAGAGAATAGGCGGCATAAGGAGAAAAACAAGGTACAAGTTAAGGAAGGAAAAGAGGAGTAAAGGCAAGATAAGCATTACAAGGTATTTTCAATCATTCAACATTGGCGATAGGGTCTACCTAAGCGCAGAATCAGCTGTGCAAAAGGGCATGTATCACCCTCGTTTTATGGGCAGGGCAGGCACTATAAAGGGCAAGATAGGCAGATGCTATGAGGTTTTGATAAACGACATAGGCAAAGAAAAAACATTGGTTGTGCATCCGGTCCACTTGAAGAAATCTTAATGTCAGAAATGCAGAGCATTTCTGAGCATGATATTAAATGGCAGACACTCAAATTATCTCGGAAAATCCAATGAACATTTATCAGCTAAAGAAAGAGCTCGAAAAAATAAGGAAAAGGGACAACGAGCTTAATTTTAGGGCTAATAAAACAGAAGAATACTTAAACCAAATTGCAACGCTTAAAAATTCTGATGAGTTTTTTGAGAAGATAATGAAGCTTAACATACCAAGATTAAAGGAGCAGCACATACAAAAAATAATTGATATTACCCCAACTACTATAAATGACCTTAAAGTTATTGTCCAGGGCTACACAATCACGCTAAACAATGAATCAATGAAAAAAATTGTTGATACAGTTAATGAATTCTTGGAAAATAAATAATTGTTGGTTATACGTAATCTTTATAAAGACAAAATCTTATGTAATAAAAATGAAGGGGGTTATAAGCCAAAAGTATCTCAGCTTAAATGAAAGACTGGCCAAAGAATTAAATAAGCTGATAAGAATTTTCAATAATCGTCATTATTCAAAAATTGAGGATATTGATGCTACACTGCTAAAAAAGGATATATCAGTTGAGAAAAAGAAAAATATCTTGATTAAAAAATTGCACAATTTTATTGTAAAGACATTTTCAATAGACAAAAAGAAGTTCAGCAAAAAGGACTTTGACTCACTTAAAAAAAGGCTGCACATCATAAGGAAAATCATAATCAAGCTCAGAAGCATAAATTACTATCTTGAAACAACATTTTTGCAGGAATTAAAGATTCCAAAAATAAAAATAACCAATGAAAGCTCAAAGTTAAAGCGGCAAAAAAGCCTTGCGCGAGATGAGCTGGAAGTGCTGGAATACACCACCTATAAGCTTATAAAAGAAGTAGTAATGCTTGATAAAAGATTATTAAGTGGATATGCTCATAAGGAAAGGAAAGCGTTGGGAAAAGAAAAGATTGAGGTTAAGGACATTGGCTTGATACTAAGAAAAGAGTCAGAGCTTTTAGAGCATCTGGAAGCCAAGCTGCCGCCGCCAAAAGCAGCAACCATCGCCTTGATGAAAGAGCCACTATTTACCCAGTGGGTTGCAAGGATATTTGCGCTTTTGTCATACCTGGAGCACATCTATGCCAAAGAAGCGATGGTTTTTAGCAAGATCAAAAAAAACAAGCTGGCAAGGGCAAAAATAAACAGAAAAATATCATATCTTATGAAGGAGAAATCAAAACTGCTTAAGATAATGGAAGAAAAAGCCATATCAATGAAAAGTTTTAGGATGAACAGCAAACTCAGAAAGGAATTGCACAATCTTACAACTACAATAAGCCTGTAAAATGGAACAATTAGAAAAACTAGAGAGAAGATCAAAGGAGGAAACAGCGATTGTGCTAGATTTCTTGCCAAATGGCTACCACTATGATGACAGGCCAATGTACATAAAGACTCCAATAGCGCAGGCCATAGGAAAAGAGCATTTTGTGCTTTTGGAGCTGGTGCCAAAAAAGGGCATACACCTGCAGCCTTTTGAAGATGTATACATCGGAGATGGCAAAAGGGACAAGATACACCACATTGTTGGTAAAATAGCATTAAGCAAATTAACAGCAACTGCAAAATCAGAGCTGGAGTTTGTAATAAAGGATATAATTAAAAAAAATGAGAAAAAATTTGTTGAGTTTTTCAATAAGGCGCAGCCATTGAGTACGAGAATGCACCAGCTTGAGTTATTGCCTGGGCTGGGTAAAAAGCACATGTGGCAGATAATAGAAACAAGGCAGGAAAAAACATTTGAAAGCTTTTCAGACTTGAAGAACAGGGTAAAATTAATGCCTGACCCTGAAAAAGCTGTAATTAAGAGAATCCTGCAGGAATTGGAAGGCATAGAAAAGCACAAGATTTTTGTTGATACTTAGTAATTCTAAAATGACCTCCTCTGCGGGCTAAAGCCACGCAGTATCCCGATATTCAAGCTAAACCATGATGCTTAGCTTGGTTCAAAATGTACAAAACTGTATCGCTTAGTTGATTATAGCCAACAGTAACAGCAGTACCGCCTCTGCTCCAGAGATGTCCTTTAGGATATCTTAAGCGAGCCTTGGAATGGTTTTTGAAAAAGCTGTAAGCTGAACAGCCTTTCAAGAGCTTGAAAGCGTCTTCGTCATTCATGCCTTTGGGCAATGTAACAAGCATGTGTATATGGTCTGGCATAACAGACAGCAAATGTATTTTGATGTTGTGCCTTAATGCTGCTTTGCGAATGCAAGCTTGGCAAAGGTTTTTGTACTCAAGCTTTGCAAACATTTTATAACGGTACTTGGTTTGAAATGTCAAGTGCCAGAAGTTTATTCCAACCTTATGGTTATAATGTTCCAATTCAATGTTTACATATTCCATTTTCGTTGCTCCGCGCAACGAAAGCTAACGCTAAATCAGAGGGAGATTGAGCGTGCCAAATTTTCGCTGCACGCTCAATTTTTTATTAAGAATGATAGAAAAAATTTACGGAGGACGGCAAGGCAATTCCTCTACACACAAAGTGTGTAGTACCCTTGCCTAAGAAAATGGAAAGCGCTCTTTATATGAATGATTCTTATTTAAAAGAGTTTGAAGCTATTGTTGAAAGCATAAAAGATGATAAGTTTGTAGTATTGGACAAGACAGCTTTTTACCCAACAGGCGGTGGCCAGCCACATGACATAGGCGCTTTTGTTTGCAATGGGGAAGATTATCCTGTTGTTTACTGCGGTAAGTTCAGTGGGCAGATAAGTCATGAGGTGTCAAAACCAGGATTAAAAGTTGGCGACAAGATAATTGGCAGCATAAACTGGGACAGAAGGTACAAGTTTATGAGAATGCATACAGCAGCCCATCTTCTTATTTCTATTTTCAATAAAGAATCAAATGTTTTAATAACAGGCAACCAAATTTCTGAAGAGCAAACAAGGATAGACTTCAACATGGAAAACTTTGACAGGAACAAAATAATGCAATATATAGAAACTGCCAACCAAATAATAAAGCAGGATATTCCAGTCAAGACTTATTACTTGCCAAGGGAAGAAGCTATGAAGATTGCAGGAGTTGTAAAGCTTGCAGGAGCGTTACCGCCAAATGTCCACACATTAAGGATTGTTGAGATTCCGGGCATTGATATACAAGCAGATGGCGGCACTCATGTAAAAAGCTTGGTAGAGATAGGCACAATAGAGTTTGTCAAAGCTGAAAACAAAGGCAAGGATAATAGAAGGGTTTATTATACTGTTAAGTAATTCTAACTTTATAGTAGTGACAAAATAGAAAAGTTTATAAAGAGTAAATTCCATTATTTTGACTCTGTTTTAATATAATAGCTTGGAGGAGTTAAAATTATGCTCAATCAATCACTTCAAATTTTAAAACAAATGCAGTACCCTACAGGACTTTTTGCATCCAGCAGAATGACTGTCAAGACAGGCTACAACCTTGCTTGGATTAGAGATAATGTTTATGCGACGCTTGGGCTGGAAGCTGCAAAGAAATATAGCATTGTTAGGAAAACTCTAAGAGCATTATTTGATGTTCTTTTAAAGCATGAGTACAAGATAGACTGGGCTATAAAGGAAAAGCCAAAACATCATTACCAGTATATTCATGCAAGATATGACCCAATCACAATGGAAGAGATTTGGGAGCAGTGGGGCAACAAGCAGAATGATGCAATAGGAGCCTTTTTGTTTAGAGTTGGCGATTTAGAAGAAAAAAGAGTCAAAATTGTAAGAGATAAAAATGACTTGAGAATCTTGCAGAAATTAGTTCTTTACTTGCAGAGCATTGAATACTGGCACGACAAGGATAACGGCATGTGGGAAGAGAATGAGGAATTGCACGCATCATCAATAGGAGCTTGTGTTGCTGGATTAAGAAAAATAAGCAAAATTGTTGATGTTCCACAAAACTTAATCAAAAAAGGAGAAGAATCTTTGAACAAATTATTGCCTAGAGAATCAAAAACAAAAGAAGTTGACATGGCTTTGCTGTCATTAATTTATCCCTACAATATTGTAACCAAAGAACAAAGAGATGCTATTTTGAAAAATGTAGAGGAAAAATTAGTTAAAGAAAAAGGGGTTATCAGGTATATTGGGGATAAATACCATAATAGGAATGGAGAATCCCAATGGACAAAAGGATTGCCTTGGCTGGCAATTATCTACAAAAAATTAAACAAACCGGATAAGTATGCCTTCTATATGAGAAAGACAATAGAAGCAATGAATGAAAAAGGCGAGTTGCCAGAATTATACTATGCCAATAGCCAAGAACACAATGAAAATTGCCCTTTAGCTTGGTCACAAGCATTGTTTGTTGTTGGGTTGAAGGAATAAAATGAGCATCGATGAAGTTTTAGAAAAAGCGACAGAAGAGCAGAAAGTATTTGCTGTAAAAGACTCTACTTTCAAGGCTTTAGCAGATCAAGGTTGGGAATTGTATTTTGGTAGTAAAGAAATCGGCCAGTTTAGGAATCAATTTTGGTATGATCCCCAAAATGGAATTCTTTTTATTGATTTTGAGAATCTAACACATATAGCAGGAAAATTGATTGGAAGAATAAACCCATTGAAGTCCACTCCAATGTCTATAAAAGCAAAACAAAGCAGAGACAGATTAGCAATGGCTGCGCTTGGGCAATTAAGTCAATACTTATCGGAAAATCTTGAGATGTATACAAAGCGTTTGATTAACTCAATTAATGAAATTTTTGACGTATCAAATCAAACAGTACAGGATGATATTAGCGAAATGAGAAAAAGAGAATCAGAGTTGCGTGGAATAGGGGCAGGTTCACCACAATTTGTCGAAAAAGCAGAAGAGTTTAAAAGGTTTTATAGTGAAGAGATTATGCCTAGATATAT
>Ga0213870_1001032_pt1 | contig 12830 bp, 21 predicted proteins | sample WICALVC2017_Meta_FD_160119 | JGI IMG/M metagenome (GOLD analysis project Ga0213870, IMG submission 160119) | Freshwater microbial communities from subterranean cave lake in Wind Cave National Park, South Dakota, United States - WICALVC2017 | ecosystem: Environmental > Aquatic > Deep subsurface >... | reverse complement strand
GTTTTTACAACAACATTACAACCAACACTATATCAACAAACGCCATTTCCGGTGGCGCCAATTACGGCATCCTCTCTCAAGCTGGTTCCAATAATATTTTTACAAACAATACAATCTCAACAAATGGCACATCTTCCGAAAACCACGGCATCGTTTTGTCAACTAGTTCCAACAACAACACATTTAAAAATATGAATGTAACAACTAACACAACCTTAAGTTACGGTATCAACATAGATACAAGTGGTGACAACACATTTTATGACAGTATTATAAACGCCATAACCGCAAACGATATATTTCTCGTAGGGACAGCAGCAAATAATAATTATGTTATTAACTCAACTTTCAACAAATCAGATATAAATGTAAGCGCATCAACAGTTCAAACTAAATTATTTAATCAATATTATTTAGATGTTAACGTAAAAGATCAATCTAACTATGCTATAAACTCTGCTACAGTAAGCGGAAGGGATAATCAATTATACTCTTCTACAAATCCGACTTCATCCTTTACTGCATTAACAGATTCATCAGGAAACATCCAAAGACGAACTTTGACAGAATTTATGGCAAACGGAACATACAATTTAACTTCAGGATATCTTTATTTCACTAACTATCAAATAACTGCAACTAAAGATTCTAAAAGCAGCTCTCAATCAGTAGATCTAAATGACAATAAATTCTTAACTTTCACTTTAGACTTATCTCAACCAATAGCCCCTCCTCCAATAAACATCCCACCGCCTTCAAACCCAACAATTTTCCCAACAACAGAAATACCTATACCACCTCCAGAGACAACCTTCGATCTTCCAACCTCAGGAATAACAATAAGGTTGGATCCGAAATTAGTCATAACATTGTATCCATTGACAAAGAAGAAAGCAACCATCCACAACATATCTCAGATAGAACCATCTCGATACAAAATCCTTCTCTGCAATCAAACAGAAATAGCATCGTATGAAATAAATGTCACAGCTGACCTAGCCTACTTCTGCGCAAACTACTCAGGATATCCTGTAGAAGATCCAACAGTATCTATTTTCAGATTTAGCCAAGATGATTGGGCTCTATTTTCACAAGACAAAATAATTAGAAATACTACATCTAAAATAATCTGCGGCCAGATATCAGCAACACCATATCTAGTAGCAGGCTTTCAATTGAATCCAGATTCAAAGTCAGCTCTGCAGATAATCAAAGAGGCAAACAATACAATAGAGCTTGCAAGAAGACAGAACATATCTACAGAAGATGCAGAGTCTCTTCTCAGCCAGGCGGTGAATAATTACTATTCTTGCAATTACATCACAGCAAACGCGTTGGCAAATCGAGCTTTAAGCGCATTAGTTGCCATTCCTTCTATTCCAATATATGTTCCGATAACAATTGGTTCTGTTATAACTATAGCTGTCGTTTGGTATCTTTTCTTGAGAGCCAAGGTTAGAGTAAAAATAAAAGAAAAAATTGCCTAAACCAGAAATTTAATTACAAGCTACTCCAAGATCTAACTTTCTTTTCAGCTCTTTGAGCTAAGAAGAATGCATAATCAATGTTACTTACCAATGCTCTTTCTGATATTGATTCAGTTAGCCTCGAGGTTTCTCCAACGTAACGCACACCTTCTGCTACTGGGACAACAATAAGCGTCATTACAGTCGGATATGCAGTTGCTAGAAAGAGTTTTTTACCTAAATCCGACTCGTTCTGACTTACAGTTATATCATCAAATTGGACACCGCCATTGAATTTCCTCTCCATTTTAGTGGCTACCCTTTCACGTATAGGATGATATTTTTCACAATCTTCACATCCTGTTTTCATTAGAGAAACCGTATAGACCTTACCGATATCACTAACAATAGGTTTTAAAATCGAGGGATATGTCAATTCACCTGACTCTTCTAAAAGACCAGCAAGGTTCGTTTTCAATGTAAATTTTCCTGTAGCCATGGGTCATATAAGAATAAAAAACTTTAAATACCTTCGTTTTATATAGTAATCTTAAGTTTTAGGTGAATTATAATGGCAGCAAAACCGCACATGAATCTCGTAACAATCGGACATGTCGACCATGGTAAATCGACATTGATAGGTAGATTGCTATATGATACTGGCAACATTAAAGAGGAAGAATTGAGAAAGATAAAGGAAATTGCCAAGGAATTGAAGAAAGAAACCTTCGAATTTGCCTTCGTGATGGACAGATTGAAGGAAGAGAGAGAAAGAGGTATCACAATCGACATCATGCACCAAAGATTTGACACACCAAAATACTACTTTACTATCATAGACGCTCCAGGTCACAGAGACTTTGTTAAGAACATGATAACAGGAGCCTCGCAAGCTGACGCTGCAATATTGGTTTGTTCCGCAAAGGAAGGGGTTCAAGAACAGACAAAAGAACACATTTTCTTGATAAAGGTTCTTGGAGTCAACCAGCTGGTTGTAGCAATAAACAAGATGGATGCTGTCAATTACGATCAAGCAAAATACAATAGCACTAAGGCTGACTTAGAAAAGTTCTTGAAGACAGTCGGTTTCGATCCTGCAAAGATTCATTTTGTTCCTACATCTGGTTATGTTGGAGATAATGTTGCTAAGAAATCCACAAACATAAAATGGTATAATGGTCCAACATTGCTTGAAGCACTAGACACTTTGCAAGTTCCTGCACAGCCGGTAGAAAAACCATTGAGACTTCCAATACAAGACGTCTATACAATAACAGGAATCGGAACAGTTCCTGTAGGAAGAATAGAGACAGGAATCTTGAAGAACGGAGAAACGCTTGTGTTCGAACCTTCCGGCGCTAAGGGCGAAGTAAAATCTATTGAAATGCATCATGAGCAGATCCAAGAAGCCAGACCAGGCGACAACATCGGTTTCTCTGTCAGAGGCATCTCAAAGACAGACATTAAAAGAGGAGATGTTGCAGGTCACGTCAACAATCCTCCAACCGTCGCGAAAGAGTTTACGGCGCAAATCATTGTTTTGCATCATCCAAACGTTGTAACAAAAGGCTACACGCCAGTTTTTCACTGCAACACAGCACAGGCTGCATGCAAGATTTTAGACATTGTTAAGAAAATTGATCCAAAGACAGGCGCAACATTGCAGGATCATCCTGATTTCATCAAGACTGGAGACGCAGCCATAATAAAGTGTGTTCCAAACAAACCGTTCGTTCTTGAAACAAGCAAAGACTTTCCAGAATTAGCAAGATTCGCTGTTAGAGACATGGGACAGACAATTGCTGCAGGAATTTGCTTGGAAGTTGTTAAAGCTAAATAATTATTCTCTTATCTAAATTGTTATGCACAAAATAGAATTTTCTTGCCAATTATCTTATCGTTTTGCATTAAACTATAATTAGTCTTCAGGGTTAGTAAAATATTTTGCGGAATCTCAGAATATTTATACAAATTATTATCAGCATCATCCATATTGGTAGTACTACACTCTCCCCTTATATTAGAATCACAAATTGCAATTACTTTATATCCTATATAAAAATAATTAAGATTTTCCTTTCTTTCCACTTGTCTGCAGTCGTTTATGTTAGCAACACAAGAACCCATACAGTCAGATGCAGTATCACAAGTTCTATTGGCGTCTGGCATGGGATCATAGCATACTAACTCACTTCCACCTGTAGGGCCGCAAGTATAGCCCTCTATTTTACCAGGAGGACAAGGCAAAAAATAAGATGGAAAAAGCCAATTTAGTAAAAAATAAGATGAAACTAAGGTTATACCCAGAATTATTACAACTAGAGGTGCTCTCTCCATACATTTTTTAATAATTATCAAATAATAAAGATATCGATATTTCCTAAAAGTAAATTATTTAAATACCTTCAGAAATAGAATAAAGACTATGCAAAAGGCAAGAATAAAATTAATGAGTCCTGATCCGCAGAAGCTCGATGCAGTTTGCAACGAGCTGAAAGCGATAACTGAGAAGTTTGGTATAGCCATACATGGGCCAATCCCATTGCCGACAAAAAAACTTAGAGTGGTTACGATGAAAACTCCTTGCGGGGACGGAACAGGGCACGGAAATGCCACTTGGGACAGATGGGAAATGAGAATTCACAAGAGACTCATAGATATTTCTGCAGACGAGAGAACACTAAGGCAGATTATGAGAGTAACTGTTCCTGACGGTGTTTCGATAAGCATTTCACTTAAGGATTAAAAATTAGATTTAAATCCTTTTTCCTTTAAAATTAAGAAGTATGTCAGTGGCTATTAATCAAATCAGAAGTCATTTTATAAATTCTGATTTATTAGACAAGAGACAATCTACAGATGTAATTGTTAGTACTTCTGAGAAATTTTTGAATGAAGTTATGCAAAAATATGTGGATGAAACTAATCCTCTTCCAATAAAGTTAGAAGTATATCCTAAAGAATTAAGTTTTAAATGTAAAGGTTATGTACCAAAAAGTCTAGATAGAATTCTTAATCATTCAGGCGTTTCATATAAAGTTCATTTTCTTTTGGATGGTGAAATTGGTGTAGTAGCAGACATAAAGGATAGAAGGTATGATATTGAAAATATGTCGGGAATACCTGACGTAGGCATTGAAGAAATAATGGATAAAATAGGTTATCAACGATATAATTACTTTAGAACAATTACCCATAAACCGTTACCGAAGGTCAGTCTTAAACTTGAATGACTAAGATAAGCTTAATTCTTTATATTAGAATTTGATTGATATGGGAAAACTGATGATAAGTTTAAGTAATATTTCTTGCTACATCTATTTAAAAATTTAATATATGTTTATTATTAATGCCTAAAACTTTAGAAGAATATTTGAATGAACTTAATTTAAAAGCTAGAGAAGCCGCTAAAACTCAATATGTTACAGAAGCAGACAAAACCACAAATGAAACAGTAGAATATGTCATGAAACCACAGATACAGAAATATGTAGTTCCTACAGATATGTGGCAGTTGCTTTTGAAAGATGATACGTTCAAAAAGACTGTTGCTAAAGGCAATCCAAATTATGGCGGCTATCCAATTGAACCAGGTTCTGTATTAGAACCCACAGTTATAGTTACTTACCGTAAAGAACGCGTGGAAAAACAGGAGAAACGTTTCTTCTTAGGCAGAAGAAGATGGTAGCTGTCTAATTATTTAAATTCTTCCACAGAACTTCTTTATGTTTAATGCCGAGGTTTTATGCCGAGGTAGATAACTATCCTCGAACGCATAATCTGGTATTGCGCTAGCCTGGAAAGCTAGTGTCCGCAAGGGCGTGTGGGTTCGAATCCCACCCTCGGCGCATCATAGACGACAGGCTAAAAAGAAAAGTTAAACTTATATTTCAGATTTTCTAATAAAGAATCATGTTTGGGGATCCGGTTTCTAAACTTTCTCCCAAAAACCAAAGCCCTTTCGATCTAGAAGAGGTCCCAAAAAAGTTCGCATGCTCTGAAGGGATTCTGCCATATTATCTGACCAGGCGTTCTGACAACTCAGTATATTGTCCATTTTGTCTTAAGACACCGATGGAATATTCGCTGGAAACTGAAGGCACTGTCGAGCTATGAGCTTCTTATTTTGAATAATGTACTTCTATACTTGTTTATCCAAGCTATGAAGAGGTAAAAAACTAACCCTAGAAACAATACGACAAGTATAAGGAAAGTAGCTAGGATAAAGGTTGTAAAGGGTGTTCTAAATCCTGTTGTAAAGATAACAGCATTGAAAACCGCCGACAACACCAGTAAAAGAAAACCTATGCCCAACAGAAGTTCCATTAATTTCGCATCTATTTGAAACTCAGTGGTTTTTTCCATACTTCTATTGAGCTTTTTCAATATATAAAATTTCAGAAGTTGAGTGTTTTAAATAGGTTGTGAAATAATAAAATTTATTAAGTTTTGGTTATAAGGTGTAAGAATGCCATCCAGAAAAAGACCGGGTAGAGGATCGAAAGGATATTCTCCTAAAACGAGAGCTAGTCGTATATATCCTAGAATAAGATCCTGGCCAGAAGTAAAGGAAACAAAGCCACTAGGATTTGCCGGCTATAAGGCCGGAATGACACACGTTATGATTACAGACACAAATCCGAATTCCAAAACACGTGGTCAACTCATATCAAAACCAATAACCGTCTTGGAATGTCCTCCTCTTTCTGTTTTTGGCTTCAGGTGCTATGGCGATAACATTTTTGATATTTTCTCTCAAAAACTCGATAAAAATCTTGAAAGAAAGATAAAAATTCCTAAGAAAGAAAAAAACATCGAAGAACAACTTGAAAAAATACCACAGAAGATAAATGCTGTTCATTTATTGTGTCACACTGTTCCACCCTTCAAGAAAAAACCAGAGATATTTGAGATAGCGCTTGGAGGTAAAGTTGAAGAACAATTGAAGTACGGAAAGGAAATTCTTGGAAAGCATCTGAAGATTTCTGATACCTTTAAAGAGGGAGATTATGTTGACGTCGTTTCTGTTACAAAGGGGAAAGGTTTCGGAGGACCAGTAAAAAGATTTGGAGTGAAAATTCTTGGTAGAAAGTATCAGCAAATGGCAAGACATACAGGTGCTTTAGGGCAGACCGAGCCAGGAAAGGTTAGGTGGACAGTTCCTCAGGCTGGTCAAACAGGTTTTTTCACGAGGACTGAATTCAACAAAAGAATCTTGAAAATTGTCGACGGATTGAACATCAAGGGTGGTTTCGTGAATTATGGAAATGTTTCAAACGCTGTTCTTTTGGAAGGAAGTGTTCCAGGCCCAAGTAAAAGGCTGATAAGATTAAGATACGCTATAAGACAGCCAAAAGTAAAACACCCGGTCGAAGTCAAATCAATCTATAAGGTTGCATGATTATGAAAGCAAGTATATTCAGTTTGGATGGCAAAGTCAAGGGCGAAATAGAGTTGCCGAAAGTTTTCAGAACACACTACAGGCCAGATCTGATTCAAAGAGCAGTTCTGGCAATGCAAAGTCATAGAAGACAGGTTTATGCTGCAGATGTTCTCGCTGGAAAAAGATCTGCGGCTCATTATCACGGTGTTAAAGACACTTACGCAACAATGAAAAACAGAGAAATGGCTAGAATGGCAAGGCTTCACGGTGAAACAATGCCAGGCTTAGTGATGACTGCAAGGATAGTTCCTCAAGCAACAAAAGGTAGAGCAGCACTACCGCCTGTTGTCGAGAGAAAATTCTGGCAGAAAATAAACAATAAAGAAAGAAGGCTTGCAATAAAATCCGCAATTGCTGCAACAACAATGTCTGACCTTGTTAACAAAAGGCACAGAATCTCTGATGTTAATCTTCCAATTGTCGTGTCCGATGAGATACAAGAAATAAAGAAAACGAAGGATTTAGAAAAAATAATTGAAACATTAAACATTGGTTCGGATTTAGAAAGAACAAGGAAAAGAAAGATAAGGCCAGGAAAAGGAAAAATGAGAGGAAGAAAATACAAGAACAAAAAGTCTGTCCTCTTTGTGGTTGCAGATGACAAGGGAATATTGAAAGTCGCCGAAAACATTCCTGGAGTCGATGCTTGTGTTGTTAACAATCTTAATGCAGAATTATTGGCTCCTGGAACGCAACCAGGAAGGCTTACTGTTTATTCAGAAAGTGCTATAAAAAAACTTGGTGAAGTCTATGGCTGAGAAAGTGATTAAAGAAAGGAAGAAAGAAGTGAAGAAGGAAGCAAAGCACGAGAAAAAGGAAGAGAAGAAAGAGGAAAAATTGCCTCTAACAGATCCTTGGAACATTTTGGTTTCTCCTTTGCTGACAGAAAAAGCTATAGGAAAGATAGAGTCTGAGAACAAGCTTGTTTTTATTGTTAACAGAGATGCGACTAAGAGGCAAATTAGATGGGCAACAGAAAAGGCATTTAGCGTCAAAGTAGATAATGTTAGAACCTTGATAGACAGACACGGAAGAAAGAAAGCTTGGATTAAATTGACAAAAGAATTTTCAGCAACTGAAATTGCAACAAGATTGGGAATGTTGTGATAATATGATGACATATGATGTTTTTAGAATAGCTGCAACTGACTACAAAACTAAAATAGTAAGCAGGTTGAAGAAAGAAGAAGGTTTCAAGCCTACGAAAAAAATGAGAAAATTTATTGAAGACTATCTTGTTGAGAATTTAAGAGCTTACGAACATGCCACTGGGATAACAGTAATGTTGAAGGCCGGTTTAGGGGTTGTTAATCCTAATCTGGATCGCGATAATATATACTCCAATGTCAAAGAAAAATTAGGTGTTTCTAGTGGGTAAGAGAATTATATCCAGAGCAAGAGGCCATGGAGGGCCGAGATATCGCAGTCCTGGTCATAGGTTTGCAGGGAAAATCACTTACAGATTTTCATCCCCTGCTAAAATCATAGATATTATTCATGACGCTGCCAGAGATTCTCCGCTGGCAAAGGTAAAAGCACCCAACGGAGAAAGGCTGATTATTGCTGCAGAGGGAATGAGAGTCGGCGATTTTATACAAATAGGTAAAGGCGAACCTAAGGCAGGAAACATATTACCATTGTCACAAATTCCTAAAGGCTCTTTTGTTTTTGCAGTAGAAAATTATCCAGGTTCGGGTCCTCAACTATGCTGCTCTGCAGGAACAAAGGCGCTTGTTTATTCTCATGAAACAGGCAGAGTAATTCTCCAAATGCCTTCAAGGCAATTCAAATATATTAATCCAAACTGCTTAGCTACAGTAGGTGTTCCTGCTGGTGGAGGTAGAGCCGACAAGCCTTTTGTTAAAGCAGGCCAAATTTTTTATCTAAAGCATGCAAGAAACAAACTTTGGCCAAGAAGTTCAGGTGTCAAGATGAATCCTGTAGATCATCCATTTGGCGGTCATACTAAACCAGGAACACCAAAATCAATCTCAAGAAATGCCCCTCCGGGCGCTAAGGTTGGATCAGTTGCTTCAAGAAGGACAGGAAAGAGAAAGGCATGAGGAAGAAATAAAAAGTTTAAAAGACAAAGTGAGATAATGGCAAAAATATTTACCTTTCATGGAAAAACCTTTGAAGAAGTGGAGAAGTTGTCTCTAGAGGACTTTGCAAAGTTAATTCCTACTAGAGAGAGAAGAGCTTTGATGAAAGGTATTTCTCCTAAAGTGAAAAAGTTTTTAGAGAGATTAAAGAAAGCTCAGAAGCCTCTGAGAACTCATTATAGAGAAGTCGTCATAATCCCTCAAATGGTTGGTAAAAAAGTTTTACTTTATAATGGAAAAGAATGGATTACAATTGACATCAAACCTGAAATGATAGGCCACAGGCTAGGGGAGTTCGCATTAACAAGAAAGAAAGTAATGCATTCTGCACCCGGAGTGGGTGCCACTCGGTCATCGAAATTTTTACCGTTGAAATAATTTTTCTTGTGATTCAATGAAATACACAATGCCTGTTTCAAAGGAGATGGCTTTCGCCAGAAGTTCTCTCCGCATTTCAACAAAGCATGCGATAAAAGTTTGCAGGTTCATAAACAGAAAGAAATTTTCAGATGCTAAGAAAGCTCTGGAAAATTTATTAAAAGAGAAGGTTTCTATAGACGGCAAATACTATACAAAGACGGCAAGGGAAATCTTGAAGCTTCTAAACAGTGTAGAATCAAACGCAAGAGCCAAGGATTTGAGTCCTGAAGAAATGCTAGTCTACATATCAGCCCACAGAGGCACTACCTTGCTAAGATCCAGGCGAAGAAGGAAGCATGGTATAAGATTAAAAAGTTCGCAGATACAGGTAATCTTGAAGGGGGAGAAAAATGTCTCAGGAGAAGCAGTTCATCAAGGCAGCAATTAAGAGGACAGACGTAGAAGAGTTTCTGTCTAGAGAATTTGCTAAAGCTGGCTATAGCCATTCAGACATACAGAGAACACCCTTAAGCACTAGGATAACTGTTTATGCTCACAAACCCGGCTTGGTTATTGGCAGGGGCGGAAAGAACATAGATGCAATGACAGAGACTTTGAAGGAAAAATTCGGTTTTGAAAATCCCCAACTTGATGTTCAAGAGGTTCCAAATCCTGATCTTGATGCCCATATCGTTGCAAAGCAGATTGCCCTTGCAATAGAGAGAGGTTTGAACTACAAAAGAGTTGTCAACCTTTCAATGCAAAAAATAATGGATTCGGGTGCTATAGGCGTTGGCATAAGGGTATCTGGAAAAGTCAGCGGAAAGATGTCCAGAACAGACAAATTTTCAACAGGTTATTTGAAATACGCGGGAGAGCCTTCTGAAAGCATGGTTCAAACAGCCCAAGCAACAGCGCTAGTAAAACTAGGAAGCATAGGGATACAGGTTAAGATAATGATACAGGCACCGGAGGAGCTCGAGATCTTAAAGAGGATAGGTGAAAAAAGTGGCGTTACTGAAGAAAAGGCAGTTGAAGGAACTGAATAGGGAAGACATACAGAAAAGGCTTGGTGAACTAAGATTAGAACTAGCCAAAGAAAAAGGACAGATAGCAATCGGCGGTACGCCTACAAATCCTGGGAAAGTGAAAGAAATAAAAAGGACGATTGCCAGAATATTAACAGAGTTAAATAAAAGAGGGAAAAAGTGAAGTTCAAAATTAAAAAATTCAAGGGTTTTCTTTTAGCACTTCTAGGGGTTAACAAATTCTATACGTTTCTAAAACAGAATATACAGGGGGTTAGAAATAGTTTTGTCTGAGATATGTTCAGTTTGTGGTCTTCCTAAGCCAGAGCTTTGTATTTGCCAAACAATAGCGAAAGAGGAAGCAAAAATAAAGGTCTATACGGAAAAAAGGTCTTTCGGCAAGTTTGTCACTATTGTTACTGGATTGGAAAAAGACGTAAACCCTAAGGAGATAATGAAGAAACTTAAATCAAGGCTTGCATGTGGCGGCACCTACAAAGACGGTAGAATAGAACTGCAAGGCAATCATAAAGACAAGGTTAAACGGCTAATGGAAGAGTTTGGATTTTCTGCCAAACAGATAGAAGTTGAGTAGCTTGCCAATTTCAGCAAAAACAATCATTCAGCATGAATTAATAGGATTAGATGTCGAGATTTTAGAATCTACCAACAAAAACCAGATTGGAATCAAAGGTTTAGTAGTTGATGAGACGAAAAACCTTATTTCCATTGAAACTTCTAAAGGTATTAAGAGAGTTCAAAAGAAAGGAGCAACTTTTCTTTTCGTTTTACCAAATCAAGAGAGAGTAAAAGTTCTTGGCGATAGATTAATCGCTAGACCAGAAGAGAGACCAAAACTTAAAGTTAGAAAATGGTAGACTTAAATCCTTTTATTCACAGCATAATTCAAGGTCGATAGCATTCCAAAAATAAATAAAGAGCCAATAATTCATGTCTTAGTGGCTGAAACTAATAGTCAAAAAGCATACGAGACTTTTATTTTCGAATTAAAAAAATACCTGGTTTCAGGAGTTAATATCTTAGAGTATCACGTTAAAGACGACAGCCTTAGAATTATTCTAGCTGGCTTAAGAGAAGCCACTAATCAATATAGACCTCCCAGAAAATCTTAAAAACTATTTCTGGATTATCTATCTTTAAAAAGCTTAAAAATTATAGTAAACTAATTATCGAGTGATAAGATGAAAGCTGAAGTCAGAAATATAGGCCTTGAGGCAAAGCCTCCTGAAAAGGCTTGCCAAGATGAAAAGTGCCTTTGGCATGGAACTCTTAGCCTTAGAGGAAGGATTTTTGAAGGAGAAGTTATTAGCGACAAGGCTCAAAAGACTGTTGTCGTCAAATGGGACTATTACAATTATCTTCCAAAATATCAGAGATACGAAAGAAGGCATTCTCAAGTTCATGCTTACAATCCTGAATGCATTGATGCAAAGAAAGGAGACAAAGTAAGAATAGCTGAATGCAGACCTCTTTCTAAGACAAAATCCTTTGTTGTCATAGAGGTGAAAAAATGATAGGGAATAACCAAGAAAGGATTCTCTTTGAAGTCGCAAAACGGGGACCGACAAGCAAAGCAGAATTAAGAAAGGCAACAGGTTTTTCCGAAAGTCAGCTAGACGATTCTATTTTAAGGGCAGAAAAAAGAGGATATGTTTCTAGACATGTAGTGAATCGAGGTTATAATGGAAAATCTATGGTTTACATAACAGAAGAAGGTAGAGAATATCTGAGAAGAGTGTTTTCTTATGAAGGCAGTTAGTGCAACAATAACGAAAGCGTTGAATGTTGGAAGCCGAATTGTTTGTGCAGATAATTCTGGGGCAACAGAAATAGAGATAATTGCAGTGAAAGGATACAAAGGTGTTAAAAGCAGACAGCCAAAGTGCGGTGTCGGCAGTTTAATTGTCGCCGCAGTAAAATCTGGTGACGTAAAGATAAAACATGAGGTTGTCCAGGCTGTTGTCATAAGACAGAAGAAAGGATATAGAAGACCTTCTGGAATGAGGGTGCATTTTCAAGACAATGCAGCTATCCTTGTTAACGAAAAGGGCGAACCAAGAGGAACCAGGATCAAGGGTCCTGTTGCTAGAGAGGCAGTCGAAAGGTTCTCTACGATAGGTAAAATTGCTACGACGGTGGTATGATGACGTCTAAAAGACCTTCTAAACAAAGAAAAGCTTTGTATCAAGCTCCTTTGCATGAGAAGCACAAATTCTTAGCCGCTCATTTATCGAAAGAATTAAGGAAACAATGGAAAAAGAGGTCTCTGTCCGTTAGAAAGGGGGATGAGGTAAGAGTAATGAGAGGAAAATTCAAAGGTACTGCTGGAAAAATATCAAAAGTTGATTTAAAAAGATTGAAAGTTTATCTAGAAAATGTTAAGAGAAAGAAAGTTTCAGGACAGGAAGTT
>Ga0213870_1001031_pt1 | contig 12842 bp, 8 predicted proteins | sample WICALVC2017_Meta_FD_160119 | JGI IMG/M metagenome (GOLD analysis project Ga0213870, IMG submission 160119) | Freshwater microbial communities from subterranean cave lake in Wind Cave National Park, South Dakota, United States - WICALVC2017 | ecosystem: Environmental > Aquatic > Deep subsurface >... | reverse complement strand
GGGATGGGGGTCGCTGGCGCCAAGGTCGCCTCCAACGTCGCAGGGTGGCCGGCCATCATCTCGGGCGACATCCTGCTGATCGCCTTCGGGTTTTCGGCGTTGGTCGGTGTCGTGTTCGGTCTCTATCCGGCCAACAAGGCGTCCCGGCTGAACCCCATCGAGGCCTTGCGCTACGAATAGGGAGCAAACGGGGCCTGCCCCGCGCTTGACAGGCTGTTTGGGCAGGCGCATCATCGCCGGAATTTGTGGCGGGCAACACGAGGTATCCGCGATGAGCCATGACTGGCGAGGCGCCGTGACGCACCAGGCTAAGATCCTCGTCGTGGACGACGTCCCGATGAACGTCCAGCTCTTGGAGGACCTGCTCGTCTTCCAGGGCTATGCCGTCGTCACGGCTGGCTCAGGCGCCGAGGCCCTCGAGAAAATTAGGACAGAGCAGCCGGACTTGGTCCTGCTGGATGTGCTCATGCCGGAGATGAGCGGGTACGAAGTCTGCCGCAAGATCCGCGAGAACCCCGCCGGGTACCTCCCTGTCGTCATGGTGACCGCGCTTAATCCAGGTCAAGAGCGGATTCAGGGACTGGAAGCCGGGGCGGACGATTTTCTCACCAAGCCGATCAATCAGGCTGAACTGTTTGCCCGGGTGCGTTCACTGCTGAGGATCAAAGAGCTCTACGAGACCGTTCGCTCTCAGGCCACGCAACTTGCCGAGTGGAACGCACGGTTGGAGCAACGCGTGCAGGAGCAGGTGGCCCAGCTCCAGCGCCTGGAAGGGCTCAAGCGCTTCTTGTCCCCGCAGGTTGCGAAGCGCATCCTCGCCGGCGAAGCCGAGGATCCGCTCAAGAGCCACCGCTGCGAAATCACCGTGGTGTTCGTGGACCTCAGAGGCTTCACCGCTTTTGCCCAAACTGCTGAGCCCGAAGAGGTTCTGGGGGTGCTGCGTGAATTCCATGCCGACCTGGGACGACTCGTCCTCCAGTACGAGGGCGCTCTGGAGCGCTTCACCGGAGACGGACTGATGGTTATTTTCAACGACCCGATCCCCATTCCCAATCCGGCGGAGCAAGCAGTCCGGATGGCGGTGGCGATGCGTGACCAGGTCGACACATTGCGTACGAAATGGGGCAAGCGGGGTTATGAACTGGGCTTTGGGGTGGGCATCGCCACCGGCTATGCCACCATTGGCGCTATCGGCTTCGCGGAGCGCTGGGACTTGACTGCCATCGGCACCGTCTGCAATCTTGCCGCCCGCCTCTGCGGCGAGGCCAGGTCCGGACAGATCCTGGTCCCGCAGCGGCTGTACAGTGTCGTGGAAGCCTTCGTCGAAGCCGAACCCCTTGGCAACCTGACTCTTAAGGGCATCCACCAGCCCATCGCCACCTTCAACATCCTGCGCCTGAATGAAGGAACGAAGACCCGTGTCACCACAGCTCACGAGTGAGGGAGGCATGACCGTGGAGGGACAACAGAGCCGCCGACCAGACGCCTGGCTCCCGGCCCTCATGTTGCTCATGAGTCTCGTTGCTGCGGCGATCGGGGTCGTCAGCCTGTACCACGCCCAGAACTATCTGGTCGCGACCACGGGGGCAGACCTCGCCTTGGCGGCCGGCGACATCGCGGACACGTTGGACCAGATCCTGTACGAGCGGTACGGCGACATCCAGATGACGGCCAAGGCCCTGAGTGTCCAAGCGCACGATCCTGTGGCCGTGACCGAGTACCTGACGGCACTGAAGAAGACCCACCCTGTCTACCTCTGGCTGGCCGCCACGGACGCGCAGGGCAGGATCGTGGCCGCGACGGACCCGGCCAGTGTGGGGAAGGACCGAAGCGATCACGAATGGTTTCGGGCCGTGCGCGATGGGGCCGGCATCCATGTGCGGGACGCGCAGATATCCGAGGATACCGGGGGGATCTGGGCGGTCGCCTTCACCGCGCCGATCAAGGGTCCCGAGGGAGCGTTCCTCGGCGCGGTGACGGCTCGCGTGGGGCTCCCGGCTCTGGAGGAAACTTTTCAAAAGATGCTTCGAGACATCCAGATCCAGCGGGGTTCTGGGGGCGCAATCGAGTACCAGTTCCTGACCCGTGACGGAGACGTCATTGTCGATTCGATCTTACAGCAGGAAGGCACGGTGAACCTTCGACAACTCGGGCAACTCTCGGCGCGGCTCAGCGGCTCGGCCCAACCGGGCTATGTCCAAGAGCAGCACCTGCGCCGGCACGTGCCGGTCGTCACCGGCTATGCCCGGACCGGGGGGTATGGGGAATTCCAGGGCTTGCACTGGGGGGTCCTGGTGCGCATGGACCTGACCGACATCCTGGCCTCCATCCACCCGATCCTGCTGAAGCTGGGCATAGCGGGTGGCCTTCTGTTCATCCCGATGTTCTTGATCCTCCTCCGGACGACGGGACGGCTGAAAAAAGAATGGGCCGAGGAGGAAGCCCTGCGCGCGATGGTGGCGGAGGCGAAGCTGCGGGAGAGCAAGCAACAGACGCGCCTGATCATTGACACGGCCTATGACGCCTTCGTCGCCATGGATGCGCAGGGCATGATCACTGACTGGAACTCCCAAGCCGAACAGAGCTTCGGCTGGTCCCGCGACGAAGCGCGGGGGCGAACCCTGGCCGACACCATCATTCCTCCGCAGCACCGGGACGCGCACCAACGCGGCTTGCGGCACTTCCTGACGACGGGCGAGGGGCCGGTGTTGGACAAGCGCATCGAGATCACGGCCTTGCGCCGCGACGGGACCGAATTCCCGGTGGAACTCTCCATTCGTCCGTTGAAGGCCGGCGAGTCCTACACGTTCAATGCTTTCATTGCCGACATCAGCGAGCGCAAGCGGGCGCACGAGGAATTGGAAAAGGCCAAGCAGGCAGCGGATGCGGCCAGTCGCGCCAAAAGCCAATTTCTCGCCACCATGAGCCATGAACTGCGTACCCCGCTCAACGCGATCATCGGCTTTTCAGAAGTCCTCGCCGACCACACGTTCGGCGAGCTGAACCAAAAGCAGGCACATCATGTGAGCAACGTCCTTACCAGCGGGCGCGACCTGCTGAAATTGATCAATGACATCCTGGATCTTTCCAAGGTCGAAGCCGGACACATGGAGCTGGACTACTCCACGTTCGAGATCGGGCCGACCGTGCAGAACGTCGTCGGGGTCGTCAAGGCCCTGGCGGCCCAGAAGAGGCTGACCGTGGACATCGAGATGGACCCCTCGCTGACCCCCCTCACGGCCGATCAGGCGAAGTTCCGGCAAATTCTTTACAACCTGCTCAGCAATGCCATCAAGTTCACCCCCCAGGGTGGACGCGTGAAGGTGACCGCAGCCGTGGATCGGGGCCAGTCCATGGACCGGCCAACCGGACAACGCGTGACACTCTCCGTCACGGATACCGGCATTGGCATCAAACGTGAGGACCAGGAGCGGATCTTTGGCGAGTTTGTCCAGGTAGATTCCACGTATGCCCGGCGTCAGCAAGGCACCGGCCTGGGGCTTGCGTTGACTCAGAGACTGGTGGAGCTGCATGATGGGCACATCCGGGTGGACAGCGCCGGGCCGGGCCAAGGCAGCACCTTCACCGTGGTGCTCCCGCTTGAGCCGAAACAAGAGCCACACAGCACGGACCCTGCAGTCCGATAAAGAAGACGCCTGGCATGCATCCCACATCAGACCGAAGCTGAAGGAGCCATGGTTCTATGGCAGGAGAAACGATCTTGATCATCGAAGATAATCCGATGAACATGGAACTGGTCACGGACCTGCTGCATGTGGCAGGATTCGTCCTGATCCAGGCACGTACGGCGGAGGAGGGACTCAGCGCCCTGACTCGGTCTGAAAAACCCGCCCTCGTGTTGATGGACATCGGCCTGCCCGGCATGGATGGGCTGGCCGCCACGAAGGCGCTGAAACGCGCGGCTGAGACCCGGTCCATTCCCGTCCTCGCCCTGACGTCACACGCCATGAAGGGGGACGAAGAAGAGGCGTTGGCGGCCGGCTGTATCGGCTACATCACCAAGCCGATTGACACACGCACGTTCCCGCAAACGGTTGCGCGTTATATTGAATTGAGTAGAATAGCTTAAGCAGAAAGGACGCCGGCGCTGTATCCAGTCGCCGACGGCCTTGTCATGTTTCTGGAAAAAGAGGGAGAATTTAGTGCTTCTCTTCCTTCTTCTCCTCGGTCTTGGTCGTCTTCTTCGAGCTCGTAGCCTTCTTGCCGTCGTCCTTGGTCTCCGTCTTCGTTTCGGTCTTGGTCTCGGTCGTCTTGCTCTCCGAGGCCTTCTTCTCCTCAGCCGCGAAGGTGGAACCGGCAAAGGTTAAGCCAATCATCACCGCAAACATCGCTGCGAAAAGTGCCTTCATTCAGAATCACCCCCTTCCTTTTTGTCGCGTACGTCCAACCGGCAAGTATTAGCATTTCTCGTGCCCGTCGCAAGCAATTTGAAACTCAAATCATTAAAACATTTCAACATGTTAGAATGTAATGTTGCGTAAGCGTGACGTCTTGGCTGTTCAAGTGCCGGGTTTAGGGCGTTGGCTGCCCGGGTTGCGTCATCGGTTCGCGGCTTTGTTGCAAATGAGGGGACCGCCTCCTATACTCTCCTCGCCGGTCACTGAGGGTATGACGATGACGCATGGTCGAACGTGGTCGTGGGTGGGTGGACCCGGCGTTTGCCTCCTGTCTGTGGTGCTCTGGGCCTCGATCATGGGGTTCACAAACGATGGTCCCGCGAGTTCTGCCACCACTCCGGAAGTCCTCTATGCTCCGGAGGACAAACCGGCGGATCGGCTGGTCGGCCTCTATCAGGGCGCCAGGACGTCCATCTACCTTGCCATGTACAGCCTGACGTATCCGCCTATCGTGAAGGCGTTGGTAGCGGCGAAAAAGCGTGGCGTGGACGTGCGGGTGATGACGGACCGCGGGAAGCTGGATGACCAGAAGCAGCGCGCCGCCCTGGAGACGCTCCGCCTCGCCGGGATTCCGATCAAGGTCAACCGGCATGATGGGTTGATGCATCTCAAGCAGGCCGTCGTGGATGACCATGTGAATACGTCCGGTTCGATGAATCAGACGACCAGCGCCGCCCGCTATAACGACGAGCGGCTGGATATCTTTCACGATCTCGTCAGCACACATCGGGCCACGGAAAAATTCCTCACGATGTGGGCCGACCACAGCCGCTATGAGGACTGGCGTTGAAGAATCCGGGGGATGTTGACATTGTCGTCGTAGGGGCGGGGGGAGGCGGCGCTGTCCTCGGTCTGGCGCTGGCTCAGAAGGGCGTCTCGGTCCTGGTCTTGGAACGTCACCCTGGCCCGCCGACCGCGCTTCGAGGCGAAACCATCCAGCCGAACGGTCAGCGGATGCTCGATCAACTGGGCATCCTCCCGGCGCTCACGCCGGAGACCGTTCAGGCCGTGCAGCGCATTCATTTCGTCCGCATCGGAGGTGAACGGCTGTGCACCATGGACTACGGAGTGCTGCCCGCGCCGTACAATCGCGCGCTGGTGGCCTTGTCCAGCGCCGTGCATCCTCTGATCCTGACGAAGCTGGCCGATCAGAAGAGCGCGCAGCTGTGGTATGGAACCGAGTTCCAGGGGCTTACGCAGCGGGATGGAACAGTCGGCGGGGTCGTGGTCCGGCGCGCCGGCGAGGCGCACAGCATCGAGATCGAAACCCGGCTCGTGGTGGGCGCCGATGGGGCCGGATCGCTGGTGCGGCGGGCGATGGGCATCAACGCCGAGGTCCATCACTATCGGCACGGCTACTTGATCTTGCTGCTCCCGAGGCCGGAGGGCATGCAGGGCGAGGCGCGGTACTATGTCGGCCGTGGAGAGCTGCTGGGGTTATTCCCGGCCCCTGGGGACCGTGTGGTGGCACTCTACATGGTCGAGGCGGATGCGGTCCCGACATTCAAAGCGCGTGGGTTGGATGGATTCAAGCGGCGGGTGGGGGAAATTGACGCGGCCATGGCCAAGCCGATGGAGAGTCTGACGGCATGGGAGCAGGTCGGCTTTCTGCCCTGTACGCGGGTCCGGGCGGACCGCTGGGCGGTGGAGGGGGCTGTCCTGATCGGTGACGCCGCCCATGCGATGAATCCTCACGCCTCGCAGGGCCGGATGCAGGCGATGGCCGATGCGATGGCGCTGGCTGAGGTCATCATGCGTTGCCGGGAGACAGGCGACTGGTCCGCCAAGGCGCTGCGCGTCTATGAACAGGCCCGCCGCCCGCAGGTCGAGATGTTGCAACGGCTCGCGGACGAGCAGGTGCGCTTCTGGAACGCGGCTGATCCGGTGCGCTGTTTCCTGCGTGACCGTGTTTTCCAAGGCATGGATCGGAACCCGCGCCTTCGCCATCAGGCCCTTACCGCGACCACTGGGTTGCGGACCACGCCGCCGTTGACCTGGACCGACAAGCTCATGGCCGCCGGGCTTTTATCCGATCCAAGGGCCGACCAAATCCCTTCAGCGTAGGGGCGTGATTCAGCACGCCCGCACTCCCGCGAAGCTTGTCCCCGCATGCTTGAAGCAGGGAGCGACCCCTCAGACTCGTCTTCGGCAGGGCAACCTCACCGCTAAACTATGTGTATAGCTAAGCCCCGGTTTTGGCCGACCGACCAGCACACAGGTATTGATCCATTGCGGCGGCCATCTTGCGGCCCTCGGCGATGGCCCAGACGATGAGGGATTGGCCTCGCCGCACGTCGCCGCCGGCGAAGACGCCCTCCACGCTGGACATAGACTGTTCGTCCACGGCGACGTTCCCGCGCGCGTCGTATTGCACACCCAGACTGTCCAGGAGGCCGTTCTTCACGGGGCCGGTAAAGCCCATGGCCAGCAACACGAGGTCTGCGTCCATCTCGAACTCGGTGCCCGGGACGGGCGTGAATGTGCCGTTCTCGAACGCCACCCGGCGCCCGTGCAGTGTGGTGACCTGGCCGTTGCGGCCGGTGAACCTGGTCGTCGAGACGCTCCATTGGCGGTCGCAGCCCTCTTCGTGCGCGTGCGACGTACGAAGCTGCATCGGCCAGAGCGGCCAGGGCGTGGCAGCGGCTCTCGTGGGCGGAGGCTCAGGGAGCAGTTCAAACTGGTGGACCTCACTGCAACCCTGCCGGTGCGTGGTGCCCAGGCAGTCCGAGCCCGTGTCGCCGCCGCCGATGATGACGACGCGCTTGCCTTTGGCCGTGATCGGCTCCTCGGTGATCGTGTCGCCCGCGTTGCGTTTGTTCTGCTGTGTCAGGTACGCCATTGCCGGGTGGATGCCCGTGAGTTCACGTCCCGGAACCGGCAGCTCGCGCGGCTGTTCGGCGCCGTTTGCCAAGCAAACGGCATCAAACTGATGGCGCAGCGTCTCGCCGTCAATGTCCCGGCCGACGTGGACGCTGGTCTTGAACTCCACACCCTCGGCCTTCATCTGGTCCAGCCGGCGGTCGATGACCCATTTCTCCATCTTGAAATCGGGGATGCCGTAGCGCAGCAGCCCGCCGATGCGATCCGCTTTCTCATACACCGTCACGCTGTGTCCCGCCCGCGCCAACTGTTGCGCGGCGGCCAGACCCGCCGGCCCGGAGCCGATGACGGCTACGGTCTTCCCGGTATGGGAGACCGGGAGCACTGGCTCGACCCAGCCCTCGTCGAAGCCCTTGTCAATGATGTTCCACTCGATGACGCGAATCGAGACCGGATCGCTGTTGATGCCCAGCACACAGGCCGACTCGCAGGGGGCTGGACACAAACGTCCCGTGAATTCCGGAAAATTGTTGGTGGTATGGAGGGCCTTGAGGGCGTCCTTCCAGCGTCCCCGATGCACAAGGTCGTTCCACTCGGGGATCAGGTTGACCACGGGGCAGCCGTTGTGGCTCTGGCAGAACGGCACGCCGCAGTCCATGCAGCGCGCGCCCTGCGCTTTAAGCTGGTCGTCGGGGATCGGCTCGTAGAATTCCTTCCAGTCCCGGACACGGATCTCCACCGGCCGGCGCTTCGGGCCCTCGCGGGCGTATTTCAGAAACCCCTTGGGATCAGCCATGGCTCACCAACTCTTTTTCCTTCTGCGCGTGCTCCTTCGCGGCGGCCGCCTTGCGCTCCGCCATGACTCGCTTGTAGTCCACCGGCATGATTTTGACGAACTTGGGCAGCAGCGTCTCCCAGGCATCGAGCACCGCCTTCGCCTTGCGGCTGCCGGTGTATCTGAGGTGCGCCGCGATCATCTCGTGCAGGAGCTGCGTGTCCTCGGCCGTGGCGACTTTCTCCAGTTCCACCATGCCCATGTTGCAGCGCGACTCGAACGTGCCGTCTTCATTGAGGATGAAGGCGAGGCCTCCCGACATGCCGGCGGCAAAGTTGCGCCCGGTCTTGCCGAGGACGACGACCACGCCGCCGGTCATGTACTCGCAGCCGTGATCGCCGACGCCCTCGACCACGGCTCGCGCGCCGCTGTTGCGCACGGCGAACCGCTCGCCCGCCGTGCCGTAGAAGAACGCCTCGCCTTGCGTCGCGCCGTAGAGGGACGTGTTGCCGATGAGGATGGTCTCTTCGGGGACGAACGTGGCGTGCTTGGGAGGATAGACGATGATGCGCCCGCCGCAGAGGCCCTTGCCCAGGTAATCGTTGGACTCGCCTTCGAGCTCCAGGGTGACGCCTCTGGCCAGAAAGGCGCCGAACGACTGGCCCGCCGAGCCGGTAAACTTAATGTGGATCGTGTCGGGGGGAAGCCCCTCGAGGCGATACCGTTTGGCGATTGCGCTGGAGAGGAGGGTCCCGACGGTCCGGTGTACGTTTCGGATGGGCAAGTCCAGCGTCACCGGCTGCTGCTGTTCAAGCGCCGGCTTGCAGCGTTCGATCAACGTCCAATCGAGGGCGTGCTCCAGTCCATGGTCCTGCTTGGTGACGCAGTGTCGGGCGACTTCCGGACCGACCTGCGGTTGCGCCAGCAGCGCCGACAGATCCAACCCCTTGGCCTTCCAGTGGTCCAGGGCCTGCCTGGCCCGGAGCCTGTCCGTGCGACCGATCATGTCTTCGAACTTCCGAAAGCCCATCTGGGCCATCCACTCGCGGACTTCCTCGGCGACAAAGAAAAAGTAATTCACGACGTGTTCGGGTTGGCCGGTAAACTTTGCGCGGAGCGCCGGGTCGTGGGTGGCGATGCCGACCGGGCAGGTGTTCAGGTGACACTTTCGCATCATGATGCAGCCCTCGACGATCAGCGGGGCCGTGGAGAAGCCGAATTCTTCGGCGCCCAGCAGCGTGGCGATGATGACGTCGCGTCCGGTCTTCATTTGCCCGTCGGTCTCCACCCGAATGCGCCCGCGCAGGTCGTTCAGCACGAGCGTTTGGTGCGTTTCGGCCAGGCCCAATTCCCAGGGGATGCCGCCGTACTTGATGGAGGAGAGCGGCGAGGCGCCGGTTCCGCCGGAGTCCCCGCTGATGAGCACTTTGTCGGCCTTGGCTTTGGCGACGCCGGCGGCGACGGTCCCGACGCCCACTTCCGCCACCAGCTTCACCGAGATGGCCGCCTCGGGATTGGCATTTTTCAAATCATAGATCAGCTGCGCCAGGTCCTCAATCGAGTAGATGTCATGGTGCGGCGGCGGGGAGATGAGCTGCACGCCGGGCGTGGCGTACCGCAGCCGCGCGATGGTGTCATCCACCTTATGGCCGGGCAACTGGCCGCCTTCGCCGGGTTTGGCGCCCTGGGCCATCTTGATTTGCAATTCCTTCGCGTGGACCAAATAGTCCGTGGTGACGCCGAACCGCGCCGAGGCCACCTGTTTGATCGCGCTGTTTTTGGAGTCGCCGTTGGGGAGCGGGGTGAAGCGCTCGGGGTCCTCGCCGCCCTCGCCGGTGTTGCTCTTGCCGCCGATGCGATTCATGGCGAGGGCCAGGGTTTCGTGCGCTTCCTTGCTGATCGCGCCGAAGGACATGGCGCCGGTCGTGAACCGCTTCACGATTTCACTGGCCGGCTCGACGTCGTCCAGCGGAATGGGCGTCGGCAGGGTCACAATCTCCAGCAGGCCCCGGATGTTGGAGCGGCGCCGGCTTTCATCATTGACGAGTGCCGCGAACTCCTTGTAGGTCGTGGCGTCGTTGACCCGCGTGGCGTGTTGGAGTCGGTAGATGGTCTCGGGGTTCCAGTTGTGGTGTTCCCCTTGCACGCGGTAGTGGATCTCGCCGCCGAAGTCGAGTTGGCGGATCGGTGCCGGGGTATAGGCCAGGTGATGACGACGCAACGTCTCCTCGCCGATCTCGCGGATGCCGATGCCCTCGATGCGGGAGGCGGTGCCGGTGAAGTAGCCGTCCACGAGCTCGTGGTTGAGGCCGAGGGCCTCGAAGATCTGCGCGCCGCAGTAGGACTGGACGGTGGAGATGCCCATCTTGGAGAAAATCTTCAACAGGCCCTTGTTGATGGCCTTGATGAACTTGGACTCGGCGGTGGCCGCGTCGAGACCTTCCGGCAGGTAGCCGTCCCGCTCCATGTCCACGAGCGTCTCGAAGACGAGATACGGATTGATCGTGCCGGCGCCGTAACCGATGAGGCAGGCGAAGTGGTGCACGTCGCGGGGCTCGCCGGTCTCCAGGATCAACCCGACCTCGGTACGAGTACACTCGCGCACGAGGTGGTGGTGAATCGCCGAGATGCCCAGCAGGCTGGGGATCGGCGCCCAGTCTTCATTCACGCCCCGGTCGCTCAGGATCAGGAACTTGTACCCGTCCGTGATCGCCTGCGAGGCCTGCCGGCACAGGTCGTCCACGGCCGTGCCCAGGCCCTCCGGCCCCTCCGCCGTACGGAAGAGCATCCGCAGGGTCTTGCTCTTGAAGTGCGGGTCGGCGATCAAGCGGATCTTCTCCAGCTCCGCGTTGGTCAGGATGGGCTGCTGCACCTTGATGCGGCGGCAGGCTTCAGGCGTCTCGTGCATCACGTTTGGCTTGGGGCCGATGTTCGTGACCAGCGACATGACGAGCTGCTCGCGGATCGGATCAATCGGCGGGTTCGTCACCTGCGCGAACAGTTGCTTGAAGTACTTGAACAGGAGCTGCGGCTGCTCGGACAGCACCGCCAGCGGCGTGTCGGTGCCCATGGACGAGATCGGCTCCTCGCCGTTCACGACCATCGGCGTGATGACCATCTTCAGTTCTTCCACCGTATAGCCGAACGCCTGCTGGCGCTGGCGGATGGTCGGGTGGTCCGGTTGCGGGACGTTCAGCGGTTCCGGCAGCTCGTCGAGCGAGATCCGGTACTGGGTGACCCAGGCCCGGTACGGTTTCCGCCCCACGATGTCGGCCTTGATCTCCTCGTCGTCAATGATGCGGCCCTGGACGGTGTCCACGAGGAACATGCGGCCCGGCTGCAAGCGGCCCTTCTGGCTGATGTCCTTCACGTCGTAGGGGAGCACGCCGGCCTCAGACGCCAGCACCACGAGGTCGTCGGTCGTCACCTGGTACCGGCAGGGGCGCAGGCCGTTCCGGTCGAGCGTCGCGCCGACCAGCTTGCCGTCGGTGAAGCACACGGCCGCCGGGCCGTCCCAGGGCTCCATCACGGCGGCGTGGTATTCGTAGAACCCGCGCCGGTCCAGATCCATCTGGGGGTTGCCGGCCCAGGGCTCGGGGATCAGCATCATCATGGCGTGTGGCAGCGAGCGGCCGCCCAGCGCCAGGAACTCCAGCGCGTTGTCGAGACAGGCCGAGTCACTCTGGTGCTCGTCCACGATGGGGAAGAGCTTGGGGATGTCGTGGCCGAACAACTCGGACTGGAGCCGCCCCTGGCGCGCCCGCATCCAGTTCACGTTGCCCTTGAGCGTGTTGATTTCGCCGTTGTGGCAGACGTACCGATAGGGATGCGCCAGCGGCCACGTGGGGAAGGTGTTCGTGCTGAACCGCGAGTGAACCACGGCGATCGCGCTGAGCATGCTGGCATCGGTCAGGTCCGGGTAGTACCGCGGCATCTGATCAGGCAGCAGCAGGCCCTTGTAGACGATCGTGTTGCCGGAGAGGCTCGACACGTAGAAAGAGTCACGGCCCTCGATGGTGGACTCGCGGACGGCGTGTTCCACGCGCTTGCGGATGACGTACAGCTTGCGCTCGAACTGCGCCTCGTTGAGGATGTCGCGGGCGATGAAGACCTGGCGCATGGCCGGCTCCGTCCGGCGCGCCTGGACGCCGATGGCGTCGCTTTTGACCGGCACGTCGCGCCATCCCAGAAGGCGCGCGCCTTCCTCAGCGATGATCGTTCCGAAGAGCGTCTCGCACTGCGCGCGCGCGGCGTCGTCGCGCGGCAGGAACACCATGCCGACGCCGTACTCGCCGGCGTTCGGCAATTTCACGCGCGCGTCGGCACAGGCGCGCGTGAGGAAGTCATGCGGGACCTGGAGCAGGATGCCGGCGCCGTCCCCCGTGCAGGGGTCGCAGCCCTGGGCACCCCGGTGAGTTAGGTTGGCGAGGACCTGAAGCCCCTTGCGGACGATGTCGTGCGACTTGACGCCCTTGATGTTGGCGACGAAGCCGATCCCGCAGCCGTCCTTCTCATACCGGGGGTCGTAGAGGCCGTGTTTCAGCGGAAAACCGGGGATGCGTAACGCTTCGCTCATGGGCGGAATTCCTTGGCTCGACAAGCCGTTATGAATGCATGCATCCTACGTGAGGGGGCGCGAACGTGTCAAGCGACTCGTTGCCTTTAAAAGCCTGCAAACACAGGCTGAATCAGGGTTTTGAGGGGGCGGGTCTGCAATGTAGATAGCAAGTTAACTTGTCCGGTTTATGTAGCACATGATCTGTCCGGTTTTCGATGCCGCGGGTTTTGGGGGTCGTGGCCCGAAATTATTTCGCACACACTGCCCCCAG
>Ga0213870_1001030_pt1 | contig 12849 bp, 11 predicted proteins | sample WICALVC2017_Meta_FD_160119 | JGI IMG/M metagenome (GOLD analysis project Ga0213870, IMG submission 160119) | Freshwater microbial communities from subterranean cave lake in Wind Cave National Park, South Dakota, United States - WICALVC2017 | ecosystem: Environmental > Aquatic > Deep subsurface >... | reverse complement strand
AACCCAGCATTGTTAAGCGGCTGGCTGGCTCTATTCCCTTGTGGGACAGCGACCATACGGACGTTTTCAAGCATCTATAATGTATCAAAGAATATTTTATTTGTCAAATTTTTGCAGGTGCGGGGTTCACCGTCTACGACCACCCAAAAGTAATGATTTTTTAAGAAAAGATAGTTATGAAAAATGAATATATTTTGAATCAAGTGCCTCCAGACTATTACGAAAAAGGTATTAATACAAATATACTTCAAAGAATCTGGCATACAAAAAAGCTATCAATGTTCAAGGCCATTATCAGTGATATTAAGTGTGATAATATTTTGGACATAGGGTGTGCCGGAGGAACTTTTACCAATAACATTTCAAAAATTCTCCCCAAAGCTGAAATAACCGGTATAGATCTATATTCAAGTGCGATAGAATATGGAAAAAATAAGTATCCGCATATAAACTTTATATTAGCTGATGCACATAATATTCCTTTTAAAAACAAAAGTTTTGATCTTATTATTTGTTACGAAACAATTGAGCATCTTAATAATCCTCCTCAAGCTCTAAAAGAAATACGAAGAGTTCTAAAAAATGATGGACATACGATTGTTGCTATGGACTCTGGAAGCTTACTTTTCAAAATTGTCTGGTGGTTTTGGGAAAAGACAAAAGGAAAAGTATGGCAAGGCGCACATATTCATACTTATAATCATAAAGAATTAGAGAATATAATAAAAAAAGCAGGTTTTAAGATAAAGCTTAAGCATTTTTCTCATTTAGGCATGGAGGTATCCTTTTTATTAAAAAATGAGAACATTTAGAGATAGAATTTTTAGTAGGGAGATTATCTTTTTAGTCGTAATACTTCTTGCTAGCCTTATTATTCGTTGGAGAGATATCGAAAATATACCGTACGGTGTTGAAAATGATGAATTTTCCTGGATAGCTACATCGCTATTTCACCAAAATAATATAGTTGCCTCAGAAAAAGGAATATGGTCACTCCATGATACTAACGCACAAAGATTCCCAGTATCTGTTGCGATAAATCAAATTTCATTTAAGCTCTTTGGGATAGATTTTCTCTCCCCTCGAAAAATCCTAATACTTATTCATATAATTTCCTTAATTTTCTTCTACCTATTAGCACGCAAGTTTATAACTAACAATGCTGCATTATTGGTAACCCTACTTTACTCCTTCTCAGTTTATAAACTTATTGCCAGCAGGATAGTCATTCCGAATTTTTTTAGTGAACTCTTTGTATACCCCGTGCTGTTGTTACTTCTTTCAATAAATCCCAAAAATCTAATTAGGAATTTTATTTATACTTTCATTTCTGGAATATCAATGTTTTTAAGTATATTAACTTATAATTTGGCTTATATGTTGCCATTTGTATCCATTGCAACAATACTTTTTACTGCTGTAATTAAAAAAATCAGTATCAAAACAACTATTCTACTTATTATTCTTTTTCTGTTGCCGTTAATACTTTTCTACCAGAAATGGTTGATAGAAATTAACGGTGAAGCAGCTGATAAATCATATGCTTTAGTAAATATAGCTTATGATTTAAAAGAGAAAAAAATTTATATAGATCGATTTATCAAAAATATCAATGCAGTAAAAGATAGCCTTTTTATTTCCCTTAGATACTCAACAAATGATATGGTTGTATCATTTCCAGGACCTCTAGTAAATAAATGGGTTAGTTTAGGATTTTTACTTGGAATGATCTTTGCCCTATTTAATCTAAAAAAATATTTTACTCTTGTGGCTTGGATACTAATCAGTTCCTTTACCTATCATATTATCATTGGTCTTCTTTATCCACGATGGTGGATCCTTACCGTCGGCATTATATATTTATTCTTTGGAATCGCAATAGACAAAATATGCGAGCTTGGGTCGAAGAAAAAACTAGTATATTTACTCATATGGATAACAGTTTTAATCTTATCTTCTTATGTTATTTATAAAGATCTCTTTATTTATTATAAGCATGCGGTATATAATTCTGCCTTTTTGGGTCCCCACAGAGAGCTTGTGGATATTACAGAAAAATGGAAAAATGACCTAGGAAAAAGACTCTTGGTTATTATTCCTAACTCTTCTCCGACAAATGTTAATACCGCCTATACTGCAGTGTCCTTTAATTATATTTCTTTAAAACCTGAACAGGCAATTCATCTAAAGAATGCTAACCGAACTGAATTAGGGGTATTAACGGATCAAGAATTTATTCAAAAATATAAGATGTACTTAGTTACGAAGAAAACTTTTATTATCGACAATAGAGTGATTCCTGAAATCAAAAATCTTATAAAAGAAAATCACCTATGCAATAACGTCATTAACACTCATCAATATTTTACCGAGATTAATTTAATTTGTAAGTAATATCAGACAAATTTTTTGAAGAAACCGAGAATCCCCTGCTTCCAGCCTACCGTATGCGTAACCCCAGAGGTTTTTGATTTTATTTCGTTATATTGACCTAAATACCAACGGTAAGATTTAATAAACGCTTGCGTAAGGGTTCTTATCGCTGGAGGTACTGGGTTTTGGGTTGGCATCTGGCAAGAGATGAATATTGAGGCTACTTTGAGGCTGAAACTGCGCTTGACAAGGGTTAATATTTTGTGGTATATTTGAGACAAATAAGAGCTGAAGACTGACCGTATGGCAAGCTGTCTCGAGCTTAGCTTGAGAATAGGTTCCTCCACCCCTTTGTGGGTGGTTTTTTTTGTTAAACCTCAATAAGTACCCCACCATCTTTTCCTTTTGAATAAAGCTCTTTTATCCTTCCGGTTCCACCATCTATTATATCTCTCATAAACCCAGCAATTGCATCAGCAAGACGGATTAATACGTTGTTTTCATCTTTTGGCACACCTTGAACTTTACGGATGGGAACACCTAAGTGGCGAAGCCGTGCTCCTTACTCATGGCGTTTTGTTTTTGCTAACCCATCAACATAAACAAGTGTAGTAAATTGATCAGAAGGCTTGTGCCATTCAACCGCATGAGCAATTCTTTCAATTGTTGCGGTATCATACAGTTTTGTATTTTGAAATACTTCGTAGCGCAGCTTCCCTTTAAATCGTTTATCAGCGAGCACGGCGGAAATATATTCAAGGCGACTTTTATATGACGATTTTCTCCATTTAACCTTTCCTTTACCACTTCCTTTTTCAATCCTCTCGCAAAGCTGTAGAAGTTTGTCTCTTTGTTCACTCGTCACTACTACCGACACAATAAAAATTTCGCCTTCAGTATCCTGCCCGCTTTCATCCACAAAGCAGTACAGCTTTTTAATGGTCATAGAGTAATTGTAACAGAATTTTAGTCGGGATTGGGTTTTGGGGTTAGCATCTGGCAAGACAGGTTTTGAAAACAGAAGGAAATATGTTACAATACAAGCTATATGGAAGAAAAGATGCTTGTTGAGCAATTAAAACAAATAAATCCTCAAGCAATTATTTTATTTGGTTCAGCGGCAAGTGACAAAAAAAAAATTGACAGAGACTACGATTTTCTTGTGATAAAAGACACAGATAAATCATTCACCGACAGAATCAGAGAGGTTCACTCAATATTAAAAACAAATATTCCTGTCGATGTAGTAGTTGTTACTCCAAAAGAAGCAAAAGATCTTCCTAAAAAAAGTATTTTTTTTTCGCAGATTTTTCAAGAAGGAAAGTTAGTTTATGGACGAATATAAACTATGGCTCCAAAAAGCAAAAGAAGATCTACTATGGACAGCAAATAGTCTAGAGGGCAAGATATTTTATGGAGCATGTTTCACAGCCCATCAGGCAACAGAGAAGGCGCTAAAAAGTTTTCTCCTTTTCCACAAAAAACCACTTCGCAAAGTACACGATTTGAGAGCTCTACTTGAAGACTGCATAAAGATAGACAGAGATTTCGAAACACTTAGAGAATTTATAATAACAATCTCTCCTTACTATATTGAAACAAGATATCCAATCTACGAAGAACTTGTCTTGTTTGGTGAAAAAGAAGCAAGAGAAGCTTATGACGTAGCCCAAAAAGCTATAGAATTTGTAGAAAGAAAAATAAATAAGTCTTAGGCGAAGTATTTAAATAACTTTAGAACCCCTTGCTTCCAGCCTGCTGTATGGGTAATCCCTGATGCTTGTGATTTTATCTCACAATAATTATCCAAGTACCAACGATACGATTTGATCAAAGCTTCTGCATTCGAATATCGAGGTTTCCAACCTAATGTTTTTTTAAGTTTTTCAATAGATACAAACGAATCCTTATCCGCTGTATCGTAAACCCATTGATACAGAGGGGAAAGTCCTATTTTTTCAAAAAACCATAATGCTTTTTTTATAAGAAATGCAGGCGTTGGTAAGATTTTAGATCCTGATTTTGCAAATTTGAATACCGCACCTAGATCTTTCTTTACTGTACTAAATTTTTCTGCACCAATATTAAATTTGTCGTTATATGATTTTTTCTCTGACATGCAAAATTTATATGTAACTTCGACAAGATCATCAACATCCAACAATTGATATTTATTATTTCCATTCCCCAATACTGGAATTTTTTTACCATCGTGAATCCAATCGAATAGAATTTCGAAAACTCCTAATCGACCCGTTCCAACAAATGTTTTTGGCCTCATAATTGTTACATTTAAGCCTTTTTTAATTGCATCAAAACAAAGATCCTCTGCGAGGATTTTTGTTTCACCATAAGGCCCAACTCCGCTTCGTGGATCTTCTTCAAAAATAGGGTGTATTTTGGGAATACCATATACTGCAGTTGATGAAATATAGACAACTCTTTTTATTTTATGTTTTTTCGCCAATTCCAAAACATTTCTTGTCCCGCTAACATTTGTTGTATAAATATCTTCCTTCTTCCACAGAGGAAGCGCTGCGGCTGCGTGGATAATTATATCTTGTCCTTTTATGAGCTTCTCCAACTTTTTTTTGTTTCTTATGTCGCAAATCTGCAAATCGTAATTGTTGCCATATTCGTCTCTATTGAATCTCTGTATATCTACAAGTGTTAATCTGTATTTTCTTTTGCTTAAATAAGATGCCATATGTAATCCCAAAAATCCAGCCCCACCGGTTATAAGTATTCTCATAAAAATAATGTTATAATCTTACCTATATTAACGTTGTAATACAAGAGGAAATAGCCTTATGAACATAGGTTTTGATTTGGATAAAATATTTATAAACTACCCTCCTTTTGTTCCGTCAAGAATCATTGATTTATTTTATAAAGGAAAACCAAATGGATCCTTAAAATACCGTATTCCATCAAGAATAGAACAAATTATTAGAATATTTAGCCATTATCCCTTTTTTCGTCCGCCAATTATTGGAAACATGAATTACATTAAAAGTCTAGCTCTAGCAAACAAAAACAAGTACTATCTTATTTCAAGTAGATTTAGTTTCTTGGAAAAAAAGACAGAGAATTTAGTTAAGCGTTACAACTTGGATAAATTATTTAATGCAATGTATTTCAACTACAAAAATGAGCAGCCTCACTTGTTTAAAAACGATATTATAGAAAAATTACAACTTGATATGTATGTCGACGATGATTTGCAACTCTTGGAATATTTGGTTGAAAAAAATTCCAAAACTAAATTTTTCTGGCTGAATAAAAATTTAAACAAAAAATTATCGAACAATCTTTTTGCCATTACACATCTTTCCAAGATGTTTACTTAGGACTACTGAAGATATACCAGTATATCTTCAGTAACTAATGCAATGCCTTTTTCTGATATTTTTATTGTTATTAAATGGTGGATTATGCTTTTTGCTATCGGTATAGCATTTCTACCGTTAACCTCCCTTATCTTCTCCAACTTTTTCGACAAGGGCTATATTTTTTCAAAAATTATAGGAATAGCATTTATAAGCTACGCAGTTTTTATTCTTGGTTTTTTAAAAATTCTACCCTTTGAAACACAAAAAGTTTTCTTAATTGCTGGAATCTTTATACTCATAAATATTTTTATAAAGAAAAAAATTCCCCTATCTAATATTAAAATTAAGTCTTTATTGCCAATATTTATTCTGGAAGAATGTATTTTTATAGCAATTCTTTTATTCTGGTCTTTTATTCACGCCCATCAACCGGAAATTCATGGTCTAGAGAAATACATGGACTTTGGGTTTATAAATTCAATCTTAGGGGCTGGATACTTTCCCCCAAAGGACATGTGGCTTACTCCCTTTTATATCAATTACTATTATTTTGGGCACTTAACTGTAGCTGTATTAACAAAACTTTCACTTCTTCCCTCATCAATTACTTTTAACCTTATGCTTGCGACAATTGCAGCTATAAGTTTTACGGGCGCTTTCTCAATAGGGGCTAACCTTGTGCGTGCTTTCCTTGCAACCGCTGAATCGCAGAAGAAACGTAAAACACAGAAGTTCAGTGCTTCAAAAGCATTCAGTGTTTCTGTGAGTGCGGGCTTTTTATCAGGACTCATTATTACTTTTGCTGGAAATTTACACACAATTTATTTATTTTTTAAGCCTTATGAGAATGAAAATCCTGTCCCTTTTTGGCAGCTAATTTTTTCTCCAGACACATTTCCTAACAGTTATTGGTACCCAAATGCGACACGTTTTATTCACAACACTATTCACGAATTTCCAATTTATTCCTCGGTTGTTTCTGATTTGCATGGACACTACTTAGATGTACCATTTGTCCTTTTAACTATTGCCATTCTCCTTTCGATTTTCTTAAGACCTAAACTTTCAACTCTCAACTTTCAACTCTCAACTTTGCTGGCATTTTTGCTAGCAATCATGTACATGGCAAACGCTTGGGACGGGATCATATATTTTTTGCTTACTGCTATCGTAATCCTAGTTATTCAATGGCGAAATATTCACTCATCGCAACTTTTCAATACTACCAATAATCCAATACTACAAATACTACCAATCAATAAAAAAATATTTAATAATTGGATAACTGATTTGTTTATTGGGTTATTTGTTTATTTGTTTATTATTGGTATTGGTTTTTTTCTTTTCTCGCTGCCTTTCAATCTCAATTTCAAGCCTTTTGCTTCGGGGATAGGAATACTTTGCGCGCCTAAATTTTTAACTGACATTGGTAATTTTGGACCTTTTATTTTTGAAACGGATCATTGTCAACATTCACCTTTATGGCAGCTTGGAATTTTATACGGGTTTTTCTATTTTTGGGTTATTTCTTTTTTTATAGTTATATTTTCAAAATTAAAACCCAAAAATTTATCCATCACACCTGGCGATATATTTGTAGGTATTTTAATAATATTATCAACACTTCTTATAATTATCCCTGAATTTATATATGTAAAAGATATTTACCCCGCACATTACCGCGCAAACACGATGTTTAAGCTTGTCTACCAATCCTTCATGATGCTTTCTCTCTCTTGCGGCTATATAATTGTACGTTTATTCCTAAATCATAAATCTTTAATCATCAATCATTATTGGAAATTGTCTTATTGGATTATTGGGTTATTGTTATTATTCTTAGTTTTCTTGTATCCTTACTTCTCAATTAATTCTTATTTTGGTAATTTAAAGGTTTACTCCGGACTTGATGGAACAAAATATCTTAAATCGCTTTACCCAAATGATTATGAGGCTATTTTGTGGATCAACGAAAATATAAAAGGACAACCTGTTATTCTTGAAGCGCAAGGTGACTCATACACGGATTACGCTCGTGTTTCAGCAAATACAGGACTTCCAACAGTATTGGGATGGACTGTGCACGAATGGCTCTGGCGCGGAACCTATGATATTCCTTCTCCCCGCATTGACGAAGTTACTAAAATGTACGAATCCGAGAATTTGAAAGAGACAAAAACTTTATTGAAAAAATATAGGATTACACTTGTTTTTCTTGGAGATCTGGAACTTCAAAAATACCCAAATCTTAACGAAGAAAAATTCAAATCTTTAGGAAAAATTATTTATAAAAATGGAGAAACAAAAATTTATAAAGTAGACTAATCCCTTTCAATCCCCTTTCCCCTTTTCGTGCCTATCACAAACAGCAGCTCGAGCTGTTGTTTGTGATGAAGATGAATTCCACACATGCTTTATACATCACATTATAAATTAAAGCTTCCTCTCGGTAGTTTACGGTCAAGGGTTCGCTGAGATTGGGCAGTTACCCACTTTTATTTCGCACTCTACATGTTCATGGATCTCTGAGAAATTTCCGTTACCACGGCGGGGAATCAAAACCCACTGATTATTGTATATCTCGGATTGTATAGGGTTGATAAAGATGCCTTGATTTTTTGAATAAGGGTCAGTGTAAAAAAAAACTACATTATTAGTTTGAGCATTCTGTACTTTACTAACAAGTTTTATGAAATCATCATATTCTTCCTGTTTTATATTTGTATGAACACTGTCTTGCAACACATCGTACAAACTCATAAGTTTTCCTGGGCTAAGCAGAGTATTCAAAGAAAATACTTTTCTTTTAAATGCCGTTATTACTAATTCTTGCCGTTTAGCTCTTGCAAAATCTGTACCTTCTGACCCTTTTGCATGGCGTGAGCGAACAAACTTGAGGGCTTTTTCTCCATCCATGTATTGCACTCCTTGCTGAAAAGAAATATGTTCATACCGACACGGAAACGCTTCAAAGATAGCTGATGACGTCGCTTTCTTCTCAAACTCCTCGTCAGTGAATCCACACGTATCAGTTTCTTTTCCAGAAATTGGGTACTCTAAATCTTCAAAGCCCCTCTCAACATTTATATTCACTCCTCCAACCATATCTATTGCCTTTACAAACCCACCAAAGTCAATGCGTAAAACATAATTAACCGGTTGATTTAAAATTTTCCCAACTGCTGCTTTGGTCAGAATAAGTCCGCTTCCTTTTTTCTTACCTTCACCAAATGAGTAAGCGGTGTTGATTTTTGCCTTAAGATCGGGCAGCCATAAATCACGCGGAATTGAAATTAGCGTTACTTTCTGTAATCTGGGATCAATACTGGCATAAATAATAGTATCTGTGAGAAGTGGACCATCATGTCTTCCGCCACCAATGCCTAGAAACAATACATTGACTCTATCATCAGTTTTTTTAAGAATAATTTCTTTCTGAAAAAAATATTGAAAAAAAACAGGAGACCACTTAACCGCTTCGACAATAAATTGTCCAAAGAGTCCCACAAAAAGTAGTAACAGCACTGCTATTACTACTTTCTTACGCATTCTGAATGATCGCATAGAATTCTTTAGCATCAAGACTTGCTTTTCCAATTAAAGCCCCATCTATATTTGGCATTTTTGAAAATTCATTTATATTAGCTGAAGTAACGCTTCCTCCGTACAAAATAGGGATCTCTCCTACAATGTTTTTAATACTTTTTGCCATTTGATCTGCGTTCTCAGGTGTATCGGGAATCCCACTTCCAATCGCAAAAAGAGGTTCATATACAATGATGACTTGAGTATTGTTTTGAACTTTGTTATCAAGTGCCTTGGCTTGTTCAAGACTTGATACGCAAATGATTGGAGTAAGCTGGTTTTTGAGGGCCTCATTAATTTTTGCATTAATTACATCGTTGCTCTCAGAAAAGTTTTTTCTTCTCTCAGAATGACCAACTATCACAAATTGCGCAAGTTCTCTTATCTCCTTTCCATTAACCTCTCCTGTATAAGCACCTTCATCAAAGGGCGAAATATCTTGAGCACCCAATTTTATATTCGAATTATGATTAATGATTAATGATTTAAGAATTGGAAGGACTGTGAAAGGAGAACAGATAATAACCTCCTTATTCGTTAATCTTAAATCTTCAACCTTTAATTCCGCAAACCAGTTCTTGGCTTCAACTTCTGTCTTATTTGACTTCCAGTTGGCTACAACAAACTTTCTTTTCATGGTACAATTACAAAACGAGTCCACACAATTATACTATGAATATTGATTTTCTAAAAGACTTAAATCAGGAACAGAAACAGGCTGTTTTACAAACTGATGGACCCATTATTATTTTGGCCGGTGCAGGCAGTGGCAAAACAAGGGTTTTAACTTATAAGGTTATATATTTAATAAAAGAAAAAGGTATTGATCCTTTTAATACTCTGATGGTCACTTTTACAAACAAAGCCGCAAATGAAATGAGAGAAAGAGTGCAGAAAATGGGATCGGCCCCAACAGTCGCTACTTTTCATTCTTTATGCGCTAAGATACTTCGAGTAGAAGGCAAGCATATAGACCTTCCCTCTCGGTTTGCTATATATGATACACAGGATAGCATAGATGCACTAAAAGAAGCGATGAAAAGACTTGATATCTCCATAAAAGATTACAAACCGTCTTCAATCTTGGCAAGCATATCTCAAGCAAAAAATGAACTCGTAGATGAATCCGATTATGCTAAGTATGCCAGAGGCAACTTTCAGGAAAAAGTTGTAAAAATTTATCCTGTTTATCAAAAAATTTTAGCAGAAAACCACGCTCTCGATTTTGATGACCTTCTTTTAAAAACCGTGTTGTTATTTGAAAAAAACCCACAAATTCTTGAAAAATACCAAAACCGTTTTCAATATATCTTGATCGACGAATATCAAGATACTAATCACGCACAATATATTCTGACTAAAAAATTGGCTGAAAAATGGAATAACATTTGTATTGTAGGAGATTTTTCCCAAAGCATCTACAGTTGGAGAGGTGCGGATTTTACCAATCTATCTCGCTTCAAGGAAGATTTTAAAAATACAAAAACATTTTCTCTTTCCCAAAATTATCGTTCCACGCAAAAAATTCTTGATGCCGCTTCATCTGTAATATCCAAAAATACTACTCATCCCGTATTAAGTCTTTGGACGAAAAATCCAAATGGCGAAGAAGTCGCTATATTTGAAGCCCAAAATGAACAGAAAGAGGTTGAATTTATAGTAGATAATATCAAGAATTTTCAACTCTCAACTCTCAACTTTCAATTTAACAATGTTGCTATTTTGTATAGAACTAACGCTCAATCGCGAGTTTTGGAAGAGGTTTTCTTACATCACGGCATCCCATATATTCTTATAGGAGGAACTAGATTCTATGAGAGAAAAGAAATAAAAGACGTACTCGCTTATTTGAGAGCCTTGGATAACAAAAGGGATACAATATCTTTAAAGCGCATCGAAAAAATCGGAAAAAGGAAAATGGAAAAATTTTTAGAATTTCAGCAGAACGTCATTCTGGGGAACGTAGCGACTCCAGAATCCGATTCTGGACAAGCCAGAATGACGACTATTGATATTTTGAACGAAGTTTTAAGAAAAACAGAATATTTGACCCTGTATGATGAGAGTGATGAAGACGATAGAGAAAGATTGGAAAATATTAAAGAACTTCGCTCTGTTGCTCTCAAATTTCCAGAACTTACAAATTTTTTAGAAAATGTTTCTCTTGTTGAACAAGAATACCCTGCGCCTTCGCTTGGGGCAGGTATGCCAGATGGGTCAATTGATAACGAGAAAAAAGATGCTGTGACCCTAATGACTTTACATGCAGCCAAGGGTCTTGAATTTCCATATGTATTTATGGTTGGCATGGAAGAAGGAATATTCCCACATTCCCGGTCTCTTATGGACAAACATGAGCTTGAAGAAGAAAGAAGACTTTGTTATGTTGGGATGACACGAGCTCGAAAAAGACTATACTTAACGTATGCACGAGGAAGAATATTTTTTGGACAAAAAGCATCAAATGTTGTTTCCAGATTTATTTTGGAACTTCCAGAGAATGTAATAGAACGAAATATTTTGACTCGTGACAATAAATCACAAGATTTTATATGAAAATGCCTACTCACCCTTTACAGTCCATTGAGTGGGGGAAATTCAGAAAAAAAACAGGAATCAAGGCAATAAAAACTAATGGAATTCAAATAACAATCCATAAAATCCCTTATACACCATGGACAATTGGATATGTCCCGAAAGGTCCCCTCCCAAACAAAGAAATAATATTGCAGTTATTAAGAATTGGCAGAGAGGAAAAATGTATCTTCATCCAGCTCGAACCCAATGTTCCAATCAATAGTCATCCCGAACTCGTTTCGGGATCTCAGATGTTGAAACAAGTTCAGCATGACAACCTTAAACCATCATTTCATCCCTTATTTACTAAATATACATTTATATTGGATCTAACTAAAACTGAGGAAGAACTACTGAAAAATATGCATCCGAAGACCAGATACAATATAAAAATAGCGCAAAAACATGGCGTAAAAATTGTTGAAGATAATTCGGATCAGGCATTTGAAGAATATTTAAACCTCACAAAAGAAACCACCAAGCGCCAAGGTTTTTTTGCCCATACCCAGACATATCATAGGCTGATGTGGGAAACTCTCAGAAGTCAGAAGTCAGAAGTCAGAAGTCAGAAAATTGATACAAATAAACTTACTGCTCATCTGTTTTTTGCTCAATTCCGACCTCCGAATTCCGAAGTCCGACCTCTGACTCTTGCTGCTTGGATTTTGTTTGTTTACAAAGATACTCTCTACTATCCCTACGGAGCTTCATCTACATTACATAGGGAAGCTATGCCATCAAATCTTTTGATGTGGGAAGCAATTAAATTTGGGAAGAAATTAGGGCTTAAAAATTTTGACATGTGGGGAGCTTTGGGTAATACACCAGACAAAAATGATCCATGGTATGGGTTTCACAGATTCAAAGAGGGATATGGACCAAAACTTATTGAATTTATAGGAAGTTTCGACCTTGTCATAAATCCTTTTCTTTATGAAATTTATAAGATAATAGATAAAATTCGATGGACACTCCTGAAAAT
>Ga0213870_1001029_pt1 | contig 12864 bp, 11 predicted proteins | sample WICALVC2017_Meta_FD_160119 | JGI IMG/M metagenome (GOLD analysis project Ga0213870, IMG submission 160119) | Freshwater microbial communities from subterranean cave lake in Wind Cave National Park, South Dakota, United States - WICALVC2017 | ecosystem: Environmental > Aquatic > Deep subsurface >... | reverse complement strand
TATGACAATGATGCCTTTGTTTTTTACCAGATCTATTATATCTAAATCCCTCTTTGGTTATGTTTTTTGAGGATTTACAAAAAATACATTTCATTTTTTCTCACCTCCTTTATAAGATAAAGAATTTAATATATTTATACCTACCGAAGACTAAACAATATCGATTCTCCAAAAGTTTTATTAAGGCTAGTTTTTTAAAATAGAAATGACGGTTAAAAAATTGACTTCCAAGGATTTTGATGAGTTCATAAAAAGTGGCAAGGCAATAATAGATTTTTACGCGGATTGGTGTAATCCTTGCAAGATATCATCTCCTATTATCGAAGAACTCTCTAATGAAATAAAGGATGTTAAATTTGGGAAAGTAGACGTTGATAAAGAATCTGAATTAGCACGGAGATTTTATATTATGAGTATCCCAACCTTACTTTTCTTCAAGAATAAAGAACGAATTGATAGAGTTACTGGAGCGATTCCTAAGGATGAATTAATTGAGAAGATTAAAGAGATTAAATTATAAGAACATTTTTATAGTGTATTTTGTTTTCTGATATATGCCAAAAGAAAAAAAGACGCCTGTAAAAAAAAGTTTATTATTTTATTCATGATACTTTACTTGTAAGAAGATGGGATGACTTTATTACTAAATTTCTTCCTTTTTATTATAAAAATAAAGAAGAACTTAGAAAAAAAGTAAAAGACAGACTAAATAGTTTTGGCTATAGTAATGAGAGGAATTTTGCAGTTTTTGGAGGGATACAACCTAAAGATTATACTTGTTCTATCGACGATGTAGATATCAACTCCCCTTATATAAGCCCAACAACTAAGTCCTTTTTTACGTCCTATCTTACTTCTCAATTAGACAATTGCGCATTTTATTTAGAATTGTTATGCAGAACTGAAGAAGACATACCAAATAGTTGCATTGAAAGAAACTATTTAAGTATCTATGAAAGGTTTGCTCGAGAGGCGATTAGAAATTTGGATAGCCATTTTATTATTATTTCAAGACAGCTTTCAGACGATATTTGTAGAGTTATCATTTATTCTGCTGGAAAAGAATGTGAAGAAAATGAAGAATAAGTGAAGGTTTTAAGATTAAAATCTTTATTCTCATACTTTTGACAAAGATTTAAATAACAACTTTTTCTCAGAAGTACTAGGTCCCGTAGCTCAGCCTGGTAGAGCACTGGGCTTTTAACCCAGGTGTCGCGGGTTCAAATCCCGTCGGGACCATTGTTATCTAAAAGATGCAATTTTTCTTTTTTTGGGTTTAGTAAGATAGGTCTATTCAAGAAAAACTATCGTATCTGTATGGCTTACGAGATATACCACAACCACAGGCGATTAGCCGAAATCCGCACCAAACTCGCCTCCTTATACATATATCAAATAACAGTTTAAATAAATTTTCATTTCTGTTATTATAACGAAACTCCATTTCTTTCAGATAGGGTGGATAGTTTTGTTTGTTAATTCCATGATATTTATGAAACCTTTCTTTTGTGTAGCTCAAGAATCCTTCAAGACCATTAATGTGATTTCTTTCTTTTGCGAATTCTTTTTTATGATTTATTTTATTATGTTTTCCGAATTGTTTCAAATCATTATAGCTTCTGAAAGTGTCTGTATGAAACACAGAACCTTTTTTTGTCTTTTGTTTTATTTTTTCCATTAATGTTTTTGCTTGAACATTTTCTATAACCACCACATGAACCTTGCCTTTTCTCTTGAGGATTCCGAAAACTATTGCTTTATTGTTCGCTCCTTTTCCTCGCTTTCCTTTTCTCTTTTTCTATCTCTTTTCCAATTAATTTTGCATCAGGAGCATTAATTTCTATTCCTTCCTCTACTGTTTCTTGATAAATTCCTAGTGTTATTAGTATATTTTTATATAGTATTGACAATAGATCTAGCCTGTTTACTTTTGCAAGAATAATTAATAATAACGAATCCATTATCATAATAAATCTGCAAGGTCCTCTTCTAGATCATCAATATCATAATGGGAATTCATTCCACGCTTCCGTAAAATATCTAAAAATAATGTAAGTGATATTCCTGCTATTTTGCAGCTTTGGATGCTGTAGCTTCATTGTTCTGAAATTTTTCTAGAGCTATTTCAAGTTTCTTTTCTTTTATGCCTTTTTCTAAAACTCCTCTTAATATATTTGATTTAGTTGATTTTCTATATTTTAGAATACGATTTATCTCTTCCAATTCTTCTTTAGGTATTCTTACAGATATTGTTTCTTCCATGTTTGCATATCGCTACATATGTATACAAATGTTTAGGTAAAACCGGATTCATTTTGATAACCTCCAAAGCATTTGCCTATTATTGCCCAATTAAGATTAATCATTCTTTTTGCTAAAATTTTCAATGCTTTTTTGAAACTTGATTTCATTTCTATCCCTTCACAACTGCTAAAGGCTTTAATCTTACTACAAGATTTCCGATTCCTAATTCGTGAGAGACACGAACAACTTCATTGACATCTTTATAAGCTTCTGGAGCTTCTTCTAAAAGGCCTTTGACAGAGCCTGCTCTAATTGCTACCCCATATTGTGCTAATTCTTGTTTTAAATGTTCTGGATTTATATTTTTTTTAGCGTATGTTCTTGAAAGAACACGCCCTGCTCCATGCGCCGTGCTCCCAAAAGAAATTTCCTCTGCTTTTTTTGTTCCTACTAGAACATAAGAATAAGTCCCCATAGATCCTGGGATAAAAATAGGACAGCCTATCTTTCTGTATACTTCAGGAATTTCTTTTCTTCCTGGACCGAAGGATCTTGTCGCGCCTTTTCTATGGACGCATAAGATTTGTTTTTTTCCGTCAAATTCATATTCTTCAAATTTCGCGATGTTATGGGCTATGTCATAAACAACCTTTATTTCTGATTTTGGAAAGAATTTATTGAATGATTTTCTAACTTGATAAGTTATTAATTGCCTATTACAGAAGGCGAAGTTCGCGGCAGACGCCATCGCTGCAAAAAAATTCTTTCCTAATTCGGATTCAATAGGGGCGCAAATTAATTCTCTATCTGGCAAATGTTTCCAACCATGTTCTTTTTCCATTTTTTGTATGTAATCTGAAGCGTTTTGATGACCTAAGCCACGAGAACCTGTATGTATCATAATACAAATCTGATCTTTATTTTTTAAACCAAAAGTATTAGCGATATTTTCATCGTAAATGGTTTCAACTTCCTGCACTTCTAGAAAATGATTTCCTGCTCCGATTGTTCCGAGTTGATTTCTTCCTCTAGCTTTTGCTTTTTGCGAAATCTTTGTTGGGTTCGCTTCTTTGATACAGCCACTGTCTTCTGTTTTTTCTATATCATCTGAAGTGGCATAACCCATATTTAAGGTCCAGTGAGATCCGTTTTTTAGAACTCCATCAATTTCCTTATCTGATAGTTTGAATTCGCCTCCTTCACCCACTCCAGAAGGAATATTTTTATATAATTCATTTAAAACCAACTCTCTTTTTTTTAAAAATTCTTCTTTAGTAAGATTTGTTTGTAATAGACGAACGCCACAATTTGAGACAATAAAACAATTTGCTATAAAATTGTGATTATCATTATTTATTGTAATGTCATATACAAGGTCATCAAATGGTTTTTTTTCTATACCTTCTATTCCATCCCACGCTAATCCATTATTACCGAATGAATATGCGCTTTTATATTCAGCAAACGACATAAAATCAAAAGTCATCCTCTGAATTTCCTTGTTTTTGCTCCATAGAGAGTGTTTAATAAATTGGATTGGCGTATCCCCATCTATCAAAAGTGTGCAGACCTGATTTGCAGAACTCCTCTGCTCATAAAGTACTCTAGCTATTCTCTGCATCCCCATTCTTTTCTCTTTTATTTTATTTTTAAGAAGTAAATAATTGGCCGCAAGTGAGGCTTGCCTAAATTTTTCATTATTATATACATAGGACACTCTCTCAAAGAATTTTATAAGATTCTTGGATTCACCATTAATCTGCATTCTATAGCCACAAGTATCACCATTTTTGCTTTTTGTGCGGTATTCTTTTACTTTCATTATTTTTGTAGTATTGATCTCAAATTCTTTAAGCATTTTTCTTATTTGTTCCAGAAATTCTATTGCGTTTATTTCCAGACCAATTATTTTGTTCATGCCCAATGTTAGAGCATTGAAATTATATTTATTAATTGTTTTTGGAGCGCTCATTTCTGCCCCAAAAAAGGCCGCAAGAAATAGTCTTTTTATCCAAAGTGGAGCATTCCATAACCAAATCGGTATAGCATATGGCTGATTAGTTTTCATTCCTAAAGGAACTCCAAGTGCGGTTAACAGAGATACAAACGCCGTAGAAGTAACTTTAATACTATATTCTATATGTGTAAATTTGTACTCTTTATAATATGTTTTAATAGTATGATTCCTTAATCTTTTATATATTCTAGAAGGGGTAAAACCTATTGCACTAATATCTTCCCTTATTTTTGTTAAATCTTCTTCCTTGCCATGAAAACTTACAACTCCTTCCTTGCCGTTAATAAAGGACATACAACCATCTCCAAAAATATAACCTACTAATTTTGCTAAATAAGGTAATTGATAGCTAGAATATTTTAGCGGTAAAAGATTCAGTTTTGTTAAGATGTTAATTATTTGAGGAATTACATTACCTACTGTTGAACTTCGTTTTAAGGTTATAACTTTTAAAATATCTTCTTTATTAATTATAATCTGCTCTTGAGGCTCTTGATAAGGTACGCCTTTAAAAGCGCAAATAGCAATTTTATCCTCCTTGTTTAATTTTCCTGCATTCTTCATTCCTTCCTGTGTGTAAATAGGATGATCTTCCGTAACTTTTATAGATTTTCCTGTTTTTGTTTTTATTTCGTAAATATATTCTTTTTCAGGCCTTTTCATGTAATAAATTATATTAGATTTTTGAAGTGAGACATCGGCTAAATTAACAAAGTTAACTTCTTTTCTATAGTGTTTTTCTATCTCTTTTATCTTAATATACGCGCCATGATTAAGCAAAACTTCTGTTTCGCCGTCGGTGCAGTTGATATCATAACCAATGCCCCCTGGGGATATAACTCCCTTTTTTAAGTCGAAAGCTGCTACTCCTCCGATTGGGAATCCGTACCCCATGTGGGCGTCACTCATGGCGATGGATTTTTCCACTATTCCAGGAAGCATGGCTACATTTTTAATTTGCTGAGTAGTTTTCTCTTCTTTTTTTATTTGTTCCATTAACTTATCTGAAGCGAATATTATTCCATGTACATTCATCTTACCTTCTTTTTCAATTTCCCAAATATTTTCTGATATTTTTTTAATTGCCATGATTTTTTCAGGTAAACAGTATTTATTAATGTGAGTGTTTTTCATATTACAACTTTGTTCTTTTCCAGGTTTATGTAGTAGGTAAATTTTTCGAACTGTCCTTCAAAGTTACCTCGCATGTATTCCATTTGAATATATAAAAAAATACTCGAAGTAACTGTAATTAGGAAATATAAAATCGTTAATATAAATATAAAGAAGATTTAGAGGCTGCTAGAAGTGCCGCTTAATCTCTCAAGTTCACTTAACTTCTCCCTTACCTCTTTTGCTTCTTCGATATGTGGATACACTGTTCTAAATCTTACAATTTCATCTTGGAATTTCGCTATTAGATCATCAACTTTTTCTATAGTTCTTTCTGATTGCTGATCAATAAGAGCTGATGAGAAACATTATACTGCTCTTGAAATCTTCTTTCTTTATTTCCCGTATCATAATGATTAAGAATATCTATTTGAGCGCACGCTACTTTGATCCTTTAGTGACTCATTTTCTCGTAAATATTTTGTTTATGTTCCATGTTATTTCCTTCTCTTTCTTTCCCTTCGCTGTAATTCCATTAAGTCTTGAATCGGCAATCGAGATACCTTAAGTTCTCTTAAAGAATTGATTAAATTAGTAACGTATTGTCCTTCCTCGGGTCTTACAAAGATGCCTCCCTTTATGGCGGCTAATCGTTGATTGAAATACCGATTCCACTCTATAAATCGTCCAATAATTGCTTTATCATCAAGTCCTTGATACATATCTCCACCACATCCTGTAGCCATTATTTTTCCTATCGGGAGTTGTATGAGTTTGAAACTACGAGGCATTCCTCTCCAAGGAAGCGAAATTTCAATACCTGTGCTTTCTAAAATAGACTTATCTAAAACCCTTGTTGCTTGTTCGTATGCATCTTCAATTAAGGAAGTGTGTGAAGCTATTACAAGTTTCTTCATCTTCTCCTGTTCTGGAATTTCTTCTCTGCTAAGCTGTTGCACATAGTCTTCAAGATCAAAAGGTTTCTTTCTTGGCTTAAGATAATTATACAAAAAACAATTTGCAACAAAAACTGGAGGATTTTGAAGTGCATAAAAAATAAAATGATTGTACTCATGAATATAAGTCGCAAGTATTCTATGAGTAACCTTGGAATATCCTGAATGCTTAAATGCTTCATCTGAGATATAGAAAAGAGGAGATGTTTTTACCTTGCGTTCTTTAATCTCTCCGTTTGATCTTACCTTCAGATCAGAGAGAGTAGCCATACTAAAATTACAGGGAGCATTTTCTGACAAAGGTTCTCCATAGAGAGAGATATAGGTCTCCCTAGCATCCATAAAACTCTCAGGAGTAAGAATCCTACTTGCAATGTCTTTCACTCTTTTTGCTCTATCTTCACCTAGGACTTCAACATATCTCTGATTAAGGTTGTATTGCTCTTTTGCAAGGTCTTGCTTTACACTTTCAACTTTTCCGTGATAGATGATTACCATTTTATTAAGATATCACTCTCCTTGGCGAAATCGGAGCATAAAAACCTCTTGATCCATGTCCTAAAATAAAATCTGAGATGATGTAAGGCAATTGTTCAACATCTCTTAAAGACTGAGCATACGTCGTGTTTCTTACCAACGTACTAAAATACTCTGCAGGTTTATTATCAATATTAAAATAAACAGTTCGAATTCCTTGATTCTCAGCTTCCATAAATGCCATAGAAGTATCAATAACAGGGTCTGCTCCAGATCCCGTCGCAACTGGCCTTCCATCTGAAATCATTAATAAAGTTTTGTCTTTGGCTTCATACTTTTTAATATCTGAAATAACTCCCCGTATCGCAACTCCATCGGCATTTCCATGTTCAGGTCGTAAAGCACCAAGATTCTCTAATCCTGAAATTTGATAAAGATTAGTTTTGTTATCTGTTGAAAAAGCATAAAGAAGTACTGCATCTCCAATCTCAGTTAATCCTTGATAAACGAGTCCAGCTGAAATTTTCTCAACATCAATCACACGTTTTCCAGACTCAAGCCTTCCACTAGTTGAACCACTAATGTCTAAGAGAATTGCAGTAAGCGAATCTCTAGAATTAATGATATAACTATCGTAGACCCTCACTTTTGAACGTAATGAAGGATCTGCAAGAACTTCAATTACCGCTTCCATATTTAACTCATCAGGATCCTCTAAAAAAGGTATTCTTTGAAGTTCATTGGGTCTCAACATCTCAAAGTATTCAACAATCTTCTTTCGAGCAGAGTCATATGCCTTTAATTCCTTGAGAAATTCAGGATTCTTTCCTGCATATTCTTTGAACTTTAATTGAGCAAGATGAATATAGGCTTTTTTAAGATGATCATACGTTACAATTTGTACAAGACGTGAAGATGTATCAGAACCCTCTCCCATTCCCACACTATAGCCTTGAGGAGATGTTGCTTCACTTTTCCCTTCAATCTTATCTTTTCCTTTATTTCCAACTAAAGTTTTAAGAGTTTTCCATTTTTTTTCTGCTGAAGAAAAATCGTGGACATCTCCACGGTATCCAATATAGGCAATTTGTTGAGAAACATCTTTCTTTTCTTCGTCATCTTCACTATGTCCCTTACCTATTTTGCTTTCTCTTATTTGGTTTTCGCCCGTACTTTCACTCTCATGGCCTTTCTTTCCTTTTTGCGAACCTAATTGTGGAGCACTGACAGGAGCATATGGAGAATCTTTTTGTGGGAATTCTTTTTCAATCGAAGGGAATGCCTTTGTTAAAAGATCATAAACTTGTGGCACAACTTCCCGTGTTGCCGCTACCCCTCTACCATATACTTGATTTGTTACTTTGATCATTTCTTTCACAAGATCATCAACAGTATGAATTCCTAAAGAACGAAGATCCTGGTTATTGACTTTTTCCGCAAGAATAAGTTGCTCAAGAGAAGCCAGAGAAGGGTTGAATAAAGAGGGTCTATCTTTTACAATCATAGAACATGAATAGATTTCTATGGTTCTATCAGCAATTTTTTTGGGTAAAGACCTTTTTCCAGCATAATATTGATTTGATCCTCTGAGCAATTCACTATCCTCAGGTCGCATATAACTCTGTGCATTATACTCGATACGCGCGTCTTCTCCAATATTAAAAATAGTATGGGCTAAACCTGGATTTGTAAAAGTGTTGAGAAATGGTCGGCTATCGACTAAAAAAGACCCTTCTCTAATATGCAGAATTTCATGAAGAAGATCAGATAAATAAAGACTCATATTTCTATTATTATGCAACTCTGATTTATCGTCCTGGAAATCATTTTTCATCGAAGTAAGGAAAATTTTCTTTCCGTCAGTTTGCGGACGTTCTCCTTTCTGCAATGGAAAGATTCCGAGGTAAGAGTACATAGAGCGCTCTAAAGTAGGACGAGCTTCCTCGAAACCCAAAGTATAGAAATTATCAGCTCGAAAGAGGTTTTCTAGATTCATACTACTGCCTCCAAGTATCGATACATGTCACCACCGATTGCTCCTTTTCTGAAATGATCGACAATGGTTTTTGCCCACTTGTCAACTGTACCTTGATTAAGACTTTGTTTGAATCCTGAGAAAAAAGCGCCTTCTTGACCATTTTGTTTTGCAAAATCATATGCTTGTGCAGCGGCGTAAAAATCCTGAGTTGGTAATTCAACAAGTTTTTCATAATCCTTGAGGCTCTTTGCAAAAACAGCCAATGTCCCCTCATATCCTTCATCAATTCTATTGAGCACTTCTATTAATCTCTCGTCTTTAGCAAGAGTAAATGCCTCATCAGACGAAACACTTCCTATCAACTTAGCTACTGTATTTAAGTAAGTTGGATTTTTATGAACATTCTCAACTGCAAGTTTAACTAAATGAGATAATTCTTTAACCCTCCGCAATTCATACATTGATTTTACTAGCCTGCTTCTTTGATCTGAATTGAGTCCGCCATAGAGTCTAACAAAATCTTTAATCGAAGAAGTTGCAACTTCTGATATCGGAAAGTATACTGTTGTTTCCTTTTTCCAAGTTTTTCTCAGATCATCATAATTTTCATCGTATCCTCCTAAGCTTCTTAAAACAAAACCTCCTTCTTGTGGACCATACGAATATATAGAGAAACCTAAAATTTTTTCTTTTTCTTCAGGAGGTAGAGATGTGTACAATTCAAGAGTACTATTGACTGCTGCTTCTACAGTCTTTCTAACGGAGATGTTTCTGAGATTTTCTCTTGTAGGAGTCTGACCACAGAGAAAATCATCTAAGCTATCGCGGGGCATATGAGAAGCGGAAAATACCGATCTCACTTGATCATATATCACATAAAGATCGGGCTTAATAAGTAAAAGAAGATGATTACTTTCGCCTATCGCCCCAGTTACTTTTGACCTTTGCTTATCATCTAAGCTCGCTACATAATTTACAGGGTCATTGACTCCAAATTCAAAAGAACTTGAAAGAATTTGAAAATCCTGAGCGGAAAATTGTTCTAGTGCGGTTATTTTTTGTTCTAATGAACCAACATCTGTAGCTAAACTGAAAAGAAATCTTTTAAAATCACTAGCTTTTGCTAATTTCTCCAGAGTATCCTTTTTAGATTGGGCCAATCTTTTCCCAATATTTCTAATCTGTATAGAAGAATATCCTTGACTATAGAGTCCTACTACCATTTCAGCAGGCAATCTGGAAGTTTGATAAGCCCTGTTCACTTGAGGTACGTTAAAACCCATGCTTCCCACCATCTGATCTTTATCCCCCTCATGAAGATGCATAGCATCAAGAAGCGGCTCATCAAATTGTCCTAAATAGTTCCAACTGGATGTGCGTCTTGATACTTTCCTCCTAATTTGTCTTTCTAAAGAACTGTATTTATATTTCAAAGATGCTACTTTAGCTTCATCTCTCTTTTCTTCAATGAAACTATCAATAACTTTAAAGAGAGTTACAGGCTCTGACTTCTCTATTCTTTTTTGTAAAGAGCCAAGACGTAATTGTTTGTATTTTTTTAGAGCAACATATATCTTTGGAACCGCTTCATCTCGTATTTTTCTTAATAATTTTCTGCTATTTTTTCCTTTATTGAAAAGTGCCGCTACAAATGATTGACTTAAGTCAATGATAGTAGCTAAATCGTACTCTTGACACAACCCATCATAGAATTCAACCCTTGTCTTTTCTGCAGTTGCGCCTATCCACGACTGAAAAAATTCACTTGAGCTAGAGGTCATATACTGCGGGAATCTCTCTGCAGAAAGATGTTGTGTCGAAGGTAATTTAGTTATCAGTTCTATATATTTTTCACGTTGAACATCATTCTCAAAAAGTTTTTTGAGATGTTGAGGTACATCGAGCATTTTTCCATTTGATGCCAATACAACATCAGTTCTATAAAGTGAATGCACAAGAGACTTCAGCAATTTTCTAAGCTGAGCAACTGTTGCTCCTGAAGCAGTTGCTAAAGTAAATGCTTCGAGATAAGCAGAAAATCTTTCTTCTTTTTTTAATCTGGCAATGTCTGGTGCAACGTCTTTTATCGCCTTAACAACACTGCCATAATTTCGTACACCCCTTAATTTTTCCACAACAGTGTTAAAAACTACTGAGTCTTGAAGGGGCTTTACTTTTCCCAATGCAAGTAAACCACCTAATCTTGATTCAAGATTTCCACTTAAAGATCCCATCCCTGGAAGCTCTAAAAGGAGACTATTTCCAACTAAAGTTGGAACTTCTCCTAATTCTGAGGCAAGTGTTCGAGCAACTTCAAACACTCTCTCAGCATTCCCAGTTTCCAGTACCAGCTGATTTAAAATATTAGTTAAAAGTGGTCTATACCTAACTAAATTCTTTCCTTCTTCATAGATCTCATCACCAAAAATAGCGGTAGCTCTACGACCCCTCAATTCTTCTAATTCATAAAACTCATCTATCTCATCCTCATCTGAGAAGTCTCTCACCAAATCATGTTCTGAGAAATCTCCATCTCTACGTTTTGCCATGTTAACTCCTAAAGTCAGTTCTTTGTCTTGGTGCTCCAAGAAGGCCATAGAACTGAGCTAAAGAAGTAAGTGCATCATAAACTGTTCCTTTTCCAAGATGTTGTAATCCAAATTTCCCATACCCAATTTGATCGATACATAACCGAGTTGCATATGATTGAGCTTCCTCTGGTTTCATTCCCATTTCACTTAAAAGATTATATTGCGATATCGTTGACTTTATAATTCTCGTAGAAGGCTTGTGCAGTTGAACATGAGTAACCTCTCCTATGTCTCTAAGATAATGCTTAATATCATCGGGAAGTTTATTTGTCCCATGATCCGAGAAGGAACGTACTGAAACAAAATAATCTGCAAGTTTATTACCTAAATCCTTTTTCGCAAGTTTTTGCGGCAAGATATTTTGGCCTGATCTTTTAAAAACATCATACACTACTGCATTATCCATATGTGTTATCCTCTCTCCAGTGAACTGATCTTTCCATAATTTTCCATCCTTCATTAAAAAGCGCAACATTTCATCAGAAACGATAACAGCTCTTTCTTCCAAGCTAAGCCCTGCAGTTTCTTCAAGCGCAATACCTGCTTCCAATCGTGGTGGGAGATAATCGAAGGCTAAATGAACAAATCTATCTGCAACAGCTTCTTCTAATTCACGCTTTGACATCCGATCACTAGGATTATAAGAAACAATTCCCATAAAATTATCACCTGCGGGGATTTCCTTCCCATCTCTTCTTTTAATCTTTCTTCGGTCATCAAATAATGAATTGAGTCTCTTTTGAACAGAACCAGGTAATAAATCGAATTCGTCACCGTAGAAAATACCATTCTCTTCTGCTGCACGAGCAGCCTCTCCACTTTTCCAGATAGTGATAGTATGCCCATTTTCTCCTGTAAGTTCAGGATATCCCACTAGGGGTGCTTCAGTCATATAAGAATCACACGTAATATCAAAAAGCGGGCGTGCAACTATCTTAGGAATCTGCTCAACTAAATGGGTTTTTCCAACGCCAGGAGGACCAGATAGAGCTACATGTTGCCCAAGATGATAGGCAAGTAAAATTCTTTGAACTTCATCTAAATCTTCTGGCGTTAATTGATTAGCAATATATTTGAGTTTCATTTTTCTGCCTCCCTAACAATGGTTATCTTTGCTTCTACAACGATCTTAGGTTTTAATTCCAAACTCAAAAATTTAGGTATGACCAAAACTGATTGTGATCCATGCTTCGCTACCTTCTTTGTAATAGTGAAGCTTTTTCCAATATTTGATGTTTGTTGTGATTCAGTGGTCATTTTTATACATAAAAATGAGATAAAATTAACTATTTAAATCTTTCTATCTATAACTACTTAATAATTACATAAGAGTGAAATGAATCCAAAATAAAAAGAAGGTGGTTGAGTACTTTCCGCACAGTATCTCCGAAATGAATTCTAATACTTTACAGTAACACCGAAAGTCTTATATATTTAACCTATCTATTAGATAGGTATGAAAAAAGTAAAAATAATGAAAAAATCAGT
>Ga0213870_1001028_pt1 | contig 12866 bp, 10 predicted proteins | sample WICALVC2017_Meta_FD_160119 | JGI IMG/M metagenome (GOLD analysis project Ga0213870, IMG submission 160119) | Freshwater microbial communities from subterranean cave lake in Wind Cave National Park, South Dakota, United States - WICALVC2017 | ecosystem: Environmental > Aquatic > Deep subsurface >... | reverse complement strand
GTCTCGTTTAGTTTGGGCGACGGCCTGCGTCCGGGGGCAATTGCCGATGCAAACGATGCGGCGCAATTTGGCGAATTAGAGACGCTGGGAGATCTGACAAAAATAGCATGGAGGCACGATGTTCAAACGATGATTGAAGGGCCGGGCCATGTCCCAATGCATCTGATTAAAATCAATATGGAGAAGCAGTTAGAAGATTGCATGGAGGCACCGTTCTACACATTAGGGCCGCTGACCACCGATATCGCCCCCGGCTATGACCATATTACTTCCGGCATTGGTGCGGCGATGATCGGCTGGTTTGGTTGTGCCATGTTGTGTTATGTCACTCCGAAAGAGCATTTAGGGCTACCCGATCGGAACGATGTGAAGGAGGGGGTGATTACCTATAAAATCGCGGCGCATGCGGCTGATTTGGCCAAAGGGCATCCCGGCGCGCAGGCACGCGATAATGCCTTGTCGAAGGCGCGTTTTGAATTTCGGTGGGAAGACCAATTTAATTTATCGCTAGACCCGGAAAGAGCAAAGGCCTATCACGATGAGACCTTGCCGGCGGAAGGGGCCAAGGTCGCGCATTTTTGCTCAATGTGCGGGCCGAAGTTTTGCTCTATGAAGATTACGGAAGAGGTGCGTGCATATGCAGAGAAAAACGCCCTTGATGAACAAGCAGCGCTTGAACTGGGCCTAATGGAGAAATCAGAAGAGTTTAAAAAAGTTGGGTCAGAGATATACTCATGAAACAACGAGAAATACAGCCGTTACGCGAAGCTGCCATTACCCGAACCATTGCGCGAGAATATTTTCAGGCGTTTGATCAGATGATTGAGTCGGATGTTCTCATTGTGGGTGCTGGCCCTGCGGGACTTGTCTGCGGAAAAGAGTTGGCCTCATCTGGCCTGAACGTTGTTATTGTGGAACAGCTGAATACCTTGGGGGGCGGGTTCTGGAATGGCGGTTATCTGATGAACAAGGCGGCTATTGCACATCCCGCGCAAGAAATTTTATTGAAGATTGGTGTCCCCTGTAAGGAAATCTCAAAAGAGATGTATATTGTTGATCCGCCTCATGCTATTTCTAAAATCATTGGATCGGCTTACGACGCGGGGGTTAAGGTCATGAATAATACACAAGTGGTTGATCTTGTGATTCGGGGTGAGGACAATCGTTTGGAAGGACTGGTGGTCAACTATCATCCTCTGGAGCTGATGGGGCATGACGCCGCCCATATTGATCCGATTGCGTTAGAGTCCAAAGTGGTTGTGGATGCAACGGGCCATGATGCCATTGCCGTTGCGCTTCTTGCAAAACGGGGTTTACATAAACCGGTGCCGGGGAATGGTGCGATGTGGGTTGATCGTTCTGAAGAAACCGTGATGGAAAAAACCGGCGAGGTCTATCCTAATTTATTTATTGTAGGTCTTTCTGTGGCGGCCGTTTTTGGAACGCCCCGAATGGGGCCTGCTTTTGGTGCAATGCTTCTGTCTGGGGTAAAGGGGGCGGCAATGATTAAAAAACATCTAATGAAGCCATGATTGAATCTGTTTTAACTTTAGAAGAAGTGCGGGTGCTGGGGTGTTTGATTGAAAAAGAAACGACCACACCAGCCTATTACCCGCTTTCCTTAAATACCCTTGTCAACGCGTGCAATCAAACATCCAGCCGCGATCCGATTGTTTCCTACGATGAGGCCATCGTGGAGTATGCACTTCAAAAACTCAAAGAAAAAAGCTTAATTGATCAGGACAATCTTTCTCGCGTGCCAAAATTCTCAGAGCTTTTTATTAAGCGCACTTGTTTGATGCCACCCGAGGTCGCCATTGTTTGCGTTCTGATGCTAAGAGGGTTTCAGACCATTGGAGAGCTTCGTACCCGCACAGAACGGCTTCATTCGTTTGCAAGTGTGGATGAAACCATGAAGACCATTCAGACGTTAGAGGAATGGGGCTATATCACGCTCTTGCCACGCTCTGCAGGAAAAAAAGAACCCCGATATGCCCATCTACTTTCTGGGCCAATTGCTATCGAAACGATAGAGGAGACAGGCACATCATCACAAACGACGCCAACACTGACCAGTCACTTTGCCGATAACGAAGCGTTTCTGAAACTGCAAGAGACAGTCAATTTATTGAAAGTGGAACTCGCAGAAGTGAAAAAGGCATTTGAGGAATTCAAAAAGCAGTTCTGAACTAACCCCTCCCAGCCTCCCCTTAATTAAGGGGAGGCGCAACAGGGGGCATTACTGCCTCATCTTCTCTTCGTATTCTTGTTTGGTTTTGCACTCAATGCAAAGGGTGGTCACGGGACGGGCCTTCAATCGTTTCAAGGATATCGGAGCATTACAGACCTCGCAAATCCCAAACGTATCAGCATCAATTCTTTCAATGGCATCCTCAATCTTGTTTAGAAGATGTTGTTCCCTCTCACGAAGTCTTAACACACAATTTTGATCGACCTCCATGGATGCCTGATCTGTCCAATCTGGAAACCCTTCGCTTGATGGGTTCAGCGTGCTTTCAAGTGTTGCTCCTGCCTCAACCAGCAGTGCATGCTTTTGCCGTTCGAGCATTTTTTTAATCTCTTGATGAGGCCCTTGATGCCCCCCTTCTTGCATTACCCTTTGTATTACCTTTGGTGTTGGGATCGGCATCGTCATCGCTTTTACCTTCGTTTTAACCGCTACCGTTACTTTTGGCTTTGCCTTTGCCTTTGCTTTTGGTTGTGGTTTTGTCTTTGGTTTTGTCTTTTGTTTTGTCTTGGGTGCTACTTTTGGCTTTGCTTTTGCTTTTACCGGAATTCTAACGGACTTCGAACTTACGCTCTTTTTTGAAACAGATTTTTTACTTTCCATTTTCTTCTTCATAAGGACAGAGAAGATACCAAAAAAAACGAGCAGAGTCAAATAAAAAATTATATTTGTTGTAACTATTCATTTTTGCACAAGTTATTTATGCGCGGCTCCTATACCTGTTCCAGTTTGGCATATTTTAAGGCCAATTTCTTGGTTCCGACAGACCGAAAATAAATCGTGATCTTTTCGCCTCCACTATACTGCTGTACCTCCCCTACCCCAAATAGTGGATGGCGCACCCAAGTGCCAATAGCATACGGCCCCGCCGCCCTCTTTTTTATTTCTGCCATTTCGTCATCAGGCAAATCCGAATAAACAGGTGTGTCGATGTCGGCTACCGCTGCTTCCTCCCATTTTTTCACAGCCCCAACGCGGGCCTTCCTAACCGCAGGGGCCTTAGCCCCGCCTAGACCCCTTATGAAACGCGAGGGCGAATTCCAATGGGTTTGGCCGTAAAGGCTGCGGGACGCTGCGTACGTCAGATAAAGATGTGATCGGGCGCGGGTCATACCGACATAGCAAAGCCGCCGTTCTTCATCCATCTCTTTGGGTTCGGTGAGCGCACGCGAATGGGGGAAGACCCCTTCTTCCATGCCCACCATGAAGACCGTTTCAAACTCTAGCCCTTTTGCAGAATGCAAGGTCATGAGTGTCACAAACGATTCGACTGTTTTGTCCCCGGTCTCGGTAGAGATCAACGCAATCTGATCTAAAAAGGCTTTATACACCGCCTCACCTTTTGGGAGTGCCTCCAATCCCGCAGGCGGCGTTTCGCCTTCTGGAATAAATTGTTCGGCGGCAGAGATAAACTCCATGATGTTTTCCCTGCGCCCCTCATATTCTTCGTTGCCCTCAATTGCAGTGAGATACTCTATTTTTTCAATTAAAAAACGTAACAGATCGGCTATCGACACCTTCGCCATTTCTTCCCTTGTCTGTTCTATCAACTTATAAAATGTGATTAAGCCCCTTTTCCCTGCACCGGTTACAACATTGGCCGCCTCAAGGGTTCCCGAAACGGCCATGCCAATCGCATCATAGAGCGAGACATGTTCCGATTCGGCTTTTGCGATAAGCCTTTGTAGCGTGACCTCCCCAATGCCACGCGGCGGGGTATTCAGAATGCGTTTGAGACTCACCTCATCTTCTGGAGAAACAATGACACGCAGATACGCAATCAGATCTTTTATTTCTTTGCGTTCGTAAAAACGAATCCCCCCAAAAATAACGTACGGGATTCCTTTGTTACGCAAACCCTCTTCAATAACACGGGACTGGGCATGAGTCCGATAGAGCACACAGAAATGGGACAACGATTTACCCTTCTTTCGTTCGGTATCAATCGCCTCTCTAACAAAGAGAGCCTCTTCTGTTTCATCTTCAACTTGCTGTATGACGAGCGGCTCTCCTGCGGCATTTTCCGTCCATAAGCGCTTTGCCTTTCGTTCTTTATTTTCCGAAATGACCGTGGACGCCGCAGACAATATCGCCTGTGTGGAACGATAGTTCTGGTCTAGGACAACCACTTTCGCGTTTGGGAAATCGCGTTCAAACTTGAGTATGTTCCCGACATCGGCCCCGCGAAAGGCATAGATAGACTGGTCATCATCTCCCACAACACAAAGGTTTTTAGCCGCTCCGATTAAGAGGCGAATCAGACGATATTGGGCGTGATTGGTATCCTGATACTCATCAATCATTAGATATTGAAACTGTTCCCGATAGCGTGCCAGCAGATCAGCTTGACTTGTAAAAAGTTGAATGGTGAGTCCGATCAAGTCATCAAAATCGACGGCCTGAAATCCAAATAGCTTTTCTTGATAAAGCGTATAAACCTGTTTTAATTTTTCCTGAAGAAGTGATGATGAAAACCCCGCTTCGTATTGCGACGGAGAGATCAGTTGGTTTTTGAGCTGACCAATTAAGCCGATCAATTTCTTGGGGGGATAGAGGGTGTCATCAATAGAAAGATCGGAGAGGCACGATTTAATCAGCGCGGTCTGATCTTGCGTGTCATAGATCACAAAGCCATTTTTAATACCAATCATGTGGCTATGTTGCCGCAAGATTCTAAGACAAGCCGAATGAAACGTAGCAACGGAAACCCGTTTTCCTCTTGGCCCCGCAAGAAGCGATTCTACGCGCCCTTTCATTTCTCCCGCCGCCTTGTTGGTGAAAGTGACTGCCAGAATTGTCTCCGGCGGAATACCAATGGTTTCTACAAGATAGGCGATCCGATGCACAATCACACGGGTTTTCCCAGAACCTGCGCCAGCCAAAATGAGAAGCGGCCCTTCGGTATGCAAGACCGCTTCTTGCTGTTTTGGATTTAATTCTTTTAGAAGGTCGGTCATCATCATGGAGAGGGGATCTCGAAAGCCATCAATTGCGAGCCAGTTCCCCCCTATTCAACCGTTACGCTTTTTGCGAGGTTTCTCGGTTGATCTACGTCACTCCCTTTTTGTACGGCAATGTGATAAGCCAACAGTTGCAGAGGGACTATTGCGATGATAGGGCTTAAATAGGGCGAGACTTCTGGAAGCACAAATATCTCCTCAACAGAGATTTGATCCGATGGCGCGTCGGTAAAGAGAAAAACCTTTCCCCCGCGCGCCTTGACCTCCATCATGTTGCTGATCACCTTCTCATAGACCTGATTCTTTAGTGCCAGAAAGACAACCGGCATATTTTCGTCTATGAGCGCAATCGGCCCATGTTTCATTTCTCCAGCAGGATACCCTTCGGCATGAATATAAGAAATCTCTTTCAGCTTTAAAGCCCCTTCAAGTGCAACGGGATACTGAATGCCGCGACCCAAATAGAGGAAGTCCTGACACTTGAATGACCGCTTTGCTATCTCCTCGATTTTTGCTTCCTCTTTTAACACCAATTCCATTTGTCCTGGAAGACGAATGAGCTGGTCAATGAGTGCTCGTCGTGCGTCTACTGAAAAAGTCCCCCTGCGCCCTCCAATACACATTGCCAATAAGATCAGTCCTGTTATCTGGGTTGTAAATGCCTTTGTGGAGGCCACAGATATTTCAGGGCCTGCGTGGGTATACAAAACGGCGTCGGCCTCTCGACTGATACTGCTTCCGACGACATTGCATAGCGCAAGGGTATAGCCCCCTTTACCTTTTGCCTCTCGAACACCAGCGAGGGTATCGGCTGTCTCGCCAGATTGTGAGATGGCAATAACCAGATCATTTTTTGTCAGATACGGATTCCGATAACGGAACTCCGAGGCGATATCGACTTCAACCGGAAGTTGACCCATCCCTTCAATCAGGAACTTTCCAACAAGGCCAGCATGCCAAGAGGTGCCGCAGGCGATGATGACGACCCGATCTATCCTTTCAGGCAGAACAACATCAAGATAGACCTCGCCTGTTTCTTCACTGACGCGGCCCCGAATCGTATCGGCAATCGCACGCGGCTGTTCGTGAATCTCTTTGAGCATAAAGTGGCGATAGCCCCCTTTTTCCGCCATGACGGGATCCCACGACACAGTGGTAATCGATTTTTTCACCGCTACTTTGTTTAGATTTTTTATTTCAAGGCCGGTGCCGCTTAAAATAGCCATCTCCCCGTCGTCCAAATAGATGACTTCCCGCGTATAGGGTAAAAATGCTGGGATATCGGATGCGATGAACAGTTCTTTTTCTTTCCCTACTCCGATAACAAGGGGACAGCCCAATCGAACCGCAATGATTTGATTTGGGTTATTTTCCGACATGACACAGATCGCATAGGATCCTCGGACTGCACGCGTTGCTTCAAAAATCGCCTCTTCTAAATTGGCATTTCCCTGATATAAATCGTCAATGAGTTGGGCCAGCACCTCGGTATCCGTTTCGGAGGTAAATGTGCGTCCCTTTGCCTGAAGCGTTTTTTTTAGGGCAAGATAGTTCTCAATAATGCCGTTATGGACCAAGACCAGTGCACCTGCCCTGTGCGGATGGGCGTTGTTTTCCGAAGGGCGTCCATGCGTGGCCCAGCGAGTGTGTCCAATCCCCACGCTTCCATTGGATTTTTTTCCAGAGAGCCGCTCTTCCAGAGAAGAAAGTTTTCCCAGAGACCGGGTGATCTCCAAGTGTCCATTCGAGAAATAGGCCAGCCCCGCAGAGTCGTACCCGCGATATTCCAAACGCCTTAAGCTATCGACTGCCGTTGCAATAACGTCTCGATCCCCAACATATCCGATAATGCCACACATAAAAGACTCCTTATTGTTAAAGAACCTGCTAATGGTTTCTCTTTTTCTTCCATCCTACCTTTGTTGTTTGTCTCCCACGAGAAATGGCCAACGCATCAGGTTCCACATCTTTTGTAATGGTAGAACCAGCGGCAATCAGGGCGCGTGCGCCAATGGTAACAGGCGCGATAAATTGGGTATCACTTCCAACAAAGACATCATCTTCGATCACTGTCTTATATTTTCTCTTGCCGTCAAAATTGCAGGTAATCGTGCCCGCCCCAATGTTGACCCGCTTCCCAATATACGCGTTTCCCAAGTAGGTCAAGTGATTGGCCTTCGATTTTTCTCCTAATTCGCTCTTTTTAATCTCGACAAAATTTCCGACCTTGGCTCCTGTTCGAAGAATGGTTCCAGGCCGAAGATGGGCAAAGGGACCAACCGTCACGTCAGACTCAATAATCGCCTCCTCAATAACAGAGTGATCCTTAATCAGCACGCCCGTCTCCAGATGGCTGTTTTTAATTCGACACGGGTAGAGCACACAGCCCTGACCCACCTTTGTACTACCTTCAAGCGTTACCCCCGGATGGATAACCGTGTCGACTCCAATGCGAACTTGTGCGTCAATCCGAATTCGAGAAGGATCAATCAGGGTCACGCCCGCATCCATCCAGTGCCGAGCGATTCGTTTTTGAAGGATCGCTTCTGCTTGTGCAAGCTCGGCACGGCTGTTAATTCCAAAAACTTCTTCAGCGTGGGTCTTAACCGCAACAACCCGTGCCCCCACATCTTTCGCAATTTTTACGGTATCGGTCAAATAATATTCTTTTTGCTCATTTTCCGGTACTATTTTTTGGAGTGCCTTAAAAAGAAATTGGGACTCTATGATATAAGTGCCTGAGTTAATCTCTCGTATTTTTCGTTCCTCGTCCGTGGCATCTTTTTCTTCCACAATTTTACTCACCGCGCCATCTTGTGCGCGGATAACGCGTCCATATCCTTTCGGATTCGGAACATCTGCGGTCAGAAAAGTGATCGTTGCTTTTTCTTTTAAATGTGTTTCTTGCAGCGCGGCTAACGTCACAGGTTGAATAAGCGGGGTATCTCCATTGAGAATAACTACCTGTCCTGTAAATTCTTTTAGAAGCGGCCATGCACGTAAAACAGCATCGCCCGTGCCAAGACGCTGTGGTTGAAAAACAGTTTGAATCGGTCTCCCCTCCAAGAACATCTCAATTTGCTCTGCTTTGTGACCGATCACGACAATGGTTTTCTGAAAATGATTTCTATCCAAAAGATTGAGAGGGTATAAGAGCATTGGAACCCCCCCTAAGAGATGAAGGACTTTTGGCAACGCAGATTTCATCCGCTTCCCTTCGCCAGCGGCTAAAATAATTGCGGTCATCGGAGGTCCGACCTCTGCGGATTGGCTAAATTCGTTCATAGATACCGTATCGTAACGATTTATCTATTTTATTACAAGAGGTGAATTTTTTCCAGAGTATATCCCAATAGTGGCATTGCTATATATGTTTTGACATTTTTATACATTAGAGCCTGTCCCATTGAGACGGAGCAACCGTTCTTGCGACGCCTCTTGGGGTGTCAAACTGGTGATGCCGTAGACGGGTTCAATCGCGCGTTTACGATGGCGTCCGCAGTGGCGACGCGTCCGGCGATATTCATTGGTTCGAGCAACCGTTTGATCTCATGGATCTCGTTTGTTTTTTCTCCCACTTCGATTTGGGCAACCGTGACCCCCTGTTGATGCAGAAAAGCAGAGAGGAGATGTACTTGTGTATGGCGCTTTCGCATCAACGTCTCCCAGCGAAACCACTCAGAAGGAAGAATCAACCGAACGATAACCTGCTTCAGACAGAAAGAATCGAGTGAATGCGTATGAATTGTTGAACACACCATACGAAAAGATTAACTCATTCGAAGTGACAAAGTCCAGAGAAAAATAAAAAAACTTAATCACAGTAACTTATCTACCACTTTGCCGTAGCCCTGGGATGCGCCCCCCTCTCTATTCATAGAGAGGGGTTGGGGTGAGTAGTCACATTGATTCAATGTTTTTTCTGCCAGCTTGTCTGCTACTTCTGATGGAAGGAGCGCTTCGGATTTTGCCAAACGAAAAATTTCTTTTAACCTACCATAAATTGCCTTCACCTTGATGTCTGTATCTACTTTGGAGGAGACGCAAATCAGTCCTCCAGCATTGATCACATAATCGGGAGCATACAAAATGCCACGACTTTGTAAATCTTTCGCCACCGCCGCATTTCCCAACTGATTATTGGCCGATCCGGCAACGATTTTACACGAAAGGGCCGGAACAGTTCGATCATTTAAAATGCCGCCCAAGGCGCAAGGCACGAATAGATCGCAATCAACACGATAGATTTCATGTGGATGCACGGGGTCTCCATTAAATTCACGGCATCCAATCGCCACCTTTTCGGGATCCATGTCAGAGATGATAAGATGGGCACCCGCTGCGTGCAGAAGCTTTGCCAAGGCGTAGCCGACCTTTCCCATCCCCTGTATTGCAGCGCGTTTTCCATGAAAGGAAGGATCGCCAAAAACCTCTTCTAAACAGGCCTGCATGCCAAGGAAGACCCCCAAAGCCGTTGCAGAGGAAGGATTGCCACTGCCGCCTGCTGCCTCAGAAAATCCAGCAACATAAGGGGTGATTGTGCGAAAAAGCGCAATATCCGCAAGGGTGATGCCCACATCCTCCGCGACAATATAACGCCCTCCCAACAAAGAGACCTGTTGCGCAAAGGCCAGCATCCGTGCGGGCGTCTTATCTTTTCGCGGGTCTCCTAAGATCACACTTTTCCCTCCACCAAGGGCAAGACCTGCAATCGCCGCTTTGTAGGTCATTGCCTTTGATAGTCGTAACACGTCCGACAGCGCAACATCAAATGAGGTATACGACCACATCCGACAGCCCCCTAATGCTGGCCCTAGCCGCGTCGAATGAATTGCAATAATCGCGGAGAGTCCCGACCCGCTGTCAGAACAGCACAGAACCTGCTCATGCCCCTCCGTCTTCATCTCCTCAAAAAGATCCATATTAACGCCCTCGTGGTCTGACTTTATTCTAGCATAAGTATTGACGAATAATGAGAGACCTGACATGATGGCGTTTAATGAATCTTAAAGAAAGCATACAGGGCCAGGCAAAGGAGGCAAAAAAGGCTGCGGCGACTCTTTCCCGTTGTAGCACACAGGTTAAAAACAGGGCACTGTTGGCGATGGCAGACGCCTTAGAGAAACAATGCCGTTTTCTCCTAGAAGAAAATGCAAAAGACGTATCTGCTGGCAAGGAAAAAGGTCTGGCACTGCCGCTCTTAGAGCGACTGATGCTCTCCCCTAAGCGAATTTCAGAAATGGCTACGGGGATTTTAGCCGTCGCGGCATTGCCCGATCCAGTGGGAGAGATGCTCAATATGACGCGTCGCCCCAATGGTATGCAGGTTGGACAAATGCGGGTTCCTATCGGCGTGATTGGCATTATCTATGAGTCTCGCCCCAATGTCACTGCGGATACGGCGGCACTTTGTATTAAATCGGGAAATGCGGTGATCCTGCGTGGCGGTTCGGAGGCGATTTTCTCCAATAAGGCGATTGCCTCCGTGTTGGAATCTGTCGGCAAAGCGTGCGGACTTCCGCCCCATTCGATCACCTTTATCGAAACCACGGATCGACAGGCCATTTTTGAGCTTCTTTTACTCTCTGATCTAATAGATCTAATCATTCCGCGCGGGGGAGAGGGCATTATTCGTACCGTTGTGGAAAATTCCCGTATACCCGTCATGAAGCATGATAAGGGCATCTGCCATACTTATGTTACTGCCTCGGCCGATATTGCAATGGCCAAAAAAATTGTGTTTAACGCCAAGGCTCAGCGTCCATCAACTTGTAATGCGATGGAAACCTTGCTGGTCGATCGGGAGATTGCCCCTTTATTTCTGCCTGCAATTGCCAAACAGTTGCAAGAAGCCGGGGTAGCGCTTCGCGTATGCCCTGATACCTTTAAATTATTAGAAAATGTTACGCTGGCAACCGAAGCGGATTGGGGAACAGAGTATCTTGATTTGATCTTATCTATTAAAATCGTGGATGGGATAAAAGAGGCGATGGCACATATCGCACGATATGGATCGGCCCATTCCGAAGCGATTATCACTGCCGATTATAGTCATGCGATGCGGTTTCTGAATGAAGTAGATGCCTCGGCTGTTTTTATCAATGCCTCAACAAGACTGAACGACGGCTATGAATTGGGCCTAGGCGCAGAGATGGGGATTTCCACCAGTAGGATTCACGCCCGAGGCCCGATGGGCCTTGAGGCGCTGACCTGCAATAAATTTATCATCATGGGGGAGGGGCAGATCAGAGAGGGATAGGGAACGTATGGCAAAAGATGTAGTAATAGGAAAAGACGAAAGAAATACGCGGCTTCTTGTTTGCGACTTTCTGCGCTTATTTTATAATAATGGTTGGGTTACGGGAACGGGAGGCGGCATCTGTGCTACATCTGCTACGGGACAGGTTTTGACTGCACCCACGGGTGTTCATAAGGAACGCGTTCAGCCCGCCGATCTTTTTGTTGTGAATAGCCATAACGGAGAGATCCTTCGTTCTCCTAAAAAGCAGTTGTTGCGGCTTTCGGAATGCGCCCCTATTTTTTGTCAAATTATAGAAAGACGGTGCGCAGGCGCAGTTTTGCATAGTCATGCCCTTTCAACCGTTTTGGCCGCAGATGCGTCCGACACAAAAGATTATCTTTCAATAGAAGGGCTGGAGATGTTAAAAGGGATCGCAAATGAGCATAACAAGAGCCGCCATATTGTTCCCATTGTCAGTAATACGATGTACGAACGCGAGCTATGTGTAGCAATAGAAGGGGCGCTTACAGATGAAGCGTACTCACGCTCTTACTGTATTTTGGTTCGGGATCACGGCGCATATATTTGGGGAAAAGATATCTGGGAAACCAAACGCCACGCGGAGGTCTACCATTTTTTATTTGAGGCCGTTGTCGCACGCAAACAAATCCGATTGAACAATGGACACGCCCCCTCTTTTTGAAGCAGATGAATCAGCAATTGCACGCGAGAAGATCAAGGGGAGGCGCTTAAGGACATCCTCTTGGTGGAAGCAAAAATGCGACTTGGGTGTTTGCTCTTACTGTCATCAGAAGGTTGCACCTTCTGAGATCACGATGGATCATGTTGTCCCGCTTATTCGCGGTGGACGCTCTGCTCGTGGAAATGTCGTTCCAGCCTGCAAGTCTTGCAACAATAAGAAGCGGTCACAACTCTTAATGGATTGGAAAGATTTTTCTTCAGACTGAGGCACTTTATTTCTGCGCGGCGACTAATAGCGCATCAGGGAGTAACTGGCAGGTATAAATAAAAACCAATCCATAAGGGTCTTTTATTGACATTGACAAGTCTCACCGCATCATCCTAATCTGTACGCCCATGTCACGACTGTTCCTAAAGAATAATCGGCGCACCTGTTCCCTCTTTACTGCCGCGCTGAATGAAGTGTTGGTGGCCATCCGGCCTGAAACTTAATATGTATTTAAAAATCCGCCGAGATAAAATTGACGCAATTATCGCCTCTCTTCTTGCGATAACGTATTTCGTCCTAGCGGGGTTCCTTCCCATTCAGGCAAGTCAGCATTCCCATGAGTCCCACCACCGTATGCAGTAACAATTGTTTATCTAACGGGTTAAAGTCCCGTCTGGGGAGTTGTCCATGCGCCCCGGTAGTTTCAGGAGAGCGGCGTCTGAGTAA
>Ga0213870_1001027_pt1 | contig 12869 bp, 11 predicted proteins | sample WICALVC2017_Meta_FD_160119 | JGI IMG/M metagenome (GOLD analysis project Ga0213870, IMG submission 160119) | Freshwater microbial communities from subterranean cave lake in Wind Cave National Park, South Dakota, United States - WICALVC2017 | ecosystem: Environmental > Aquatic > Deep subsurface >... | reverse complement strand
GTCTCGCTTCTTATCTGACTTTTTAACGGCTCACACCGCGGTGTGAGCCGTTGAAAATAGACAGAGTCAAAAAAAGCCCGGGGGCAATAAAGCCGCCGGGCATAACATTTTGACTTGTCCTCCTTCGCCAAGGCTGCCGAGGACTTAATTCACCCTCGTGCCATCGGGACGGATGTGGAACTCCTCCCCGTCCTTTTGGACCTTTGCCAGTCCTTCGGAGAAGGAATAGACAAGGTCATACCTCTCCTGGTAGGCTGGTTGGCCGTCGGGACGGATGTGGAAACACTCCTTGCCCTTTAGGACCCGAGCCAGGCCTTCGGAGAAGGGACCGACACGGTCATACCTCTCCTGGTAGGCTGGTTGGCCGTCGGGACGGATGTGGAACTCCTCCCCGTCCTTTTGGACCCAGGCCAGACCTTCGGAGAAGGAATAGACAAGGTCATACCTCTCTTGATAGGCTGGCTGGCCATCGTGGCGGATGTGGAACCACTCCCTGCCCTTTCGGACCCAGGCCAGGCCTTCGGAGAAGGGGCCGACAAGGTCGTAACCGAAGGTTTTTCTGATCTGCCTCAACTGATCTTCAGACAGTCTCATCACTTTCCTCCTTTTCCTTGTTTAAGGTAGAAGTCAGACATTAAAGGTGCTGGGTGGGACAAAACCTATATCTTACCCTATTCTTTCATTGTAGCACTATTAAGAGCTTGTGTCAAGGGATAAAGTATTTTGATTTGGCTATATTGTGTTCCTCCAGTGTTTTGCTGAAAACTGTCATTCCGTTTCCGTCTGCCGATAAATAATACCAATAATCGCTTTTTGTGGGATAAATGGCCGCCAAAATACTATCCATTCCGGGATTTGAAATGGGACCTGCGGGCAATCCTCTATATTTATAAGTATTATAAGGAGAATCTATCTTTGAGTCTTCAAGAGAAATTTTTGGGTCATTTTTTCCTGTGATATAATTGACCGTTGCATCAACTTGCAAAGGCATACTGTTTTTAAAACGTTTCAAGAGGACGCCGGCAACAATTTTTTTGTCTTCAGCCAACTTGACTTCTTTCTCCAGTATTGAAGCCATAATTACTATATCAAAGAGAGACTTTTTTTGCCGACCAATTTCTTCTATTAAATCATTGTTAACTTTCTTTTCAAAATTGCCAAGGGCATCCTTTAACAGTTCTTCCGGCTTCTCTGCGGCCAGAACCTCGTAAGTATCCGGAAAAAGATAACCTTCAAGCCCTGAATCTTTAGGTTTATCTTTTAAAAAATAAAAGTCCTTTGCCCAATCTTTCTTAGTTGTCTCTAAAAAATCCTCTTTTGAGAATAGCTTTTTCTCTTCAAGATATTGGGCAATTTCTTCCATTGTCCATCCTTCAATAATAGTAATTTTGTTTTTTACAACTTCCCCCAAAACTAATTTTTTGACAATCTTGGCAACAGACATTGTTTCAGACAAATGATAACTGCCGGCCTGAAGCTTTGAATGACTGCTTAAAGCAACAACATACAACCTGAAAAACAAACCGCTTTTAATAAGCCCCTTCTTTTCTAAATCAGCGGCGATGGTTTTGACTCCCGATCCTCTACTGACGTTATAAACAACTAATGGACCTTGAGACAAAGACTTGGGAAGATAAATCTGCCAGAATACAATTAAATAAAAAACGGCTAAAAAAACGGATAGAACCACCCGCCATTTTTTTTGATTCCTAAAAATATTTTTATAGTAATGTCGCATAATAAGTATATTTGTTGGCGGGGGCGCCAGGATTCGAACCTGGAACAAAAATTTTGGAGATTCTTATGATACCATTTCACCACACCCCCGGGTATTTAAAAAATAATTTATAAACAGTCTTTTAAGAATTTTTGAATCGTAATATCTAATAGAAACACAGCCTGGATAATCTTCTTTTATTCTTTTCCCAGAACTTAATTTTAGATAACTTTTTTGGAATTTGTTTTCTGGGATTCTGGTTATATTAGACCAAAATATTTTTTATAATACTAAATTTTAGAGCTTTAGTCAAAAACATAAAAAGAGCCCCGTTGGAAAACCAACCAACGGGGCCTTAACCGAATGCGGCAAAGACCGCACCTCAATCCTTTTTCTTGCCGGCGGGAGCTCTTTTGCCGGGAGCTCTTTTGCCGGGAGCTCTCTGTTTGTTGAGAACTTCCTGCTCTTTATCGTTTATCTTCCTCATACGATCGGCGATCATCCCCTGAAGAACAGAATTTGTCCTTTCCATCTCCCGGTCCAAGGACTGTCTGTTTCTTTCTTGGTCAGTCCTATCTTCCTCGGCCATTCCGACGGCCTCTTCCCTCTTTCTGACTTTCTTTGCTTGATCAATGAGCTGTTCTCTCGCCTTTTCAATCTTAGCCTCCGATTTCTTAAGCCTGGTCCTTTCTTTTTCAGATTCTTTTTTCTGATCAGCCAGGAGTTTTTTAAGTTCTTCCTGACTTTCTTTCAGTTTTTCCAAGTCAGCAAACCTGTTAGTCGCCACCTTCAGATCCATTTCAAGCTTCTTTGTCCGTTCTTTCTCTGATGTAAGATAACTTTCTTTATCAGAAAGAGAACTCTTTAGAGCACTTGCCTCGGCCTTAGCCTTGTCCAATTCCGCTCGATGTTCATCTTCGGCCTTATCCCGGCTTCCTCTCTCTGTCTTAAGATCGGAACGAACCTTGTCCCGTTCTTCCTCAGCCGCCTTTACCCTAATGTCGGGGCTGGTAATGAAACCGGGATAAAAGTCCTTCAACAAAATAAAGCCGACAATCACCGCCAGAGAAATGGTAACCACAATTTGACACAAATTCCACCAATTCACTTTCTCGCTCATGACTCTTTTCTTCCTTTGTCAAAGGACCAAAATCAACACAGCAGACAACGCGCCTGCCATTAACTTAATGTTATCATATAATAAAATATATGTCAAGAGCTATTGCGTTTTGGAATAGAACTAATGGTAGCGGGGGCACCAAAGAAGATGAGGCAGAATTGGCGAAAAGCAGGATCGGACCTTGCTTTTAATTTTGCCAAATAAACGGCTAAAACAACTGTTTTAGCCGTTTTTGAGACTATTTTATAAACGGCTAATATAGTCTACATTAGCCGTTTATTTGGCCTATCAGCAGTGAAGATAACCATCTCAAAAGGTTATTTTTCCTTTTTGCCTATCTCGGGAGGATTCTCCTGAATGGGCGGCTGAGACACTTGTATGTCGGTTAGAGCCGGTTTATCATTTCTTAAGTTTTCTAAAATCTTCCTGACCTGATTGTTGTCGGGGTCAAATTGGGCAACTTTTCTGAATTCCTTAATGGCTTTATCTTTTTGGCCTTGCTTATCATAGACTAAACCGAGCATGTAGCGGGCGTTAGCGTAATTTTCATTCAATGATTTGGCTCTCTCAAGCTCAACCCTGGCTTTATCATACTGATTATTATTGTAGTACATCACTCCCAGCTGAAAAGCCAGGCCAATATCGTTTGGGGCAATGCCGGTGGTTTCCTTAAGTTTGGCGATGGCTTCGCTTAATTTGCCTTGCTGTTCATAGACGACGGCAATAAGATAATTGGCTGGGGCATAATCGGTTTTCAGCGCAACGGCCTTGTTCAAATTTTCCAGAGCCATTTCAAGAGTCTTTTTCTTATTTTCCAAAACATTTTTGTCGCTGCCAAAACTTTGGGCTTGGGCAAGATAGACACGACCCAATTCAGTAACGGCGAAAGGCGAAGCCGGCTCCAGCTGACTGGCTTTGGTGTAGGACTCAACGGCAAGGATGTCGGCATTTTGGATGCCAATAAGGTTCCTGTAAACAAAACCCCGGACATTCCAATTTTCAACATTAGCCGGGTTGACAGCAATGGCTTGATTAGCCGATAGGATAGCGCTGCTGACCGCCTTTTGGGTTTGCTGCTGTTTTTGCTCGTCTGATAAATTTTTATCAGCGGAAATCTGGCCAACCTGGGAAAGATATAATTGGGCCAAATCGCGCCAATAGAAATCAATGGAAGGGTTAAAACCTGCCGCCGATGCTATTTTATTAATCCCCTTTTGAAGGTCTTGTTTAGCCAAGGCTTTAGACCCACTAAAGTACTGAATTTCTGCGGCATACTTCTGAGCTCCAACAAACAACAGACCAAGTCCTGATATTAAAACTATCAAGAGGGCCGATGAACAAAAAACGGCTGAGAGAGACGGCGAAACAATAATAATTTTCTTAATAGAATGCCCCGTAGCCATGCTTAAAGCCCCGACTAAAAGCCAAAAGACAAAATAAAGAGTCAAAGGAGAAGAATGGAAAACGTAGGCCATTACTATGCCGGCAAACCCAGCCAAAAAACCAATCCTCATCGCCCAGGAAAGTTTATCGGTTTTATCGTTGATGAGCGATCGAAAGCCGAAAAAAATAACCATCCCAATAAGAATGACAAAGGCCGTGCCTCCGATAATCCCTTTTGTAATAAACCAATCTATGATTTCAGAAAAACCGGAGGTAAATCTGGTCCCCCAGAAAACCGTTTGGTTTAAGGAAGCCTCGCGATATTTAGAGTAGTCAAAAACAAATGTCCCCGGCCCTGTTCCCAGCAGAGGATAATGTTTTATAACCTCTCCTAAAATTTTCGCTTCGGCCCGGAAACTGGGGTATACTTCAACAGGAAGACGAGGAGATATGGGCATAGAAAGGCGAAAAAACATAAAAAACAAAGATAAAACCAAAAGGGCCATTGCCAAAGAAAGCCAGCCGGCTTCACCCTTTTTCTTTAGATCCAACATACCAAAAACCAAAAGGACAATTAATCCGGAGACTAAGACAAGCCAAATGTTGAAAAAATTAATCAGCAGAATAATAGCTAAAAAGACAAGAGCAAAAAACCACAGCCACCACCGCAAGATACTCCTTGAATTAAAGGCCAAGGCCAATACTATCGGCAATAATATGGCCGCCAACAGCCCGACACTGCTAACGTTCCCGATGGTATTGAAAGTGCTAACTTTGATGAAAGAGACTGGTATGATAAAAACCTGATACAACTGCAAGATGGCGTAAAGCCCGGCTATAGCTACTGATGAAATCAAAACCAAAAAAAGCCGCAAAAGTTCCTCTTGGTCTTTTAAGGTGTTGGAAACCAAAAAATACAAAAGCCCCAAGAAAAGAATTGTGAGGAAGCTGTCAGAAACATTCAACGGCCATCCCCAGAAACTACCATAGGGCCATAAGGAGAAAATTGTGGAAAAAGCCGATGCAACAATAATTGCCAAAACCGGCCAATGAAGCCAGTTAAAGCGCAACTCAAATTCTCCCTGCCTTATGACTTTGGTTAACCAGGCAATTAAGGAAACAAAAACTAAAATAAAAAGAACCATCTGTTTCTGAAAAATAAGGATATCTTGAGTTAAAGGCAAAAACCAGAGAGGCAGAAGAAAAACCAAGAGGTATAAACTTATTTTATGAGTTTTGTTTAAAATTGAAACTTGTTCCATATAATATTAACAATTATTTTTTTATATTACTTATAGTATCACGAAAATATTTAATTCACCGAAGCTTGCTATTCCGAAGCCTTAGCGAAGGATATCTGCGGGGTTTGGATTCGAACCAAAATAAATTCGTCCAAAGCGAATTGTCCTACCATTAGACGACCCCGCAATAGTCTCTATTTTATAATTCTTTATAGGTTAAGTCAATAATAGCTAATTCCAAAGGCAGTTGTAAAATTGAGGCGTATTTCATTTTGTTTTCAGCCTCAATGAATAATTCAAGCATCTTTTGAATTTCTTTTTCCGTCAAATGTTCAGTCTGAAACCTTATTTTTTCAATTTCTTCATCAGAAAAACCGGTGTGGTTTTGATTTAAGAGCGGCCGGTCAACCTTAAAAAGGAGACATTGGCGCAGATAAAAAACCGCGGCTTTGGCAAATTCCTGAAGGTCAGCGCCGCTTTCAACCATTGAGTTCAAAAATTCAATGGCGGTTTTCGTTTTTTTAGACAAAATCAAATCAACTAATTTGGCAATCTGGCTGACTTCAACAATCCCCAAAAAATCTTTCACTTCTTTTACGGTGATTGATTTGTCGCCGGCGGTAAAGGTAATGCATTTGTCCAAAAGCGATTCGGCATCCCTTAAAGAACCATGAGCGTTAATGGCAAGCAAATGGAGCACCGAAGACTCAAATTTTATCTTTTCCTTATTCAGAATAAACTCCATTTTTTTTATGATTTCCGATGTCTTTAATCTCCTAAAATCAAACCGCTGACATCTTGAAACGATAGTAGGAATCATTTTATGGGTCTCGGTGGTCGCCAAGATAAAAATAACGTGGGGAGGCGGCTCTTCTAAGGTTTTTAGCAAAGCGTTGGCAGCCGATTTGCTTAATTGATGACATTCGTCAATGATAAAAATCTTGTACTTTGACTTGACCGGCAAAAACCTAGTTCCTTCGACTAATTCCCGGACATGGTCAACCGAAGTATGGGAAGCGGCGTCAATTTCTATTAAATCTAATGATTTTGAAGCCATAATCTCCTGGCAGGAAAGACACTTATTACAAGGCTCAAAAGAAGAAAAGTCAGTACAATTTATGGCCTTGGCAAAAATCCTGGCAATGGTCGTTTTACCCGACCCTTTTGGCCCGCCAAACAAATAGGCATGAGCGATTGACTTAGCCACTAAGGAGTTTGTCAAAGTTTTTACAATATGCTCCTGCCCGATAATTTCAGAAAAATTCTGCGGCCTGTATTTTCGATATAACACTAAATTTTCCATAGCTCCTTTAAATAAAACTACTAATATGATATTATCGAATCAGCGTCTTTGACAATAAAATTTTCTAAAACAAAATGGTGAAACATTATGGCTGACAATCTGCTTTCTATTTTTTAAAAACAATAAATTTATAGCCTAAAAAATTCCACGAGGCGGCAACAAGAGCCGCCATTATTATGCTAATTTTAACCCAAAGGACACTGGGAATTAAAAACTGCGGCCCGATTACTAATGCTATATAATAAAACGCCAAAATATCTATAACCAAACCAATAATAGTAATGATGAAAAATTGAGCTATTTCTTTGCTTAATTTTTCCTTTTCATGTTTTTGGAAGGCCCAGTATTTATTCCCCCAGTATTTTACTAACGTTGAAAAAATAAAGGAAATTCCCTTTACCGCCAACGGGCTTGTTAAAATAAAAATCCCGAAAAACCAAGTTAAAAGTTCAAAGAGCTTCAGGTCAACCACCATCGCAAAGGCCCCCACTAAAAAATGCTTTGCCGCCTGAAAGAAAAACAGCATTTTTCTTCCTACCAAGAAAGCTATCCATAAGCAAACCAAAGCTAATATAGGAAAAACAAACCAAATTACCAGATTTACGTAAAATCCCGAGTCAATCCCCCACTCTTTTAAAAAATCGCCGATTAAAAACCCAACAACTCTCCCCGCCACCAAAGCAAAAATAACATCAATAACTTTCATAACCTTTTAATTTTACCATAGAATATTTTTAATAAAAGTGGATTGTTTAATTTATTTTTGGGCAGACAAATATCGCCATTTTATATACTGGTCCTTGTAAAAGTTAAAGCTTTTGTATCCGTATCCTTTCATTAATTTGTCTATTTTGTTTTTTTGGATGGGATCAAATTCCATATAAATACGCCCGTTCTCATTTAGGAAATTTTTGGCTTGAGTCAAAAATTTCCTGATGTAAAAAAGCCCGTCCATACCGCCGAACAATGCCTGCCTTGGCTCATAGCCCAAGACTGATTTCTGAATTTTGTTTTTTCTGGCAGTCGGGATATACGGCGGATTGGCAAAAATATAATCATATTTTCCTTTAATATTGCTAAAAATATCCGTCTGGATTATTTTATATCTCTTTTTATCCATCTTTGATTGCAACCTCATCTCTAATCGGCGCGCTGGACCCGCAGGGACTCCTGAAGGTTGATTAGAGATGAGGTTTTTATTTATTTCCAAATTTATTTTTATTTGTTTTATAAAATTCGTATTTTTTTCCGCAAAGACAACTGTTGCGCCTTTAATATGCCGCATAATAGAAACCCCAATGCACCCCGAACCCGAAAACATATCCAAAACATTTGTGCTCTGATTATCACGGCCATGAGAATTATGGCACATTTCTTTTATTGCTTTTTGGACCAAATATTCTGTTTCCGGTCTTGGAATTAAGGGTTTTTTTGACAAATCAATTTTGCATCCCAAAAATTCAACAAAGCCGATAATATAATCAACCGGCTCCCCAGCTCTAAGTCTTCCAATATCTCTTCTTGCCGCCCTATTTAATTTTCCCTGATATTTTTCTTGCAAAATCCAATTAGTTTGATTTTGCAAGCTGATTTTATTATTTGAATTTTTCATTATTAAATAAAAAACTGCCTCAGCCGCCAGCCAAAACAGTTTTTAGTTTTCTATTTTAATGATTGCCACTTCCGTAAATTGCTGTCTGTGGCCGATTTTTCTTTTATACCTTTTTTTAGGCTTGTATTTGAAAACAATCAGTTTTTCCCCTTTGCCGTGCCGCAAAACTTTGGCCGAAACTTTGGCCCCTTTTACCGTTGGTTCTCCGACTTCCAATTTTCTGTTTTTTCCCAACAGAAAAACTTCTGAGAAATATGTTTCTTCTCCCTCTTTGGTGTCCAACTTTTCAACCTTTATTTTATCGCCGGGCTGGACTAAATATTGCTTTCCTCCGGTTTTAATTACTGCTAACATAATTAAAGAGTTTACCAAAAATAATATTATTCGTCAATCATCGGGGGTTCAATTTCTCCGATTTTTATTATTGGTTTACCACCATTAATCCTGGCAACATCTTTATCTATTTTTTCAAATTCCCGGCCAGCCTTATTATAACTGCCTACCGCCATCCCTAAATGATCGCCTAATTTTTTCACATAGTCTTGATAGCTTAATAAATGGCGCGAGAGGGTTTCAACTCTCTTGCCAATTTCTTTTGCCGACTCTTCAATTTGGAGAGCTTTTAATCCCTGGAGAACTGTCTGCAAATGAGCAAAAAAAGTGGTTGGCGAGACTATGATGACATGCTTATCGCGAAAAGCGTACTCAATTAAATCTTGGGTATTGACCTTGACCGACCCTACCTGATTGATAAGCAAATCGTAATAAATCGCTTCGTGGGGAATAAACATAAAGGCGAAATCCATTGTTCTTTCAGATGGCTTGACGTATTTTGCCGTCTCGTCAATCCTCATTTTCAAATCGGACTTAAAAATTTTCTCCAATCTTTCTTTCTCGGCATCATTCCTCTCTTCAACGATTCTATTATAGTTCTCTAAGCTGAATTTAGAGTCAATGGGAATAATTTTATCTTTAACGAAGACCACTGCATCTACTATCGTGCCGTCTTTAAAGCTGTACTGCATCTGGTAAGAACTCGGCGGCAAAACATTTTTTAAAACGGCTTCCAGATAATATTCGCCCAAAATCCCCCGATGTTTAGGATTTTTTAAAATATCCTGAAGATTTTTTAACTGGTCGGCAAAACTCACCACCTGCTTGTTTGTCTCATCAAGTTTGGCCAGCCGCTCTCGGACATCTCCAATTATCTTGGCCGATTGGGTAAACTGGAATTGGGTATTTTTATTTGATTCCGACAATTTTGAATCCAAAATTATTCTTAAGTTCTCAAGAACTTGAGAATAATTTTGGAAGTTTTGATTAATCTGCTGCTGGATCAGCAAAAGAGAATTATCGTCTTCCCTCTTCTCTCTTCGTCTTCTGACCAATAAAAAAATAACTAAACCGAGTCCTCCAATAATCAAAATGTAAAATAATGTTGTTGCGTCCATATAATATTTTTTAAGAAATAAAAATCTCGGTAACCAGGAAAATGATGTAGATAAAGAGCAATAACAGGCCTTCTTTTTTAAGAATTTTTCTGCCCGTCTTGATAACCAAAAGAGCGAAAAGAGCGGCTACAACCAAAAATATCCTTGAAACTAAAAAGGGCGAAAGATCGGTTATTGAAAATGGGACAATGAAAGCAATAATACCGAGGACAAGAGTGGCGCAAACTATTATTGAACCCATTAATTCCCCCAAGATCAGCCAGTTCTTCCCCTTTCTGGCCGAAATGATAGAAAAATAAATTTCGGGGAAAGCATTGCCCAGTCCGATAATAAGTATGCCGACCAGAGAAAGAGAAATACCCAGCTTATAAGAAAAGAATTGAGCCGAACTGACAACGGCTTGGGAAGAGGCTAACAGCAAGGCAATCAGGATAACTGCTTTTGTCAAATTCTTTAGAAAGTTTTTAAATCCCTGGGCCGACATTTGTTTGTTGTCGTCGTAAATTTTGGTAAATCTGGCTCGTTCCGAAAAAAGCCAGACGGCATAACACCAGAAGGACAGAATTAAAATAAATCCGTCAACCCGGCTTAACCGGCTGTCAGCCATCAACAGCAAGGGCAAAACGGCTACGGCTGAAGTGAAGACCGCGCTCTTCTGGACCATTTCGCTGTCAGCCGAAAGTCCTTTTTTGGTGAAAAAAACAGCTATTGCCAAAACAAGGGTTAAATCAACTAAATTCCCGCCGATGATGTCGCCAAGGGCAATTTCAGGGAGGCCTTGAAAAACAGCGTTAAAGTCAACAAAAAAATTAGGCAGGGAGGTAGCCAGAGCCATAACAAAACTGGCGATGATAAACTCTCTCCACCGCAAAAATTTAGCGATCTGGACAAGCGACTTGATCAAAGAAGACCCCAGCCAGGCAAGGATAAGACAAGAAGATATAAAGACGGCAACAACCAAATACCAAGTCATAATAGGTTTTGGGCGTTGGATTTTGGCGTTAGTTTATTGCTCGTTTGATGTTTTATATCTAACGCCTAAAACCTAACACTTATTTTATAAAATAAACTATTGAATAAACAATCCCAAAAATGAAAATTAGAGTCAAAGGATAGGCGATAATTTTTTTCCCGCCTATTTTTTTATAAATCAAAAGAATCAATATTCCGTCAATGCCCAAGAAAACGCTTCCGACAAAAGCAATGAGAGGGATGAAAGAATTAAAACCCAGAAGAAATAGAGCAAGAGGGACAAAACAGGTTAAAAGCCAAGCTGGAAATTCTTTAATCCCCACATCATAAATAAGAACTTTTTTCAGCAATAATCCGTGGGCCACAAAAGCGATGAAGGTGGTTATTACTCCAATCAAAAGAGCTGCTGAGTAAGTGCCCTGTCTTAAAAAGTTTTTAAGTCCGCCAAGAGCCGAGTCGCTCGTTTCGGAACCGGATATGCCGACAATCAGCAAAATAAAAAGGAAATAAAAACCAGCGGCCAGCAGAATGGCTGAAGCAATTATTTTTTTTAAAGAATTTTTTTTGCCCCGGACCATCTCTTCCACCTCCGGAATCAAACCGATACCCCAAAGAGAAAAAATTATCGGGCCGTAGGGCAAAAACAAATTTCTAAAATCTAAATTCCGGCTGTTGACAAGGAGATTGCTGATATTCATATGGGGCAATTCTTTTATAAATATCAAAAACAAAATTAAAAACAAAAAAGTTATGGCCAAAAAATCAAATTTAGAAATGGCTTTTACGCCAAAATAAATAAAAATGCCGGCCGGTATAAAATAAATCAAAGTATAGTTTAAAATACTTCCTCCCCAAAAAAGACTGAATATCTCATATAAAAACTGGCCGCCAACCAGCAAGTAAGCCAATAAAACGCCCAAAGAGCCTGAAACCACCGAAGCTAATATAAATTTTTTGGCTTTTTGGCCAAGGTAAAATCCGACAAAACCGGGCCAACGTTTAAAATCCGGCGTTTTTAAACAAATCTGGCCAAAAACCAAATGGAGGAGCAAGACCAAAGCCGTTAATGCCGCAAAGTAAAAAAGCATTACGAGAAGACCAACTTTTACAGTTATATAAGGCAGGGATAAAAAACCGACTCCGATAATGCTGGCCGAGAGAGTGGCAACGGGATAAATATAATTTTTAAAAAAATTATCAGCCATTTATTGATTATACACCGATTATACACCCTAAAAAATCAGGAGGCAATTTCACTTTTAATGAATATGGCTCAATGGAGGACCTCCATTGAGCCGTTAAAAAGGACTTCTTTCTTCAATACGCCAATCGAGTGGCGTATTGAAGGTTTTGCCCGTCAGCCCATATTTTAACAGACAAGCCCGGTTTGCCTGTTAAAAAAAGTCCCGCTCGGGACTTGAAAACCCTTAAGCGGGACTGACGACGACTCTTTTGGCCCGTCATTGATGGTAACAACCGTAACAGAGACCACGGGCTTGGATGACTTTTGTCTTTCTGCACCCGGCGCACTTGCCAATCCTGCTTCGCTGGTAGCAGTTGGGACAGATTGCCTTGCCCGAGTCAGCGCGCGCATGCACCGGCTTGACCTCTCCGCAAACCGAGCAAGGCTCGTGATGGGAGGGGTCTTTATGATAGCAGTTAGGGCAGATTGCCTTGCCCGAGTCAGCGCGCGCATGCACCGGCTTAACCTCTCCGCAAACCAAACAAGGCTCGTGGCGGGAAGGGTCTTTATGATAGCAGTTGTGGCAGATTGCCTTGCCCAAGTCAGCGCGAGCTGCCACCCGCTTGACCTTTCGGCAAACTGAGCAGGGCTCGTGGCGGGAAGGGTCTTTATGATAGCAGTTGTGGCAGATTGCCTTTCCCGAGTCAGCACGAGCTTCCACCCGCTTGACCTTTCGGCAAACTGAGCAGGGCTCGTGATGGGAGGGGTCTTTGTAATAGCAGTTGGGGCAGATTAGCTTGTTGGACTCTCTGTTTTTATGGACAGTTTTTGGCTGTCGGCAAACTGCGCAGACGGTTGCATACTTCATAATCTCACCCCCTTTAGAC
>Ga0213870_1001026_pt1 | contig 12871 bp, 13 predicted proteins | sample WICALVC2017_Meta_FD_160119 | JGI IMG/M metagenome (GOLD analysis project Ga0213870, IMG submission 160119) | Freshwater microbial communities from subterranean cave lake in Wind Cave National Park, South Dakota, United States - WICALVC2017 | ecosystem: Environmental > Aquatic > Deep subsurface >... | reverse complement strand
GCGGTATCCCATCTGACACCTCCCATTCACCTGAGCCGCCTGGAAATCCCGGCCGTGACCCCACTCACCTCAGCTATCCAGATTCACGAAATCCTAGCCCCTTTGGTCTGCCTCGTCAAGAAGGGGCGCAATCGACATCCGTTCACACGACGCAGCACGCGGCCCGGAAATGGTCCCAGGCGCCCGTGCTTCCGAACTTTGTCTTGACATCCCTCGGACTTCAGCGGCGACTATTTCCTGGCGATCAGCGACCAACGCCGCGAGTTGCTCAGGAATCTCGATCCTCATCACGCCTACGTCGAAAGAGTTCATCAGCGGGACTACGGAGGCATCGCTGACGTGTTGACTCGTCACCGGTCGAATCCACGCAGGAACGAGCGTGCGGTGTTTATGAAAAGAAACTGAAATCGGTCGGCAGCAGTACGTCAGTGGCCACGAGTCGCTACAATAAATACCGAAAATACCGAATCGAGCTGTCTCACGGACATTGACACGTACCCGCTCTGATGCTATTTTGAGCGGCCAGACAATCGTCATCCAGCGGCGGGCTGACCGAAAGTTGGGCTGCGCCTTGTCGCGATTCACCGAATTGACAAGAGTGAATCTCTGAATCTCAATAGCGCCCAGTCAGACGCTTTACATCGACGAAAATGTCTGCCGACAACAAGCGGATAGGATCCAAATCGCACCACGCAATGGAGGCTGTCATGACGTTTCGCGCATCACTTCTGACCGCTGGCGCGGCGTTCGTTACGCTTGCTCTGCTTATGGTGTCCGGTCCCACGCTGGAAGGGCAGGGGGCCCGCGGCAAGGCTGCGCTCATGAACCCCGCGGAAGCCAAGGAACAGGCCCCTGCCACGTTCAAAGCCAATTTCGACACCAGCGCGGGATCGTTCGTGGTTGAGGTGCATCGCGACTGGGCGCCCAACGGCGCCGATCGCTTCTATAACTTGGTGAAGCGAGGCTACTTCGACGGGTGCCGATTCTACCGGGTGATTTCCGGGTTCATGGCCATGGCACAGTTCGGAATTAACGGTGCCCCGGAGATCTCCAAGGCCTGGGTCGGCCAGTACATCCCCGACGACCCGGTGCGGACAGCGAGGCCCGCCGCTGACGGCAGTATCACCAAGCGCGCGGAGACGGCACCGAGCAACACAAAGGGTTACATGACTTTTACCTCGCCTGGCCTTAACAGGCGTTCGATCCACGTGGTCATCCATCTGGCCGACAATAGCACTCTGGATAGCAGTCTCGTCCCATTCGGCCAGGTCGTGTTGGGCCTGGACGTCGTCGAGAAGCTTTATAGCGCTTACGGAGACGCCGCTCCGACCGGGAAGGGACCGATGCTCACTCCTCTCTATGCACAGGGTAACGCCTATCTCGAGAAGGAGTTCCCGCGGCTCGACTACATCAAAACGGCGACAATCGCGCAGTGATGAGCAGCTGCGCGCTGCACGGGATCGACGTGCAGGTGGCTGGGCACCATGACCTTAATCGGGTTAATCGGGAAAGTCGCGACTATTTCTGTTTATACAGTGCCCCGTAGATAAACTCTTCAGCGAGGGGGATGCACTGGAGCTCCAGGAGCTCCATATTCGGCTCCATGAGCTTGTACAGGGGCATGCTGATCTTCCAGGGGCGGGTGAAGACCGGCGGATCCTCGATCGTCGCTTCGTATGTCATGTGGTACGGAGAGGTCGGCGTGTAGCGCTCGACCACGTTGGCGCCCTGGCTATAGAAGTTACCTGATCTGTCAAGCCACACCGGTTTAGCGAACCACCTCGTATCGACGACCAGCGTGTCCCCTTCCCAGCGGCCGACCGATTGCCCCATCCAACTATCAATGTCCAGCAGTAGGTCGGCTCTGGCTTTTCTGACGTCATAATTCACTACGTGAATGAGCCGAGGCGACTGCCCACCCCATTGGTACGCGATGAAGATCTTATCTTTGGTCTGGATGATCTGAAATGGGAACGGCATGTAGGTGGCACGGGGTACTCCCCCCTGGAAGCACTTGGCCTCCGGATCGGCCGTATCCTCGTCTCTATTCTCGAGATCGAGTGGATCAGTCTGCAGCCGCTTCTCACGCAACTGGTTTCTCCGCGCGAGCGCTTCGGGCCTGTAGGGAATCGTTCCGCCCTCCACCACGCTCCGGCCAGGGGGTTGCACCATGTACGCGCCAAGGAGTTTTGGAAACGGCGACGGTTGGGCCCCATGTTCTTCAAGATCCCAATTCGCCGTGTTGAGAGCTTGCCAGAACCCGTTCAGATCGGGTTTGCCGTCCGCCGCACGCTTGTACGTGGCCGGAGTTTGCCCGACAACAAAGCTCGTTGCACCCCATAGCGTCAGGAGAAGAACGGCCGCACAAATTCCAACGATGTAGCGTTTGAACTCGGGTCGCATGACATCTCCTGAAGGAAAGGTACTCTACTACCTCTTTCACTCACACCCTCGCGTGGGGCGCTGTGAATCGGAAAGATCGCGGATTTCGTGAAGCGTCGCAACCTGCCGGACGCTATTGCCTTTCGGACGGATTTTGCCCATCGCGTGGGGCGCCCGTGCCGGACGAGCCCACAAACAGCGTGCGCCCGTCAATGTACGTCATCACCCGCGCATTGGCCCGGCGGGCCACGCCTTTCGCCATATACCCCTGCACTGTGAGCTCAGTGCCGACCTTTACGTGATCCTTCGTGAAGCCGCGCCGCACCAGCGAACCAGGCCCCCCTCCTTCGAACATCCACCGTTCCACCTGGCCGTTAGGCGTTTTGACATCGATGTGGAACCAGACGTGTGGATTCGTCCACTCCACCCTCGCGATCGTGCCCTGAACTTTGACCGGCCGGTTGGCGTCAAACTCCGCCGCAAAGGCGTGATGCGCCCGCACCGGCACGACGGTCAGCAGCCAGACCCCGACCATAGCAGCGAGACTCAGGATGACTCGCTTCATGACTTTTCTCCTTCCTGTTGGAAAACATCTCCTGTGCTAAGGCCTCGTTGAGCTCTGCTTACTCGCCGCCGCTTCTTGCGCCCCTTTTTTCAGCTCTTCGAGCCGTGGCCGACGTAGGTTGATCGAGTGGATCCCATTTTCTAGGGCCTGCTGCTCGTCGCCTCGAGAGTTGGCGAAGAGGCCCGACAGGTCCCTATTGTTCTCGTGACACAGGTCTGGCGTGTGCTTGTAGTTGTCATCCCGGAACAAGTCAAAAAGCACCGTGTACGGCCGCGTATAGACCGCCGCGTCTTCGACCGTGTAGCGGTACTCGATGCTGTCGGCGTCGACCCGCGTGAACCGTTCGGTGACTTTGAGCGTCTCGCCGGTTCCCGGATACATCCCAAAACTACCGTTCTGGATGATGGGATAGGGGTAGTGGATGTTGGTGTGCTCAACGACCAGTGTGTTCCCGTCCCAATAGCCGCGCTGGACCCCGTGCCACTGCCGGATTTTCCCTGATGGCCGCCGATCGAGCGGGATGATGTAATACTCCCCCTCCTGTTGCTGGAATATCGTGACGTACCCCGGGGTCTGCAGAATCCGCCTCGGCCCACCGGCACTAGCGCTGCGGCCCAGGCCGTCCCCGTCACGTATGGTCGTTGGCTTCGGGCCAAATCCAATGCCCCAGGCGCCCACCTTAGCCATAGGCAGGTCGGAGATACAACGCGCGCCGGTATTTACGTCGTCCACCGTATCAGTTTCACCGCGTCCGCGCGTCGCCGCTTCTCTCTGCTCCCATCGTTTCACTTGCTCCAGCGTCCACGGAGGAAGGAGGCCGTTGGGCGGATCGATAATCGCCGATGTCCGCCGGCTTACACGTGGCTGCTCTTCCTCAGTGTTAAAGATGGAGTTGTAATTCTCCTGGTTACGGAACGCCCGGTTCGTTGCCCTTCCAGCGAGGTTATCATCGAGCCTCTGTTCCGCCCTCTTCCGGTCTGCAGCTACTTCTGCGTCCGTCAGAAGCGCTCTCCCGGCAAACTTTTCGGGGCGTTCAAAGTCCACCGAGGCCTCGTTCCGCCAGACGCCCTGAAGGTCTGGATCCCCCCATGCAGTACGCGGCTGAGTCCATGATTTCGCCGGAGCCGCGGTGGTGTCCGTAGCTCGTTGCGCCTGACCCGCCATCGGCACCGACGCTACCACGACCAAGGTGGCCACAACACCGAATAGAACGAGGCAGCGATATTTCATTTGACAGCCCCCATTCATCTGACACCTCCCATTCACCCACGCCAGTGCGGGCACAACTCTCCGTGCGCCGCCCCTTCGCTCGAAAGCGCCAGCCTTAAACTCACTCATGCCATAAATCCAGGTCGACCACATCCTAAGATCTGACGGCATTCCCCGTCAAGCAGAAACTCGCGCCGCAGCTTGAACGCTTAATTCGCGCGTCGCTGACGTTGCGCAGGCATTCTTTACGGCCCTTCTTCTAGCGAAGCTGCGCCTCAAACCGACAAGGTATCGTCCCCGTCGATAAAAGGCTCCGCCTCGTTAGCCAACTTTTCTCAATGGTCCCGCTACGCGGGGGCCTTAGCCACTGATGGCTATGAGGACTATCCCCTTCACTCGGGGGGATAGTCCTCTTTTTTCGCGGTACTGAAACGGCGAAGACAGACCATAGGTCCATGCAGGATTCAAGTAAAATAGCGGTCAATGAGCGCATATCTTGCGGGCTGGATGATCGGTATAGGTAAAAGAGCTCTGCACCGCTTATTGGAATCATGAATTTAAGGCGACGTAAGAGTTGGATGCTGGCGGCTTTGGGAGTGGTGATTTCGCTCTTCTTGCTGCAGTACGCCTATTGGCTGTATCTGATTCGGCAGGGGAATATCACGCTGCAACAGGAGCAGCAAGTTTCCCTGGCGGCAAGTCAGTACCAGAAGGCCGTCGAATGGACTCCGCCGCTGGTTGGCAGAATCCCGGGACTCCGGGAACCGCTGCGCCAGGCGCTGCTGAAACAGGCGCAGCTGTTCTATCTACAAGAAAAACTCGATCAGGGGCTGGAATTCTTCCAGGTTCTGCCCTCGCAGTATTCCTTTCTGGAGAACGACTGGGAATATCATCTCTGGTATGGAAATACCCTGTTTTTGCGTGGAATATTTCAGAAAGATCCCCAGGCGCTGGTCAACGATCTGCAGGGCGCTCTGCGAGAATATCAGACGGCTCTGGAATTGAATCCCGCCTCCTGGGACGCGCGGTTTAACTATGAATTCATCAAGCAGGCTCTGGTGTCCGAGGGCAAAGAGGGGGCTCAGAGACTGGAACTTCTATTGGAAGAGAAGGCCCGCGACCGGCGCCGCCAGGAAAAACTTCCGCCTGAGAAAATCGGCTAGCTGAATGTTTGACACAGTCCGATTCGGCCACGACCGCGCATTGTATCTGCTCTTGCTGCTTCCTCTAGTGTGGCTGGCAGGCCGCAGATATCTGGGTTACCTGTGGGAGAGTCGAAAAAAGCTGGATGCCAGCGTCGAGTCGTCGACAGCTGCATCGTTCCGATCGCTGTTTCGGGCTCGTCTGACTGCGTTACTCTTTCTGGCGGCAGCCGCCCTACTGATGCTGGCTTTGGCCAGGCCTCAGGTTTTTAAAGCCGATCGAAAGGAAATTCTGCGGCAGCTGGACGTGGTTTTCCTGCTGGATACCTCGCCTTCCATGGGAGCCGAAGACGTGGCCCCTTCCCGCCTGGAACGAGCCACCCGGGTGATCCGAGAAATTGTGGTTGGCGAGCCGCTTATCCAGCGGGTGGGGCTAGTCACTTTTTCGCGCTCCAGCCTGATCCTCTCCTATCTGACCTCCGATGTTGAAAATATCCTCTTCTACCTGGACTTTGTGGACCAGCAGCATTTACCTGGAGTTGGCACGAACATCGGCGCTGCCATTGCCAGCGGCATACAAGTGATTGAGCTGAGCCGGAAGGAGGCGGAGGCATCGCAGAACCATCCGATTATGATCCTGTTGTCCGACGGGGAAGATCATGAAGAAGAGCTCGAGGTGGGGTTGCAACAAGCTAGCAGTGCGGCGCTGACGGTCTACACGATAGGTATTGCCTCCGAAGCCGGAGGATTTATTCCCACGCGCGACGAAGAGGGCAACGTGAAGTTCGTGGAAGATCTGCAAGGAACGCGTCTGATCAGCCGTCTTGATGAAAGCACGTTGAGACGCGTGGCCGAAGTGACCGGAGGGCGGTTTTACCGGGCGATGGATGGCGAACAGGTCCTCGCCGCCCTGCGGGAGATCCTTTCGCGGGAAAGCCAGGTGGTGGGCTTTCGCGAGGACAAGACATGGATCGACCTTTATCCTTCTATCCTGGCCTCAGCGGCAGTACTGGCGCTGCTGGGCTGGACTCTAGGAAAGGGATAAGACCTTGCAGGTACTCGAAGATCGGCACATCGTCTACGAAAACTTTCAACGCATCGAAGAGCAGCTCAAGCGGGTCATCGTAGGGCAGGACCGCCTCATCCGTCTTTTACTGGTGGGACTGTTTGCCAAGATCCCCTACTCGTTCAAGGTCGGCAAGACCGGCAAGGCCGGTTCAGGTCACGTACTCCTTGAAGGGGTCCCGGGCCTGGCAAAGACTCTGGCGGCTATGGCGCTGGCCAGGTCCGTTAATGTCCGTTTTCAAAGAATTCAGTTCACCCCTGATCTGCTTCCGGCGGACATCCTCGGAACGCGCATCTTCGACACCGCGACCAATCTCTTTCGCACAGAAAAAGGGCCCATCTTTGCGAATTTGGTTCTGGCCGACGAAATCAACCGGGCCACGCCGAAAACCCAGAGCGCGTTGCTGGAGGCCATGCAGGAGAGGCAGGTCACCATTGGAGAGCACACGTTTCCGCTGGAAAGTCCTTTTTGGGTGCTGGCTACCCAAAATCCTCTGGAACAGGAGGGAGTTTTCCTGCTCCCGGAAGCGCAGATCGACCGCTTCGCCATGAAGATCGTGGTTGGATATCCCCCTGCCGAACTGGAAGCTGACATCCTGGCCACCTCCATCAGCGACGTTGCCCTGGAAACCGTCATGGAGCCATCCGACATTCTCCGCATCCAGGACGTGATTAGCCATATTCACGTGTCCACGCTGGTGCATCGCTACATTACGGCCATCGGCCAGTCCACTCGAGGCCTCGACGGATCTCCACCCGGTATCCGCGACTGGGTAATGGTTGGAGCCTCTCCCCGCTCTTCCCAGCACGTGCTCGCGCTGGCGCGGGTCGTGGCTTTCTGGGAGCAGCGGGATTTTGTGCTTCCTGAAGATGTGAAGGCCATTGCCGTAGAGGCTTTGCAGCATCGCATCGTGCGGACCGTGCATGCAGAAGCGGAGGGAGTCAGCGGGGCCGATGTCGTGCGGAAGGTTCTGGAGTATGTTCCGATTCCGTAAGGCCAGACAGGGAAGTCAACGTGAAAAGCTCTTGAGGGAGCTGGCTCAAATCGACCTGTACACAAGGAGGATCGCCGGCCGGGCCCGTTTCGGAGATTATCGGAGTAAATTGCTGGGCCAGGGACTGGACTTCGTCGAACACAAGAAGTACTCCCCGGGTGAAGACTACCGGCAGATCGACTGGAATGTGCTGGCCCGTTCTCGACAGGCTTACGTCAAGATTCATCACACGGAAAAAGAACTTGCGGTGTTTCTGGTGGCCGATCTCTCTGGCTCGATGGAGCAGGGCAACAGCCGGCTTAGCAAGAGACAAGTGCTGCTCGAGGCTGCTGCTACCATAGCTTTTTCGGCTGCCAGATCCAACATGTCGGTGGGGCTGGTGGGGGGAACGACTAAAGTGGACGTCTACCTCCGGCCCCGAAAACGGGTCCGCCAGGCATGGCGCGTTGTGGATGCGCTGCTGGAAAGCTCTCCACAAACCCGCGAAACCAATATGGAGGAATTGGTTCGCTTTGCAGCAAGCAAGTTGAAGCAGCCTTCTATGCTGTTTATCCTCTCCGACTTCATTGGCGCCGAGCAATTCCTCCAGCAGTCCCCGCTGGCTTACATTGCCCACCATCACGACGTTATTCCGGTGCTCATTGAAGATCAGCTGGAACGGAAGTGGCCGGTCCTTCACGGGTACCTGCGGCTGCGCGATCTGGAAACGTCCGATCAGGACATTCTGAGCCTGACCAGGGACAACTGCCGTGAGCTGCAGAGCCAGATGGCCGAGCGCCGGAGCCGCATTCGAAGCTCCTTTCTTCGGTTGGGAATTATCCCCGTCGTGCTGACTACCGACACATCGTCACGCAAAATTCTCATGGAATACTTCCTTCGAAGAAAGAAACATCACCGATGAGGCGCATTCTTCTCCTTTGCACCCTTCTCTGTGTTTCCCTTGTCCCCCTTGGGGGTCAGTCGGCGATGCCGCCGCAAATCTACCTGGATCGGACGGCTTTTTTCGTGGGGGAGCCGATTCGCTACGAGGTCAGAGTTCCGCACGACCCGAAAATAGAGTTCCTTACGGACCGCCTGGACAAAGCCACTCTGGAAATGACTCCCTTCGAGGTCCAGGACCTGACCGTGGAGCAGAGCCGCCGGGGAGATCTGAACCTCCTGATCATCACTTTGCAGCTGGTCACTTATGAGATCGCCCAGAAGGAATGGAAAATCCCCCCATTTAACCTCTATTACGTGTCTCGCAACTCTCGGACTCCAGCCGAGGGTAGCTCGGTGCAGCTTCTGACCGTTCCCGCGGTGCCCGTGGCTTTTCGCAGCAGTATTCCGGAAGAGAGCCGCCGGATCCGCGATGAGGTTGCATTCAAGAATTTCACCGGTTTCTTGTGGATATTCTTTTCGCTGGGCATGCTCGGCGTGCTGGTGATGGGAGCACTCGGAGCCAATGTGGCTTATCAGCGGCTGCACAGACCTGAAACAGAGCGGGAAGAGAGAAGCGATATAGAGAAAAGAGCCAGTCAGGCGGTGCGCCAACTGCTGGCGGACCACCATCAAGAAAAGAGCACGGCGTCTACTCTGGCCTTTTACCGCGACATGGCCGCCATTCTGCGCGACTATTCAGCCAGAGTCGCCGAGAAAAGCGGGCCTTCTCTGACTTCGCTCGAGATCAGGGAGGCACTGAGAGAGGCCGGCGAAGACTCTGAACGAGCCGGGCGTGTAGCCGAGCTCGTGGCTCTGGGAGATCAAGTCCGTTATGCAAGTGAAGGGGTCCAGCTGGGAGCCTACCGGCTGGAGGGAGTCCGCAACGAACTCACGCAGCTTTTCAGGAACTAGCCTTGCGGTTTCAGAATTCCGATTTCTTGGTACTGCTGCTGAGTGTCTTTGGCGCCTTCTGGCTGCTGCGGTGGAAAATGCGAGATCCCTCGCGGCACTCGCTCGTGCATCGCTTCCGGACATGGACACTGCGGCGAACCAGATGGGTCCGCCTGCCCGAATTCCTGACCACAGCCGCGTTGCTCTTTATCGGGCTATCCCTGCTGGATCCCGTGCTCTCTCTTTCTCAGATCGGAGTCACCACTCGGGGTATGAACATCGTCATGCTGGTCGATCTTTCTTCCAGCATGCTGGAATTCATGCCGCTGCAGAGCTCCGAAGCCCCAAGGCAGGAGCTGCAAAGTGGCCAGACGAAGCTGGACGCCGCCAAAGAGGCCATCCTGAAGTTTGTGGCACGCCGTCATGGGGATCGCGTCGGCACGTTGGTCTTCTCGGAGCGGGCCCATGTCGTCACACCCCTGACGCTCGATTACGACTATATCAGCACTTACATGAACTTCATTGATTACAGGACCCTGGCTGGCGAGGGACGGACAGCGGTCGGGGAGGCGATCTTTTCCGGGCTGTCGCTGATCCGCTGGAAGGAGCCGGAACGGGACTCGCCTGCTGTTATCGTGCTCTTTACCGACGGAGAAAGCAATGCGGGCCGCAGCATTTACGAGGCGCTGGAAGCGGCGCAGAAGGAAAAAGTGCACGTCTACCTAATCGGCATGGGCATCTGGTATCTCTCGGAAAGAGAGCGGTTGACCGAAGCCTTCCGAGCCACCGGAGGAAATTTTTTTGATGCGCAGGACACCGGACAAGTGGCGCTGGCCTACGAGACGATCGATGCTCTGGAGAGACAGTCTCTGGTGACTCAGCGATATGTCCGAAATCTGCCGTACTATTACCCTTTTGCGGGAGCGGCCCTCCTTTGCCTGGTTCTGGCGAGCTTGCTGAGGGCCGTACCGTACTTTGCCGAGATTTCGTGAAAGTCCGCCTGCCTTGTCTGAAGAGCCGTTTTGCCATCCTGCTGTTTTTTAGCTGTCTGACTGGCCAGGCACTGGCCCATGACATCAGCGCCAGCTTCCTGGACCTGAACCTGGAAGATGGAAAGCTGGTGATTCGGTACCGGCTGCCCATGCCCGAGATGGACCTGATGTTTCTCATCGACCGGAATCTGGACAACCGGTATGACCGTGGAGAAATCCAGCAGGCCCTGGGAAAGCTTCAGGAATACGTTAATCAGAAACTGTCGCTACAGGTCGATAGCCTGCCCGTGCTCTTTGAGCCGCAGGGCTTTGAATTCTGGGGTGATGAAAAGGATCACCTCTTCGTTGATTTCGTCAGAGAGCTGCCACTGGCAACGCCCGTCGAACAGATCCAGATCGAAAGCCGGCTTTTTCAGGAACTGATCTCAAATCACAAGACCATGGTGGCGATTCACTCCGGCCAGCAGGCCAGCCAGTACGCACTGGATACGAGCAACCGGGTCGGACTGTGGCAGGTGGAGCACACCAGTCGGATCGAGCACTTTGTTCGCTTTCTGAAGCTGGGGATGGAGCACATCTTCACCGGCTACGATCACCTTCTCTTCCTCGTCGGCCTGCTCTTGATTGGAAGCACGCTGCTGGAAGTCGTAAAAATCGTTACCTCTTTTACTGTGGCACACAGCCTGACGCTGGGTCTGGCCGTACTAGGGCATGCCAATCCCAATCCCACGCTGATAGAAGTGGGCATCGCCTTCAGCATCGCCTATATCGGCATGGAAAACCTGATGAGGAAGCAGTTGACCCGGCGGTGGCACATCACTTTTTTCTTTGGTCTGGTGCATGGATTCGGCTTCGCGTACGTCCTCAGGGAGATGAACCTCTCGTCCAGTCAACTGGCCAGCTCCCTTTTTTCCTTTAACCTGGGTGTGGAAGTGGGCCAGGTGTCCATCGTGGCCCTGATTTTTCCCTTGTTGCAGGGCATACGCCATCTCTCCTGGCACCCTTTGTTCCTGAAGGGCGCTTCCGCCACGGTCCTGAGTTTCGGCGTATTCTGGTTCTTTGAGAGACTTTTCCTTTTCTGAGAGCTCTGAGAAGGAGTAGGACATTGAAACGCATCGCCGTAGTCATGGCCTTGATGCTGGCTTGCGGGAGGTCCCCCCTTCTGGGACATGAGATTCTGGGACCGGTGCAGGTCAACCAGAGCCTCAAAAGCATTCAGCAGGCCCAGACGACGCTGGGCAGCAATGTGTCTGCCAGCGCGAAGGAAGAGGCTCTCTTTAAGATCGGCGTGGAAGCCTACGCGCTGATGAAGCTGATTAACTCGGATATCAGCGAACATGGAACAGAGAATCAGGGGTTGATCGACTTGGCGATCAACCGCTGCAAAACCATGGGCGTGAACATTCAGCTCGCGGTTGGCAAAGATTACTATATGTACGATTTTGAAGCTTTTACGTCTTACCTCAAATTGGCACCCCGCGGGAACTATGCGCCCGAGGCGCGTTTCGCCTTGATTGAAAAATCGTTTTACGATGCGCATCGCGACCAGAGGACGCCCCAGCTCCTGCTCAAGCAGATCGAGCAGAAGAAGCAGCTTCTGCAGGAATTTCCCAATCTCCGCCGCCGGGCAGATCTGGAGATGTTCCTGATCCTGGATTACCTGGAGCTGTCCACCGACTATCAGGAAAGGAGTGACCGGGCGAAGAGTAATCAATACAGAGAGCTTGCGCTAGAGCTTTGCCGGCAGGTAATCAAAGATCACCCGGATACAGACGCAGCCAACTTCGCGCGCGACCTGCTGCTCAAGGTCGGACTTTGAAGTGGAGCGCCTAAATCCTGAATCTTAGTGCCTGCTGGGCCGCGCGAACGTTCTCAACTCCCGCGCCGCGATTATAATAAAAGCGGAATAAGCGATTAATCTTGATGACGAACGCTCAGGGCCAGAGGTAGCGCGCCGCGTCTGGTCGGTCGGGTAAGCCAGACTCTTTGGTCGGACTGCAATGTTCTCTTCTGGATACGCGCGAGCACCAGCGTGCGAGCGCGTTAGCGCCGTGGGTGGGGCCCGGCGCGACAAGAAAAGTGGGCCCCACGCACAAAGTGAAAGAAGGTGAGCTATGCGATCGATGCTGACGCTGCTGTTCGTCGTCCTTCCGGTGCTCGCGTTCGCGCAAAGCCGCGGTGCTCAGGTCAAGCGCACCAATCCGCCGACCCTCTCAAAGCCGACCGGTTACACCCATGTCGTCGAAGTCAGCGGTCCGGCGAAAACCATTTATATCGCTGGACAGACCGCGTCCGACAAGAACGGCAATGTGATCGGAGTAGGCGACATGAAGGCGCAGGCCGAACAGGTGTTCAGAAACCTCGAGGCGGCGCTCGCGGTGGCCGGTGCGAAGTTCACCGACGTCGTGAAGATGAACACCTACATTACCGACATGGCCAAAGCGCCCACGATGCGCGACGTACGCGCGCGGTATTTTGGCGACACGACGCCGGCGAGTACGCTCGTGCAGGTCGCCCGCCTCGCGCAGCCCGAGTACATGCTGGAGATCGAGGTCGTGGCTGTCGTGCCCGCTCAACCTTAACGCGCCCGATATCGAAGAAAAGGACGCGGCTGTTCACCAGACATGTGTCACGAGAACAATGGTAGGAACATGGGGAACGTCCTCGCCAACGCGCAAGCCGATGAGCAGCAAGCCATAGAAAATGGGG
>Ga0213870_1001025_pt1 | contig 12871 bp, 10 predicted proteins | sample WICALVC2017_Meta_FD_160119 | JGI IMG/M metagenome (GOLD analysis project Ga0213870, IMG submission 160119) | Freshwater microbial communities from subterranean cave lake in Wind Cave National Park, South Dakota, United States - WICALVC2017 | ecosystem: Environmental > Aquatic > Deep subsurface >... | reverse complement strand
AATACACTGTATACGACTCAGTGAAAAATGGGTATATTGGATTCCCTGTATTGACGAATGAAAAAACAAACCAAGGAAGTGGAATTAATAATGCAATAAACAAATAAGTGAATAAATAACTAAACATTTTCTTTGCGTCATTCTGGCTTGTCCAGAATCTCCAAATAATAAGAAGTGAAAAAATAGCTAAGGAACTAACAGCTAATAACTTCGTAGAGATAGCCAAACCCAACATTATTGCCGACTCTATTAACCATTTTTTTTCTCCCTTTTTCCAAAAATTAACAAACCCCCATAGAGCCATAATTTCAAAAAATGTTCTTGCCAAATCCACATAAGCGGTTGTTGATTGCCATCCTACAACTAAATTTGAATAAAATACAACAACCGGAATGAGGGAAATTTTGAGAGGAAAAAACGATCTGGAAAGCTTGTACAAAGCGATTGATGATAATAAACCAAAAGAAAAATGAATAAGTTTTACCAAAATTTCTCCGTTTAATGCAAGCGCTCCCAGGTAAAGCATCTCTGTAAGTTTTGGCATGAGTGAGTAATAAAGTAAACCTCCTGGAACGTAGAATACTGAATGATTCTCTAAATATAGTTTAGGAATGGTTAAATGATACCAAAGCGCATCAAACCCAAGTTCAGGCCCCAATGCGCCTATAAGATTAACTATTCCTTGAGAAAGCAACATCAACAAAAGAATTGTCAACAATAAATTACGCTTTATCAAATTAACAGGAGATTTCTGAATCTCTTTAAATGTTTCAAAACATCTAACTAAATTCATTTTTATTTTTCCCCTGTAATAATAAAGTGTTGCCAAGATATAAATGGTTGTTAATAAAATAACAACGGGTTTATAAAGAATCCCCAAAAGCCCAATTGCGGAAATAAGATATGAATATATTCCAATCAAAATGGCAAGCGTAAACATAAACCTCCTCTACAAAGAAGAAAAATAATATATTGATATAAAATAAGCATAGACCAAAGGATAAAAGCGATGACTCCTATTTTTTTTGCCATAATTGCCATAGTTTACTACGCACTAAAAACGAATGAAAACTCATTAATATTGCAAATATTAAACCGTGCAAACCATCAAGAAAACCACGTTTTATACCATAATTCAGAATAAATTTTCCTAATGGGTATATTAGAATTGACCACCAGTAAACCTTGACATTCTCTTCTAATAATTCTTTTGCTCTAAGATCTGTATAAAAATTAATTTCCTGTAAAAACTCGGTTATTGATTGATGCGGATAATGATAAAGAGGATTTCTAAGCTCTCCAATCCTTCCTTTAACTTTCCAAACCTCGTGCACTTTTCCCATCCATTGCCCTTTAACTTTTCTTGCCAAACGTAAAAGCTTTATATCCCCGGTCTCTCCATAATTAAGCTCTTTTCCCCAAATAATATCTCTTCTTTTTATAAAATAGCCATTTAATTTGTTAACGCGATCGCTGTATCTAATTAAATAATCGATCTCATTCTTAAGTCCGTCTGTAACCCTTTCATCAGCGTCTACAAACAAAACCCACTCGCCTCTTGCATTTTCTAAACCATAGTTTCGCTGCGCGGAAAAATCATTCTCAATCGGATGGTCAAATATTTTTATTTTTTCATTTTTTAGATTTTTGACAATCTCGACTGTTCTGTCTTCTGAATTGTCATCTATTACAACAATTTCATCGCACCACAATAGAGAGCCTAAGCAGTCGACGATATTATTTTCTTCATTTTTTGTTAAAACAATAGCGCTAATCATCAATTCTTATTATATACTTTTTTCAGCACATGAATGCTATCTTTGTCTGGAATTAATACAACCTTTAACGGCTGATCATCCTTAGACGGAGGATGTCCCAACCACCAGGTAAGGTATTCATAATTCATGATAAAGCTTTTGTGTTCGCTTCCCTCTCCCTTTCCAACCAGATTATATTCTTTCCCATTAGATTCTTTTACGATCTCTCTTGCTTTTTCCGTCATCTTGGAAAAAGAAAAACTGTTGAAATAATTTTTTGTGATAAGTATATAACTATTAATAATGGAAATGGACAATATTGTTACTAAAACAATTAAAACATGTCGTTTATAAATATAGTTAAAAAGTATTGAAATCGACAAGATTACAGCAGGAAAAATCATTGGTAAATATGCTTCGGATGCGGTTCTACTTACCACAATTCCAAAAAGAGGAATTGTGATCCAAAGTATGAGAAGAAGCCTACTCTTGGTCATTCTGGCTTGCCCAGAATCTCCTCGTTCTGAGCTTCTCGAAGAGATTATGGAGTCCTCTTCGCTTCGGGAAGCACCGTCTGGTGCATCCCTTCGCTCCGAGTCCCCAGAATGACGGACGAGGAGGTAAATAAAGCTAATCACTGTTAGTATAGATGCAATAGTACCATTTGCTAAAAAAACCAACCGCTGGTTATAAGAAAATAAAGAGGTAAAGATATTAACCATTGCATCGAAAGAAAACATATGACTTTGTGAGAACAGATATATTTTGATAAGTCTAAAAAAAGCTGTAGTTTGATAAAAACCTGAATATTCCCTAACATCGTGTATAATCATTGGCAGCATAACAAGCAAAAATAAAAAAATACTCAAAAAAATAACATTCGGTTTTAGAGCCTGTGTAAACCATAATTTCCTTTTGACAAATCCATAAGCAAAGATTAATATTAATAAAAACCAAAAAACCATTGTAGCCAGCTCCAAATTATATAAAGCTCCCAAAGCGAGAAATATAAAAGGCAAAAACCGGACATCCCCTTTAATCCACTTGTATAAAAAATAAATAAACAGAAGCGACGCAAGTGGAATAATGCTGGTATGGTATGGCATTCTAGAATGAATAATAACAAGTGGGGAAGTAGCGTATAAAACAGAGGCGGTAATTCCTACAAATCTTGAAAACATTTGTGTTCCTATTTTGTACATCAAAAACACAGTAAGCACTCCTAGTATTGCTGTTAGATACGCACCGCTTATTGGATTAAAATTGGATATAAAAAGCGGAATTGATAAAAGGTACGTCCACAACGGGCCTTGATGAACCCATGTGTGACTTGAAGTTATGCCAACCAATGGAATGTTTCCGGTTAGAAGCATATCCCGAGCCGAAATATAAAACCAAGCAAAGTCTCCAATAAAAGGTATCAACTCATCTAATCGATAGGTTCTTAAGAATAAAGCTATGATCAATATCAGGGACACAATACCATATCCCGTCATTCTGGCTTGTCCAGAATCTCCTCGTTTTGAGTCCCCCGAAGAGATTCTGGAGTCCTCCACGCTTCGCTCTGAGTCCCCAGAATGACGATTATTAGGTTTTATAGTCATTTTTCTTTATACACTACAATCTCTCCCTCTTTCTCCCAAACAACTATTTTTAAATCAACGTTTTCTATTTTCGGTGGATGTCCTTTCCACCAAAGCAAATATTCATAGGGCATAGTAAACACGGGAAAAAAACTAAGTTCACCTTGCCCTATAAGGTTATAAGCTCTCCCGTCTGCCATCTCTATTGCTGAATCTGCCGCACGTGTTAGTTTTGAAATTGTTAATCTTTTTTCAGATTTCTCCCCGAAAAAATATTCGTTTGTGAGAAAGAAAAAATTTGCAAACGATATAATAGCTATAAATATTATTGCAGGTACTTTTAGAAAATGAAAATTTACAATCTTATAAAAGAAAACTGCTATGGCCATTATTATAAACGGCGATATAAGCAAAATATCTGCCTCTATTGGAACCCGATGCAAAAACAAACCAAAAAGAGGTATAAATAAGTACAGAAACAGTAGTATTGTTCCTAAATGTATGTTTTTATTTCTTAAGTTTAATGTAAAAAAGTACAAGAAAAAAATTATGCTTCCACTAAGAATCAATATCGAAATGGCAAGGCTTGGAGCAAAAATAAGCTGCGCAAGATTGTAAGAAGGTTCTACCAAAGAGTTGGTCGGGATGTTTAAAGAAAATTTAACTAATCTATATCCGACCCACACAAGAAATCCTATGGTTTGCTTATATCCATGGGTAATATCATACAAAATAAACGGTATCATAGGAATCAAGAACGCAAATACCGAATAGAAAATTATTTTTTTATTCAAAAGTCTTGTCGCCCAATTTTTCTTTTTCCAAAATCCATACAAAACAAGAAGAAGTATAGGGATTGAGAAAACAAAAGTAGTTAATTCGTGATTATAAAGCACAGCTATCAAAAAAGTTATAAGTGGAAAAAAATACACATTTCCTTTGATCCATTTATATACTGAATAAAAAAGTAGAATAGCAAAAAAAGGAATAGGGCTTGTATGATAAGGTATCCTTGCGTTTAAAACAATAAGCGGCGATGTTGCATAAAGAAAAGAAGCAATTAAGCCAATACTTTTTGTAAACATCTCGCTTGATACTTTATAAAATAACCAAACCGTTACTACTCCCAAAACGGCGATAAAATAGGCAGGCGCTACAGGATTAAAGTTAAAAATCCATAAAATAATGGCAAGCACATACGTCCATAAAGGACCATGGTGAATCCACGGATGGCTAGTCTCAGGTCCAACAAGTGGAATTTTGCCTGTCAGAATCATATCTCGAGCCGACAAATAAAACCACCCTTGATCTGGAATAAAAGACATGAGCTCATTAAGCCTGTAAAGCCTTAAAAATAATGCAACGATTAATATTACACTGAGCATCAAATTTAATTTGTTAATACCTAAAAAAAACTCAACCGACACAGCCCATATAAAACCATAATGTTTTTGAAAATAATTAAATCTACTTTTTGTAAATATAGTTTTTGCATCTTTAATCTGACTTGTACTTTTTCCCCATAAATGAATTATTTTAGATTCGGGTTTTATAATAATTTTGTACCCCAAGCTCCTTACTCGTTTGCATAAATCGTTTTCTTCAAAAAAAAGAAAAAATCTTTTATCAAATCCTCCTAATTTCTTAAAAATACTCCGACGAATAACAAATGCCGTTCCCGGAACAACATCAACTTCTTTTATAATTTGTTTGTTCCATTCTTTAAGCCAAAAGTTTTTTGAAATAACATTGTTTGGAAATAATCTATTTAAAAACGAAAGAACAACAATTCCCCGCATTGGCGTAAGCTCCAAAGTGCCTTGCAATGGATACGGCCTATTTTCGTTATCAAGAAGAAGTGGAGCAACAATTCCTACGTTTCTGTGCTGTTTGAGAAAGTTATACAGATAGTCAATTGTGCCATTTTCTATAAGAGTATCTGGATTTAAGAAAAATAAATATTCTCCTTTTGCATATTTTTCCCCTAAATTGTTTCCGGATCCAAATCCAATATTGCCTGGACTTTTTATGTACAAAACCTTTGGATATTTTCTCTTTACCTCTGATTCAATTATCTTCTCCTCATCATTATCAACAACAATAATCTCATAACTAACTTTCGGTTTGGACTGTATTATTGATTTTATACAAGCGAATAATTCATCTTTAACTTTATAGTTAACGATAATAATTGATAGTTTCATTCTTTATGTTTTTTTACAAAACCTCTCAACAAATCTTCAAAATTATCAATTATTTTTTCCCAGTTAAATGAGTCTTCAATATGTTTTCTTGCGTTTTTTCCCATCTCGCTTGCTTTCAAAGGATTCTCAATAATAAAAATTATTTTTGCGGCGATTTCTTTGGGGTCAAAATCAACAAGATATCCTGTCTTTCCGTCAATAACTGTCTCTCTATGCCCGCTCACTTTTGTCGCAATTACTGGTTGGCCACAGCTCATCGCTTCAAGTGGTACCAAACCAAAAGTTTCAAATCTGCTCATACAAAGAGTTATAATTGACTGATTGTATAACTCAACAAGTTTCCTCTCTGTCAATCTTTCATTGTTTTCTTTTTTCCAAGAAACTACACGCAGAATCGGCCGTAAATTCTTTGGAATTAATCCGATTGCGTTTTCTGCCAAGTCAAAGCCGTCCAATGAATTAATCTTGCTGCCAATAAAAAACACTTGGTTTACTTTTTTTATTTTAAGGGGCTTAAACACGTTCTCATCAACTCCCAGATAGGAAATTTTTGGAAAGACATCATAAGCCTCTATCATTCTCTCTCTTATGTGATAGCAGCTTGCGAGAGTATATGTCGCAGCTCTCACATTTTCTCTATCAATTTTTTTTCTATAAAACCGAGTTATTTCTTCGTAAATATATTTTGCAAAATTTACTTTTTCTTTTAATCTCAAAGCATACTCATAACAAATCCTAAGCGGTTCCTGACAATAATATACGCTTGGAGTTTTTAAAAACCTTAATACAAACGGCGCCTGAGTGAGCTTATCCGGGTGGACAATAACTAAGTCATATTTATTTTTATCTATATTTATTGCTATTTTTTTATGGAGCTTTTTTAGAGTAAAAAAATTATCATAATCGGATTTTAGCCTGGACAAAAAGGGCATGCTACTACCTATTTTGAATTTATATACATAAACTCTACTCGCGCATTTTGACATATCAAAAATATCAATATTTTGATCTAACGTGTAAACGTCAACTTCGTGTCCTTTTTGAACTAATCCTTTTACCTGTTCATAAACTGCCCTTTTAGCTCCCCCAAATGCTAAATTGTAGTAAAACGCAAGCTTCATATTTTAAAAATCTTATATGTAAAAAAAAGAATTACGGGAATCTCAACAAGTATTGAAACTATTGCCGAATAACCGGCGCCAATAATTCCATAAACCATTATAAAAGGCACAATTGTTATTGCAAGTCCTGATAATCTTACAAATGTCATACTCGCAACATAATCCTGTCGGCCAAGAGCTAAAAATAACGGTGAAAAAGTACCAAATATCGCTCTTAAAATCCCATACACAGCAAGAATCTTAATTATAGGAACTATATTAATCCACATGTCTCCCAAAAATAACAAAATGACTTCCCTTGCAAATATAAAGAGCGCCAATCCAAATACCAATGAGGCAAGATGGTTTACTATCGAGGTTTTAAAAAATGCTTCCCATAGACGCTTTTTGTCATCAGAAAATTTCGTATACACGGGAAATACAACTCTGTTAATAACATCCGTAATTTCGCTTAAGGGAAGAGTAGAAAATTTATATGCTACGTTATAAAAACCAAGAGAAGTCGTCCCCAATATTTTCCCAACCGCTATACTATCTCCTTCTTTAGCGAAATATGAAAAGACTCCCAAAAGTGTTACCCATTTCCCTTTATGAAAAATCTCCTTAACTTTTTCAAATTCAAAATGCAGCTTTGGTCTTGGCTTTATAATAACAAATGAAAGAACAACCTCCAAGCATACACCTGCAAGTAGTCCAAACACAAAGCTTGCAGCATTCCGAAAGATAAATGCCGCCAGAATTGCAACGGATGAGTCAACGAGAAATAGAACTAATCGAAGCCAGAACTCATTATGAAACTGTAATTCTTTTTGATAAATAATTATAGCCGGGTTTATAAAACCGCGAATAAGCGGCACAAGTGCAATCATTTGAATAACTGGTATTGATTGCGGAGAACGAAAAAAGTATCCTATGAGCGTGCTACTCGCAAATATTGCTGTCGCTAATAGAGTTCCTCTTGCTATCGATACAATCCACGCTGAATTAATATACTCTTTAATATTTTTTTTTTCTTGTACCAGAAAAATATTTATTCCCGTTTCTGTAATAATTTCCAACAGTGCAAGAAATAAAGATGCGACTCCAAAAACTCCAAATTGGGCAGGAGAAAGCAATCTCGCTAAAATAGCAGTCCGCATGAAAGTAACAAATCTAGTACAAACTCTAAGAGCTGCAATCCAGGATACGCCCTTTATAGCTATGCCTGTATAACCCATGTGCTATTATTATATCGTATTCAAGGTAAAACTACGATATGAGTAAAAAAATTAACTTATATTTATGTAATGTCTGTCGAAGTAGACAATATCTTTTTTTTGATTACCATGATTTTCATTATTATAGATGCAAAAAATGCGGCCTGGTATCTACTTTTCCTCTCCCAACTACGCAAATGATAGAAAAACACTATGCAAAAAGATTTAAGAAGGGGAATTACAACCTGTTAAACCAATATTCACAACAATACAAAAAAGTTCATATGCAGTTTATATCTATACTAAACAAACATTTAATCAGATGTGGAGAAAATATGAAGAATAAAAAAATCCTAGATATAGGATGTTTTACAGGTGATTTTCTCGAATTGGCGAAGGAGAAAGGCGCGGACGTGTATGGAATTGAGCTACAAAAAAATGCAGTCGCTTTAGCAAATTCAAAACTTGGTAACAATAAAGTTCTTCAAAAAGATGTAATGAATAATTACTCCTTTGGTAATAAGAAGTTCGATATTATCACAATGTTTGGATTAATTGAACACCTTACTAACCCTTCTCAATTAATTAGAAAATCGTATTGCCTTCTAAATTCGGGTGGAACTATCATGATTCAAACGCCAAATAGCAGCTCGTTATTTGCCAAAGTTTTAAATAAATATTGGCCACCATATTCACCTATTGAACATATCCATTTATTTTCTCAACTTAGTTTGAAATATCTACTCGAGAAAAATGGTTTTCGTATCATTACAACAAAAAATCATATAAAACTGCTACCAATTAGATATGTAAATGACATGCTTGACAATTTTGGGAGCGAATTCCGTATACTCTTTAAACCATTCCAATTCTTAATGCTTATCTTTGGAGCCATTACTCTGCCTTTTTATATTGGAGAAATGATAATAATTGCTAAAAAGAAGTAGAAATAACTTCTCTGTTACCAAATAGTTGCATTTTTTACTCCGGTAATTATTTCAATCTTTCCCTTAAAATCGCCATTCTGTATTACTTCACCCAATCTTCTATTTTGATTAAATAATGAAATACGGGATACGTTTATGACACAAGCCGCACCTATATCACATGGGTGAAAATATATGTCTGCAGTATGATTATCTTTAGTTTTGATACTAAAATGCATATCTTCATTATATTTTGTGTTTGGAGTAAAAATAAAGAAAAGATTATTTGAATTAAGATTATGGATGGCCAAAAACTTATTTAACTCAGGAATTAATTTTGTTTCGTAGACCTTATGTCCCTCTTCATCAATTATCCTTTTTTTATAAATTCCTTCGCTTTTGGGTATATGTCCTAAATGAAAAGGATTTGTAAAGAAATCTTCGTTGCTTTCGTTTTTTTTCAATATGAGAAAATTTTCAACTTTATCTACAATATGAAAATTACTTAAAATGTAGTTAATTTCTGTATTGCCACGAACAAGATCAGGAACGCCATCTTGTATGGCATGAATGTTATAATTATAAATAACGTAGTTTATTTTATTTTCTTTGATGTATTTGATTCGTTTATTTTGATATTCTTCTGGACTTGCATCATAAATCGTAAAATAATATGGTGGATTCTGTTGGAATAAAATATAAAACAACGGATCGCCTGGAAAACTAAAGATTTTACCATTAAAATCTTTGTATTGAGAAATTTTGTTTAGTACCAACGAATAATTAGGAATCTTTTTAAACCAGCTGCTGCTTATTTTCTCTATGGATCCAGCCGTATTGCACGTTTGAAAAGGTAAACCTTTTACTGATGTATAAAAAATTAAAAGCGCTATAACTATAATGATCATTGCATACAGATAACGTTCTTTTATGAAAAAACTTTTCTTAAGAAAAAACCTTATCCGTGGAACTATATTATAAAGAAGTGTTAAAAGCAGCAATGTGCTTATAAACACGAGTTGATTATCAATAGATCGAATGATGCTTTTTTGCTCAAGAAGGAGCAGTACAAAACTTAAGGATAAAATAGCGTACGCGTTTCTATCGAAACTTCTCGAAATAAAAAAGGTACGAATGCTAAGATATGAGATAGAAAGAAAAAGTACAGCAATATTGAATATCCCGCTTAACGAACGCAAAGAATGCAAATAGGGTGTTTTTGCGTATTCAGAAATATCTGATAACTTATGGAAGTCTGAAACGAAATCAAATAAGATTCCCTGATAAGTAAAATAACCAATAAATGGAAGGCTGCCAATGAAAAATCCTAAAATAAATATACTATATGAGGTCGCGAGTTCTTGATAGTAATTTTTTTCTTTAAATTGAGTAAAACCACTCTTAAGAATAGGATTTATGAAAATGAAAAATGAAAAGAAAAGTATTACGTATATGCCCTGATCGATAAGCAGAAAAAAAACAAGGGAAACAATAACACCAACAAGAAAAAGTATCTTTTTTGGCAGAAATGTATTTTTATAAAAAATAAATATCGAGATTACCGCTAAAGCTGTTATCACTCCGTATCTTGCGAATGAAGAAATTCCTGTTACATAAAAAGTGCTCACATAAAATATTATTGTAACTATATAAGCGTACAATTTATTTTTAAATAACTTTAAAAATGCATAAAGTAAGGTAACGAATAAACTAATCGTAAGCAAGATTGAAACGACCCGCCAAAAAAGCGATGTTTCTTTCCAATAATTAAGTAATCCGTAAGGATAGAATACGTCTTTGTAGGGAAGCTGGCCTACAATTGCCGAATGCCTCCATACCAAAAGGTTTTGTGAATCAAATCCAAGGGAATTAAAAATTGTAGGTATACATAAAGTTAATTTTACCGATACGATTACAGACAAAACAACAAATAAAAAAATAATTGCTCTATTTAATTTATTCATTTACTTATTAGCTTCCTTCTTAGAGCTATTAAGAGACATATTATTATTGGAGACAATAAAAGGAAAAAAATAATAAATGTATCAAAATAAAATGGGTATCCATAATAATGCGAATATCCTATAATTTTGTTTTTTGCTATTTCTGTTGTTGGAAAACTTTCTCGTATAGCTCTAAAGTTTGCAAAAATAACTAATGCTTCAAGAATTACGTAAAGCACGAATTCTAATAAAATTACCCTAATTTCTTGAGGCATATATATTGATTTATTTTTCTTCATGGAGTATATTGTGTTTTATATTATACTGTTTTCTTTCCATGAATTCATCAAAAATTAATATTTTTAGCGGTGATGCGCGAAAAGACAACAAAGGTATTCTTAAATTTGTTAATGATTTTACATTTAAAGGTGTAAAGCGGTTTTACCACATTCAAGGCTTAAAAAGAGGTACTATTCGAGCATTTCATGGTCACATGAAAGAAGCAAAATATGCGTATGTATTAACAGGAAAAATATTACTATGTGCTGTACCTTTGGATAATTCACAAATACCATCAAAGAATCTCCATGTGGAAAGGTTCGTGCTTGATTCTGACAATCCGAAAATTGTATGTATACCACGTGGTTATGCGAATGGTTTTAAATTTTTAACAAAAAATGCCCAAATACTGTTTTTTTCAACAAAAACACTTGAAGACTCAAAAGTTGATGACTATAGATTCCCTTATGACTATTGGGGAAAAGACATATGGAAAGTGAAAAAACGAAAAATTTCATATTAATTGGAGATCACAAGCATTTTATTCGCTGCAGATTCTGTAACAGTGAAAAAATGCAGGTGGTAATAGATCTAGGAAACGTTCCTCTTGCCGGTGGATTTTTTAAAAAGGGCAATTCACAAAAATTGGCGAAAGAAAAGCTCTATCCCCTCCAAATCTGTTTTTGTCCTAACTGTTTTCTACTACAAATTAACAATGTAGTTAATGCAGATATACTTTTTGAGAATTATTTTTACTTTTCATCCTCGATTAAAACTCTTGTTGACCATTTCGAAACAAATGTGCAGGAGTTAACAAAGATATTGCCTAACACCAAAAAACGATTAATTGTAGAAATTGGATGCAATGACGGAAGTTTTATTAAATCACTCGTACACAACGGTTACAAAGCTTTGGGGGTTGACCCTGCACAAAATATTACACAACCTCTTATAAAACAGGGTTTACCTATAATTAATGATTATTTCTCAGAGAAACTTGCAAAAAAAATAGTAAATCAATATGGCCATGCAGATGCAATCTATAGCTTCCATACGTTAGCTCACATAGAAGACATGAACGATGTGATAAAAGGTGTTAAAGTTTTATTAAAAAGAAGTGGATTTTTGGCATTTGAAGTTCATTACCTTGGAGATCTTATTCGTGAAGTACAGTACGACATGATGTACCACGAGCACCAATACTATTACTCTCTTATCGCTCTTAAAAACTTTTTTGCCATGCAGGACATGGAAATTTTTGATGTAAAACCGAATCCTATAAGAGGTGGTTCTATGATGTATTTTGTGCAAAATAAACAATTTGGCAAAAGAAAAATTAGCAAAAATTTAATAAATCTTGTGCTAAAAGAAAAAAAGCAAGGACTAGATAAAGCAAAAACATTTACGGCATTTTTTAATTATATAAACAACACAAAGCGTAAATTGTTAAAACTAATAAACGAGGTAAAAGCAAAAAAACAAACAATTGTCGGCTATGGAGCGTCTGGAAGAGGAACAATTCTTATGAATTACTGCAATCTCACAAAACAGCTATTAGACTATGTAATTGATGATGCTCCTGCAAAACATGGCGCATATACGCCTGGGACCCATCATGAAATTTATTCTTCGGCTGCTTTAAACAGTAGCAACCGGCCGGATTATGTCGTTTTATTTGCCTGGCCATTTATTGAAGAAATTAAAAAAAGACACTCTAAATATTTAGAAAAGGGTGGAAAATTTATCGTTCCTCTGCCAAGGGTAAAAATAATTGGTAATTAATAATGAATAACTCTCCAAAAATTTTAGTGCTGGGAGCAAGCGGAATGCTTGGTCACACCGTTTATAAACATCTTAAAAAT
>Ga0213870_1001024_pt1 | contig 12872 bp, 10 predicted proteins | sample WICALVC2017_Meta_FD_160119 | JGI IMG/M metagenome (GOLD analysis project Ga0213870, IMG submission 160119) | Freshwater microbial communities from subterranean cave lake in Wind Cave National Park, South Dakota, United States - WICALVC2017 | ecosystem: Environmental > Aquatic > Deep subsurface >... | reverse complement strand
TGCGAGAAAGTTTTCAAAGAGCGCGAGCAATCCGGCTAAAAGACCGGCTAGATAAGATTGTGCCGCTTCTTTGGTTAAGAGCATTATGAACATGACTAAAAGGACGCCGGCTAAGGCGCTTGCTCCGCGCAAGAGCCGGTAAGGAAAATCTCCGTAGGGAATGTCGCTCGAGGGAAAACGATCGCTCGCTTCCGCGCCGCCCAACTTGGCTCCAAGCGCAAAGATAAATCTTGCGACCGGCGGATGCACATCAATAAAAGCCGTATCCCCAAGATATTGGGTAGCCATGGTCGCATAGCCAGTCTCATCAAAAACCGGATAGGGAAAGTTGCCCAAATTCCAAAATCGGGTGAGGAGCGCCAGGCCAAGAATCAAAAAAAAGCCGAGGCGCCAAATTCTGGTTTCTTTATCTGCGGCGGCCATGAAAAGCTTGATGGATTTCTTTAAGCTCTTTATTAGTTAAATGCGTGTAGACTTGGGTGGTGCCAATATGACTATGCCCCAGAAGCTCTTGAACTGAACGGAGATCAGCGCCGTTAATGAGTAAATCGGTCGCAAATAGATGACGCAGACTGTGCGGAGTTACGCGCTTCACAATGCCGGCTTTTCTCGCATGAGAATCAATTAAGCGCTGTACTGCCCGCGGCGTGACTCTATCAATTACCTGCCCCTTTTTGGTTAAACTCATAAAGAGGGCTTCCCCGACATCGCTTCTCTTCTCCAAATAATTTTTAAGGGCTTTTTTGGCGCGCTCGGAAATAAAGACAATCCGGAGCTTGCCGCCTTTGCCGCGCACCGTAACCTCTCCCCTTTTAAAATCAAGCCGGCGGTTAAGCGCGCACAACTCTGCCAAGCGCAAGCCGGTCGAGAACAAGGTTTCCAAAATCGCTTTATCGCGCAGACCGCGGAGGTTTATGCCCTTGGGCGCCTCGAGTAACCGCTCTAAATCGGCATAATCCAAAATTTCTATCTGGCGCTGGGGCAATCTCGGCAGTTCGATTTTATCCGGCGATAATACTGGATAATCTTTCTTAATCAAGTATTTAAGGAAGTTTCGAATGGCAATCGCGTAATAGCTTTGGGTGTTTTTTTTAAGTTGTTCGCCCTCCGGCCCTTTGGTTCTCGCAAGATACAGCCGAAAGTCTTTGATATTCGAAGCCGTGATGGCGTCAATATCTCTGATTTTGGCGTAGCCAAAAAAAGCTTTTAAATAGCGCTCGTAGTTTTCGCGCGTGCGCACTGACCGGTTTTTCTCGATCTCGAGATAATCCAAGTATTCTTTAAGCAACTTTTCGGCTGATAACATACCCTAAATTATAAAATATTTTACGACAGTTGCAACTGTTGTAAAATATTTTAGCTTTCTGCGACGCAAGGATTGCGTTGCGGAAAGCTTATTTTGCGACATTTGCGAAACTTTACTTTTTGGATTTTACCGTGTAAACTGTGTAATACTAACTACATGACTTCCCTTTCCAAAAATCTTTTCTGGGCGGTTGTTTCCTTAATCGTAATGACCGTTGTTTTTTCCGCGCTCTTGGAGGGCAGTAAGCCGGTTCAGGCTTTGAGCGTGAACGAGCTCGCGGAAAGAATTAACCGGGGCGAGGTGCAAAAAATTGTGGTAAGCGGCAATGATTTAACGGTTGAGTTTAAAGACGGCAAGCAGGCCAATGCCAAAAAGGAGAGCGAATTAGCCCTGACCGAAACCCTAAGAAATTACGGCGTTGATGCTGCGACGCTTAGGACGGTAACCATTGAATCGCAAGACGAATCGGGTTTGCGTTTCTGGCTCGGGGTTTTGGTGCCGACGGTGCTCCCGATTGTGGTAATCGGCGTAATTTTTTGGCTGATTTTCAGGCAGGCCAGAAGCGGCGCCTCGCAGGTATTTAGCTTTGGCCGTTCCAATATCAGATTATTTTCACCCACCAAAGATCGCATTACTTTTAATGATGTGGCTGGACTTAAAGAGGCCAAACAAGAACTTGAAGAAGTCGTTGATTTCCTCAAAAATCCTAGAAAGTTTTTTGAGGTCGGCGCCCGGATTCCGCGCGGCGTGCTTTTAATGGGTCCGCCGGGCAGCGGCAAAACTTTATTGGCTAGGGCTGTGGCGGGTGAAGCTGCCGTGCCTTTCTTCCACATCTCGGCCTCAGAATTCGTGGAAATGTTTGTAGGCGTTGGTGCAAGTCGAACAAGGGATGCATTTTCAACCGCCAAAAAAGCGGCTCCTTCAATATTATTTATTGATGAAATAGATGCCGTCGGTCGCGAACGCGGCGCAGGATTGGGTGGCGGACACGATGAACGCGAGCAAACATTGAATCAAATCCTCGTAGAAATGGATGGTTTTGAAAGAGATACCCGTGTGGTAGTAATTTCCGCAACTAATAGACCTGATATCCTCGATTCTGCCTTGCTGCGCCCGGGCCGCTTTGACCGTCGCGTAGTTTTAGATTTACCGGACATCAAAGACCGCGAAGAAATTTTGAAAATTCATGGGCGCGGCAAACCGCTAGATAAAAACGTGGATTTAAATAAGGTGTCTATTCGAACTCCGGGTTTTTCCGGCGCTGATTTAGCTAATTTAATCAATGAGGCGGCGATTTTAGCCGCTCGCCATAATCGAAAAGTCGTTATGCAACAAGATTTCTTTGATTCCATTGAAAAAGTGCTTTTGGGACCGGAACGCCGGAGCCGGGTTATTTCAGAGAAAGAAAAGAAAATCACTGCCTATCACGAAGCCGGACACGCGCTTATAACCGCGAGCCTAAAAGACTCTGACCCGGTGCAGAAAATTTCGATCGTGAGCCGGGGACGCGCCGGCGGCTATACGCTCAAATTGCCGCTTGAGGAAATCCGCCTTCGAACCAAAGGACAATTTTTGGCTGATTTGGCGATAATGCTCGGCGGCTACACTGCCGAGAAAACTGTTTTTGGTGATATTTCAACTGGCGCATCAAACGACCTAAAAGAGGCCTCGCATCTTTCCCGCGCTCTCGTCACTAAATACGGCATGAGCGATCTTGGGCCGATGACTTTTGGCAAATCAGATGAAATGATCTTTTTGGGCCGGGAAATCGCCGTGGAGAAAGATTATTCCGAAGAGGTGGCGGCTAAGATTGATAAGGAAGTTCATAAGTTCATCGCCCTAGCCCACTCGACCGCTAAGAAAATTATTGAATCGCGGCGCAAAGTTTTGGATGCTATTGCCGAAACTCTGATTAAAAAAGAAACGCTGGAACACGAAGAATTTTACGGCCTGCTTAAGCCCTTTAAATTAAAGCCGGTCGCCATTAATGTTTAATCAAAACACCCCCGCTAAGCGGGGGTGTTTTGATTTTGGTGGGCCAGGATGGATTCGAACCATCGAAACCTTCCGCTTATAAGGCGGATGCTCTAACCGCTGAGCTACTGGCCCGTGTTTTCTTCACGAGTTTAGCATTTCCGTAAATAATCCTACAAGTACCGAACCAAGATAACCTTAAGCCAAGAGCGAAGCGAAAAGATAGAGATTGAAAATCGAGCTCAAGATTATAAGCGCCTTGGCTCCGGTGGAAAGTTTAGAATTTGGAAATGCATGCAAGAGTACTAAAAACGCAAAGGGTAGCAAATCTAGGAGATAGCGCGGGCCGACCTGGATCCAGCCAGGCCAATAATAGGTAAGTAAAATCAGTAAAATTACCCCCGCGGGGATTAAAGCGAGCCGCACGAGCTCGGTTTTTCTTGCCCGAAAAACATAAAAGAATACCGGCGCTACTACAAAAAAGCTTATGCCCGGATAATTAACTTTTAGATACGGGGGTTTAAGAAGATAGGTGTTGCCACCCGAGGATTCCTGCTCCAGTAAAATCGGGTCTGGGGTTTTAATAAAGTAATAATAAAGATTGCTTGGAACGTTGCGCAGATCAAGAAGACCGTAATTCAACTGCTCAAATTTTTGCTGGTCGGTGAGATAATGGTTGTTGGAAAACTGGTAGCCGGTCTCTAAGGGATTGCCGAAGCGAGCAAAATTATAGGCGCCTAAGACGATTACGGCCAAGAGTACTGGCGCTAAAAGCCGAACTAGAGACCGGATTTTTTCCTTAAGCGCGGAATTTTTGTCCACAAGCGCCGCAACCACAAAAAACAGTATTCCTGGAGCGGCGGAAATGCGGGTCATAAGCACTAAACCAAAAATAATCCCGATAAGCCAGAATCTACTCTTGGTGAAATATTCAAAGAGAGCCAGGACGACAAGCAACACAGTAACTGCCTGGGAGAATAACCAGCTTGTAGTTATGATGGCGTTCACCTGATAGATTGAGGCAAAACAAAAAGCAAAAGCAAGATAGGCGGCGTCGGTTGCCGAAAAACTGAATTTTTTTGCGATTAGGAAACACAATAAGAAAATTAAGATCGTTAAGAGAAATTGGAGATAGCCCTGATAAAAAAACAATGAGAACCACTTAAAAACCAATACCAAGGGCGCGAGCAGCACCGCCGGAAAAGGTCCCTGATGCCAATAAAATTTACCGCCGACTTCAACCGTGTCAATAAGATTTTTCTCGGGCCCGTTCACGAAATCATCTGGAAAATAGAGTTTGCCGTCAAGAAACGACTTAGCAAGATGGGAAAACTGCTGATGTTCGCGCGCCGGCTCGCTCGGAAGGAAATTAGAGACAAAAGTAATTAGAAAAAACAGGCAGCTCATACCAACAATAGCCGCCTTGAAAACCGAATCTAAAGTTCCTCCAATTTCTCTCGTTTTCCACATAAATCCAAATATAGTCTATCATTTAACTAGACATGGTGTTTGTTGGTGGTTTAGAATTGAATTTATTCGCGACTTGAATTGATGCGCGCTTAGCTCAGCCCCGACGCACATTAATTTATAAAACAAAAGAAGTCGGGGAGCCGACGCACGTCGGCTTGGTAGACCTGCCTGCCGGCAGGCAGGGCGACTCGTTTATTCCCGATTTGTCTAAAAATTAAAGCCTGCGTATAATTTTTAGTTACAAATCGTCATGCCTGAGGCAGATCCGCCTCTGGCGGACAATCCCGCTTAAAGTGGGCGCATAGCTCAGCGATTAGAGCGTCCGCCTTACACGCGGAAGGTCCCAGGTTTAAATCCTGGTGCGCCCACCTTGTGCGGGACACCGAGAAGGTTGTAGGTTCAATTCTCTCAGCGCGCACAGCAGAAATCTAACGGGGCAGGCGCGGAAGGCCCCTGGTCCAAATACAGGAGCGCGCACTAAAAATACCCACTTAAAAAATCCTGCAATTCGAATCCTGCAATTCGAATCCTGCAATTGCAGGATTATCCTGCAAAAAATCCTGCAATTGCAGGATTTTTTGAAAAAGTGTAGATAAAATCTACATCGCCTATTGACAAAAGTGTAAAACAAGTGTGAAACACTGTATTTTGTGTAGACACGAAAAATGTAGGTAAAATAAGTGTTTTTCAATTTTGGCTGTTTTTGGTGTTTATTGACCAACAGTTGATACAAAAACTTTCACATTCCATATTCGGTGTTGTTTGATAAACACTGTTGACAATGCTGCTACGATTTAGATTTATATTCTTGTGTGGCTACAACTTTTAATCAATACCCGCTTAATTAATCGTTGATCTTAGGATAGCGATAGCTTTTGTGGAGAGACAATTGTGAAAGAAATCTGTGATAAACTTATCATGATACTTTGTAACGCTTGTTTATCAACCAACACTGGCTACAAATTTCAGATTTCTTTGCCAAAATTCTGCAAGCAGTGTTTATCAACCAACACATGATACAAAAATCCGAAATCGGCAAATTAGGCGAAAATTTGGCTTGCGAATACCTAAAAGACAAGGGTTATTGGATTATTGAGCGCAATTTTCGGAAACCCTGGGGTGAATTAGATATTATCGCAAAGAGTAAGGACGGCACATTGGTCTTTGTAGAGGTTAAAACAATGCGGCAATTAAATAATCCTGCAATTGCAGGATTAATGCCGGAAGATCAGCTCACGTCTTCAAAACTAAAAAAATTGAGGCGCACCGCCTCTTTATATGCCGGCCATAACCAAGAGTTAATTAAAGATAAAAGAGGATGGAGAATTGATTTAATTGCAATCAACCTCGAGGATTTGACAAATTCTATAAAAGATTGCGAAGTTAATCACTACAAAAACCTATGACGCTTACGCTTACATGATACCAATATACCTGCCTGCCGGCAGGCAGGCGAATGAATACTAATGATATGAATAACATACCAATAAATAAATTCGTATTTTATTAGTATCATTCGAATGAATTAGTATATTAGTATCGCATTTATATAAGCATTTTTACCACCTTGGCTATTTTTTCCGGATCGTGCCGGATTAAGCCGCTCAGTCTTAATAAATCAGCTAAGATTGGGGTTGGCTTTGAATTAAAATTTTCCAAATCAGGCTCGACAAATTCAGCTTTTTGGTCAATGTATGATTTGAATCTGGTTAGGCTGGGCTTGGTTTTATTGATGATTACGTAATCAATTGCGCCCGTGCCAATATATTTTTCTATGGTTTTTAGGAAGTCCGAGGCCTTAAAACCAGTGGTTTCGCCGTATTTAGCCGTAATATTAATAAAATAGATGACAGTGGCTTTGGTTTTTTTAAGCGCCTCTTTCATGCCATCTACAATCAAGTTGGGGATTAAGCTGGTGTAAAAATCTCCTGGGCTTAAAATTACGCACTGGGCTTCTAAAATCGCCTTTTCGGCTTTTGGATTTAAAGAAACCTTAGGCTCCAGCCAGGCCCTTTTTATACCCCCTGCCCAACTTGCTGTTCTTGCGACGCTGATATTTGTTTCCCCACGAATAACTCGGCCGTCATCAAGTTGCGCTAGGAGCATTGGCGGCGTAAGTGTCACCGGCAAAACCCTTCCTTGGACTGATAAAATCCTCCCGGCTTCTTCAACGGCTTTTTCAAAATTCCCAGTAAGTCGCTCTAGAGCAGTAATCATTAAATTACCAAAACTGTGTCCTGCGAGTCCCGTCCCTTCTTGAAACCGGTAATTAAAAAGTTCGGAAAGCAAGCCCTGGTTAGCTGGCGCTAAAGCAATGAGCGCGCGGCGGATATCGCCCGGCGGCAGTATGCCAAATTCAGCCCTCAAGATTCCAGTGGAGCCGCCGTCATCGGCCATGGTAACTATGGCAGTAAGATTTTTAAAATAATCCTTTAAGCCGGTAAGCACCGTAAAAACGCCTGTACCGCCGCCGATCGCCACAATTTTTTTATCGCTCCTTTCTTTTTGGAAAGCTTTGTCCATTACAAGCTAAAACTATCACCTCGGCGAAAATAAAGTCAACCCTACGCCCTTACTAATGCGGCGTCTACTTAAGAAGTTTTTGGTAAAGTTTCTGGTACTCTAAAGCTGATTCTGAAAAATCGAAATTTTCTTTCAGGCAGTTTTTTTGAATGACGGCGAGCTTCTTGGGGTATCTAAAATAATAGTGTCGAGCGGTTTTTAAAGCTTTTTTAAAATAGCTGTCATTAGCTTTTTTAAAGACAAAACCGGTTTTTAAATGCTTAACAGTGTCCTCTAGGCCGCCGGTCGAGCGCACAATCGGGATAGTGCCGTAGCGCATGGCAATCATCTGGCCCAAGCCGCTCGGTTCAAAGCGCGAGGGCATTAGGAAAAAATCGCTCCCGGCATAGATGCGATGGGCTAGTGGTTCGTCAAAACCGATTTTGGTGTAAATCTGTTCAGGAAATTTTTGCGCAAGATTGGCAAGCGCTTTTTCATATTCGGGCAAGCCGCGGCCTAAAAAAATGAATTGGGCATCGAAGTTTTTCAAAAAACCCGGCAGAGCTTTGATGATAAAATCAATGCCTTTTTGGCTTGTCAGGCGGGCAACTAGTCCAAAGACGGGAATGGTTGCGTCGTGTTTAAGCTTTAATGATTTTTGGATGGCGGTCTTGTTAACAACTTTGAGGCTGATGTTTTTCGCCGAATAATTTTGAAATATAAATTTATCTTTACCGGGATTCCAAAAATCATAATCAATGCCGTTTAAAATGCCGGTAAGATTTCCGACCCGCTTTTTAAGTATTTTTTCCAAACCCGCGCCATAATGCGAAGTCAAGATTTCTTTAGCATAAGTAGGAGAGACGGTGGTGACCCAGTCGGCATTTAAAATGCCTTCGGCTATGAAATTGTAGTCTTTGCTAAAGGGCGTAAATATCGGTTTTTCTCCCTTGCTTAAAAACCAGTTATCAATTTGGGCGCTCGCCCAGCGTCCTTGATTACTTAAATTGTGGATGGTGAATATGGTTTTGATAGGACGTTGGACCAATCCATTTTGCCGCTTGGCGAGTAGGGTAACTAAGGGACCAGTGTGCCAATCATTGGCATGCACCAAATCAATACCTCCAAACCAACCATCTAATACTGCGTAGGCAACAGCTTTGGAAAAAAACGCAAAGCGCTGAATCTCTTTTTTGGCTCCCACCAAAGCCGTTGATTCAAAATAAGGAGCCGGGCCAGTACTTAGATATTTTTTATTGTCAATTAAAAAAACGTTTGTTTTGGAACCGGGCAGATTGGTTTTATAAATCGAAATCTGCTCCGTATTGCTCTTAAGCGGAATAGAAATATTCTCTTGAACCAGTTGAAGCCCGCGCTTGGGGATAAAGTTGTAACGCGGAATAACCACGGCAACATTTAAGCCCAGCTTGGTTAATGATTTCGAGAGCGCGCCCACCACATCGCCCAAGCCGCCGACTTTAGCAATGGGCGTAAGCTCGGAAGCAACAAAAAGAATCTTCATAAATTAAATTCTATCACAACTTAAGAACAAAAACGGGCTGTGTGTTCCCTCTAATAATCAACTCATAAAAAAAGAACGCCCCGAGACATGAGCCTCGGGGACGGACACGCAGTCGCGGGCGACCGGGAAAGAGCTGGTTAGATAGAAAACTGGAGGGGGTGGAGTGGGTCGTGCTCCTTCACAGACTCCCCGAGGCAGAAAGACATGGAAAGCCTCGTTTAGGAGTGAATGTGACCCGGGGAATGAAATAGCATTCCCCTCCAGGTTCCAAGCTAAGACTTGCGGAAAATGGCGCGAAATTGGGCCTTTTGGGGATTTTGGGGGTGCTTTGACCCGCCCCGACCCAGCGCCAACGGACCCGTCAAGTCCCAGTTGGATGCTTCCATTATAGCACGTGGATAAATGTTGTCAAGCCCCCTCTGTTCTGGCTGGCCGCCGCGGATTTGACGGTATTGCTTAGTGAAAACTTCCGGAGATCCGCCGGATTTTCAATAAACCTAACTCTCTTTTTTGTCTTTGATTAAGCTTTTCAACGTTGTCTTTAAATTCATGGCCGTTGCCGAAAATGATAGGTATATATTTTGCATCTTTAAAAACAGGGCTGGAGGTAGCAAGCTCAATCACCGCCTCGTCTCTAGGATCGAATGCTTCTTTGAGTTCTTTGCTGGTAATTTTACCTTTGGTGGAAAGTTTTCTGAAGTTGGCCTCTGTTGCTGAACGTGCAGTCTGCATTTCACCGGGGAGTAGTTTAATTTTACCCTCCATCCAAAGCTTCATATCTGCTTGCCAGCAGTAAATCCGGTCTCCTTGAATCAGGGGGTGATTTCTCATAGCTGCGCTTTCGGCTCTTAATTTCTTTAAAACTTCTTCTGGGTTGTAGCGTTCCAATTCCCAAATCTTAAAAAGCTCACGATATTTTGGGGGTATATTTCTATCACCAGCCCGATAACGCGCATATTGTCCTTCTAAAGCTTCTGCTGTTTTGACGCTTTCGCAATATGCCCAATATATCAACCACGCCCTAACCGGTTCGGAAAATGGTAATTTTTTCAAAAAATCTGATTTCTCGTCCGCGATAGCATCATAAAGATTTTTAAATAAATCGGTTTTTTCGTAAAAGGGCCCGTCTTCTGATTGATCAATATCTGCCGCTTTTTTCTTATAGCCTTCAATCAATTGATAAGTAGAACCATCGTGGTCGCCCATACCTTCGGCAAAAAATTCTGTTATGCCGTATTTTTCCGACAAAAAAATCAGAAGTCTTTCGGCATCCTTATTGGCCTGGATAAAATCGCCCATCTTGTCCCCAAAGGCCTCCTCGGTTTCTTTTAAGGTCGGTCCGCTATGGAAATTAGGAATATGAATAATAAATTGTTCCCTGCCGGGAATTTCTTCTAAAACTTTAAATTTTTGAGAAAGATCTTCTAGATTTAATTCGGAGCTCTCCTTATAGGTTGGTTCTGTTTCCTGCTCAATCACATTTGCTGTCTCTTGCGGCGGCGATTCAACCGCTAAATGTTTAGCTATTTTGCCACCTAAACTAAGGCCGCCCAGAAGAGCCAAAATCCTTGCGGTCTTGGATTTATAGATCCTCTCAAAAAAAGATTTCTCGGTTGTTTCTTTCTTGGGCTCTGGCCTTTCTTCAAAAAGATTTTCAGATTCGAATCGTTCCATTTATTTTAGTTTCCGCTGCCATAATTCATAATTAAGCGCCCCGCTGTTCTGGTTGGCCGCCGCGGATTTTCCGATATTTTTCCTTGTATTCTAGAATGGTTTTTTCTACCTCCTCATGCGGGATTTCCACGCGCAAAAGATCAATGGCATTGATGGTGTCGTAAATGTCCAGTTTGTTTTTGAGTTTGAAAATGGCGTCGCGCCAGAGAATGGCTTTTTCATACTCGCCTTTTTTAGTCGCTTCTTTTTCTAATTTTTTCATCATATCTATAAAGGCATAGTAAACTCCTTTTTCCTCGCCGCCCTTGCCAATAGTGCGATCTTTGAATGGAATACGCAAAATCGAGCGCTGTTCCTTCATCATCTCGCGGATTTTGCCGGTTCTCTGCCAATTAAAGCCGGTGGAGACGATTTTTTCGTAAAGGTCGGCTGCGCGAGTAAGTTTTTCTTTGTCTACATCAGGAATGGTGCGAATGGTATCAAGTAGACGATAAGCCCCGTCTTCAACCATTTCCATGCTCCACCAGGGTTTGGCCGATGCCCACCAAAAATGATCACTCGAGAGCGCCACATCCATTTTTTTGCGCGCCAATTCGTAACGCGAATGTTTGGGATCGAGGGCGTAAACTTCGGCTAAAACCAATTTAGCGAGTTCCCATTGCCATTTATGAATGGCGTTTTCCGGGTCAGACCAGGAAAGAAATTGGATGCCTTTCTCTATATCTTCTTTGCTTGACGCCCAGGTTGATTTTACTGGCGTTACTTCTTCAATTTCTTGATAAAAATTAGGCAGGTCGGAAATTTTTATGAGTTCGAGGTCTTTAGTGCCCCAAACGTCAAAAAGCATTTTTTCCAAGCCCGGCCGGTGGTGACCGAAGGTTTCGCCGTCCATGGCGGTAATCAGGTAGCGGCTGCTATGCAAATCTTCACGCATGGCTGCGCGCAGAGTTGTCTCCGATCGCACGACCGCGCTCATAATTAAATTGCTAAGCCGGCGCTCGCGGAAAAACGCTAAGAGCTTGGAATTTTTGATTTTATAAGTCTTATTCCAGGAAACCCTGCCGGGCTCGCCGTGATAGGCAATCTCGTCTAAAATAATCCATTTAAATCCTAAATTCTCGATAATGGGAGCGAGTTCTTCCTTATAAGCCATCTCGGGCGGGAAAAAACCTTCGGGGTTATAGGTCTTACCCAAGTAAAATCTGTTGGTTTCATCATTAATTTTAATCTGGCGGATGATTTCATCCGGCTCCAGATAGGGCAGAAAAGCGTGGTATTTAGCAGAGCTAGTAAACTCTACCCGACCCTGCTCGCCCAAGGTCCTTAAATCGTCAATCAGGGCGCGGTAGCCGTATTTATCAAATAGTTCCAAAAGCGCGCCGTTCACATTAAAAGTCAGCTTCACGTGTTTCTGCTTTACCAGATTGTCCAAAATCGGCCGATAGCTCTGCGCTACAATACTCTCTAAAATATCCGGCTGCTGTTCTGCCGGCTGATAAATATGTAGGAAATTAGCCCAGCGCATAATCTTGTAGATATAAGTTAATAAATTTATAAGCAGCCGGTGGAAAAGGGGTCGGGAAAACGGGAGTTTTCCCGTGGCGGAAACTGTTAAAACCGCTGGGTTTTAAGGAGTCCTGCCAATAGGCAGGACGACCCGGCTGCTGCTCAGCCGGCTGATAGATGTGAAGGAAATTAGCCCACTTCATATGCCGCGATACGAAAAATACGAATTACATACGAATGATACTAAATTAGCCATAAACCTCATATGCCGCGATACGAACAATACGAATTACATACGAATGATACTAAATTGATCGATGTATTTCCTGGCGTTTTAATAATTTGTAATTAAGGACTCTTTTGGGCTTTAGATGGGGTTGACAAAAATTAACAATTAATCCCAATGGTAAATCGCTGGCTTCCAGGTATCTTAACATTTGATAATAATCGATCTTTTCTATGAATGGTCTTGCCTTAAGCTCAATGAGTACTCTATTCTCGATACAGAAGTCGGCAAAATTTGATTTAATGCCAGCTATTTCTATCGGATATTCGCGTCTAAATTCAATCCCCGCCTCTTTCAACTTTTCTACTAGAGCATCTCCGTATTGCTTTTCTCGACAGAACCTGCCGTGTTGTCTTTGTATCTCAAAGAACAATCCGCCAAGTCTATAAGATAAATCTTTTTCTAGAATAAACATTTAAGAGAATAAATTCGGATAATTCGTATGGATTCGTATTTTTTGTATCGCGGTCTATTCTTTTTCGATTTCCCGTTTTCTAAACGCATGAGCCAGCGTAAACAAATGCGCATACTCTTTGGCTGATTTGCCCCAGGAAAAATCCTTAAGCATGGCGCGGCGTTCGATGCCTCGCCAAACTGATTTTTGGCGGAAATTTTCATAGGCGCGGATTACG
>Ga0213870_1001023_pt1 | contig 12875 bp, 12 predicted proteins | sample WICALVC2017_Meta_FD_160119 | JGI IMG/M metagenome (GOLD analysis project Ga0213870, IMG submission 160119) | Freshwater microbial communities from subterranean cave lake in Wind Cave National Park, South Dakota, United States - WICALVC2017 | ecosystem: Environmental > Aquatic > Deep subsurface >... | reverse complement strand
CCATTCGTCTGGTTCTTAATAACTTGACAAGAATACAGAAATATGGCGAATACAATTACATTAATTTCGTAGTGTACGCTGGGAGCAATCCCTTTGAAAAAATATCCTTCTGAATTCGGTGAAAGCCCTAACGTAAAGCCGAGGGTAACGCCGAGCCAACCCGAAAGGGAGGTGTAGAGACTAAGCGAAGGACTCCTAAATTTAGGATGAAGCCATAGTCCGAACTTATGGGACAACCATAAGAGATAGGCAGAAATGACCTATCCGCCTATAACAATAGGTATTAAAAGTAACAGCACGACGAAACGCTTTTTGAAGCAGACATGCAGGAGCGTCTAGCCCGTCCCCAGAACTGGAAAGAAATGTGCAAGGTAACCATGAGCAATACTCGTGTAATTACCTCGCAGTCCATTTCTACTGCCGGCGATTGGGCGGCAACAGGTGCTCTGACCCGTGGAACTGCCTTTGACCCGACAGATGTCGCAGAGGTAGCAGATACCCTTACGATTTCTACCGGCCATCATGTTACCACTTACTTTGACTTCGCTGATCTTGCCCAATCACCTTGGACGACTGAAAAAGAAATTTGGGGTCGTGCGGGAGAACGGATTGGAGAACGAATTGAAATTGAAGTTCTGGCTCAACATGCAAGCTGGAGGAATATCGGACTGGTAGCTGGAACATGGACTGACAACAACGCAACAGTTGGTGCTGTTACTGCTTCTAACGTTGACGACCTGGCACGCGTCATCAGACGTATAATCAGAGAACAAAACGGAGCTTCTTTGATGGCAAAGAACGGAGTTGGATCAACATTGAGTCCTGCGAGCTTTGAGTTCGTGGAGGCCTTCGCGCAAGCCAACGGTTTTGCATCAGCAGATGAAGCGTTGAAAAACGGCCTTGCACCGCAGGTTAAATACCTCGGTATCCATTGGTACGTTTCAAACGACAACGTTGCCGATCATGCCTTTGCTGGCGTGAGGAAAATTCAGCGACTCGGACTTCTGACAGGAACTTTCGGAAGGATGCACAAGTTTCCCGGTATCGCGGGAACTTCAGGAGGCATCCAGTCTGGTATCGCGTTTCATACAAGAGTTGATCTCGGACATCTTACGCCAACCGATCACGCTCTCCTTGTATACGACGTCAACGACTCAAATTCCTGATAGATAAGCGATAAATTTAGTTAAAAACTAATACCCTAGCTTGTGGCTGGGGTGCAGGGGAAACGAATTCACTCCTGCACTCTGGTCGCAAACGGAAAGCACAAGTGAAAATCTTAAAGAAATGCGGGATATGCCAAAAAACTTTTGGCGTATATCAAAGTGAAATTAAGAAAGGAAACGGAAAGTTTTGTTCAGTCAATTGTTACTGGAAAAGTCAATTTGGCAGACATTTATCTGTAGAGACAAAAAAGAAAATTGCCGAATCTCGGATAGGAGATAAAAACTGGGCGAAAAGACCAGAAGTACAAAATAAAATTAGAAAGGCTTTGTTGGGGAGATTTTCAAATGAAAAACACCCAGGCTGGTTAGGAGATGAAGTTGGTTATTCTGGTCTTCACAAATGGGTTGCCCGCCATTTAGGCAAGCCGAATATATGTGAGCATTGTCAAAAAATAGTCCAAAGTCCGTTTCAAATTCATTGGGCAAACAAAAGTCATAGTTATTTAAGAGATTTAACCGACTGGTTGCGCTTATGCGTACCCTGTCATAAACAATACGATGCCAGTGTTTCCTGAAACAATTTTTCAATATATCACCACCGAAGAAACTTCTTACAAAACAAGAGAAATAACTCTCGCTGAAAATTGGATGTGGAATATGTCGTCTCACCTCTCCCTCTCCTTCCACATGAAATTCGGGAAGTATTTGAACGCTTCCAACGACCCCAGAATCAAACAGCCGTATCAGAATATAATCCTTCCTATACTTGAATTTCGTTACGCGGCTGAAGACCGAGATGTAAAAGATATAATCTTTGAAACTGAAGACCCTGACTATCAACATCTCTCATTTCTCATTAAGAAGTATTGGGATGACGTTTTTACCATAGAAAATAACCTAGACGAGTTTCTTGACGATTCCGTAGAAGAAAAAGTGGACTTTGGGGGGTGTCTTGTAAAAAAGGGTGCAGGGGCAGTACCTGAAGTCATACCTTTACAAACCATAGCCTTCTGCGATCAGACCGATATTTTAGGCGGCCCGATAGGGTTTAAATTCAACTTCTCTCCCGAAGCTCTTAAAAGAAAAGCCAAATTGGGTTGGGGAGAAGTCGGAGCGGATGTAACGATTGATGAACTGATAACCATTGCTTCCAAAGAAAAAGATGCGGCCAACACTCAAGCCGGGAATCAGAACCAAACTACAGGCAAAAACATAGAGCTTTATGTAGTCCGGGGGACTTTGCCCTCTGCCTACTTAAAGGGCCACGATATGGATACTTTGATAAACCAAGTACAGGTTGTTGGGTTTTACACGGATGAAAAAGGAAGGCACGGCGTAACTCTTTATAAATCAAAAGAAACCGAGAGTGTTTTGAAATTCCATGCTCCTAAAAAAGTCCATGGCCGAGCGGTGGGCTGGGGTGGAGTGGAGGCCTTATTAGACCCCCAGATTTGGGCTAACTTTGCCGAGATACATAAGAATAATCTTCTAAAAGCCGCTTCCAAAATGAAGTATTTTACTGATGACGCTGGATATGCAAACCGCAACAAGGTTCGGGATATGGATAATGAGGAGATTACTACCATAGATTCGCAATCCCGTTACGGAATCAGACAAATTCCAAATACCCCTCCGAATTTCCAGTTATTTGAAAGAAGGGTAGCTGAACTTGAAGACCACGCCCAAAAGCTCGCAGGAGTAACCGATCCATTATTGGGTAAATCGCCCGCCGCCGGCACGCCATTTAGATTACAAGAACGAGTCATCTTTGAAGGCAAAAAACCCCACGAACGCACTGCGGGGAAGTTTGATAAATTCGTAGAAGAAATAATCAACGACTGGGTTATTCCGCACATGATTCGAGAAATTACAAAAGGCAAGACATTTCTTTCTACCCTCTCCTCTGACCAAATGGAATATGTCTTAAAAAGAGTTCCGAGAAACCGAGCCGTAAAAAGGCAGTGGGAAGATGTTTTGTCGGGAAGAATCCCCGGAGATTTGGCTTTGTATGAGCAAGAAGAAAAGCAAAACCTTATACAGAACGGCAACCAGCAAACTCTAAAAATTCTTAAAGATGAGTTTAAGAATGTAAAGATGAAAGTAAAGGTGAGGGTCAGTTCAAAACAAAAAGATATGGCCGGATTTGTTGAAAAACTTGGAAATATCTTGCGTCAATACTGGGCTTTGCCGCCGGAAGTAAAAGGTGATCCGACCACCCAACACTTAATGAATCAGCTTTTGGAGGCATCGGGTCTTCCGCCTGCTTCGCTAGGACAGCTTACAGCCCTTCAAAGCGAAGCTCCTCTACCCGCCATTTCCGAAGGGGCGACAAGGCCGACAAGAGATTTAGCAAGAACAGAGGTCTTAACTGCGTAAAAAATGCCTAAATTTACTGTAACAATAGATTCCATTTTAGGAGGAATAAGCTCAAACGCTTATCAGGGGAGACGGGATCAGTTTCATGCCTCAATCGGTATTGATCCTTATAGGCCGATACAAACCTCCGGTATTCCAAAAACTTCGGGAATGTTAATTCCTAATATAGCTGGAGATGTGGCTGGCGTAGCACTTTCAGGATACCCCGTATGGATAATTACTAATCCCAAGGGAACTGCCAATGAATTGATTTATGTTTACGCAAGCGATGGAGAATCTATACCTTATGCCAATGCCGGAGGTACGGCGGGAACTGTTGCAACGCCCACTTCAGGAGCAGGAAATGGCGCTGCTTATTATAATAATTATGTTTATTATGCGACCCCTACTGATATTTCGCGTGATGGCCCATTGGATGGCACACCTGTTATGACCAACACGGTTTGGAGTGGTGCTACTTTAGGTACGCAAACCGCTCTTTCTAATGCTCTTTATCCCGCCCAAAGAGGAGTAACGCTTCCGAATCATCCAATGCATGTTCACATAGATAACAAGCTTTATGTGGGAGATACCGTAACTGCGGCTAATGCCAATAAAGGAAAAGGAGTAATTCATTGGATTAGGACAACGAGAGTAACCGATGAGGGAGATACTAATGATGGTTCAACTTATGGAGCTTTCTTTCTTCCGTTCGGTTACGCACCCACGGATATAGAATCGTGGGGAACTGATTTGGTGGTAGCCGCAATTCCCAATAGTGATGATTCCAGTATCAGAAAAGGCAATGCTAAATTATTTTTCTGGGATGCGATAAATTCTCCTTCTTTGCCTTATAAAGTAGTGGAATTACCCGATCCCTTAGTGACAGCACTTCTTAACCATAACGGCAATCTTTATATTTGGACTGGAAGTTATGGAACAAGCGGTATTACTGATTCAGTTGGCGGGACACGATTTTCAGTTTTTCTGGGTGGATATTCGGTTAAACAACTTGTCTTTCAGGAAGAAGGATTACCGCCTATTGCAGGAGGAGTTGCGGCACAAGGAAATAGAATTGTATGGGGAGGATATGTGCAATATCCCGAAGATGCAATTTGTTTATGGGCTTATGATACTTTAACAGGAGCGGTGCATAATATTGCGGTAGGTTCTCAAACACCTTCACAAACTACTTATACGGCAACGGCAATAGCGGCTGTTGAACAAACTGCATTTGGAAGCGATCCACGTTGGTGGATGGGGTGGAAGGATGGAGCGATCACGGAAGATTTTGGAATAGACCGTATTGGTGCGGGAAGTAATGGAGCCGAACCTTCTGTGTGGCGTTCCTTGATTTATTCAGCAGGAAGACCCTTTAGAATAAATAAAATCTCTATTCCTCTAGGAGTGGCAGTGGCGGCTAATATGACACTTATTCCCACGATTTTTGTAGATGATTTATCTGCCAGTACTGTAGGAACGACTATCAACAGCACTAACTACGACAACAGTCAGCGTAGAATTGTGCAATACCCTGCAAGATACGGAGAAAATAATTTTTGTCTGCAACTAAGATGGTCAGGAACTGCGATACTACCAGTAAATCTTCCCATAATTATAGAGGGCGAGACCTTAAAAGATGAAACAAGACCCAATGCCTAATCACATACAATTTAGAGAAGATGATGGCTCCGAGCCAGATTTGGAATTACAACCCAAAGATGAAGAAATTATAGCACCCAAAGAATTACCAGAGCATTTCCATACTACGGATAAAATTGAATTTAGAGATTTATCAAAAAAGAAACTTTATATCCATCATACGATTGTTGGAACGGCCGCGGCTACGGCTACGAATTATGGAGTATTTTGGATAGCCCCATTTGAATGCACGGTCGCTGAAATCAGAGAAGTTCATCAAACAGCAGGAAATGATGCGGGCGCTGTATCTCTACAGATAGAAAAACTTACGGGGACACAAGCGTTAGACGCGGGAGTTGCTTGTCTTGCTACCGCTTTTGACCTTAAAGGAACTGCCAATACGGTAAATACCGGAACGCTTACGGCCACTTTAGCTGACTTACGACTTGTTAGAGGAAATCGTTTGGCAATGGATGACGCGGGAACTCTTACAGCAGTAGCCAATGTAACCGTAATTATTGAAATAACTTTTTAACATGACAGTTGCCGATATAGCTACATTAACAAGATTATTAACGGGTACTACTTCCAATGAATATACCAATGCCCAGCTTTTGATTACAGTAAATGCTGCCCAAGAACGAATAAGTGGCAGGATACTTACTGAAACTTCGGGAGGAAAATGGAAATGGGGTGATATAAATTATACCGCTTTACCAACCTATACCCAGAACCTTGTGGCGGGAACTTCATTTTATGCGATTGACGCACTTACTGGGCCTTTGGTGATTTTAGGTGCTGAAGTTTTAGATAATGACGGAAACGGACATATTCTCAAGCCCATAACCTTAGAGGATATTCATCGGCAAGGTATTGCTCTAAGCGATTATCTATCAACTAACGGCCTCCCCATAGAATATGAAAAACGAGAACATGGGGTTATTCTTCGTCCCGCTCCGGCCGCCGCCAATGTTACCTTAACAGCCGGATTAACGATATTTTTCCTGCGGGGAATGAGCGCTATTACTGATATGACCTCTACTACCGCCATAGGATTTCCTTTGCCGTGGCATGATTATCTAGCTTACGCGGCGGCTCACACTTGGGCGGTTGCTAAAGAATTATCAAATGTAAATATCTTAAAAATAGAAATGATTGAAAAGGAAAGAGACCTTTTGAAATTTATCTCTATAAGAAACCAAGATGACAGGCCAATTATGACTAACAAATTTGAGAACTATTTTTAACATGGCTCATTTTCCCGGACATAGTGAAGAAATACAAAAACTCCTTGAACAAGGAAATGTTTTAGGACAGATTGCTTCAAAACAATCTGGGATTGCTTTTACTCCACAAGTTCTAACTGGAGCAGATTTAGCACAAGTAACTCAACCCAAAATAACGCCACCGACACCAATTTCTACTCCTAATATCCAGAGCATCCCCGCAGAAGTCCCTGTAGCGTCAAAAACAGCCCCTGTGAGCGATTTTACCTCTCAATTTGAAGAATCCCTTGCCCGATTGGAAGGATTAACTACCACGGGCAAAACACGAGTAGAAACCGCAGGGTCGGATGTTCAAAAAGAATTGATCGAAGTTAATAAACAGATTAAAATGCGCCAAGCCGAAGAATTAACTTTTAAAGATATAGCGGAAAAAAGAAATGTTTTAGACCCATTTGCGGTAGGGGAGGCGGCACGAGCGCAAAGAGCCAATGCTGTGGAGGTTCTTAAATTATCCGCCACAGCCGAGGCTTTACAATCTAATTTTGCTTTAGCCACAAGACAGGCAGAAAGGGCAACCCAATTAGAGTTCGCTGAAGCCCAACGAGATTTAAGAGTAAAGCGAGCTAACATACTTGCTAACTATGATCAATTTACTCCAGCACAAAAAAGGCGAGCAGATGCTCTACTATTACAAATTGATGAAAATGACCAATTCGTCAAACAGCAACAAGCCGAGAGATTGGCAATCCAAAAAGTCGCCATTGAAGCCGTTAGAAGCGGAGTAACAAATAACGAAGTTTTACAAAGGATTCAGAGTTCTACTGATCTGATAGAAGCTAATAGGATAGCGGAAGAAGCAAAACCTCCTAAAATAGAAACCGGCCAATCGGAATTTGAAAGAGCTTTCTTTAGAGAACACGGCAGATTGCCTACGGCTACGGAGTTGGTAAAGAGAGAATCAACAGGTATTGCAGGGGGAATTGTATCACCGGACATATCTGCCGTAACAGGGAAGCCTCTTACTCAAGAGGAGAGATTATCACAAGGGTATGCTAATCGTGCAGTAGATTCCCATAACACTATAAACCAAGTTGGAGGTCAATTTGTAGGCCCAGAGGCCATAATTAGTGGTTCTCGATTTTTTCCCAATATCCTTAAAAGTTCTGATAGACAACGCTATGAACAAGCACAGAAAAACTTTGTGAACGCTGTTTTGCGTAGAGAATCCGGAGCGGCTATTGCCGAATCAGAATTCCAAAACGCAAGATTGCAGTATTTCCCACAGGTAGGGGATAGGCCAGCGGTTATCGCGCAGAAAGCAAGAAACCGTGCAACTGTGATCCAATCCTTGCAACTTGCTGGAGGAAAATCAATAAATAATGATCCACTAGGAATTAGGTAAAAACATGACCATTGAAGAATTCGGACAAAAAATAAAAATGAAATATCCCCAATATGCTGATCTATCCGACAAAGAGATCGGTGGTAAAATGTTGCAAAAATATCCTGAATATCAGGACATGGTAAGTGCAGGAACTCCCCAAGAAGTACAGCAGAAAGGAAATAAGTTTCTCGAAAGAACCGCTGGAATTTTGGATGCAGTCTTTGGGGGTGGGAAAATCGGAGAAGCGATAGGCACGGTGATTGCTAAGTCAGGAATTACCGGTCTTTCCGAGGAAGAACGCGAGGCTGTTTCTCCGGGGCCGACAGCAACTCAAGTCGCTGGTGATGTGGCAAATGTGGGATTAACAGTAGCAGGATTAAAGGGGGTAGGAACAGTGGGTAGCTTAGGTGCACGGATATTAAAGACAGCAGGATTAGGAGCTGGACTTGCCGGAACTAAAGCTATATCTGAAGGAGCTGATATTGAAGATGTGGCTAAAAGTACAGCTATTGGCGGTATAATAGGCGGTGCTATTCCTGTGGCTGGAGCTGGGTTAAGAGCAATAGGACGACAAATCGAACAGTTACCTGCAAGGTTTATAAATAGTGCATTAGGGAGAAATAAGGCCCAAGTTTTAAACGATATTGCTAAAGATAAGATTGACGATTTTTCTAAATATGTTTTAGCAACTAAAAAACCATTGAAGTCAGCAAATACTCATTTATCTGAATCTTCCGATGCCGTTGAATCTTTAAGTAAAAAGGTTGCTGATTCTCTTTCTTCCGCTATTAGAAAAACCGGAGATAAAACTACTATTGGAGTAAATAACTTTCTTGATGAATTAGTTAAACTTCCCGAAGCAGAAGGGGCTTTATTAAAAAGAGCCGATATAAAGGCAGTTGTAGAAAAGTTAGCCCCCCAGACTAAACAGCTTTTATCTAAATCTTCTCTTAACCTAGAAGAAGCAAATAAATTACGCCAATTAGTAGATAGAACACTGGGGGATCGAGCGTTTTTGGGAGGCCAATTAAGTTCTGATAAAATAATCCTTAAACAGTTCGCGAATAATCTAAGAGAGATGATAAAAAATAAAGCCCCAGAGGGCACTAGAGAACTATTCACAGAATTATCCAATGAGATTCGTTTTAGAAATGGACTTTTAGAGAGAATTGCTAAAAAGGCAGGAAATCAGGTATTAAGTTTTGGAGATTTTATAGGAGGAGGATTGGGCGGGATTTTTGGTGGTGGTATAGGCGGAGCCGTTTTAGGAGTAGCAGGAAGAAGGGCACTAGAATCCGTCCCATTCAAAATTGGTTCTGCTCAATTTATAAATGCCCTAACCAAGGTAGCTCCAGTATTAGATTCTTTAACTTCTGCTCAACAAACTGCTATTTTGAATCTTTTTGCCGAAATTCTTTCCAAATCTCCCGACCAAGAAAACGAAGAAAAATAGTCAACCAGAAAAAAATGTAAAAAGAAAATACCACGAAGACGATAATCCAAAATAAATAGTGAAATATAATCATAATATGTTCAAACTACTTACTAAATTGATTTCTTCCAATAACTACTGGTATAGTAAGGGCTTTTTCTATCGGCCATTTTGCTATAACGATTCTTCTCCAAAGAGTTCCCGGCCTTACATTAAATTTTTCGGCCCACGCATTTATACAATTTATTTCACCAGAAAATGTTATCATTTTATTTTTACTAGTATTGCGGGCTTGTTCTTTCAAGGTAACCCAGCGACAATTTTCTTTAGAGTAATTGTCAAGATTATCAATTCTATCAATCTGCGTTTGTTTTTCTCCAAATTTTTCTATATGAGTTTGGTACGATTTGTACATATCGTTTTTGAACTCATTAAAAGAGTTCCACGAACATTTAATTCCGACCTCTCCATACCGAATATAAGATATGTTAGAAGGGTTATTGCAACGAGCGCGTATCGTTTGATAAATATTATAAAATCGTTTATGGGAAAGTCCATGTATCGGTTTAGCACCTTGTTTTTGAAGATGTCCGCAACTTTTTGTATGTCCATTTCTCAAATATACTCCTCTAACAAAAGTTATCTCGCCACAGTCGCAAATACATTTCCACTTAACTTGTTCATCAGTTCTGCCCGATTCTTCAAGAACCAACAAATGAGTAAACCTCTGCCCAATAATATTTATAGCGTTTTTATGCATATAAAAGCCAAAATCCGCCTAATGACTCAACTATTGCAAGTAAAATCATTAAACGGATTCTGGCTGCAATAGTTGATAGTAAATATAACTTACAATATCTAAAATAAAAAGTCAACATGGTTGAAATAATAGACAAAAAACAAGAAATACAGCGACTGCTCAATGCCCTTGATCCAGAAAGATTAAGCAAAGAAAATTTTGTAACCGCTTTTGAGCAAGTAGTAAAGTTTCTTTTAGCCAATGAGCAGAAGCTGGCTGACGCTGTGGCCCGTCTTGAAGATACTTACCGAAACTTAACAGAAAGAAATCAAGGAGATTATGTTTCGGGACTTACCGACTTAAAAGGACAAGTAAATGATTTATTTGTCGGAGATCAGCTTAAACGTATGGACTCGGAAACCAAATCCAGCGTCAGAAAACTTGAAGGAACAATAAATTCTTTGATTGAAAAAAAACTCAAAGACGCAGATAGGAAATTGTCCGAACTAGACACAAGCGATAAAACTTCTAAAAAGAATTTAGAGGGTTTGAGCAAAGCAATCAGTGCCAACCTCGAGCTGAAAATGAAGGAAATGGACACCCATAAATCCCTCAAAGACGAAGTAATAGAAGAACTTAAAAAAGAAATGACAACAGTTAAAGATAGATTAGCTAACATTCCAAGAGGACAAGCTATGGGCAGAGCGAAGAGTCAAATTACAAGAAGAGTAGATTTAACAAGTCAGGTAGATGGCAACACTCGCTCATTTACCTTACCACGTGATACACTCGCGGTCTTGGGTATTCAGGGTTCTCAATTTCCTTTTACCATGGCGGATGTGGATTTTACTTTAGCGGGAAATGTTATGACGCTGGGGGATCAAGTCGCAACTCCAGCAGGGGGTCAAACTTTAGTCGTCTTACTGGATGTACTTTTCTATCCATAAAAACATGAATAACAAAAACTTTTTCTCAATCGTAGGACTAGTCATAGTCGCTGGATTGATTACTGCTATCGGGTTCCATTACACCGAGCCAATTTTTGGAGCACCATTGACCTTTATTTCCACGCCTGCCACTACTACACCTACGGTAAATTTCGGATTTACCATTGGAACGACTACTCCTTTAAGTTTATATGGTTCTACCACCTTAGCCATTTATGGCTCAACGACCATTCAAACGTCCATAAATACCTTACATGCCTTCCGTATCATAAATGCCGCCAGTTCTACGGTATTTGGGGTAGATACGGTAAATGCTTCTACGACTGTCGCTGGACAGCTTAATGCTCAAACCTTGACCGTAACTTCTTGTACTGGTTGTGGCGCGGGTCTTTCGGGTGGTTCCCTGAACGCTCTTGTGATGTGGTCTTCGGCTACTGCCATTACTTCTACCTCAACCCAACCGCTTTATGTAGGTTCGGTTTCGGCCACTACTTCGGCAACCTCAACATTTTCAGGAGGACTTTATGCCTCACTCATATCAGCCCCGTACTTTCATGCAACCTCAACTACGTTTTCAACTCTTATCGGAGGGTTTGTTTCCAGTGCCTCTTCAACTGTCCAAGGACTCTCTATTTTTAGATCAACCACGACCCAAGCTACTACAACAGCACTATATGCTTCCGGTTTTTCTCAACTCGCAGGAGGGCTAACACTTACTTGTACCTCTTGTATCACTGACGTAAACGTTACTGACGTTCTAACTGTTGGAGCTACTGGTTCTGTAGACGACGGAGCACTTTCTGTCAATGTTGCTCACTTGAACGTAGCCGAAACTATTGCTTCCAACTGGGTAAATACCACTAACCCTTGGGCTGATAACGAAGTTATTGATGCTTTAACAATTTCTGCCGGTACAGTAAATAACTCCGCTATCGGAGCTACTACACCTCTTACAGGAGCGTTTACCACACTTTCCGCTACTGGACTCACTTCTCTCTACGGAAATCTTACAGCAACATCCACAATCAACTTTTCTGGTGGTTACTTTATCGGTGTGGCTTCCTCTTCTCTTGCGCTTAATAATTCAGGAGCCTTGGGAGTTGATACCACAAGCGGACAACTAAGATATAGAGACGACAATGCTACGCAAGTTCTTTCGGCAACCTCATCACCCGCGTTTTTACTCTCATCCTCTACCTTAGCTTCCATGGGAGCTTATGACGACACATCGTACGGAACGACTACAATTCGCAAAGCAGGCGAGTGGAATGGGTTTACGGTAAATGCCATGCGGTGCGTGGTAACCGGAACATCAACTGCGGCCTCAATCACTGCTCGTATTGGGGACGGTTCAGCGTCTTCTTCGTTTGTAGTGGGCATTCAAACAGGAGTAGTTACTCAACTAAGTTCCAACAACACTTTTACGAGCTATGAGGACATGTATATTGAGTTAGGGAGCAAAGTTCAAGCACCTGATAGTATTTCGTGTTCGCTAAATAGAAAGTTTACATCTGACTAATGATAGAAATTTTGCGACAACTTGTACTGGCATACACAGCTCTAATTTCTCTACTGACCGCAGAGCCGAAACTTGGCGCGGTTGCCGACCCGTTTATTCAGAGCATAGATAACTCTCAAGCGACATATTTTCAACAAAAAGGTCGTTACTGGCAGGGACTTAAACTCTCTTCGACCACAGCGGAAAGAAACTCAAGACCCCACTATCAGCAAGAGTCATGGAACGACCTTATGACCGTTCCCGAAAAAATACCCTTTGAAACCGAAGTACATCAATACTCTGGCCCCTATGGAAAGGGATACGAAATAATTCAAAGAAAGGAGGAGGGTGGCATCGTGTATTTGAAAAATACTAATCGTGGGCCAGAAACTTGGAGAACTCACGACTGGAGAATGGTTGAAGATAGAAGGATAATGGCCACGACAACCCCATGAAAAAATTACTTACTCTATTATTGGTAATAATG
>Ga0213870_1001021_pt1 | contig 12888 bp, 8 predicted proteins | sample WICALVC2017_Meta_FD_160119 | JGI IMG/M metagenome (GOLD analysis project Ga0213870, IMG submission 160119) | Freshwater microbial communities from subterranean cave lake in Wind Cave National Park, South Dakota, United States - WICALVC2017 | ecosystem: Environmental > Aquatic > Deep subsurface >... | reverse complement strand
ACTCAATCGACGTATTATTCGTTGCCTTCGGTGCGCCAAAACAGGAATTGTGGATTAGTAAGAATTTGGATAAACTTCCGGTTAGGGTAGCAATTGGAGTGGGAGGAGCCTTTGATTATATAAGCGGAAAAATTCCAAGAGCTCCGCGCTGGGTTCAAAAACTTGGTTTTGAGTGGCTTTTCCGTTTGATAATCCAACCCTGGCGTCTCAAACGCCAGCTCGCGCTTTTGGAATTTATTTTCTTGGTTTTGAGGGAAAAGTTAGCTTCAAAAAGGGTGATTTAGCTTATCAAAAAACATAACGATCGTTATGAAAAACGTGAGGCTAAAACGCCCTTTTTCTACACTCAAATCTTACACTCAAAGATTGAAATTTAGCCTTTCACAAAATGATGCGATCGCACTGTCAAACGAGAGGCTAAAAGGAATTAGTTCACAATAAGACGATTCGTTATCAAAAAAAGCTCAATTCAGTTGACTTCTGCTTTGAAATTGACTATACTTTTATTATGAAAACCCAAGAGGAGAAGATAATTACAAGTCTTCTTTCAGGAAGAACTGCTAAGAAATATGAAGGTAGGCAGGTGGTAACTATGGGAGGGAAAGTTTACATCTTGCCTTATGATGATAAAAAATCAAAAGATGTTCTCAATAAGCTTATATCCAAACACCCTAAAGCGACTCCTACCATTACGTTTGTTCCAAAGCACGGAACATATATTTTAATTCTTAATAGGTGAAATTTACATTTCCTTTTCAACATATTGCAACGAATAGATTTGGAGAGGTTTTTAGACCTTATGCAAAAATCCAAGTGTTTAAAAAAGACTTAAAAATATATGTCAATAGAGTTCTTGTGGTCGATACGGGCGCAGATTTTACAATCTTTCCCCGTAAAGATGCATATCTCTTTGGAATAGATCTAGAAAAGGAGACTACAAAAGAGCAGACGTTTGGGATTGGAGGAAAAGAGCGGATTTTTTTATATAAAAATCTTAAGGTTAAACTTGGAAATAGAAAGTTAATAATTCCAGCTGGATTTTTAGATAGAAATGATGTTCCAGCACTTCTTGGCCGACAGCAAATCCTTGAGCTTTTTAAAGTTTCTTTTGAGGAACACAAGACTATATTCAAGATATAATGAATGTTGAGGGTTCACAAAATACTGCTCGAGCGGAAATTTGTGGGTATTGATATCTTAATTATCTTTTTAATATATTACGATATACTTTCTCATAGTCATCAACCCCGCCCATTCTTACTTCTCGCCTTAGTTCATTCGAACTGTGGCTCGCAGAGCGAATTCTGGCGGGCAGGCATCCTTAATTCATTTTTTAGCTTGTAAAATTTGTTGATAAACTTTTTCGTAATTATTAACCATTCTCTCAACAGTAAAGTTTTTCTCAACATGCGCTCGACAATTCCTTCGCATTTGTCTATAATCATTTTCCGAAATAGCATATATTCTTTCAACTGCTTCGCAAAGTCCATCGATCCCTGTTTTTTTGGTAACCCATTCACCGCGGATATCATCATCGGAAGAATTCACAATAAACCCAGTTTCTCCGTCTTTGATTACCTCAGGGACTGAGCCTCTAGCATATGCAACAACAGGAGTTCCGCAAGCCATAGCCTCAATCATCACCAACCCAAACGGTTCTTCCCATTGGATGGGAAAAAGAAAAAGCTTTGCGTTTTGATAGAAATGATTCACTTCATCTTTTGGGATATAACCAAGACGATTGATCAATGTATTATCAATAGATGGTTTTACCAATTCTGTCCAAAATTCGCTTGTTTCGTTGACACTGCCTATCAGATATAATTTTCTCTTGAGTTTTTGAGCAACGACAATGCCGGATTCAATGCCTTTATCAGGGACAATTCTTCCTACAAATAACATATAGTCACTATCGATAGTTTTGCTAAATGTCATTGCTGACGTATCAATGCCGTGATAAATGGTTTGGATATATTGCAATTGGGGCAATGGTTTTCTTTGGGCATTGCTGATAGAAATATAATATTGCGTATTGGCAAAATGTGGGAGGATTCTTTGTCTAACAGGGTCATCAAGAGGACTGTGAAGGGTTGACACTGTTGGCGTAGCAACCAATGGCGAATAGTATGCGCTTCGTGTATCAAACGTAGAATGAATGATATCGAACTGTTTTTCTTTTGCCATTCTGTAACAGGTTGAAATAAGCAGATATTCAAATTCATGATATTGCTTTTTGTCAATCGGAGGATCAAACGCCGTGGCATGTTGTGTTACCGATACCAATCGAGCATTTGTTTGCGAGTCTCCGGATGCGAACAATGTAACATCATGACCTTTTTTTACCATTCCTTCGGTAATCACTGACATAATTTTTTCCGGAGCCCCGGAATAACCCTGAGGAATATCCTCGAATAGAGGAGGGATTTTTATATAATTGGATGCCAGAATAGCTATTTTTAATTTCATGTAGATACTATATTTTGATATATTTTTTCATCGGTAAAGTTTTTCTCAACATGCGCTCGACAATTCCTTCGCATTTGTGTGTAGTCTCACTTCAGCCTCTCAAGAGCCAGTAATTCTTCGTGATAATTTTTTTTATTTCCAAGAACTTTCATTAACTCACTGCGCCGTTTATAAAATTCCCCTTTTACAACTTGGGCTAATTTGGGATTCTTATATATTCTTATATTATCAACATGTAAGTTTGCCCAAATACGAAATTCTGTAGTTGCACGAAGACGCTCGTTTTTATATTTGTTTGCCAACTCAAGCTCTCGCTCCAAAATTGCCAAGTACTTTCTATTGTTCTTTCCCATGTCGCTTATTCTATTGAAGTGCAAAATGACCTGTTTGGTATCCATGACTTCTTTGATATTTATAAGTCCGTCAGGTAATTCGTGGACTCGGCCAACATACAAAACCTTACCAGCCCTAAAAAGCCTTGTGTGCATAAAAATGTCCATTGTCTCATCGGGCGTTTGATAAAAGTTTATTCTGCGGAATTTGTATCCGTCGTATCTTTTCGTTTTAACAAGAGCGGTTAGGTTTTCGAGCAACTTTGTGGAAAATACCTCATCGCTATCTAACATGAGCACCCATTGGCCACTTATCTTTGATAATGCAAAATTCCGCATATCGGCAAAATAGGTAAACGGTTTATAAAATGTTTTGATTTTATGCTGAGGATCAAAATATACCGGGAGGGTTGGTTTTTTTGAATAGCTTCCAAGGAGAATTATGATTTCGTCAACAAAGATATATACATTTTGGATAGTTCTTTTAAGACCATCTGAAAAATCAGGCGATATGCAATAGAACGATATGGAGTTATGTTTGTTTCTCATTCTTGTTGGGATCTATAAAGATCAAAGTACTCATTAGCCATGCTCTTCCAGCTAAATTGTTTGATAAACTGGAGTAAGTTTTCAAAATCTCTGGATTCCTTAAGATTCGTACGAAGCAATTGTTGTATTTTATCCAATATCTCAAGAGTCGAAAGAGGATTTTCTACAATAAACGCGTTTTCTCTGTCGTATGATTTCCAAATCCCAACTCGGGTGAAGATTGTTGCCTTGTTGTGTTTGAGCGCTTCAATTGGCCCAAGCCCAAAGCCTTCATAGAAAGATAAGGATAGAAAGAATAAGCAATTGTTTGTAAACACTGTTTTCTCAAGATCGGAAACGTAGTCTATGAATAGAACATTATATTCTAATTGTAGTTTTCTCACCATATATTTTATCTTAGCAATATTTTCCAATGCTTCTTTTTTTGCATGAGATATTCGGCCGCAGAGTACAAGTTTATATGAGGCTGGAATAATTTTTTCCCGCAATGCTTTATGAAAAACATCAATTAGAGTTGGTACGTTTCGCCTCTTGCCAAATCCGCCAAGATAAAATATGTACTGGTTATTCACAAGGCCGTACTCTTTAGAGAGCCTTTTCCATACACCGTCTAGATCTTTTTTACTAAAATCCATTGATTTATCAATCCCATCATATATAACACTAATATTCTTATCAGGCAGCTTCAGCAGTGCAATTAGGTCTTCTTTTGTTTTATCAGATATGGCAACGATTCTGTCAGCCCGTCTCACCGAAATCTGAACTGATAGTTTGTAAAGCAGGAGTTGAAACTGGTTGAGATATTCTTTGTAGGGGGTCAAGGGAATAAGATCGTGGACAGTAAGGACTGTCTTTATTTTATTGCTCAAGAGAAGCGGAATACCAAAAGAATCAGTAAAATGAGCAACATGGGGATTAATTCTTTGGATTATTCCTATCAGGAAAAGTTGCTCATAGAGGAATCGGTTAAGACTCACGAATCTGTCAGCGTGCGAGGCCTCAATGATAGTGAGTTTTAAGGGCATGGAGTTGTTGAAATTAGGATCTGTTGCAAAGGGATAATCACAGTTTTTTTGAGTTAAAAGGTAAATTTTACCAATATTTTTTTTTAGAAGCTCATTGGTCAGCCTTATGTTCCATAGGCCGACACCACTTGGGTTTTGTTTTATTGTTCTTCCGTCAATAAAAATTCTCATTACTGTAAAGACGAGGTAACTTGGAATCTTCGATATGGCCGTTTTTGCTCAAGATTTGGGAATGGGCGACGGGTCCATAGTTATTCTTTAAGTACTTTTTTGTATATTCCAAAGTACTTTTTTGCAATTCTGTCCCAGTTGAATTGTTCTGTAGCATACTTAAAGCCAAAATCACCGAAACTTTTCATTTTCTCATTATCGTTCATAAGCTCAGAAAGCTTTTTCGCAAGACTATAGGGGTCCTCTGTTTTTGCAACAAGACCTGCTTTTTCGTTGATCCAATATTTTTCGAAGAACGCATCAGTAATAACAACTGGCTTCTTAAAACCAAACGCCATCTGCAAGACGCCGCTTTGCGATACGTGTGTATAAGGAAGAGCAACGATATCACTTGCCTTAAATGTAGCTTCGATATCTAAGCTATCGAGATAATTGAGATTTAGGATAAATTTCTCCTGCAGCCCATATTTATTAATTAACTGTAGATACTTTTCTATTAAATCTTTTGGGGCATATTTTAAGGCAGAGGCAACATAAATAATAAAATCATCCCTCTTTTTGCTCATATTATGAGCAGCTTTTATGAGGTAGTCAAATCCTTTATATTCTCGCAAGAATCCAAAAAATAAGATAATTTTTTTATCTTTTGGAAGATCGAGATAACTTCTTGCAATAGTTTTGGTATATAAATTTCTGTCAAAAAGATTATAAATGCCATGGGGAATTATAGCAATTTTGTCTTCGTTTATGTTAAAGTATTTAATCAGTTTCTTTTTCTCCCATTCATTTCCAACTATAAAATAATCCGACAGAGAATAGAATACCCTGAGCAATTTAATTAATTTTTTATTCTCGTCAAAGGGAAGGACATCATGAAGGGTATAAATAAGTTTTTTATTGTTTAATTTTTGAGAGTAGACTAGTAGAGTCGTAAAATAATTTATTTTTTGTTTTACTGTCGTGCCCACATGGACATTGAGGATATTGACACTTTTTTTTTCTAAATACTCATTAATAGAAACAATACTTAAGGGATTAGATTCTTCAAGGGCAAATCTTGCCCATTTAATATACCGCCTTACTAAAGAATCGGTTATTTGCTTAACAACTGTTCCGCTTAAATCAAGTTGGGGATAGGTTATAAATTTGACGTAACAATAGTCAGAGAGTGGATTGACCAGATGGGCACAGTAGTGTCCAAGGCCACCAGTTAAAGAGCTTATAATTGCAACCTTAGGAATTGTATTATTTGTCATGGTCAATAGCGATTATAGCAGAATTACAAAATTAGGCAATCCTCATATTACGAGTGGGTAGTAGAGTTTGTGAGAAGTTCTCTTGAATCAAAGCAATAAAATTTTTATTCAGACTCTTGTATAGAAGACCGACCTTCCTTTCCCGTGAGTAAAGAGAAGTCCTAAATTTGCAAGCTTTGCAAGATCCCTTGAAGCTGTAATTTGTGAGATATTAAAAAGATTCTGGACTTTCTTGTTGGTAATTGTAAGATTGGGTTGTTCTAGGTAATTTAGGATTGCTTTTTGGCGGTCGTTTAATTCCCAAAAAGAAGCCGAAAGTCCAACTAATTCAGCTTGGCTTTCTAAATTCAAATCTGCGGTTTTCTCTAATTGATTTGCAAGTACTTTAGAGAACTCTTCAAGGATGGGGGTTAGATTACTTCTGTAAATAATAAGATCAGGATGCCAACATTCTTCCAAAACCAAAAGTCCTCTAAAATCATAGCCGCCTTTATAAAGAAACAGATATGCTAGAAGATAGGCAGCTTTCGTATTCTCTTTTGTGAAAGGTGCAATATTTAGTATCTGGATGTAGGCAATGGACGCTTGAATAATCGCATTCTCTGGCGCTCTTTGTAGATAGTCCAAAAGCTGTTTTAAAGTGCCTAGAGAAGAACGAAATTTTCCATAACCTGATAATTCTTGAAGCATAAGAACGGTTTTGGGGGAAACTGTTTCATCCGAAACAAGCCAGTTCTGTCTAATATAATCAAGTGCATTTTTGTATTTTGTTATTTCCCGTTCTTCTTTGTCGACTTTTTCTTTTGCCTGTTGGCTCAATATCTTTACAATTCTTGATTTACTTAATTGCTTACCGTTAACGATCATTGACCAATAAATGCGATTCATCATTGCTTCCCATCTGATACGAAGTTCGGTTTTTGGAGATATAGGAGTTAATAGAATTTTTTGCCGCAAGGACTCTACTTTGCTTAAATAATTTTTCAAAACTAGCGATAGGTTATATGAGAAATTTATCATATGCTCTAAACTAATCTTAATTTTATCATTTTTAATTTGTAAATCAATAACCAAAAAGATAATAAGAGGTGAAACTTCAAGTACGCCAGCCTGGATCAAAGGAAGGTTAAAAATCATTTTACGATAAGAATATGATAAGATTAAATTATGGTAATTTAACCCCTTGACAACCCTATATTTTTGTGGTGTACTTAAGATAAGATTCTAAATACTTGTGAAAAGTAGTAAAGAAAGTAGTAAAAACAAGTCAGACTTGGTAAAAGTTGTAAAAACCCCGCTCAGCGGGGTAAAAACCTGCCCATCCGCCCAATGGCGAGATAGGCACGTTTGACGTGCCATGAATAATAATAAATTTTATACGGTAAAACAGGTTGCCGAACTCCTTGGTTTTTCTACAAACACGGTTTATAAATATCTTGATGAAGGAAAAATTAAGGCAACTCGTTTGGAAAAAGAGGGCAGATTCCGAATACCGGAAAAGGAAGTTGTACGACTTCTTGGATCAAAACACAATCCAGAATACTCTGAAAACTCAGCAAGTCAGAATGTCAGCAGATCTGACAATCAGACAATCGGAAATTCTGATTTATCCGGCATTCCGAGTTCTTCTGAGTTTTCCGGAAACCTAATTAAGCTTCGTAATATTGGTGTTCCATCTTTGTTTGATTGGTTTGTAGGAACTCTTAGCATTTTCCTTGGGCTCTCGCATCTTCTTTTTTCAAACTATACACTTTCAATTGAGCTTGAACCTTACAGAATTTACATTGCTTTTATCAAATTTGGTTTGGTAGGATTTGGTATTTTTCTTCTTGCAGCAGATATTTTCAAGCCGAGAGGATTACTCTGGCACCGTTTAACACACATTCTGTTGGCTGCTCTGTTTCTAGTTTTGGCGATAATTTTCTATCAGGCAGGCATGTACTCAAAGGTTGTAGGAGATGGGGCAATAGCCCTTATTCTTATTCTTGCGGCGTTTACTAAGTTGGGCGATAAAGCTCGATTTGTTATTTTCATTAACCTGCTTGCTATCTTTGCTGGCTTTGCCTTCATACTTTCACCTCAAAGCATTGGGTTTCCACTTTTGGTCCAGTGGATTTCAGGTAACCAGTTTGTCTTTGGTTTGGGGTGGTTTAGTTTAACTCTGCTTGTAGTTTTGGGAAGTATTTTGGGTTTTTACAAAAATGAGAAATTCCTAATTTTTGGCGCGTTCCTGGTGGGTGCCGGATCATTAGCTTACGCTGTTCTTGCTTTCGGCCTTGGGTTTTGGGAAGATATAATTTACAGCATAGTTTTAGCTTCATTTATAATCTTGTTGCCTTTTTGGCACAGGTTTGAAAATTTCTCGACCATTTCCAAAAAGCAGATTATCCAAGGGTTTGGTTGGCTTGCGATGGTTTTAACCATTGGATTTGCACTCGTTTTTTATTTACAAAGCTCATTCAAGCAATACGTAGCTTCGGAGTCAAAAAGAAGTTTAGAGACAGCTATTGCAAGAATCGAATCCTACATTGGCCAAGCAAAACTAGAGGTTGATAGCTTCCAGAGAGATACAGAACTTATAAGTCTTTTAGAGAGCGAAAACAAAGATACAGAAAAACTTGGGGAAGCGGCAAGGCGTTTGCTTCTTGGCTCAGGAGCACTTCGTCGAGTGCTTATTTATGATAAGGATGGACGTGGTATTGCTGTTTATCCCGGAGATCCGGTCTTCCAAGGCACTGACTTTTCAGACAGAGATTATTTCCAACGAGCAAAAAATACCAAGAAGACGGTTTTGGCCGAGACAATTATACCAAGGATTAGCGGACCAATTATTATTGTTCCGATTGCAACACCCATCTTGGATGAAAAGAATGAAGTTTTAGGAATTGTTGCTGGTTCTGTTGATTTAATGAAACTCAGCTTACGACTTTCTGAAGTTAAATTTGGGAAAGGAGGATACTTTATTGTTGCCTGCAGCAATAAACGGATTGTGATCCACCCGGAAAATTCAGATCTTTACAGTGAGGTTTCTGAGGGAGGTGTCCTGGCAAAGGCGTTATCGGGGGAAAGCGGTCAGATTGAGGCCTACGATCGAAATGGAAAACTTTCTCTTCAAACATACGCCCCAGTGAATCCTCTTGGTTGGGGACTAGTAGCAGAGCAGCCGATTACAGAGGTTTTCCAGCAGCAAAGCACAGTCTCTTTTGTCATTTTCTTAATGACCATTGTTATGGGTGTTGGTTCGCTTTTGGCAATTATTTATCTGAGACGTTAAAAATGGGTAAAAAGTTGGGAAGAAAGTGGAAAGAACTTGTAAAAAGTTGTAAAAATCAGCGGGGTTTTGTGCCTCTTGTTGTTCTTGTTGTTGTAGCTGCTGTTGGAACTGTGATTGTAGGAAGCAATGCTTTGATTGGAAATACCCTACAAAATCTGAAAGCAAAATCTGATGCAGAGTATATACTAAAGCAGTCGACAAGCTATCTTGATGAGAAAAAACTTGAGGGAGCAAAGATCCGCGATTATTTGGTAGGCACGGTTGCGCTGCCAGACGGCAATTTTTCTGCTTTTAAGGTTGTTGATGCAGAGGTTCATGATAAAAAATATGTTTCCGAAACTAAGGTAAGTTTTTTGTCCGGAGATTCACAAGTAGGCTTTTTTAACGAGAAAATTTCCCCGTTTTATCTTAAGAGCGGAGAAGAAGTTGAAGCTCTTGTGAAAGACAGATTGGTTACTTCTCTTCTTCTTGAAAACGGCAGGGGTATTCCTATAAAGATTGTTGAAGGGAAGGTTAGAGGTGGAAAGCTTACGGGTAAGTTTAGGGCACATACTTTTTCTTCCGGTCATATTATTGCAGGAGAAGTTGACAGCGATGGTAAAATCTTAGCTCCTAAAGTAACTTTCGGCGCTGAAAAGTCAACTGAGGCGCAAACAGCAGTGGCAAGAGCTGCACTTGCTTTATTTGGAGAGATGGTTGACGATAATGAATTGTTAGTGATTGGAAACGGGGATTCCGGCAATTCAGATGGGAAAGTTTTGGCAGAGCATACCGTGACCTTTTTGGATGAAGAGGAAGGTATAATGCCAATATATGATTCAGAAAAAGGAGTTTGGAGTTTTGGGGCATTGGCGGTGGATGTTTCTACATCCCAAGTCTCCAACATTATAAGTTACTTCAATGAGGCCTTGCCGGGACAAATTGAAACCAGCGTGCAAACTTTGGTTACTGAAAAAATAATTGAGGGAATCGAAGTTGTGCCAAGCGGAGCTTTGCTAGAGGTGAAAAGCGATAGCGCCAGACTGAAAGTCGTAACAGATGATGACACTGCTACTCTGTCTTTGGATTTGGCAGGCATTACAGCTGATGTATCAAAAGATTCGGTAAAAACCGAGCATATAAAAGACGGGGAAGTAAAAGAGGGAGATATTGCAGGTGGAGCAGTAAGTGAGGACAAGTTGGCAGGGACTTTAAGTTTTGATGATGGGGATTTCCTCAACCTCTCAGCCATTGTCCACGACGATACGGGAACCCAAGGACTAAGATTACCCAATGCCGCCTCTGCCAGTCCCACCAGTCCCTCGTCTGGGGAGGGGTATATTGCTTGGGATACATCGGGAAATCAGGCTATTGTTTATAATGGAAGCTCTTGGAGCGCTGTTGGATCTGGTTTATCTGCAGATTCTGTTTTGGAGTCGCATCTTAAGGCAGTTGACGCAGCAGCTGATGAGGAGTGTTTGACTTTTGAGTCAACGGTTGGAGATTTTGAATGGCAAAGCTGCGGATCTGGCGGATCTCAAACCCCTTGGACTTCTGATATTGATGCAGATGGTTTTAGTTTGACAGACTTTGGTACTGCTCTAACTGCCAGAGGAGCCCTAACTATTTCAACAACCACCTCAAGCGCTTTAACTCTGGATTCTGGAACAACCGGAACAGTCAATCTTGGTACAGGTAGTAATGCCAAAACCATAAATATTGGTACAGGAACAGCGGGAAATACTATTAATATAGGGACTAATAACACGACTTTGGACACCATTGCCATAGGTTCGGCTCTGGATAGCCTTGCCTTAACAGATGCCGACTGGTCAATAACTACAGCAGGTTTAATCACCACAGCCTCAGATCTAGCTGTTAATGGTGGGGATATAACAACAACTGCTACAACATTCAACTTGGTAAATGCCACAGCAACAACTGTTAACTTGGGAGGAGCGGCAACAACTCTTTCAATTGGAGCATCAACTGGCACCACTACTATTAATAATGCCTTAACTGCTACTGGAACCCTAACTGCAAATGGAGTAGTTACCTTAGGAGACAATGGAGATACAGTCGCCATCAATTCAAGCGACTGGGATATTACAACCGTCGGTGATACTACAGGCATTGGTGCCTTAACCATGGATGGCAACTTCTCCCAGACAGGAGCCACCACCTTCTCAACAGGAACAGGGGCAGTTAGTGTTAATGGCGCAACCACCTTTATTACTGATGTAGACTTCACTCTTCTGGAGACAGAGAACATTGGTGTAACTAATACGGTATCAGGAACCAATGCCCTTGATTTGGTAGCTATTACCCTAACAGATACCACAACCTCTGGCACTCAAAGAGGAATTGTCTTAACAAAAGCTGCCAATGCCACTGATGGTACTACAGAAGCCTTACTTGTCCTGGATAATGCAGAAACTACAGCCAATATCTTAACCGATTATCTTTTAATCACCAAAGCAACAACCGGTCCTGATACCACAACTGATGCCATAGATGTCTCAGATCCTGATTTAGGGGTAGCTCTAAGGGTAGACGCAAACTCAATTGTTGGTACCACAGGTATTATTGACTATACAAACTTTGATGTTGATGCTGCAGGTTTAATTACTGGTGCCGGAGGCTTAACCATTACAGGCGCAGCGGTATCTCTTAATGCCTCCTCTAACTTTGCAGTCAACATTGCCACTGGTACCTCAACTGGTGCAGTAGCAATTGGTGGAAACTCTAACGCTGTGGCTATAGATTCCTCTGATTGGGATATCACAACAACAGGAGCAATGACTGGTATTGGCGCAATAACAGCTGATGGATTAATAACTGGCACAGGTGGTCTCACCCTCACCGGAGCAACTGCCATTGCCATTGGGAACAACTTGAGTACGGTTGCCATTGACTCCTCTGACTGGGATATCACAACCACAGGGGCAATGACTGGGATTGGCGCTATTACCTCAGATGGAGCCATTTCAACAACCTCTACCTTAAATGCAGATGGGGCTGTGACCTTGGCTGGTACCACCATTGATGCTAACGCTGACTTAACCCTTGCTTCAGGTACGGGATCTTTTGTTGTTACCAACTCAGTTACCAATGCTTCAGATCAGGTAATTGATATTGCTCCTAGCTTTGCAGGAGGAGCAACTGATCTTCTTACCTATACCGTTATTGATGTAGCTGCCTTTACTCCCACCAATGCTGCAGGAACAGATACTATTGAAGGCCTGGCCATTAGAGCCTTAACCCAGGGAGCAGACGCAGCCAGACTAACTGCCAATGCCATTACCATAGGGGATGGCTGGGATCTTGGCATAACAGGAGCGACCTACACTATTGAGGGAACAACAGCTCTAACTATTGGGGCAGGGGGAGGAACCATTGCTATTAACAGTAGTGACTGGGACATCTCCTCAACCGGTGCCTTAACTGGCATTGGTGCAATCACTTCAGATGGCCTTATTACTGGCACTGCAGGTTTAACCATTACAGGCGCAGCGGTATCTCTTAATGCCTCATCTAACTTTGCAGTCAACATTGCCACTGGTACCTCAACCGGTGCAGTATCAATTGGTGGTAACTCTAACACTGTGGCTATAGATTCCTCTGATTGGGATATCACAACCACAGGAGCAATGACTGGTATTGGGGCAATCACTGCTGATGGAGCCATCTCAACCACCTCAACCCTCAATGCCGATGGAGCAACTACTCTAGCTGCTTTGACTCTTGATGCCAACTCTGATTTAACCCTATTATCAGGTACAGGCTCTATAATTGTTACCAACTCAGTTACCAATGCCTCAGACCAGGTAATTGAC
>Ga0213870_1001020_pt1 | contig 12889 bp, 9 predicted proteins | sample WICALVC2017_Meta_FD_160119 | JGI IMG/M metagenome (GOLD analysis project Ga0213870, IMG submission 160119) | Freshwater microbial communities from subterranean cave lake in Wind Cave National Park, South Dakota, United States - WICALVC2017 | ecosystem: Environmental > Aquatic > Deep subsurface >... | reverse complement strand
TCTTTAATCAGTCTTTTGAGATAAGCGGCTTGCCGAATGAAGTTCAAAATCTGCCGGAAGCTCAGCTTGATGCCAAGTGCCGCTCATCAGTTTCTGCATCTTTTTGCAGGACAGGGGCTGATTTTTCTGTGGATGCTGATGCGCAAGGAAACTTCAAGTTTGAGAAAGTTGATTTGACAGCCTTGTTTGGAGGAGCAGGACGCTTAAGAGAGGTTCCTGTGACAGAGTTTAGAGACGCTCAGCTTAATCCTGAATTTCAAGAGTCTAAAAGAACAACCCTTGTTGTAATAGCAACTGCCCAAACAGGCTTGAGAGGGGTTGCAACACAGGCGATAAGGCTTGGCACTTGCTGGAGTGGCAACCAATCTTGGGACATAATTCCACTAACTCAATACCAAAGCCCGACATTCTTAAGCACAGAAAGATTTGCAGAGGGGACAGAAACAATCTACTTTTACTTTAATTATTCTTACATTGGAAGAGGACAAAGCGCAAAAATATCTGATATCAGCCTGTCAAAAGCATGTGGCACCAGAGAGGTTCTTGATCCAAGATTCAACATAAGCTGTCAGATACTTCCTTCAGGCGGATCTCCAGTTAAGTTAAACAAACCGGATAACACGTTGTCTTACTCAGCAATTACATTAAGCAGGTTTCCAGGCATGGACAGATTTTTGGAGAATGACTGGAAGAGCTTCTTCAAGGCAATAAATAATGAACTAACATTTCCGTTTAAAGTCAGGATAACATACGAGCATGATGTTATAAATGAAGATGGACAGAGCGTTAGAGTGAAAGAAACGCAAACAACTTGCGAGCAGGTTAGCTATGTTGTTGACAATTCAATCATCGATCCAAGAAAAATATTGCCGGATTGGCTGCTTTTTGATTTTGTGGATTTTCTCCAAGAGTCAATTACTACTCTTACAAATGTACAAGAGCAGATAAATAAATTGCTCGATTATGTTGCAATTGGTTGTTTAGTATCATTTGGTTTAAATCTTGTTGTTCAAGTTTATAGAAGATGGATAACTTTTTGGGAAGAAAAAACTTATGCAATCAGTGATTTAATTAAATTTAATGAAGTAATTGCATCCTTTAAACTATCTCAAAACACAGGAGGAGACGAGGAGGGTTGTAGGACCATTATAAAAAATATTAGAGAAAAGAAAGGTAGTTTCAAATTAAAGTTTGTTAATGATATAGATATTAAGAGGTGCTTCCCAACATCTGCATCTGCCTGGGAAACAGAAGCAAAAGTATATTCTGCATTAAGATGGAGCTGCGACAGGGTTTTTGGGCATGCTTCTCCTTCAAGATGGACTGAATCAAAAAGTGATGATGAATTGATAGCCAAGATTCAGTCTGGTGAGGGCTGTGCTGTTGACCAAGGTTACAGAGGACTATCTTTAAAAGCTGAGAAATGCAGAGATGTTGTTGCATCATCATTTCCACAATTAAATAAAGACTCTTACAATCTTGATGATAAATGCTTTAAAGTAGATAGTGGAGGAAAAAGAGCATTATTCAAGTTAGGAAATCAGTTTGAAGGCAACCTATATGAGATAGAACATGTTCCAGGCTCAGGAGCAGTGATTGAAATAAGTCATGCTGTAAAAAGAGATGAATTTAAGTACATAACAAAACCATCAAAAAGCTGTGAAGACATTTGTGGAATAAAAAAAGATAGTCAGAAAAAAAGGCTGGTAATCCAAGGTCAAGGAGCAACTTTGGCTGCAGACGCAAAAGGAAATGAAGTAGGAGCATACTGCGAAAAGGTTGACACATGCAGGTCTTTAAACGCAAAAGAGCAGAATAAGAAATACACAAGCTCTGATGGTAAAATCCACGAAATAAAGTCAGCTGAAACAAGAGGATTTGGCTCAAATTGCTTTTATGGACCTGGGGATTCTATAAGTGTTATAAGTGACTCACCTGCAACAAGAGAAGAATGCTGCTGTATCAATGCCAAGGAAGGCACGCCTTCAAATTATTACAAATATGACGACATAGACATAGCCACAGACAGGCAGGTTCATGAATCAACAGCAGCTGGCGAAGCAACAACTGGACTAGCTCCACAAAGCTACACAGAAATGAAATGGAGCTACAGGTACTGGAAAGAAAAGTTTGAGGCAAAAGGCACTGATGGGCAAATACACAAAGAATACAATCCAAGAAGGTATATTGAAGACAGGGACCAGCCTGCTTGCTTCGGCTTTAACCATGTACTATACGACAATCCTCTGGGGTTAACTTTAGGTCCAACTGAGAGAGTTTTAACTATTGATCCATTCAAGGATCATGTAGCAGCATTACAGTGCGTGCATTTGGCAGGAATAAGCAACAGGATACAATTTATCAAGAATTTGATGACTTCAATGTCTACTTGTTTGATACAAGTAAGAACAACTGGAAGAGGAGATGCTGGTGCCTGCAAAGAGTTGTTTACCCAATATTTATGCGGCGCGATATGGCAGGTTATAAGAGCATTTGTTGATGGCTGTGTTCCAATAGGAGCTGGTGTGGACATTGGCAAGCAGGACGATGAATATTCTATCGGAACTTATCTTAAAGCTGGTTTGAAAGGGGTTCATGAAAGTGTTTCTGATTTGCAAAGCTCAATCACGCAAGAGTATGGGAATGCAAAGCTCAATGAATTGATTGGAACAGGAGAAGAAAGCATTGCAAGAAAAGTCTGCTTAGCAGCATTTGGCTATGACTGGGAATTCAACGTAAGAAATCTTGTTGATGCAGCTTATGCAACACCATTTGCAACATTAGTTCAAGCAATTACTCGCTCTAGAGAATTTTTAACAGTTGATCCAATATCGCTAAAGCCAAAATATGAATACAGAGCTTCTTGGATAATAAATCCAGGCTGTGATTTTGAAAGATATGATGTTTACTTAAGCTGTGTTGGAAGAAAACAGCTTGACCAGTACCCAAATGCTGTAAATTGCGGAGCTTTGGGAGCACCTTCAATTGCTTACACAGGTGCCTTAGGCAAATCAGTTGCCTATAGCCAATGCGACTGCATTAATTTGGCTGATGAAAAGCCTGGTCCTTTAGTATTCTCTGGAAAGCTTAAGCAGAATATATTGGAAGACAACAAAGCATTCCACCGTGTTTTAGAGGAAAATGTCAGATACGACCATTTGAAATTTGTATTAAGACCTGACAGAAAAACACCACCCAAAATAAAGCCAAATTGCTTCCCGCAAGGCTATGATGATGGAGTATTTTATTTCCCGTTAATAGATAAAACAGCAAGAGATGTTGCAGATTGCACTCTGGATTACTTATCAGGAGTTTATAGTTGTGGTGGCGGAACTGCTTTCTTCAGCAGGAAAGGAACTGCACAATTGATAGAAGTAACAATAAATGGAGAGAATGCAAACAAAGTAAAAGAATTAAACATAGGAGATAGATTAGAGGTTGGTGCAAGAGTTACAAAAACAGGACAAGACAAATGCTTAAGGGTTTCAATTTCTCCTGACCCAATACAGCCTATTTTTACAGGCATAACTTTGAATGGAACAAATGACATAGCACCAATCAGAATAACAGATGAGCTTAGAGTTGCTGGCAGAAGAGGCGATGTAATTGCTAAAGGCATTTCATATAATCTTCGTTCTCAAAATAATAAGGACATAGTTACTATAAGCTTTAAAGCTTTTGATAATGCTGAAAATAAAGTAGCAAGTAAAAAATATAGTAAAGATGACAAAGTTATCATTGATGGCGAGGAAATACAACTAGGCGTTGACCAAGAATATGGCGATAAAACCAAAATAAGAGTGACTGACAAAACTATAACTGTTCAAAAAGATGATGCTATAATAGAAATAACAGATGTTACTTACACTCAAACCCAAGCAGGCTCTTATGAGCTGCAGGAGATAATAACTATAAACCCGCCTCAACAAGTAGCTCAAACATTCCAGCAAAAGATAATTTTAGTAGAGCTATTCCATTTGAAAGAAGAAAGAGACTCCTACAATAGCGCAGATGATTGCAGTTTAAATGAGAGGATAACCGAAAGCAAATACACTATAACTATAAGCCAAACTAAAGGCATTGACGCAAGCAAATTAGGACCAGTTATACAAAATCCGATAATAAGCCCCAGAAGCCCAGTAATAATAGGGCAAAATATAGTTATTTCATCGCGCATTACTCATTCAGAAGGCATAGAAGAAGCAAAAGTATCAATTACTGGTCCAGATGGGCAATCACTTTTCACAGAAGCTCAATCTATGAGCAGGGACGGAAATAATTTTGAATTTATTTTTGAAACTAGTGGCAGAGAGAAAGGAAGGTACAGGGGAAACATCAATGCTTTAAGCAGAACAAACACAAAGTCAAATAAAGCTTTTGAATTTGAGTTAAGATAACCAAAGTATATGGTACAAAAAAATATCATCTTTAATTCCTTTAAAGAATCACTTGCTTTGATTTGGAAAAACAAATCACTATTTTTGTTGTTATTTTTTATGCAAATCAGCTTTTTTGTTGTTTTTTCCATCATAAATATCACATCCCAGACAAAAATATTGGAAAATACAAAAGCAATTACTGATTACATAAGCCAGCAGAAGCTTGATGAGGCATCTGCGACTGACGCAGTATTGCAGCAAAAAAGTATTCTTGGCGATGATCCGCTAATGATAAGCAGAAATTTTAATGATATAGTAAAAAACTTTAGAATTTATCTAGTTTACGTTTTTATATTATTGATTATTTTTATTGCGATTGCGTGGACTTTAACCTGTAAAATAATCCACAAAATCAATTTCAGGCAATTGATTAATGTATTTTTAAAAAATATTATTGTTTTATTGTTTTATTTAGGTTTGATATTCTTATTTTTCTATTCATTGCTTAACATTTCAATAACCCAGCTTGCTGCAGAAAGCTCCATGCTATTTATAAAGTATCTTGTTTTCCTTATTGTTTCAATAATTCTCGCTTATTTTATGTTTATTTCCACATCTCTAACAAATCATGTTGAATTAAAAAATATTGTGCAGAGGACATTAAGCATTGGAATCAGAAAAGCGCACTATGTTTTGTCAGTTTATTTTATAAACATTATTTTATTTATTGTTTCTATAGTTTTGATGTATTATTTTATTGAAAAAAATTCATTTATTTTATTATTATCTGTAATTTTGTTGATTTTCAGCTTTGTTTTTGGAAGAATATTCATTATTAATGTCTTTGAGAAATTGAAGCATTAATTTGCCTGTGCTTCTGCTGCTTCAGCTTTTGGCTCAGGGCTTTCCTTGTCAGCAATTTTTTCAAGCCTAGACATAGAATGCGGTTTGCCGTTTTCTTCAACTTCTTCTCCGATATCTTTTAAATGTCTTTTAACATATTCTCTGACTTTCTCTCCCCTATAACCTTCTTCCATTGCATCTAACTCTAGCATCAATTCTAAAGATGTCCTGTCTCTTGAATAAAGTTCTTTATATGAACCCTTTCGTGAATATCTTTGCGGTGTAGTCTCAGCATCAAGCTTTTTAACTGCGGCAAGCTTTTGGTATTTTCTTTTTAATTCGCCTTTTTTAGGGTCACCATCAGCGCCCTTTGCAAGCCTTTCATAATGCCTTGCAACACGTTCTTTTGCGGCAATTTCTATCTTTATTGGGTCGCCATCCTTATCAAAATCCCTTTGCCAAATGTGGACAAGCTCTTCCGCTAAAATTGAATTCAATAAATCTTCTGGCTTAACACCTAAAAATTTTGCGTCTCTTACAATCTTGTCATAAGCATCTTCAGCAACTGATAATCGTATTCTACCGCTTTCAGTGCGAGTAACACCATATATAGCCACTTCTGGCAAATACCCAACACCTAAGTTGTCTATATCTGCTGCTCTGTAACCTAATGATTTTAGATAATTAGATAGTTCTTGTGCATCTATTGTTATTAGGTATCTCATCAAGGATTGCCTGCTGTTTTCTATCCTAGAAACAGCTTTTCCCACTTCATTATTTGGCCATTCATCAACACGAAAATAATGAACATGTTTTCTAACTGGAGTATCATCATTATGAAATTTTGCCAAGCTATCCCCAAAGCTTTCTACAGCTCCAGATGAAAAATTTTTTTGTGTAGGTCTAACATAATCAAAGCACTTAGGCCCATATCTTTGCCCTGCATCTAACCAGCTTTGGAATAATTGTCCTCTCTCTTCCCAGCTTGTTGCCAAGCCATATCTTGCAAAATCATCCAAACTAAATGCTTCCAATCTACTAGAACTTCTCATATAAGGAACATCGCCAATTATTGTAGGCGAAGTTGGTTTAGAAAGATTATAAGGCCAACTACTAAAAGAATTTGGAACTGCTTGAATCATTGACTTATGTTCTTCAGGAGCAATTTCTTTAGGTTGAACTCTAACAGAAGGTAGCGGACTAATGTATACTGGGCTTAAAATACGATAACTGCTTAATGGCATTTTAGTTCTATAGTGTTCCTAGTAAGGTTATAAAAGAAAGAGAAAAGTAAAAAAGAAAAAATTAAGTGGTTTTAGGTTGCTTTCTTCTCAACTACAGCTTTGTTATATACTGTATTTGGATCTTTTGCAGCATACTCTGCTAGCTTAGCTTGTACTAATTGTCCATAGATTTGCACTGCTTCTTGTGGCTTTGCAAATTTTGAATCAAGTCTTGTTCCACCATCTTTATTGAAAGCTTCTGCAACAGCAGGCGCATGAACATCGCCTAAGCTAACTAATCTCTGTGTTATGTACTGAATTCTTCTTTGTTGTTCGTGTGATTGGCTTTGAATATATGTCACTAATCTCCTCAATGGATGATCTTCTGGAAGTTCGTTAATGCTTATTGGTCTACGAGTGTTGATTATAGCTTTAACAAGTTGTGTATAATCCACACCAGCATTTGCTAAGTATTTGCTAATTGCTTCTTCTTTTTGTTTAGCATCTTCTGGTAGTTTTAATTTGTCAGCCTCATAGCCTTTGGCTATTAAGCCCTCTACAATTTTGTCAGCTGTAGTTTTGTCAGGATGAATTTTATCCCCTAATGAAGAAGAAATAATACCTTCTAAACCTTGCCTTATTTTTCCAATTTCGTCATTTCTTTTATTAACAAGATTAACCCTTTTTGTAGGATCGGCACTATCTTCAATTTTATGATAACCTACATATTCTTGAACTAATTTATCAATCTCCCCTAGTACAGCTCCATTAAATTTTACAATTGGTTCTTCAGTTTCAGTTGTCATTTTCCTTTTCCGCCCTTTGTTTGATTTATTTATAATATTTATTACTACTTTATAATAATAACACTTATATTTAAACTTTTCGCTTCTGGAGTATATATGTTGGAAATCAAAGATTTCCGAGCATGTTCAAAAACCTTTGTGGTTTTTGCCATGTTTAAGCCACCTCAAAAGATATTAAATGTTACTACTACTAAATAATAAAACTTATATATAAATCTTTCGGTTTATAGAGTAGGTAATATTTATTTTCCATATTGAAAATATACTAAATATTTAAAGGCAAAGATTTATAAATAAATCAACTTTTACAGGTTTGGGGGTTTTATGGCTAAGAAAGACAAGAAACAATATAACCAAGCTAAGGAAAGCACTAATCCGCAAGCTCAGGAATCAAAAGAAATTGAAGCTATTTCTAAGCTGCCAACTGATGTTCAGGAAAAGCTCAAGACAATAAAAACAAAGCTGGAAAAATTTCAAAAGAAAGTGCTTGAGAAATTTGACAAATATATTGTTGGCGTAGCTTTAATGCCGACTCCAAAACCAGAAGAATTGCAGCAATTGCAGCAGATGCAGCAGCCAGCTCTGCAAGAACAGCCAGTTACTGAGCCAAAACCAGAAGACAAGGATAAAATTCATGTTTTGGTTTTAGTTGACGATTCTGACAGCAAAACAATGTCAAAGCTCGAGCTAAAAGACAAGCTCACCGCAATAATCGCCAGCATAGGCAATGAAATTGACCCAAATCTTACTCCTCAAACCTTAATCTTATCAGAGCTTTGGCAGAATTGCTTTGATTCAAAATACGAGTTATTGCAGCTGATTGCCTTATCAGCGCCTATACACGACACTGGAATGCTGCAGGCAATTAAGATTGCTGAGGTGCACAAAACCATGGTTTTGAAGAAATTTGAAAAATATATTGTGTCTTATGTTTTAGCAGGCTCTCTTGTCCAGGGCAAAGCTACACAAACAAGCGACATTGATGTGTGGATTGTTATTGACGACACAGATGTGAAGAAGATGACAAGGGTAGAGCTCAAAGACAAGTTAAGAGCAATAATTATTGGAATGGGCATTGAAGCTGGCGAGCTAACCGGAATAAAAAATAAGCTCAACATTCAAGTCTACATTTTAACTGATTTCTGGGACTCGCTTAAGGAAGCAAATCCTGTAATATTCACTTTATTAAGGGATGGCGTACCATTTTTTGACAGGGGCATTTTCATGCCATGGAAGCAATTGTTAAAAATGGGCAAGATAAAGCCAAGCGCAGAAGCCATAGACATTTTTATGGGCTCAGGCGAGCAAGTGATCAGAAGAGTGCAATTAAAGTTAAATGAAATCGGTATGGAAGACATTTACTATGCACTTCTCACTCCAAGCCAGGCTGCTTTAATGCTCTATGGCGTTGCTCCTCCATCTCCAAAAGAGACTGGCTCATTGATGAGAGAAATCTTTGTGCACAAGGAAAAATTGCTGGAAGACAAGTTCGTCAAGATTCTGGAAAAGATTGTGGAAACAAGAAAAGATATTGAGCACGGCGAGAAAAAAGAATTAAGCGGAAAGGAAATTGATGATCTATTAAGCGACGGGGACAAATACCTCAAAAGAATTAAAAGGCTATTCACGCAAATTGAAAAAATAAGGGAAGAGCATGAAATGCTCAATATTTATGATACTATCACAACGGTCATAAGAGATGTTTTAAGGCTGGAAGGAATTGAAAAAGTAAAAGACAACGAAATACTGCATATTGTTGAGGACAAACTTGTTTCAGAAGGAAAAATGCCAGCGAAGTTTTTGAGGACGATACATGAGCTTATGAAGGCAAAGAAAGATTACGACGATAAAAAGCTGTCAAAAGTGGAAGTAGAAAAAATACATCAGGAAGCAAGCTCATTGATAAAATTCCTTGTCGAGCACATGCAGAGAAAAAGAGGAAGGGAGCTTGAAAGGCTGAAGATAAGGGTAAAGCACGGCAATAAATTTGGCGAAATCATCTTGCTTGGAGATGAAGCATACATAATCCATGACATAGATAACGAGGAAAAAGAGTTAAGCAAGGCAAAAATTAATTCTGATGGAAGCTTAGCTGTAATTGAAAAAAGTTCTTTGGAAGAGCTGGAGAAAGCACTTGCAAAAATAGAAACTCCGCAAAGGACATCAATCAAAGAGCCGATATTTGAAGACTTGAAAAGAGTATTTGGCAAGGATGTTGAAATTTTGATGAATTATTGAAGAATTCTGAAGTATATTTTCAAAAATATAATCAATTAGAAAAGTTAATATACTTTAAAATCAATTCTTTTTCTCGTGATTTTATGAAAACCGGCTACAAAGTTTATGACTGCATGACAACAAAGCCAGTTTCTGTTTCTTCAGATGCTACTTTAGAGAAATGCGCAAAGGTAATGGCTCAAAACCATGTCGGTGCATTGGTGGTTAAAGACAACCATCTGTCAAAAGGGCTTATAACAGAGCAGGACATTGTAAGAAAAATTCTTGCAAAAGGCATCAACCCATTGACAAAGAATGTAAAAGATTTTATGGAGAAAAAGCTTATAACGATTTCCTCAAATGCGGATATTTATGATGCTTTGATAAAAATGCGCGATTCCAATATAAGGCATTTGCCTGTTGTTGACAAGGGCAAGATGGTAGGATTATTGACATTAAAGGACGTACTCAAGATTGAGCCCCAGCTTTTTGAGATTCTTGTTGAAAAATTTGAATTAAGGGAGGAAACAAGGAAGCCTATTAACAGGATTATTTCTAATGAAGCTATTTGCCAGGGCTGCGGCGCTTATGCCGAAGATGTTAGAAAAGTCAAAGGCTCGTTATTGTGCGAGAGATGCGCTGCTGAGGCTTGAAAACCACAATCTTTATATACAAAAACTTATTACCTTTCACTACCTATAGGGCATACTTTTTTCTAAAAACAGGCATTTTTGACAATTTTTGTATACTATAATCATAATATTTATAAACTATAAGCTATCTATAAATTTTTTAATATGGATTTAAAAAATAGAGATATTATCTCAATCAACGATTTCTCAAAGGAAGAGCTTTTGCACATTCTTAAAGTTGTAAGGCAGATGGAGCAAAAGCCGAAAAACTCGCTTCTGAAAGGAAAGATTCTTGCTGCATTGTTCTTTGAGCCATCAACAAGGACAAGGCTGAGCTTTATATCAGCAATGGAGCAATTAGGAGGCGAGGTCATTGGCTTTTCAAATGCAAATACAACTTCTATACAAAAAGGCGAGAGTTTATGGGACACTATAAAAATGACAGAGCAATATGCTGATGTTATTGTGATAAGGCATCCGCTTGAAGGCTCTGCAAGGCTTGCTGCAGAAGCCGCTTCAATCCCGGTCATCAACGGCGGCGATGGAAGCAACCAGCATCCTACCCAAACAATTCTTGACTTGTATACAATACAAAAAACAAACGGCAAGTTCGAAAACCTGCATATAGGGTTTGTCGGCGACTTAAAATACGGGAGGACAGTGCATTCGCTTGTAATTGCATTAGCCAACTTCAACCCAACCTTCTATTTTATAGCGCCAGATGACTTGCAGATGCCTGAAAACTACCTTGATGAGCTGTTCCAGAAAAAGGTAAAATACCACAAAACATCTGATTTGACAAGATTCAGCAAAGAACTTGATGTGCTTTACGTAACAAGAATACAGAAGGAAAGGTTTCCAGATCCGCTTGAATATGAAAAATTTAAGGGCATATACAGAATTGACGAGGCATTTTTACAGAACATCAAAAAAGAGTTGAAGATAATGCACCCGTTGCCAAGAGTAGATGAAATTGATAAAAGCATAGACAATACAGAGCATGCGGCATATTTTGAGCAGGCAGCAAACGGCATTCCGGTAAGAAAAGCATTGCTGGCCTTGGCGCTTGGGAAGGTAAAATAATATGAAAAAAAGAAAAGCAAAAAAGAAAGCAATTAGAAAGTACAATAGAAAAAGAAAGGAGAGAATAAAGGCTAAGAAAGTAACTGCAAGTACTATCCAAAAGGAAGAAGTCAAGAGAGAGCTTAAAATAAGCGCTATAGATGAAGGAACTGTCATTGACCACATTCCAACAGATGCCACTTTCAAGGTTGTTGAAATCCTGGACTTGGAAAACCAAAAGGGAATTGTCTCAATAGCCACTAATCTGCAGAGCAAAAGCATAGGGAAAAAAGGAATTATAAAAGTTGGTGGAAAAAGCTTAACCCAAGACGAAGTCAATAAAATAGCAATTGTTGCTCCTGATGCAACTGTAAACATAATAAAAAATTATGGCGTTAAGGAAAAAATAAAAGTTAAAACTCCGGAAATTATTGACAATGTTGTAAAATGCTCCAACCCTGTTTGCATAACAAACAACGAACAGATAGCAACTAAGTTTTATGTTGTGAAAAAAGATCCTTTAAAAATCAAGTGCCACTATTGTGAAAGAAGCATGGGAAAAGAGGATATTGAAATAATATAAAACAACCGTTCCGCCAGTTGACGGCGGGAAACTTTTTTGCGAAAAAAGTTTCATCAAAAAAGTACCATCTTCGATGGCACAGAACATGTATAGGCGAGCTGGGTAGGGTGCCAGCGAGCACAAGAATTTGGCGAAGCCAGATTTAATATTAAATTATAAATGCAAAATATTAAACAAGATGCTACAAACAAACCTATGCGGAATAAAACTAAAAAACCCCACAATTCTTGCTTCTGGAATTCTCGGCGTTACAAAAGAAAGCATTAACAGGATGGGAAAGTCAGGAGCTGGCGCAGTAACTTTGAAATCTCTTTGTCATGAAGAAAGACAAGGCAATGCAAATCCAACAATGTTTGCTTATGATGGAGTATTCCTTAATGCTGTTGGATTGCCTGGACAAGGAATTGATTCTGCATTGAAAGATTTTCAAAGGCTGGACAACTTAAGTGTTCCTGTTATTGGAAGCATTTATGGCTATAGGATTGCGCAATTTGGCGAGGTTACTAAAAAAATGGCTTCTTTAAAGCCTGCAATGATTGAAGTTGATATTTCCTGCCCTCACCTTGATTACGGAAAACCATATTATGCAGATGCTGGACTGACAGCTCAAATTACAAAAATTGTGAAGAAAAACTCTGGCAAAATTCCTGTAAGCATAAAGCTAAGCCCAAATGTTTACGACATAAAAGAGATAGCGCATGCTGCTGAAAAAGCAGGAGCTGATGCAATAACTGCAATTAACACAGCATCTGCGATGGTTATTGACATTGATGCAAGAAAGCCGATTCTTGACAATAAAATTGGAGGTGTTTCAGGACCTTCGCTCAAGCCAATTGCTGTTCGATGTGTATATGAAGTTTATCAAACAGTAAAAATACCAATAATCGGAACTGGCGGAGTTACCTATGGCAAAGACGCTATTGAAATGATAATGGCAGGAGCAACTGCGGTTGGTATAGGCACAGGAATATATTATCGCGGCATCGGTATTTTCAAAAAGGTTTGCCATGAAATGATTGCTTGGATGAAGAAGAATAAAGTGAAAAGCTTGGACGAGATAAGAGGGGTTGCGCATAACTAGTTTTTTGGTTTTTAAAATTAATTATTAAGTGCGTTATTTAAGAGAAGAAATAATCATTAAAAC
>Ga0213870_1001019_pt1 | contig 12895 bp, 15 predicted proteins | sample WICALVC2017_Meta_FD_160119 | JGI IMG/M metagenome (GOLD analysis project Ga0213870, IMG submission 160119) | Freshwater microbial communities from subterranean cave lake in Wind Cave National Park, South Dakota, United States - WICALVC2017 | ecosystem: Environmental > Aquatic > Deep subsurface >... | reverse complement strand
TCTTTTTTCTCTGTCATCCTTTGGTCTTATTTTCTTGTTTTCTTGTTTTATTGCCTCGAATACAATTTCACCATTTTCTATGGCTTGTAGATATAATGGTTCGTAGTTAGCATGGTTATCTAATTCCCTCTTATCTATTTCTTTCATATCCTCTCGTAGAACATATTTTCTGAAAACTACGCTCATGGAAGCTAAATCATCAATAACAAAAGGTAGATATACGGGTCCTCGAGTTTCTACAAATTTAATTCTTCTTCTATTCTCTGGTATTGACGGGTCTTTCTGTTCATCCCACGCTCTTTTAATTACAGCTGCTATGTGTACACATACTACGTTTGCGATTTTACCTACACCGTGGATAAAATCTGGACAATCGTGAGCAAATGCAAGATAGTTTATCCCTGCACCCTCTTTGTAAATAGGTGACATGAGAGTTATTGGATATTTTGAAGGAACGTCTGATCTGCGTGCAGAGCGTCGCGATGGGGCATGGCCTGTCATAACCTGATGACCAATGTAAGCATCCACATCTGCAGGACCAGAAGTCCATAATTTGTAGGTATCTGTTTGCCTGTGTATTGCAGTTAAAATCTCAGTTCTCAATCTAGCAATATCACAACTCAATAGAAACCGTTTTGTTCTAGGTAAATAAACTTCTTCTCTTTCATATAGTTCCTGTAAATGTTGCTGGAATGGTTGTAAAGTTCTTTCTTTTATCGATGAGGGAGTAGCTAAGAAAAATCCTTCGGCATATCTGGTGAATGTCACAAGAACATGTGGTCCTATTGGTTCATAATTATAAGAAGTGCCGTAGGCTCTGTCAAGCACTTGAGGTGTTTCTATTTTACCAGTTTCTTCTTTTTCTTGTAGAGAAACCATATTCATCATAAGTCTTCCGATTCATTAAACACATTTCTTTTCTGAGAGTTGCATAATTAATATTCATTAACCTTTTACATTTCCGACAGGACTGAATCGAACTACTTTTTTAGATATACCTGCTAAGTGTGTTGCTTCAATAACATCGTCGATATTTTTATATGCAGGACCTGCTTCTTCAGCCAGCCCCGCAAATGAAACAGACTTGACATAAATTCCCTGCTTCAACATATCTCTTTGTAACTGTTCACCACGGAACATGCCTTTAGCTCTCGTCCTGCTCATTGTTCTTCCGCTTCCATGTGCAGTAGACATAAAGGTATCCTCGGCTTTCGGACCTCCTACAAGGAGATAACTTCCAGTCATCATGCTTCCGCCAATAATGACAGGACTTCCATCATCACGATACAATTTAGGAATTTCTTCCCTACCTGCTGGATAAGAACCAGTTGCCCCTTTCCGGTGAACTATCAATTTCTTCTTCTTCCCGTCAACTTCATGCACCTCTACCGATGCCCTGTTATGGCTTACGTCGAATAACATTCTCATTCCCAACTTCTCCGCATCTTGCTTGAAAACATCAGAAAAAACTTCCCTGATTCTATGTAAGATAACTTGCCTATTAGCAAAACTCATGTTAACTCCGCCAGCCATCGCCTTGAAATAGTCCTGACCTTCTGGAGAATTGAAAGGTGCGCATGCAAGTTCTGGATCCAATATTTTAATTCCATACTTTCTTTCCATAACTGACAAGAATAATTGAAGGTAGTCAGTTCCAATTTGATGACCAAATCCACGTGAACCACAGTGAAACATTATCACAATTTGATTTGGGAATAGTCCCCATTTCTTTGCAAGTTCTTTGTCAAAAATATTCTCTTCTTTAACAACTTGTATTTCAAGATAATGATTTCCCGATCCTAAAGTACCAATTTGACTGAATCCTCTTTCAACAGCTTTAGACGATACTTTAGAAACGTCTGCCCAATCTGCTTTTCCGTTTAATTCTGTTCTTTCCAAATCCTCTTTCCATGCATAGCCATTATCCACACACCATTCTGTACCTTCGGTTACAACTTTTCTAAATTGATCCTTAGTTAGTTTAACGAACCCGCTAGAACCAACACCCGCAGGAACTCTGTCGAATAATTTATCCACTAAAGTTTTCAGATGAGGTTTGACATCATTATAAGTAAGATTGGTTAAAACAAGTCTCATACCGCAGTTTATATCGAATCCTATACCACCTGGAGAAATGACTCCACCTTCCTCTGGATCGAATGCAGCTACGCCACCTATTGGGAATCCGTACCCGGATTTGTCTCTCCTAGCTTAAACTAAAGAGATATGACCGTCGGGCATGCAGAATGCATATTTTTGGATTCCTGGCAAGTTAGCAACATTTGTTATCTGGTCGTATACCTGCAAGTCCATTTGGTCTACAATCTTTTTCGTAGCGAATATCCTGGCAGGAACCTTCATTCCTTGCTTGAAGCTTGTAGGTATTTCCCAAATTACATCTGAGATTTTCTTAAACTCAGGTTTCTTGAATACCTGATTTCCGAATGGCATTTTTAATTTTCACCTCCTTTTAGTTAACTTTATTTGTTATTGAGCCTTTTAGAAAGTTTTCTATATTCTCAACAAAATTTTCTTGTTTTAACATACGCGCCTCTTTTGTGGCAAATGCAAGCGGCGGATAAAGAACACAATTTCTATAGGATTGTAGTGATTTTACAAGTTCTGGCGACATTTCATCTGTGTGGTCTGCTATATAAACAATGTCACCCTTTGCCAACCGTTTTTGAAGTGCATCAAAATCAATTAACTCATTAGGTGAGATATTCAGAAAAACTGCACCGGATTTTATCCTAGTTATTCTATCAACATTCATGAAACTTTCAGTATCTTTGTTTAGAGACAGATTTATTGATAAAAAGTCACATTCTAGAATAAGTTTATCTATATCGACATACCTTATACCTTTTGATTCCGTATCTTTTTTCCTATTTCTAGACCAGTAATAAACTTCAGCACCGAATGACTGTGCTAACTCTGCTATTCTAGTACCGATTCTGCCGAGTCCGATTACACCGAATTTTTTACCTTTAATTTCATACATAGGAAACTTGGGAACTTCGGAAAAATCACCTTCACGTGCAAGTTGTTTAGAACGTTCGATATCTCTTACGTATTCCAAAATAACTCCAAAAGCGAACTCGGAAACTGCTTCAGTACTAAAACCAGGTATGTTGCATACGACAACTCCTTTCTTTTTTGCGTGTTCAACATCTACCTTCCCGTAAGCTGTTGAAAACACGCCGATATACCTCAAGTTCGGTGCCATATCTATAACTTCCTTCGGTGCAGGTATGATGAACTGGTTAACTAACAAGCAGTCAGCATCTGCAAGATATCTTACCATATCTGGGTCGTCTCGGGAAACTCTTACGGTTTTTTCTGCAAATGATTCCAATCTTTTCCAATATTCCTGTGTAACCAGCTCTTCACCTATGCCCAATAAAACTATTTTCTTGAATTTTTTGTTACCTAGTGTCATTTCCCATTTTCACCTCCTTTACCATTCATTGTATTTAGACATATTTCTATTTCCGCAGAGATAACATCTTATTGTCTTTTCTTCAACAAATATTGTTTCACAAGATTCACACAACCAACGTGGCATTATATCTACCTTTACAACACACGCAGAACTAGTCTACGTGCACCTGTTTCCGCATTATTTACGTCAGGCACACGACGATTAAATAAAATGTGTTGAAATATCTTTATAAACTTTCGTTACATTCACTTTTTATGGTATTAGTAGCGGGAAAAGAAGAAGATCGTGACGAACCATGACAACCGTGCAAGTATAGAACTTTTTTCGATACTGGTAAAACTATTGTTCGTGTTTGTGAATATATTCCAGCAATGAGGGATTATAAATTAGAACATCCTAAAACAACTAGCAATAAAGTAGATGACATCATGAGATCATACGAAGTCGCAGAAATACCAGGTTCTCATATATGCTTAAGTTGTGGATATAGAAAAGAAGAATAAAAAATTTATTTTCTCTTAGATGACCAAGGCTGCACTCCTTTAGTATCATATTCTCTTTGGCATCCGTTACATTTCCAAAATTCTGTTACATCCCCAGATTTGGTAACCTCTTCTTGTAAGTACATCTTTTTCTTGCAGATTGGACAATAAGCCATAATTTATTATTAAGTTTGTAGATTTAATTAAAAAATGGGATTGAAAATAGGAATTGTAATTTAAATGGGTCTTCTCTTATAAAATCTCCTTGGACAAAATAAAACATTGTTGAAGATATAAAAAGGACTTCGCCAATTAGAAAAATTGCAAATGCATATCGTTTTAATGTTACATCTTCGCCAAATGTCCAGAAAATAAATCCTAATAAACCTATACCCATGTAAAGGACAGGTTCGTAACCAAAGATAAAAGCTAGAATAAGCATTAAAGGGAGCTGAACTAAAACTATCCACATTTCTGCCATAGTTTATTTTTGTTGCACACAGATAAGTTTCTTTAGAATTAAGAGAATTCTCTCATCACTACAACTTTTCCTTTCACACCAGATTTAAATTCGTCTTCTGCAGCTTTTGCATTGTTTCCCAGTAATCTTCGGTAGTGCATAGGAATAGTTACCTCAGCTTTTATCATGTTAGCAGCTTGTATACCTTCTTTAACATCCATCGTATACGTTCCTCCAATAGGAAGCATGGCAACATCAATGTCAGTCAGGTTCCTCATCTCTGGAATGAAATCAGTATCGCCAGCATGATAGATTCTCGACTCACCAACCTCGAAGACATATCCAACCCATTTGTTTTCTTTTGGATGGTATCTTACCCTGTCTGGTTTTACATTATATGCAGGAACTGTTTTCACCCTTATGCCAGCGACCGTAAGGATTCTATCTGGACCAACAATCATGAAAGCATTGCTTGGCAGGTTGAGACTCTCGCATCCACTAGTTGCGACCACAACAGTATCGTTCTTTATCAGCTTGCGAATATCATTCGGGCTCCAGTGGTCGTAATGGGCGTGTGTAATGAAAATTGCATCTGCCTTTTCGTTAGGTAACCTCTTTATATCGAAAGGATCAACAAAATAAAACTTCTTACCTAATTTGTTTTCGATTGAAAAACTTGCATGACCAAACCATGATATACTGTCGAGAGTGTCTTCCATAACCTAATTTACAAACTGTGTATTAAAACCTTTATTACGCTGAGATAACAATTTTATTTATATGCCGATAAGCGAAGCACCATACAAAAGATCCTACCAGCATGGAACATCTCGGGGCAGGGAAGCAACTGTCGTATGTGATGGTTGTGGCAGGCAGGTTCCTAGATATAAGACATTTACAAAAAGGCAAGGCATGAGAATCAACGACCCTGTGATAATGCAACAGGTGGACAGAAGGATGATACACATGATGCAGAGAATTATGAGATACTGCCCTAGCTGCGCTCGATTTAGGCATATTTCACAACCAGGTAAATCTGTAAGAAAAAAGGGCTTCTCACGTCCAATGACAGGTAGAGCAAGATGGTCTTAGAGAAATTAAAGCAATTGCGAGGACTGTTCTACAAGAAACTAGCGGAAGAATCGAAAGCAGAAGAACTTCTGCCGGGGTTCAGATTAGAAAAAACCACAAGAATAGTAGAGCTTCCGGAAATGGACGATATTACAAAAATTAATGTCATTTATCCTTTAATGGAACCGTTCTCGTATGCAAACATCAAATGGGATGAAGATGAGAAAACGGTGATGTACAATATAATAGAACCTGTGCTGAGTGAGGGTGAAAAAAAGATTTTGGGAAAAGTCTCTGAGGCTGTCATACAGCTTGTTGAAGTTGAGCTTACAGGAATGAGAGAGAAGTCACAAGCAATCCAGTATCTGCAAAAGCAGGTTAACAAAGTATTGAAAGATTTTGGCTTGCAATTGACACAGAATCAATATCTTAAGATAATGTATTTTGTCTATAGGAATTTCATCGGATATAACGAAATCGAGGGGCTAATGCAGGATCCTAATATCGAAGATATCAGTTGTGATGGTGTGGGTACGCCTATATTTATCGTCCATCGAAAGTATGGGTCGGTCAAAACAAATATAGCTCTTGATAATGCTGACAGACTAAGGGAATTTGTGATCAAGCTTGCAGAAAGAAGCGGAAGGTATGTAAGCTATGCTGAACCGATTCTTAATGGTACGTTGCCAGATGGCTCGAGAGTTTCTGCTACTGTAGCTGGTGATGTTGCTACCAGAGGCCCAACGTTTACGATAAGAAAATTTGGTGAAAAGCCCCTATCACCTGTAGATCAAATTCAATTGAACACTGCAAATGCTGAACTCCTTGCATACTTTTGGTATCTGGTAGAGCAAGGCGCGAACATACTTTTTGTTGGTGCGACTGCTACAGGCAAAACTTCATTCTTAAATTCAGTTTGTATGTTCATCCCACCAGAAAAGAAGATAGTATCGATAGAAGACACAAGAGAAATAAGAGTGCCGCATGAGCACTGGATTTCGGGCTTGGCGAGAACTGGCTTCGGCATCCCAACAGCTGCTGGAGAGAAGTATGGCGAGGTTACGATGTTCGACTTGCTAAGAGAAAGCTTCAGACAGAATCCTGATTATGTTATCGTAGGTGAGACAAGAGGTAAGGAGGCGTATGTCATGTTCCAAGGTATGTCATCAGGCCACATATCATTCAGCACATTCCACGCTAACTCTGTAGAGGCTGTTATCAAGCGATTGACATCACCGCCGATAGACCTATCGCCGTCGCTAATAGAAAGCTTGAATGTTGTTACGATAATGACCCACACAAAAGAAAAAAATCAGCGAAGAGTAAGGGAAGTTGTGGAAATTATTTCTGTTGACCCAAGGACAGAAGAGGTTAAAACTAATTTAGTTTTTCTGTGGGATCCTGTAACTGATACTATCAGTAAAGTTAACAACAGCCAGATTATTCCTAAACTTGTCGAGAGTAAAGGTAGAAACATAGAAGATGCGAAGGAGGATTTGGAAAGAAGGAAAACTGTGCTCGAATGGCTTGTGTCGAAAAATATAAAGGATTTTCTGGAAGTTGTGAATTATATCAACATGTTTTATAAAGAACCTGAGAAACTTTTCCAGATGATGGGGAAACCAGAAGAGTGGAAGAAGGAAGAACCTAACAGAGTTCCTGTTGAAGTTCAAGAGCCTGTTAAAACTGAAGAAAGAAGAAAGAGAGCGTCTTTACTAGAATTGCTTGGATTCAAGATGATTAGGGAAGCTCATTAGAGATGTAAATGTCGCACCTGCGACATTGAGCATAACTAGCATTTCTATGCTATGTTTTCGTATAATGTGATATTTTGGAATATTATCAGGGAACTGAGAGAGTATCTAGTTAGACTAAAATCTTTAGCTATAGAAAATCCAATATATCAACAGGTAGAATGGTCAGCTACAATGCAATTGCGACAGTTTTGTTCGGTGGATTAATAGACAGGATAGGGAAAAACTTTAACTTCCTTAGGGACAGTCTTCCAAAGGCTAACATTAAAATTCCATTCAGAACCTATCTCAGTGCAGTTTTTCTAAACACAATCATAGTATACATGTTCTCATTAGTTTTTTTCACGATACTTACAACTTTTCTAGAAATCAAAATGTTTCACAAAATTCTCCTTATAGGGTATCTTCCATTTATGGTTGCATTGGTTGCTGCAGGTGTAATGGTGATATACCCTTACCAGAAAGTGATGGGAAGAAGAAAGGACATCGACATAAATCTGCCTTTTGCATTGTCGCATATGGCTGCCATCTCAGAGTCTGGTATACCGCCGTATATGATATTCAAACTATTGAGCAAGTTTGATGAATATGGTGAGATTGCACGAGAGATGAAGGTGCTCGTGAGGAACATAGATACATTTGGTGTTGACCCATTGACAGCTGTGAGAGAAACAGCAGAAAGAACTCCCAGCAATGAGTTGCGACAGATTCTGTTGGGAATCGTCAGTACTACTGAAAGTGGCGGTGATGTGAAAACTTATATCAAGAATGCAGGTGAGCAGGCTATGTTTGATTGGAGATTGAAAAGAGAGAAGTTCATGCAACAGCTTTCAGCATATGCAGAGTTCTACACAGGAATTTTGATTGCTGCACCTTTATTCATCGTATCATTGTTCGTAGTAATGAACATGATACAACCTAACATTGGAGGATTTGATATTCTGACTCTCACGAAGTTGAGCATTTACATACTTATACCGTTTCTAAATGGTGCCTTCTTGTTGTTCTTAAGAGGAACGGAGGTTGAGATGTAATGGTTCGATTCTCTTTTCTTGTAGTCGGGGCTTTTGTGGTATATGCTGTATTTGCTTTGTTCAATTATTTGTATCTGGCGAAAGTTACTGGCTATGCTGTGACGATGTATCTAGTTGGTGCAGTTGTTATAGTTATGCCGCTAGTTGTAATCAAATATTTTGAAACTAGAAGACTGAAGGAGATGGAGAAAAACTTTCCTGTATTTTTGCAAGATTTCGTTGAATCAATTAGAGGTGGGATGACATTGCCACAAGCCTTCAAGACAATATCTATAAATCACTATGGCGTGTTAACTCCGTTGGTCAAGAAAATGTCAGCACAACTTGATTGGGGGATACCTGTGGAGATTGTGTTGCTTAATTTCTCAAAAGATACAAAATCGAAACTCATCTCAAGAATAGTATCGACAGTAATGGAAAGTCATAAGTTTGGAGGGAGGCTTGTAGAAACATTCGAAGCTCTTACTGGCACCGCAATAGAAGTTGAAAGATTGCGAGCTGAAAGAAAGCTTTTCCTGAATTCTCAGATAATTACAGGATATATAATATTCTTTGTATTCCTTGCTGTCATCATTGGTTTGGAAAAGTATCTGGTACCGAGCTTGGGACAGGTGTCAACACAGAGCTTGACACAAGTGTCAACTGGTGGAGCTGCTATTTCACAGGCTGATCTCCAGAAAGAATATACTGAGATATTCAGGAATTTGATTTTGATGCAGGGATTGTTTGCTGGTCTGACGGTAGGAAAGATGTCTGAAGGTGCTGTTGTTGCTGGTATTAAACACAGTGTTTTTATGATGGTTGCTGGTATGTTCGTGCTTCTTATTGCTGGTTAACAGGCTGTTACATCAGATCTGTCTGCTAAATCGGTTACACCACTACAGTTGGTATAGACCCATATCTTGTCGTATGCAGTGCTACTGGCTCCACCTATACTTACGTTAAATGAAAATATTTGACTGGCTTTTAGTGCAAGATAATTACCAGAACTAGAGCCCCCTGTGCTTGTATCATTCAACGCATGTGTCACCATACTTCCGTTGTTAAATATTGTTTGTAGTGTTATGCTTCCTATTGTTATCCTGCCGTTGTTTTTTATAATGCCTGATATATTATTATTGCAGTATTTAAGATTGGAGAGGTCTATCGCACCGTTGCTACAGATGATTTGGGCCTCACCTTCTTTGCTGACTATTTTAGATGATGTCTGTGTAAAGCTGGATATCCAGACGCTTATTATCCCGCCGACGCCTACAGTGAATGCTATCAAAAGAACGGTTGCAATCAGTGGTGACAATCCTTTCATTTTTATTACCTCGTGCACGTATTTGACCTGCTGAGGTCAGGGCAAGTAGTTTTAATTAAAAGATTTAAGAAATCTGATGGGATACTGGATATCAAATAACTTTTAATTGTATTGGCAGCCAAACTTTCATTTAGTGGTATCCCGCTTGAAACAGTACCATTGGGGTATTCAATGAATGCGGTAAGATTTCCTAAATCTACGGTTCTTATATTATTAACCGAGAAGGTTATAATCCTCGATGTAGAGTTGTATTTACAGTTTAAAAATTCAAATTGGGCAACTCTGCACTGAGCAAGTGATACATTTTCTGTTGGTAGAGCTGTTGAGACGAAGGTGGAGCTCCAGTAGGCTAGCACGCCTGCGATAGTCATAGTGATAGCTATCAAAAGGACTGAAGCTACAATTGGGGAAATGCCTTTCATACGCACAATTTAATTTGGGTTTTGTGCCAGATAAATATTACTTTTAATTTTTGAAAAGTTTATTAATTCAGGTTGTAAAAGAAAAGTATGGTTAGATCTAAAACTACAGACTCATTTAAGACCTACAAAATTATTAGCTTGATTGCGATTATTATTGCGGTGATTGCTTTGACGCAGCCATATTTTTCTAAAGTAGGTATTGTGACACCTTTGCTTCCTATAGACGAGCTGTCGACGCAAGGGTATACAAAAGTTGATGTACAGGTCTCTGTATCTGGGAATGTTGGTGTAGTTGTTCTCGAAGGGAATTGTTATCAGATGACTGCTACCACGGAATTGTCACAGATAGAATCTATCGCTAGTGGACAAGAAGGTAAAATTGGTTACAGACCTATGACGCATGATTTATTTAGAGATGCTCTGGAGAGCTTGGATGTTGATGTTGTGATGGTGAAGATAGTTGACATGCAGAACAACACTTATTTTGGTAGGCTGATTTTGAAGCAGAGTGACAAGATTGTGAGTTTGGATTCACGTCCAAGCGATGGGATAGCTGTAGCTGTCAGAACTAATGCACCGATATACATGAAGGATGATTTGCTGAAAGCACAAGGAAAGTATGTTTGTTAGATTATTTCCTTAATGCGTCTTTGAACTTTTCTCGGAATTCTTTTGCTTCGTCCACTAACTTTTCAGTTGTTTTTTCTAAAGCTGTTTGCGGCGAACCTCGAGAAGTTTCAACCAGAATTTTCGGCTTTGATAAAAAGGGATGTTCCATGATTGTTGCAGCTTCCTTGACACTAGAATCATCCCATAGCTTGTCTTTTATCATGTTTGCAAAAGCTATTGTTTCACCATCAAATTCTATTATCAATCTCTTCCCGTTGTCTTCTATTTTTTTCAGTTCCATGTTATCCTAATTGTTTTGAAGAGGATTTAAAGGTTTATGCAAACCAAATGTTATTAAGTGATTTGTTATATTATTATTTGACCCCGTGCGGAAATTGGATATCCGGCGACGCTTCGGACGTTGAGTTGAGGGTTCGAATCCCTCCGGGGTCACATGACTTAAAATATTTGATTTTCCTTATCTGATTTATGGAATTTGACAAATCCGGATTTACAAATGAACCGTATGTCAAAAGAGTAGAAAAACCTTGGGGGTATGAGATTCATTGGGTACCTGAAAATCGGCCTTATATGGGAAAAATTATACATATCAATGCAGGTGCAAGATTGTCTCTCCAATTCCATGATGAAAAACAAGAAAGTTGGTATTTGTTAAATGGTCGAGCAAAAGTAATCTGGGATGATAAAAACGGAAATCTTATTGAAACGGAACTGCAACTTGGTGTAGGATATACTAATAACGTTGGACAGAGACATCGATTGTTAGGTATTACGGATTGTGATATTATAGAAGTTTCAACGCCAGAAACCGGAACCACAGTCAGATTAGCAGACGACTACAACAGACCTAATGAGACAGAGGAAATGAGAAAAGATCCTAATCGAGGGTGGAACATATAAAATGTTAAAACCATTTGCTGAAAGAACGCATGAAAAGATGAAAGAGGTTTTGATGAACACTGATGCCCCTGGTCCTAATGTTCATTACTATATGATTCGAGGTGGACTACATAAGAGAAATATCACAGTATGGGAGAGTGGTACAGTTGATGGTGAATACATCAAAACATATGGCCATTATCATGTAGGGAAAATCGATGAGACCTATTGGGTAATTCAAGGGGAAGGGATTGTTCTTCTTCAAACACGAAAGATTGATTCTGAAGGTAAGCCGATAGATGATGAAATAGAATCTTTCAGAGCGATTCATGTCAAGATGGGTGATAGTGTTTTCATCCCTTCTGGAGTAGGACATTTAGCTGTTAATGTTGGGAAGACCTGGTTTGTGACTGCTGATGACAGTCCAGTAAACTTTGCAGAAGTTGACCCGGTTAGCTTACCAGGTCATGCTGACTATGTGCCTGTGAAGAAAATGCATGGATTCGCATATTATGTTGTGGAAGAAAACGGGAAACCAAAATTAGCCAAGAATCCGTTGTATAAGAAAGTTCCGGACGCTGTTATTGAACATCTTTAGGCTTTATATCCTAGAAATAATAATTCTGGTTCTGTGAATTTCGTGAACGGCCAAATGAAAGGATATTTATTTGCTATTCTAGCGTCTTTGCTGATGCCAGCTGGGTTTATCACAAATTATATTGCCTTACAAAGCATCGACATCGCTAGTCTAACGTTCTATTTCTTTGGATTCAGTCTTTTAGGTGCTGTCATTGCACTTGTAATAACAGGGAAATTGGAGAAGGCTCTATCATTGCTTAAAAGATATTGGAAACCGGTTGCTGTGCTTGGACTTGTGAATAGCATTACTGCTGTCGTTTGGCTTTTTGCATTAAAGCTCACCGGACCCTCATCGCTAGGGTTTTTGATGAGATTTGCCACAGTATTTACTGTTGTTCTTGGCGTGGTTTATCTTAAGGAGAGATTCAACAGAGGCGAGATTTTTGGAGCTGTGATGATGATTATTGGTGCGTTCATAATGGCATTCAGAGGTGGAGAACATCTTCTAGTTGGTGCGTTTCTTGCATTGCTCCTTTCGGTTGTGATATCCCTAGAACAGCTTTTTCTGAAAAAGTATGTCAAGCAGTTAGAGCCTCTGGTGTTCAATGCATTAAGGCTGCTGTTCACATTTTTGGTTGTGTCAATATATGTCATAGTCCGATCTGATTTGGTGATACCGCCTGCGGATGTCATGTTTATTGTTTTTCTCGGTGCGATTCTATCGGCTGTAGTTGGATTTGTGTTCTACTTCAAAGCTTTGGAAATATCTGAGCTGTCAAAAGTTGCGACTATTCAGTCATTTAATCCTTTTGTAGTTTTCGTTTATTCGCTAATAT
>Ga0213870_1001018_pt1 | contig 12900 bp, 15 predicted proteins | sample WICALVC2017_Meta_FD_160119 | JGI IMG/M metagenome (GOLD analysis project Ga0213870, IMG submission 160119) | Freshwater microbial communities from subterranean cave lake in Wind Cave National Park, South Dakota, United States - WICALVC2017 | ecosystem: Environmental > Aquatic > Deep subsurface >... | reverse complement strand
GGCCATGTCCGTCGGCCCATCACGACCGTCGGTGCCGAATCCCACCGCCCAAACGCCGGACGAGCCTTGCATGGCCAGCGCGGCCGCGAGCGCAAACTCCTGCGCGCGGCCTCCCTGGCCAGACCCGCGCACCGTGACCGTGAGCTCCCCACCCGCAAGGACGCACAGGGGGCCTGGCAGCGCCGTCCGACTCGCCAAGTGCTTCCCCAATGCGCCCATCCAGCGCCCTACCATGGCAGCCTCGCCGGTCACAAAGTCCTCGATGAGGACGATCTCATAGCCTGATCGGCGGGCGGCCTTTGCCGCGGCCTCCAATGCCAGACGGTTGTTGCCGACGATGACATGCGCCACGCGCCGGAAGAGCCGACTCTGCGGCTTCGGTGTCTCCGTCCGCCACCCACCCAGCCCTTCAACCAGGTGCATCCGCACCGGTATCGGCAGGCGCTCCCACAGCCCGTACTGCCGGATGATCTGAACCGCATCGAGAAACGTGGTGCGGTCCGGCGCCGTCGGGCCGGACCCGATCACGCCGGGATCGTCCCCGCCGACGTCGGAGAGGATGAGCGTCAGGACCCGCGCGCGCGTCGCCGCCGCGAGCCGGCCGCCCTTGATCGCGGAGAGATGCTTGCGGACGGCATTCAGTTCGGCAATCGCCGCGCCCGACCGAAGGAGCAGGCGCGTCACGCGCTGCTTGTCCGCCAGCGTCAGCCCCTCATCCGGTAGGGGCAGCAGGCTGGAGGCGCCGCCGGAGAGCAGCACGATCAGGAGGTCCTCCGCCCCGAGCGACGATGCCGTTTTCAAAATCCGTTGCGCCGCCCGAAGACCCCGCCGGTCGGGGACTGGATGTCCGGCGACGGCCACTTCAATACCGGATGTCGGACCGACCGGCTCGGCAGCGGCCGTCACGACAAACGCGGACTCGACCCGATCCCGGAGCACGTCGGACACGGCCCGCGCCATTGGGATCGCGGCTTTGCCGGCCCCCACGACCGCTACGCGCCGAATTAGGCGCAGATCATAGGCGCGGCCTCCTGCACGGAAACCATGCCGTGCGAGGGAGAGCGTGCTACGAACGGCCTCGTACGGATCGGCCGCGTCCAGCGCCGCCTGCAGGATGCGGCGTAGATCAGCCCGAATGGGTGAGAGGGGCAGTGTCATACGCGCCCAAGTCTAACAAGAGCGGCTCGCTACGACAAGGCATCGCCATGCGGTGATCCTGCGCATCCGGCAAGTCTGATAGACTGTGCCATGTCGCGTCTGAACGTGCTTGAGCAGACCATCACGGCCTGTCGGCACTGCCCGCGTCTGGTCGCTCACCGCGAGCAGGTGGCCCACGTGAAAATACGCCGCTTCCGCGACTGTGATTACTGGGGCAGGCCCGTGCCGGGATTCGGTTCCTCGAGGGCCCGCCTACTCATCGTCGGCCTCGCGCCCGCCGCGCACGGCGGCAACCGCACGGGCCGGATGTTCACGGGCGACCGCAGCGGCGACTGGCTCTACCGCGCGCTCCATCGAGCCGGCTTTGCTTCCCAGCCCCACTCGATCTCGCGGACCGACGGGATGCGGCTGCATGATTGCTACATCACGGCCACCGTTCGCTGCGCGCCGCCCGGCAACAAGCCTCTGCCGGAGGAATTCAATCGGTGCCGGCCCTTTCTCATGGAAGAGCTGCGGCTCCTGCGTCGCGTACGCGTGGTGGTCGCACTGGGCAAGATCGCGTTCGAGGGGTATCTGAAGGCATGCCGGGAGCTCGGCTATGGCAGGCCACACCCGCGCCCGGCATTCGGGCACGGAACGGCGCATCCCTTGCCATGGGGCGTCATGCTGATCGGGTCGTACCACCCGTCACAGCAAAACACTTTCACCGGCAGGTTGACCGCGCCGATGCTCGATGCGATCTTCGCCAAGGCCCGACTCCATCTTCCGCCCCAGCCGATCAAGAACAAGAAGATACACCACGGCTACAGCGAGGCGATCCGCATCCTGATGCGCGAGCGAGAGTCCGGCAGTCTGGATGCCGCCAGCCGTGAGGCGTTCGAGACTGGGAGGATTTGGCGCGATGGAGCTAGTCGCGCTGGGGAGACGCGACCAGCGATGCCGGCAGTTCACGAAGACGCCCGGCTTGAACAGGGGTGTGCGCGGGCACGAGGACCCAATTGTCACGCGACTCAAGAATACGGGAGACCAGGCGGGCATGTAGAGCGTGACCGGACCGCACCGCCTCGATTTCTCCGATAACGGGCATGCCCAGCAGCATCAGATCACCGATCAGGTCGAGAATCTTGTGGCGAACGAACTCGTCGGCGAACCGGAGGCCGTCTTCGTTGAGGAGTCCCTCATCGGACAGAATCAGCGTGTTCTGGAGAGACCCACCGAGGCCCATCCCCGCTTCCCAGAGCGCCTCGACTTCTCGAAGAAAACCAAACGTCCTAGCCGGCGCGATGTCTTCGACAAACGCATTGCGTGACCCATCATAGTCGTAGGTCTGACGGCCGATCAGCGGATGCGCGTACTCGATGGTATAGGTGACGCTCGGTGTGAAGGCCGGGCGGATGGCGATGCGCTTGTTCCCATCCATCACTTCGATGGGCCGCACGACCTTCAGATAGCTCCGGCGCCGGTCTTGCGCAACAATCCCCGCCTTCAGCATGAGGTGTACGAACACCTGCGCACTCCCGTCAAACACCGGAAGCTCCGGCGCATCGATCTCAACAAACAGGTTGTCGATGCCAAGCCCGGCAGCGGCAGACAGCAGGTGTTCGATGGTCTGGACCGTGATCCCATCAAGGCCGACAGTGGTCGACAACAAGGACGGACGGAGGTGCTCGATCGAAACCGGGATGTGGGGACTGCCACTGACGTCTGTACGAATGAAAATAATGCCGGTCTCCAGAGGGGCAGGCCGGAGGGTGATCGACACCAAGCGTCCGGAGTGAAGACCCACCCCTGAACAGGTTGCCGGCTTTCGAATCGTCTGCTGAAACCGCATACACATTCCTTCCATTTACGTGAATGGCTCTCACCTGCAAAAGCAAATCATGTACCACTCTAAATAACTGTCTAACATATTGATACTGCATTGTTATTTAAACAGTGTCGGATTTGAAATGAACGGTCGTATGTTGTGACCATGTTGTAAAAACACTGCATCTGTCGCATTTTAGACGATGTCCTAACTAAGGCACGCAGCCAAGCCCGCGCGCCCATTCCCGGCAATTTGTAACACGGAGGCCGGCCATGGAGGAGATCAACGAACGCTTGGTACATCGGAAAGAAGCCTGGGCACAGGCGAAGCGGGGCCTCACGGAAGAAGGCGTGCCGCCTGATACCGCAGCTCTATGATTTCGGATTCAGTTCGATTAGTCCCTTGCGGATGGCCAGAATGGCGGCCTGTGTGCGGTCATAGACATGGAGCTTGTGGAAGATATTCCGCACGTGGTTCTTGACCGTCTTTTCGCTGAGGTCGAGCTCGTTGGCGACCTCCTTGTTGGTCTTCCCGTCGGCCACCAGACGCAGCACCGTGATTTCGCGTTCGGTCAGGTCATGCTCGCTCCGGGCCTGCTTCTTCCCCTTCCCTCCGGACAGCAAGGAAAACTCCGCCAGGATCTTGCTGGCGACAGATGGGTGGATGAGCGATTCGCCTTTGGAGATCGAACGAATCGCCGCAATGATCTGGGACGAGTCGGAATCCTTCAGCAGGTAGCCGGTCGCGCCCGCGCGAACGAGATCGAAGATGTATTTTTCCTCATCGTACATCGTCAAGGCCACGATGCCTATATGAGGGGATTCCCGCTTGATCACGCGGGTGGCCTCCACGCCGGACATCCTGGGCATGCTGACGTCCATCAGAATCACGTCGGGCGAGAGTGCCCGGGCTTTCTCCACGGCCTCCTGACCGTCACGGGCCTCGCCGACGACGTCCAGGTCCTCCCGCTCGCGCAGGATGGCCGCGAGGCCCTCACGGACCACGTGATGGTCATCGGCGATCAGGACTTTGATCTTGTCCATCGCGCTAGGTCTCCCGTGGCGACACAAGAGGGATATCCACAAGCACCCGGGTGCCGGCCCCTTTCCGCGACTCCACTCGGCCCGTGCCACCGACAAAGCGCGCCCGCTCCAGAATGCCCTTCAAGCCGAACGACTGCCATTTGGTCGGATCCTGCGAGACGGCCTCCACGTTGAAGCCCACCCCGTTGTCCTCGATCACCCCGTTGATGTGGCCGTCCGCCACCGTCAGCGTGATCGTCACCCGGTCCGCCTGCGCATGCTTCTGCACGTTGCTGAGCGCCTCCTGGACGATCCGGAACAGGAAGAGCTTGGCTTTCGGCGACAGCGCCGACTCGTCCCCCGAGCAGACAAACTCCGTCCGGATGCGCGATTGGGTCTCGTACGACTTGAGAAACGCCTGCAGCGCCGGCACCAAGTCCATCGACTCGAAATACAGCGGCCGTAGATTGAAGATCACCTGCCGCGATTCCTCGATGGCTGCTTTGAGCTGGGTCTTGGCATCGCTCAGCAACTCAAAGCCCCGCGTCGGGTCCGAAAAGATGAGCTCACGGCAGAGGTCCAGCTTGAGATTGATCCCGGCCAGGGTCTGCACCAGGCCGTCGTGGATTTCGCAGGCGATGCGGCTGCGCTCGCCCGTCACTGCGGAGCCGGCTTCCTGTTCGTACAGCCGGGAGAGCGCCTGGAACTTTTTCACCTGCCGTTTGGTCTCGGCGTTCGCGCGCACGCGCGCCTCGATCAACTGCCACATGAATTTGGCGCTGGCGCCCCGGATGACGGCCACCCCAACCCGATCGAGCTCGCACAGCGCGTCCTCCACTTCCGGGTTCCCGGTCACATCAATGACCAGGCCCACCTCTTCGGACGACACCAGATCGCGGAAGTTCCGCGACCGGGGAATCCTGTAACGCCTGGCCAGGCGCAGACCCGGCGCTTTGGGATTGATTTCGGCGACGCCGATGATCCGGACCAGGGGGTCCGGCGCCAGAATGGACAGGAGGGCCGATCCGCCCTTGCCCGCTCCGATGATCGCCACGTTCGTTACGGCGGGGACCTCTGCACTCTGACGGGAAGGGCGCCGACTTGACGCGGGGCGGCGACGGGATGCGGACGTGGTTTTGACGGCCATGGGGTGCGCGCTCTACCCCGGCCCGTCGCCTTTTTCGCGGAGCAGCCCTTTCACCTCATCCAGGAACTGCTCGACGTCCTTGAATTCACGATACACCGACGCGAATCGCACATACGCCACCTGATCGAGTTGATGGAGTTCGGCCATGACTTCCTCGCCCACCACGCGGCACGGCACCTCGGCCTCCCCGCGCTCCTGGATACGTTTTTCGATCCGATCGGCGACGGTTTCCAGGGTCGCCATGCTGATGGGGCGCTTCTCGCAGGCTCGCTTCAGGCCCGCCAGGGCCTTGGCCCGATCGAAGGGCTCCCGGCGCCCGTCTTTCTTGACGATCATGGGGAGGATTTCATCCACCCGTTCGTAGGTGGTGAACCGCCGCTTGCACCCCAGGCACTCCCGGCGGCGACGGATGGCCTCGCCTTCCTTGGCCATGCGCGAGTCCACGACCTTGTCGTCCACGTGACTGCAAAACGGGCATCGCACGGATGGCTGCGCCTCGTGTTACCGGTCTTCCTCGAAGACAGGAAATTTCCCGCACAAGGTCCGCATGCGGAACCGGACCAGCTTGTGGACGGTCGGGTCGGTTGGATGGGACAGGACGGTGTCAATCGCGTCGGCGATCTCGTCCATCTCCTTTTCGCGCATCCCGCGGGTGGAGACGATCGGGGTGCCGAGCCGGATGCCGCTGGCGACGGCCGGCGGCTTCTCATCATACGGGATGGCGTTCTTGTTGACCGTGAGGCCGGCCTCGTCAAGCGCGACTTCGGCGTCCTTCCCCGTGATCCCTTTCGACGTCACATCCACCAGCATCAAGTGCGTGTCCGTGCCGCCCGAAACAATCCGGAATCCCCGTTTCTGCAGGCCGGTCGCCAGCGCCTTGGCGTTCGCCAATACTTGTTGCTGGTATTTCTTGAAACCGGGAGCTTGCGCCTCCTTCAGCGCCACGGCTTTCGCGGCGATGACATGCATCAGCGGCCCACCTTGGAGGCCCGGGAAGATCGCCTTGTCCACGGCCTTGGCATGCTCCGCCTTGCACAGAATCATGCCGCCGCGCGGTCCCCGCAACGTCTTGTGGGTGGTGGTGGTCACGAAGTCGGCGTAAGGCACAGGGCTGGGGTGCAGGCCGGCGGCGACCAGGCCCGCAATATGGGCCATGTCCACCATGAGATAGGCGCCGACTGCGTGGGCGATCTCCTGAAATTTGGGAAAGTCGAGGATGCGGGGATAGGCACTGGCGCCCGCCACGATCAGCCGGGGATGGCAGTCCTCCGCCAGCTTTCGCAGGGCCTCGTAATCAATGCGCTCGGTCGCCCGGTCCACGCCGTAAAAAAATGCGCGGTAGAGGATGCCGGAGAAGCTCACGCGGCTTCCGTGCGTCAGGTGGCCGCCGTGCGCCAGATCCATGCCCAGAATCGAATCGCCCGGCTTGAGGACCGAGAAATAGGCGGCCATGTTGGCCTGCGATCCGGAATGCGGCTGGACATTGACATGCTCGGCGCCGAAGATATGCTTGGCCCGCTCGATCGCCAGCGTCTCCACGACGTCCATGTACTGGCAGCCGCCGTAATACCGCCGTCCGGCGTACCCTTCGGCGTACTTGTTCGTCAGGACGGAGCCCTGGGCGGCCAGCACGGCCGCGCTGGCGAAGTTCTCCGATGCGATCAACAGGATTTTTTCGCGCTGACGGCGGCCCTCCCGCCGGATGGCCTCGTACACTTCCGGATCGGTCATCCGTAAGGGGCTGGCCATTGCAACGTTAGCCTTCCTGGGTGGGGCCCGCGGCTTCAGCTGGCGCCGCAGCCTTTGCAACCGTGACGCGTACCGTTGCCGTCACCTGTGCATGCAGCTTGATGGAAACCGACACCGCTCCCAGTTCCTTGATCGGATGGTCCAGGTGAACCTTGCGCTTGTCCACCGCAATCCCTTGGGCGGCCAACGCCTCGGCGATGTCCTTCGTCGTCACGGACCCGAAGAGCTTGTCGTCCTTGCCCACCTGCACCCTGATCGTCACGGAGGTGGCGCTGACCTTTTTCGCGTACGCTTCGATCTCGCTTTTTTCTTTCCGCGCCTTCTCGGTGATCACCCGCTTGGCATGCTCCACCGCCTTCAGATTGCGGCCGGTCGCCTCCACCGCCTTGTTCCGGGGCAGCAGATAATTCCGCGCATGCCCGGCCGCGACCTCCAGAACATCCCCTATGGCGCCCACCCCGTGCACGTCTTCTCGCAGAATCACTTTCATGGCGCAGACTCCTTGTGGCTGGAGGCACAGGATACTACAAGAGCGAGGGGTAAAGTCAATGAACGCAGGCTTGTTCGGCGCGTATCCGGTTGAGTTCCAGCAGCGTGTACCGGGAGAAGCGTCATCAGTATCATGCCCGCCACATTGTTTTTCAACATCCTACTAGATTTAGAGGCGCCCGGCATGGCACCCTTGAACGTGGCGGTCACGGCAGTGTTCAGTTCGGCGCTGTCACCGCTGAACTGCACGTAGGGTAGTCCATCTGCATAGGCGAGACGTACACTGATGGCGCAAGACTGGCTTAGAGGCGTCAAGGACGAGTACGACGTCATCGTCATCGGCTCGGGGCTGGCCGGGCTGACCGCCGCCAATCGGCTGGCGACCTGCGGCTATGCGGTGCTGCTCCTGGAGCATCACTACAACTTCGGCGGCATGGCGACGTGGTTCAAGCGCAAAGGCGGGCACATCTTCGACATCTCGCTCCACGGCTTCCCGGTCGGCATGCTTAAGACCTGCCGCAAGTACTGGTCCGCGGACATTGCGGAGTCCATCGTCCAGATCAAGGGCATCCGGTTCGACAACCCCCAGTTTGCCTTCACCACGAGCTTCGACCGGGCCGACTTCACCGACAAGCTGGTCAACCACTTCAAGATCCCGGCCGACACCGTCGAGGAGTTTTTCACGTTCGCCCGCGGCATGAACTTCTACGATGACCAGAAGACGACCACCCGCGCGCTCTTCGAGCGGTACTTCCCCGGCCGCCCCGACGTGTGGCGCCTGCTGATGGAACCCATCGCCTACGCCAACGGCTCCACGCTGGACGACCCTGCCATCACGTTCGGCATTGTCTTCTCCAATTTCATGAGCAAGGGCGTCTACACCTTTCAGGGCGGCACGGACAAGCTCATCGCGAAGATGAAGGCGACGCTCAAGGCCAACCGGGTGGACCTGCGCCACCACACTCTGGTGGAAAAAATCCTGCTGGCGCAGGGCCGCGTGGCCGGCGTGATCTGCAACGGCCGGACGATCCACGCCTGCGCCGTCCTGTCGAACGCCAACCTCAAGTCCACGATCCATCACCTGGTCGGCGACGCGCACTTCAGTCCGGAGTTCCTCCGCGAGGCCGCCGCCGTCCGCCTCAATAGCAGCAGTTGCCAGGTGTACATGGGCCTCCGCAAGGGCGAATCCATCCCCTACGTCGGGGACCTGTTTTTCACCTCGACCCATCCGGAATTCAATACGGCGGCGCTCAACTCCATGGACGTCACGAGCCGGACCTATTCCTTTTATTACCCCGATACGCGGCCGGGATCGGACCGCTACGCGATCGTCTGTTCGACGAACGCCAACTACGACGACTGGATCGCGCTGTCGGAAGAGGGCTACCGGATCGAGAAGGAGCGGCTTATCAAGGGCGTGGTGGACACGCTGGAGAAGTACCTGCCGGGCGTCCGCGCCAAGATCGCCCACCTGGAAGCCTCCACCCCGCGCACGTTCGAGTACTACACGCGGCACATGGCGGGCGCGTCGTTCGGCACGAAGTTCGAGGGGCTGAAGATCAGCCAGAACCTGTCGAAAGCGATCGGCGGGCTCTTTCACGCCGGCTCCGTCGGCATCATCATGTCCGGCTGGCTGGGCGCGATCAACTACGGCGTCATTATGGCCAACGAGGTGGACAAATACCTCCGGCAGGACGCCGCGGCCAAAGAAGAGACGCCCCCCGTCATGAGTGAATCCCGTGTTTGATTTTCGCGACCAGACCGTCGTTGTCACGGGGGGCACCCGCGGCATCGGCCGGGCCATCTCGCGGCGCTTCCTCGAGGCCGGCGCAACGGTTGTGGCCACGTACGCCGCCAACGGCGACGCCGCAGAGGCGTTCAAGGCGTCCCTGGGCCCTGCCGCCGAGGGTCTTCATCTCCGCCAATTCGACGTCGCCGACTATGCGCAGGTCGAGGCCTTCTACAAGAACCTCGACGCGGCCCATACGAACGTCACCGTCCTCGTCAACAATTCCGGCATCCGCAAGGACGCCGTCCTGGCAATGATGAAGCCGGAGGACTGGCAGCAGGTGCTGGACGTCAACCTGACCGGGACCTTCAACATGTCCAAGCTGGCCGTGCATCGGTTCATGCAGCATCGCTACGGCCGCATCATCACAATCACGTCTCCCGCAAGCCGCTTTGGGTTCGAGGGGCAGGCGAACTACGCCGCCTCAAAGGCCGGCCAGATCGCGATGACCCGCTCGCTGTCGAAGGAAGTGGCCTCGCGCGGGATCACGGTGAACTGCGTGTCGCCGGGCTTCATTGACACGGAGTTCGTCGCGGACCTGCCGGAGAAGCTCCGCAAGGACTACCTGGCGTCCATCCCGCTCAAGCGCTTCGGCGCGCCCGACGATGTCGCCTACGGTGTGCTGTTCCTGGCCTCCCGCGAGGCGGGCTACCTCACCGGCTCGGTCCTCTCCGTGGACGGGGGCCTGTAACGTGGCCACCCGCTCCGACGAGATCCTGGCGCTGATCCCCCACCGGTCGCCCTTCCTCTTTCTCGACGAGATCCTCGAGCGGGACGACCACCGCATCAAGGCCGTCAAAACGCTGCGCCCGGAGGAGCCGTACCTGGCCGGACACTATCCGGGCCGGCCGATCATGCCCGGCGTCCTGATCTGCGAGTGCGTATTTCAGGCGGGCGCGGCGCTCCTGTTCGGCCGCGGCACGCTTGATCCGAACAAGGTGCCGGTGCTCAGCAAAATCCAGAGCGCCCGTTTCCGGCGGCCCGTCTTTCCTGGAGCGACATTGGTCATCGAGGCGGAGATCGTGGAAGAGATTATGGGCGCGTTGATGATGAAAGGCATGGTCAGCGTGAACGGCCAAAACGTGCTGCGCACGGACTTTGTCGTCGGTATGGCAGACATCGGCGACGGGCCGAACATGCGGGGTGCGACATGAGCTTTCTCGACTTCGACGGCAAGACGATCGTCGTCTTCGGCGTGGCGAACAAGAAGAGTGTTGCCTACCACGTCGGCCAGGTGTTGGAAGCGGAGGGCGCGACGGTCGTCTACGTCGTGCGGTCGAAGGAGCGCCGGGACGGCGTCGCGAAGCTCCTGCCGAAGGCGGAGATGCACGTCTGCGATGTGGCGCGGGAAGAGGAGATCCTGGCCGTGGCCCGTGACATCGGCCAGGCCCACTCGGCGATCCATGGACTCGTCCACTCCATTGCCTTTGCCGATTACGAGGGGGGGATCACGCCCTTCCACGAGACGACCCGCAAGACGTTTCTCCAGTCTGTGGACATCTCCTGCTATTCGCTCATCGCGATCGCGAACGCCTTCAAGACCATCCTGGCGCCGGACGCCTCCGTCGTGGCGGTTTCCATCTCGACCACTAAGATGGCGGCCGAGAACTACGGGATCATGGGGCCCGTGAAAGCCGCGCTGGACTCCACGATCTGCTTTCTGGCCAAATCGTTCAGCGCCTTCTCCGCCGTCCGTTTCAATTCGGTCAATCCCGGGCTGCTGAAGACGTCGGCGTCGGCCGGCATCCCCGGATATGCGGATTATTATCTGTATGCGGAACGGCTGACGTTGCGGAAGAAGGGGGTGACAACGCAGGAAGTCGCCAACGCGGCAGCGTTTCTCCTGAGCGCGCGCTCGGCCGGCATCAACGCCCAGGGCCTCGTCCTCGACGCCGGCATGTCCGTCAACTACTTCGACAAAGATGTGATGCGCGGGCGATGAAGCCTGAGTAACCCTATGGCGGGTCTTCCGGGCCAAGCACCTCGACGCTCGTGCCGACTTGGCCTCGCCACAAACCGTGACCGGGCAGAGATTCTAGTCCAGCGGTATTGGTAAAGCAAATTGCGGAGGTGGTACGATGCGAGCGCCATGACACTCCACCCTGTCATCCTCCCAATCTCGCTTGAGGACCAGCGCCTGCGCGGGCGCGCGCGTGTGCTGGCACAGAGCCGGCGGGCGCGCGAGGCCCTCGCCCTCAGTTGCGAGGCGAGCGGCGTCGTCCCCGGTCCTCTCACCACAGATGTGTGCGGCGCCCCTATCCCGTTCGGCGACACCCACTGGTCCCTGTCCCATAAATCGAGGTTCGTCGCGGCCGTCGTGGGGCAGACATCCATCGGCATTGACATCGAGGAAATCAAGCCGCGGAGCGAGGCCCTGTATGGCGCTATCGCTGGCGCCGAGGAGTGGGCGCTGGCGGATCGAAACTGGGAGACGTTCTTCCGCTACTGGACGGCCAAGGAGGCGGTGCTGAAAACAGCCGGCGTTGGGATTTCACGCCTCAGGCAGGCCAGGATTCACGCGCTCCTGGGCACGGACGAGTTGATCGTGGACTACGGCGCCCATCTCTGGCCCGTGACGCATGTCCGTTTTCAGGATCACATCGTCGCGCTCATGCGCGGTGACGCCGAGGTGGCCTGGGAGCTTCGTTAGCCCCCATGCCCGTCACGGGAGGGCGATCGTGATGTCCCCGCCATCCACCTTCACGTCGTAACAGGCGACTTTGATCCCGTCCTTGTTCAGGCACAGGCCGGTCTTGACGCTGTACTGCCAGCCGTGCCACGGGCAGGTCACGGTGTCGCCATCCAGGTCCCCTTCGCCCAACGGACCGCCGCGGTGTACGCAGGCATTGTCCATGACATGGAACGTCCCGTCGAGGTTGAAGACGGCGTAGTCCTTGCCGTCGGCGGTGGCCACGATGCCGGACCCTGAGGCCACATCCGCCGTTCCCGCAACTCGTAGAGAGGTCGGCATCCGTCCTCCTTGATTACGTGCGCGTGGCGCGTTTCTTTTTGACGGGCCCTGCGTTCTTCTTCATGGACCGGGCGGGCTTCTTTGTCTTCGCCGGTTGCTTCTTTGTCTTGACCGCGCGGGGTTTCGTCGCTGCCCTGGGCGTGGGCTGTGGGGCAGCCGACTGCGTGGCCCACCCTACGATGGTCTCCACCCCAGCCGCCTCTGCCAGGCACCCTTCCAGCACCTGCCGGCGCTGTTCAATGCTTTTGTGAAACAGATCCTGGGTCGCGTCTTCCTGGGCAGCCTGCGGCATGTTGACGATGGTTTCCGCTTCACCCATGATGGCCAACTCGTAGGTTTCCAGATGAGTGGTGGCTTCACCGAATCTCTGAAGAATCAGTTGCTCGGCCTCGTCATCGAACTCTTCCAGCGCGGAGGAGTCTTCCGCGCGACGGAGCGCGTCCAGTTTTTTGAGTTGTTTTGTGAACTGATCAGGCATAGGTAACCTCCCTCGTCATGCGCCCCCGGATAGCCTTGTTATACGATACTCATCCGGCCGGGTCAATGCGTCAAGTTGGCCCCTCATGGACCACATCCCCCACGAACTGACCGACGCGGTGCTGCTGAGCGAGGAGCACTGCGTGGACTCGGACGCCTTCGTCTTCTGTAGATAGCACATCATCTGTCCGGTTTATGTAGCACATGATCTGTCCGGTTTAAGGTGGGGCCTCACAGGAGGGCCACCATGACACGGACAGCAGTCCTACAGGAGGTGCGACAGATGCGCTT
>Ga0213870_1001017_pt1 | contig 12935 bp, 16 predicted proteins | sample WICALVC2017_Meta_FD_160119 | JGI IMG/M metagenome (GOLD analysis project Ga0213870, IMG submission 160119) | Freshwater microbial communities from subterranean cave lake in Wind Cave National Park, South Dakota, United States - WICALVC2017 | ecosystem: Environmental > Aquatic > Deep subsurface >... | reverse complement strand
TTGAGGAGGTCGCTCATCGTTTCGCCGAACTGGGGCGGGACGGCGTGATCCGCTACTACTCGCCGCCGCAAGAGGCGGAGTGTGGTGGTCTTCTTGCTGCCGTCACGCCAGAGAACATCGACGAACTTCACGATCGAAGCGTGAAAAAGCGGAAGGAGTTCCGCGGCGTCCACATCGGCTCATTGACGTAACGCCAAATCGCTCAAGCGGTTGGCACGGGGCAAGGTTGCCAAACCCTGCCCTTTTTTGTTATATATTTCTTAGCTGGTTACAAATTAGAAAGGAAGGAAAATCAATGAGCAAATCAAAGTGGTATGTTATCACGGGTATTCCCTCCTCTGGTAAAACGACAGTTCTTGAGCATCTCGGAAAAGCCGGTTACCGAACAGTACCCGAGGCTGCCCGTGTGTTGATTGACGAAGGGGTAGCCCAAGGGATAACCGTTGCAGAGATTCGGAGTAACGAGGGAGATTTTCAGCGGCGCGTTACGAACTTGAAGCTCAAGACCGAAGCTGAATTGCCCTTAGATGAAGTTATTTTTCTGGATAGGGCAATGCCCGATAGCATCGCGTACTATCAACTCTGCGGTCTTGATCCAGAAGAAGCACGTGCTGTCTGCTACAGAGATCTCTACCGAAAAGTATTTCTCATGAAGCCAATCACATTCGATGGAGATTACGCAAGAACAGAATCTCCAGATGCGATTGCGCGATTGGCCGGCCTCCTCCGAGACGCATACGAACAACTTGGTTACGAGATTGTTGTAGTGCCTGCTGTATCCGTAGAGGATCGCGTGCGTTTCATTCTCGCACGGATGTAGCTATACCACGCAGACAAAGGTTTTCACAAAGCGGTGAGGCATAAGCCAATACCCGCTTTTTTTGTATCTATCCGGCGCGGCACTGTTCAATGGCCTGAATTTTTGATAAAGTGGATTCGACAAGCTCACCATAAATAAGTTCGGGCGGAATCATATAATTGCTCCAGCCGGAGTAACTCAGTGGCAGAGTAGCTGTTTCGCCAGCCCTGTTAGAAATGCCGATGTAGCTTAGTGGTAAAGCAATGGTTTCGTAAACCATGGACGGCAGTTCGATTCTGCCCATCGGCTCATCGGTATTTCTAACGGGGTAAACAGGTCGCGAGTTCTCCCGCCGCACATTTTTTAATGTTCAAATAAAGAAGGCGGGATCCCGCCAAAGGCGGGAGAGTCCCACCGCTGGCTCAAAAGTTCTCCGCCCGAGGCGGATCCGCCTTTGGCGGAAAATCCGACCACCGGCTCTGATTCAGGATTTTTATCTTGGTGTACCCGTTAACTTCCAATACTTTAAATTATTGTAAGTTGACCGGTAGCCGTTCATAGTTTATCATTATTTTATTATATTAACGTAATTGACATGCCAAAAATTTCTAGAAACAAACTTGATCCAAAAGCTTATACTGCTATTTTAAGACATTTAGACGGCGCCTTGGCCGATTTAAACAGCAATCAGGAAATTACCGGTCTTATGGAAAGTATATTTACCAACACCGAGCGTCTCATGGTTGCTAAGCGATTGGCTATTGCAACGCTCCTTGAACACGGCTGGACCTATCCGGAAATAAGCCAAACGCTCAAGGTTTCTTCGACTACCATCAGTTTTGTAAAAAACAGCGTTATGAAAAATAATGATAATTACCTGAAATTGATTCGGTTGTTGCAGAAATTGAAATTATAGCTGAATATTTTAAATATTGACTGGCAGATTTTTTAAAATAGTTAACTTTCAATACTTTAAATTATTGTAAGTTAGCTTATAAATTTACAATAAACTTATAATCTGATATGTTCCATAAATAGATTATAACATACAAACACACCGCCTAAAACGAGTTGTACGAAATTGAAAACTGGTTAGAATTGAAAAAGAAAAATTTATAATGTTTTATTTACTATCTTCAATATTATGATAGAATTAGAAAAAACTTACTTAGCAAAAAAATTTCCTGCAAATTTAAAGAGTTGCAAATTCAAAGAAATTATTGATGTTTATATTCCTAAAACTAGTGAGCATCCAAAATTACGACTCAGAAAAAATGGCGACAAATACGAGCTAACTAAAAAAGAACCGGTTAATGAAGGCGATGCTTCGCACCAAAAAGAACAAACAATAATACTTACTGAAACAGAGTTTAATTCTCTAAATGAACAACTCGAAGGAAAAAGAGTGCATAAAATCAGATATTATTATGATTATAATGGAAGAACCGCTGAGTTCGATGTTTTTCAAGATGCATTAAAAGGTCTTGTTGTTGTTGATTTTGAATTTGCAACTATGGAAGAAAAAGAAGATTTTGAAATGCCTGATTTTTGCCTGGTTGACATGACTCAAGAAGCTTTTCTTGCGGGCGGAATGATTTGCGGTAAATCTTATGAAGATATTGAAAATAATCTAAAAAGATATAAATATAATAAGATATTTTTTGAATAAATCCTTCTTTTGAATTAATAATGACGCCAGTTTTTAACCCAAGGGGACACTGCGCTTTCGGGCTTCGCCCTCACTTCGCCTAACAGGCATTTTACGGCTCGGCTCTTGCAGAGTTTCTCCAAAATTTCCCTTCGGGAAACTTCGTAAAATGCGATACGTTAGGCGAAATCTTCCAGCAATAGATTTATCGTAAAATCCGTGTTATTATTTCCGTAATCGCTATGCAAGCGATCTTTTTATGAATGACAATTTACCCTTAAAACCCTTAACCGGCAAATACGATAAACTCCCAGCTCATCTTACTATCTACGCCGGTGTGGGCGGTGATGATGCCAAAGACTGGGCCGATATGCTCTTTCGGATGTACGTTCGATATTGCGAACGGCGGGGTTGGCACATTACGCAAACCGATGATCGAGCGTTAGAAATAAAAGGCGAGTATGCTTACGGCACTCTTAAAAAAGAGTCGGGCGTGCATCGGCTGGTGCGCATTTCGCCGTTTTCCGGGAAAAAACTCCGGCATACTTCGTTTGCGCTCGTCGAAGCGGTGCCGATACTTCCGGAGATTGAATTCAGGCATTTCGAAATTCCAGCCGATGATCTTGAAGTTTCTTTTTCGCGCGCGGGCGGTCCCGGCGGCCAAAACGTTAACAAGGTGGAGACCGCGGTACGCATTGTGCATAAGCCCACCGGCGTGCAGGCGGCATCGCGCGCCGAACGCTCACAAGCGCAGAATCGAGAAAAAGCCCTGCAACTTTTAAAATCAAAGCTTTTTCACATGCTCGCGACAGCGCAGAAAAAAGAACTCTCTGAGCTTAGGACTAAAGTAAAGCCCGAATGGGGCAATCAAATCCGTTCGTATGTGCTCCACCCGTACCAAATGGTCAAGGATCATCGGACTAAAGCCCAATCATCACAGCCGGACAAGGTTTTAGATGGGGAGTTGGACAAGTTTATAGAAGCAGAACTAGAGCTCTAGTTCTGCTTCTATAACCCCGCCCTCTAAGCGCGTGACAGCTTAGTAAGACAATGCTAAACTTATTTAGTAAGATTAAATTAGTGATTATTTATTGAGCATAGAGGGCGGGGTGCTCGATTTTATCGATTCACTCTGCTCATATAAAATCCGCATGATTACATTCCATAACGTTTCCAAGGTATACAATAAACACTCGGTTGCCCTTGAAGATATCGATCTCGAGATTAAGCCGGGTGAATTTGTTTCGATTGTCGGCCGCTCCGGCGCCGGCAAATCAACCCTGATTAAAATGCTGATTGGAGAAGAAAAGCCCACCAAAGGCAGGGTGGTTTTCGGCGCTTATGAAGTTAATAAGCTAAGAGCCAAAGATTTACCCAAGCTGCGGCGTCAGATCGGCATCGTGTTTCAGGATTTTAAATTATTGCCGCGCAAGAATGCCTACGAAAATGTCGCCTTTGCTTTGGAAGTCGAAGGCCGATCCCAGCACGAGATTGAAGATTTAGTCCCGCAAGTTTTGGATATGGTTGGTTTGGGCGATAAGCATCACAATTTCCCCCATGAATTATCCGGAGGCGAGAAACAGCGGGTGGCGATCGCGAGAGCGATGATTCATCGGCCAGCCGTGCTTATTGCCGATGAGCCGACCGGCAACCTCGACGAGGCCAATAGCGAAGAAATTGTTAGGTTAATTTCCAAGATCAATGAACTTGGCACTACGGTGATTTTGGCAACCCACAATAAGCACGTAGTGAACCTGCTTCATAAGCGGGTGATCGCTCTTGCGAATGGTAAAGTAGTGAGCGACGAGGAAAAAGCGAAGTATGTGTTAGCGTAGCCATCAACGAATAACGAATTATTTGCGAATGAACGAATTCGTAAATTCGAACCAGATTAGTTATTCGCTGATAGAGCAACAGCGATCATGACAACAACCCTCTTACGCATCATCAAATACGGTTTTCAGAGCTTCTGGCGGAACGGCTTGCTTTCGGTCGCGACCATTATTGTCATGATTTTGTCGCTTATGGTTTTTGAGGGTTTGATTATTTCGAATGTCTTGACCAACACCGCCGTGAGTTCGCTTCAGAATAAGATTGATATCAGCGTTTATTTTAAAACCAACGTCGCCGAAGACGAGATACTCCGCCTCAAGCGCTCGCTTGAAGGCGTAGAAGAGGTAAGAAGCGTTGATTACATTTCCCGGGAAAAAGCACTGGAAATATTTCAGGCTAAATACCAAAGTGATCCGACCATTACCCAAGCTCTTCAGGAATTAGGAGAAAATCCGCTCCAGGCATCGCTTAACATCAAAGCCCATGATCCCGATGATTACGAAACCATAGCTTCCTATCTTACTCACGAGAGTTTCAAAAATCTGATTGAGAAAGTTACTTACACCCAGAGCCGCTTGGCGATTGAGAGATTATCCAGAATCGTGGATACCGCGGAAAAAGTGGGCTTGAGTTTGACCATATTTTTGGCCTTAACCGCGGCTTTAGTCACTTTTAATACCATTCGCTTGGCCATTTATTCCAATCGTGAGGAGATCGGCATTATGCGGCTCGTGGGCGCCTCCAATGTCTTTATCAACGGCCCTTATATTGTGGAGGCAGTGATTTTTGGAGTGCTGGCCGCGATTTTTAGTCTTATTATCACTGCGCCTTTCATAAATCTTATTGCGCCCTATCTCCAAACCTTTATTCAGGAGCTTGATTTAAAGACCTATTTTTACAGCAATTTATTCAACCTTTTCCTCTATCAACTGCTTTTCGGGATTGCGCTCGCCATCATCTCCGGCTCGATTGCCATCCGGCGTTACCTCAAGATTTAATCTTCATTGGATTGACAGCGTTTATTCCTGGCTGGTAGAGTTTATTTAGCTCGTCCCTTTCCAAGGAGGCAATCGTGAAAAAACCTGTCCGAATTGCGTTTAACGAGCGTCGCGCACTCGAGGTCTTTGGCATACTCGCGGATCTTTGGCGCCGCCATGACGGCATATTTCAGGGCATCGTCCTACCGCAGGATCGCTATCGTTCAAGACTGCCGCCGGATCCGAAGCTCATAGCCCGCTGGCTTTTCTACGCGGCAATCCCGATGCGAGGCGGGGTTGTAAGCGAAGATCCGTTCAAGTGGCTGATGGCGCTCTGGGAGCATTTCCCGGAGATGTTCGAGCCCGAGCGAGTAGCAGCCGAGTGGACGGTCCAGAGAATTTTCGCGGCGTTTCGTAAAGTGACGCCATCCATCTTAAACGGCAGCGGCACCGGCAAACTGAGTGCCGGCTCGCTCGGCTATAAATTACCCGAGCACGCAACCGCTTGGCACGAGAATTCAATCGTGCTCACTCGTCATTGGGGCGGCGACCTTCGGAACGTGTTCTGGGGAGTTACCGAGTTTGAGGAAGCCTTTCGCCGGATTGATCATGAACGCCGAATCGGCAAAGAGTGGAATCCAGCCGGCTTCATCGGCATGCGGCGCAAGATCTTTTCGTTGCTCGTGATCTGGCTGCAGGAGTGGAAAATTATCTCGGATTTTCCGACGCCGATTCCGGTTGACTTTCATGCGCTCCGCGTGCTGTGGGCGACCGGCATAATCAGGTTCCCGAGACTCAAGCCCTTAGCGCCGAAAGAGCGGCACCCGGCCCAGTTTGCCGGGAAGCCGGCAGTCCGCGTGAGACCGGCTCTCGTGGATGCGATCGCCATGTGGTCAGAGAAGTTTCTTACCCGAGTGGGGCTTAGCCACCGCGACGTAAACCCGGCGCTCTGGGTCCTAAGCCGCGAGCTCTGCACGGCGCAGTTCCAGAATCAGTCGCGCTCCGGAGGCACGCTTTTTATCGAGGCGGCCGAGCTTCGACGTAATCCAGGCCTTTGGCCCAAGGATTATTCCAATCCCTGCGGTCATTGTCCGATCGAGAGGTTGTGCACTGGCGCGATACCAGCGGCGCCTTACTACCGATGGGGCCTCTTAGTGCGTTCCCCGCGAGTGCCCTACTCGATGAATCTCCTGCCGGGGTTCAAGTGGCCTGACGTCCGTAAGGTAAGATTCCGAAAGAACGATCGTCGGTAGAGCCGCATCTCAAAGCGAGGTGCGGCTTTTTCTATCTTGCTTGACCGAAATTCCAGAATTGTATAGTTTGTAATTAGTACCCCTAACCAAAGAAAGGCAGGTGATGGAATGCTGGACAGTTGGCGGCGTTATAGAGTTTGGCCCGAGATGGCGCGAGAGTTGGTCGCTCGGGATGTGACTCGGGTCAAGAGGCACGCTTTAGGTTTATGTCTCTTGGATGGCTTCGAAGATGGCCTCGAACCGGAGTTCATCCCATGCGATGAACCTCGGTTGAACGTGCTCGCGGTCATCGGGCCGGCTAGGAAAGGCGGCTTCCGGTTTGAAGAAGCCCTACTCCTCGAACTCGGCCTCCATCGTACGAGGCCGTACCGCAAGGCCGAAGGAGCGGCATTAACCAAGCAGGAGTTGAGACTCCGCAGGAAGAACCGAAACCGATTCCGGAGTGGCCGCCACGTGCCGATGCGGCGTAAGTGGTTCACTCTAACCAAGCAGCAGTACCTCGCGGTCGCTCCGCATCTCTTCCGGTTTCTCCAGGAACATGTGGACGAGAGAGTGGGTCGGTGGGAGATCACCCAGAAGTTCGAGCCGTTCTGGAGGAAGGTGCCTCGTTATATAGTGGGACGGCACGGCCAGATCCACTACACCGAGATCGCCGCGCACCATGAGCGGGGGATTCGCTTCAGTGTCTCTACCGCTGACCGCTCCCTCATCTCGGATATCTACTGGGCAGAGCTGTGGTGGAACGCCCGGCTTATGTACCAGTTGCTGGGGCTGGCACGATTCATTAGCCTATGCCTCCGCGACCACCGCTATACGCGGCTGCCCGGAGATGGCTTTCTCGGATTTTGGCAGCTTCCAGCTATCGAGCGGGTGCGCGCGGCATTGAAACGTGCCATGCAGCGACGCGGTGCAGGTAGACTGCCACGCTACCTCTTGGCCGAGATGATCCGACGGTTTCTGCCGCCCGACAGCCGGCGATTCCGCGATGTCCTCGCCCAGATGATCGGCTGGAATGGCAAGGAGACGTGGGAATACAAGACCGCAGCTCGCGCCCTACCTAATCCGGAATCGCGCATCGGCTACATCCGAATCCGGGTTATAGCAAGACGCCGCCGTTACATCGTCTTCGAGGTCTTCTCAAGGCTTCCTAATCCATCAGCGACGCCGTCTTTGTCCTCCTAACGCCTACCCGCACCGAGCAGGTAGGCTTTTCTTTTTTAAAAAATGGTTATCATTAATAATAAAATAAGGAACGCAATTATTAAAATAAAATTCAAGCTACTATAACGAAAGATAACAATAATAGCCCGGAGGCCGTCGAACCAAGTTATTTTTTTGCCTTCTTTGTAATCGCGCGCGTGATAAGAGACACCCACTTCGTAGAAGCGCCAGCGCTTTTTGGCTAATTTAATGGTTACTTCCGGCTCAAAGCCGAATCTTTTTTCCTCGAGAGTAATAGAGTCTAGGGTTTCTTTGCGGAAAACTTTAAAGCCAGTTTCGATATCAGTGAGATTAAGATTGCTGGCTATATTAGTAAGCAGCGTTATGATTTTATTACCCAGATAATGCCAGAAAAGAAGAACGCGGTGCGGGGAGGAGCCCACAAACCTTGAACCATAAACAACATCAGCTAAGCCGTTAATAATCGGGGTAAGCAGCCGTTCATAGTCAGCCGGATCGTATTCTAAATCAGCGTCTTGAATCAGGATAATTTCACCGGTTGCCGATTTTACTCCGCTTTGGATCGCTGCTCCTTTACCAAGGTTTGTTTCGTGCCGCACGATTTTCACGCCGTCCTTGACCAGACTCTCAAGAACTTCTTTAGTGTTATCAGTGGAGCCGTCATCAATAAAAATAATTTCTTTGCTAAGACCAATTTTCGAAAGATTAACTGCTTGGACGCGCTTAAGAATCGCGGCTAGGGTAGCCCCTTCATTAAACGACGGTATAAGGATGGAAACGGTTTTCATCCCCCACATAACAGAGATTGCTTCGACCGAGCCGAAGAATCTCTGTTGCTATTAGCCGACTTTTGACAGTTCAAAATGTCAGTCAACTCGGTCTGAATAAAGTAGTTATCCTTATCTCTGTTATGTGGGGGATTCATAAAACTTTAAAAATAATTTCCTTAGTTTCGCTTTCAAAGACTTTTTGAAAATTGGGGTTACCAATTAAATAATCGTAAACTTTAGGATTTCTTCGCAGTTCCAAAAATACATAATCGGCTTTAAAATCGCTTTTTAGCGATTCGTAAATATCGGCCACCTTCTCGGCGGTGCAGCGAATTTCACCGCAGGTATAGCCCTTGCCGTCCTGAATATATATCTTATCTTCATCGATGAAATAATGTCTCCAATAAAGATTTTGATCATAGGCGAATTCAAAGATCGGATCCATACCGTTAATATAATAGTTCTTTTGATTCCAGAAAAATAGCAGGGGGAAGTTATCCCATTGGATGTTAAAGACGATTGCGCCGGGCTCTGAATTTTCTAGAAGCCACATAGCTGTTTCCTTGAATTTGTTCGGCGGAAAACCTTGCCGGCGATAGATAGAAGAGAAATGCAGTGTATTAAAAGGAATAATAAAGAGCATGATAGTTGGCGCCAGGTAGAAGAGCCAGCGTCTATTAATGAAAAGATTTTTTAAAATGGTAATAAAGTAAGTAAACATTAGAGCGATGAATACTAAACTAAAGCTTACCCATAAATCCATAGAACGCCTGGCAATAAAAAACGTCATAGCTCCAAATCCGATCGCAAGCACTAAGCTTGCAATAATGGTTAGGCGTCCGGATTCCGGAATGTCTTTAAAGCGGCGTTTTAATATTAAGAGGATTAAGGCGATGATCGCCGGGGCGACGAGAACAATTATCGGCATAAACTGAAAAACAACCATGGTCCAGTCGTTGGCCGGTTTAAGTTCGGAGCCGACCGGGAGCGGTAATTTTTGGAGCTTCTCGGTCATGAGCTGCACTACCTGAATAAAGCCGAGTTTAGCCGCGCTTAAGAAGTTTGGGCGAAGGATCAATCCTAAAAAACTTCCTAATAGCACTGCCGCTAAATTCTTGAGTTCTAATTTGCGTCTGACGATTAAATCTCCGAGCGTGACCGCGCCCCACAAGAGAATCGGCAGCCAAACCAGCGCCAAATGGAAAAACGCTAAAGCCGCGCTAGCGAGAAATACGGCCAAGAGTCTCCGCCGGACCAGAAAATAAAGTATGAGGACACTCAAGGCCAGAGTGAGAATATGCGGCCGGACCATAGTCAGGCGGAAATTAAGGTCTGGCGTCGAAAAAAAGAGCAGTAATGTCCAAAGAACCGGATAAACCACATTCAACTTTTTAAGTGCCCAAAAAAAGATAAAAAGGGTCGCCGCGGTCAAGAGGACACCGGCGAATTTGATGCCTAAGATTAAATCAGGAAAAAAAGTAAACGGCGTGAGCAGTAGATGGAAACCGTACCAAAGGTCGGCCTTAAGAGTTCCAATCATCGAGGCGGTTAGCCAAGGGAAGTGGCTATCAAATATTCCGCTCGTCCTATAAAGCCAGGCATGTCGAATATGGTAAAAACTGTCTCCGTCGCTTATATTCGTTGTGAGAAAATGAAAAAGAGCCGAGAGCGTCACCAATAGGGCTATAATTAACAGTAACGAGTATTTCCTGGACATTTTAAAAGTTTGCTAATCAGGCTAAGCGATATTGTCTAAGTGTTGCGGGGCCCTCCTTCTCCGCCAGTTGGCGGATTCGGACGGGTAAGCAGGAAAGCTCAGGCTGTTTTTTTACTTTAATATTTAAATTTGGTCATCGTATTTCTTCTCTACAGCGTGAATTAAATCCTCTTCCGTGATATTAAGAAGCTCCGCCAGTCTTAGTACATTAATAAGAGCTTTTGAGACGTTAATTTTTAACTCGGCAATCTGTATTTCTCTTCCGTGATCAGTATCCTCGCTCGTTGCCGCGATCTTGCCGGCCGTTTTCGCAAAGTGCAAAGCAGAGTGTCTAATAGCAAATTTCAAGCGTTGCTCCTCGCTTGCCCCTTTGAGTTCTGGGTATACTTCTTCATCAAACACAAAGTGTTTGGCGATGAGTTTTATAAGTTTATCTATGTTTCCTTCCATAACCACGTATAATTATAATCCATATTCTCTCAAATTTTTTCTCATTTTTCAATTGTTAGACATTACTTTGGGAATAAAAAAATCTTCCGGATGGCTGGAGTTTACTTCTATCTTGGCGTATCTTTTCGAAGAGTTACTGAGATTTCTCTCTTTTCCAAGGAATCATCTGTCCTCATAGCTTCATCGATCCAGAACAGCATGAAGATTTCCGGCTTTGTTGAATAACTCCGATAAATTCTCCAATTTTTGGAATATCTCCTTTATATCGATCTCAGCAATCCCGCTACTAAGTACAGTGCCCCAATCAACTTGAACTTCTGCTTTATTGTCTGGGTATCTTAAAAAGTCATTTTGGGTGTCTTTAATTTTATAGTGTTGTCCAATTTTTGATTTCAATAAGTCTAGAGTGTAAAAATAAGAAACAAAAGTTTCAATTTTGTCCAAGTCCCTTAGTGAATTATTAATGTCTTCTTTTGTTACTGCATCATAGTATACTGGTTTGGAAGGAGTCAGATTTAGTTTTGATATTTTTTGTTTCACTTCGATGAATAACTCACGAATGTCATGACCTTCCCTGTATTCACCGTATGCAAATAAACTTAGGGTTTTAATAAAAACCTCAATTCCATGTTTTACATTAAATAAAATAGCCACAAACAAATCTGCCGGAGTATATGGAATATCCCGATTTCTACTTTTACTATGTTTTTTATTTTGAGTATTTAGCAATTCTTGACATGCCAATCTAGCTATCAAAAAATAGCTTTGTGCAAAGATGGCCCAATCGTATTTTCTTACTTTGTCATTTTCTTTTTTTACTGTCATATGTAGGTAAGCATTTCGGACACCGAACCTGTCTCAAACTGACTGCGGGACGAGGAATCTCACTCTTCCTTTAACTTAGGACTTTCAGCGTCGCGAGTCGCTATATTATAGGTTTCCCGAATTTAATTAAATTTATTTTCTTTTCGCGACGCCAACCTTTAAGTTCGGTTTCGCGTCGCCGTGCTGCTTTCAATGTTTTAAAAGTTTCTGAATATTTTAATGTTACGGGGCGCCGGATTTTGGTATAATGTGCACCCCATTCGTAATCGTTATGTTGTTTGATTCTTTTGTTTAAGTTGTTTGTACATCCAACGTAAAGTGACTGGTCGGCACATTCAAGAATATAGACGAAGTAGGGCATAGGATTTTGTTTCACTTCCTCATCCTACTAAAGGATTCGTCAGTGCCTTCTTCTTTTTATTTATAGCGGGTCGTAGACCCTGATGAGCACAAGGTGCGAAGAAGGGCTGCGGGGCCAGGGGTCGAACCTGGATCTTCGGGTTCAGAGCCCGACGAGACTACCAATTACTCCACCCCGCAATCTTTTATGTTTTGGATTTGTAATTGAGTTATAGTATAATTAAACTTATGAAGAAAAACAAATCAGCCATAATAATCGTCATCGTTATAGTTATTGTTTTAATAGTTCTTTTTGCCCTGCCGCGGATTAATAATCCTGATCGGGAAACCGTTAAAAGCTGGAAAGAAAATGACGTTAATTGTTTACCCAGCCACACCAACGCGGCGCAACATATTCATCCAGAACTGCGCATCGTGGTTGATGGACGCGATGAAACCTTACCTGTCAACACCGGCATTGTTAGAAGCTGTATGGCCGAAATACACATCCATGACGCGAGCGGTACCATCCACGTAGAATCAGTTTTGGCCAGCAAGACTTTCACCTTGAACCAATTTTTTAATGTCTGGGGAAAAACATTGGAACGGGAGGGTTTTACTTTAGAGATGACGGTTGATGATGTGCCGAATTCGGAGTTTGATAATTTGGTGTTTCGGGACAAGCAGAAGATTGAATTAAAATATACAAAAATAAATGGCTAAAAGTTCAGAAAAAAGCCATAGCCACGAGCAGACCATAGAAGAGATTCAGAAAGAACTTACTGCTGGAATGAGTAAGATTTCGATTATTAGACTGGTCGACGCCCTGATTGCGACTGCCTATGAGATGAGAGCTTCCGACATTCATATTGATCCGGATGAAAAACAATTGCGCGTGCGTTTCCGGATTGACGGCGTGCTCCACGACAATTTTGCTTTTCCCAAAGAGTCGCAATCGGAGATTATCACGCGCATCAAAATTCTTTCGGGTTTGCGCACCGATGAACACCAGGCTGCTCAAGACGGCCGCTTTAAGGTTACCATCGCCGGCCATACTTATGTCGATGTCCGCGTCTCGATTGCGCCGACCTACTATGGCGAGAACTGCGTGATGAGATTGCTCGCCGAACAATCCCTAGAAT
>Ga0213870_1001016_pt1 | contig 12940 bp, 6 predicted proteins | sample WICALVC2017_Meta_FD_160119 | JGI IMG/M metagenome (GOLD analysis project Ga0213870, IMG submission 160119) | Freshwater microbial communities from subterranean cave lake in Wind Cave National Park, South Dakota, United States - WICALVC2017 | ecosystem: Environmental > Aquatic > Deep subsurface >... | reverse complement strand
ATCACTGATGCCAACCTGTTAAACACCATTACTGGAGAAAAAATCACGTTGAGAATGAAAATAGACGATGAAACACAAGGGATTTTAGAGAAAGCAGGTCTGTGGTACTAATTTGCTCAAGTCAGGACGCCACAACTTTTGGCATGGTTGTTAAATTTGTCCCAAGCGTCTTTGTCTGCTGTCTTAAATTTAACACGAGCGTCTTTTAATCCAAAACCAAAAATATTCCAAGCATCAGCACTAAAAGAATCACGATCTTTTTTGTCAGAAACAACAGACGCTTTAACTAAAGCATCTTTACGTACACCCAAAGATGTTGACCAGGTGCCAGAAAAAACATTTTGATTATTGATAAGCGCCAATTCACGGCCTCTACACCTCATAAAAAATTGATAAATTAAATTTTAAATATTAGATCTATCGCATAATAAACTTTCATCCATTTTGGAGTTGTTTGGTTTGCTTTAATTTCAGAACTCCTCGAAATACATAAATGTATTCCGAGGAGTTCTTCGACTACTTCGACTCAAACAATATTCAAACTGTACAGAAAATTATTAAGCGATAAATCTAATTTTATATTATAAATAATTTTATCCTACTTGTCATGCTATCTGTCAAGCATTCCAAGATACATCTATGTTATCCCTCTCGCTTGCGCACATTAAAACCTGTACCTGCTGGAATTAATCGTCCGATGATAACGTTTTCTTTTAATCCTTCTAGAGTGTCTTCTCTGCCAGTAACTGCTGAATTAATTAATATACGAGACGTTTCTTGGAATGACGCTGCCGACAAGAAGCTGTAAGTTGCTAACGCCGCTTTAGTGATACTTAATAATAAATTATCGCCAACGCCCTGTTGACCGCTCTTGTTTTTAATTTCTTTATTGGCATCATCAAATTTTCTTTTATCAACAATCTCCCCTTGTAAAAACGCCGCGTCTCCTGGATCCTGAATATACACCTTTGAAAACATCTGACGCACAAAAATCTCTACATGCTTAATGTCTAATTTTTGGCCATGAGAAGCATAAATTTGCTGAATCTCGCTAATAATATATTTTTGCGTAAATTCTCTGCCTTTAAGTTTAGATATTTCTAATAAGTCAAATCTCCCATTTGTTAACTGATCGCCTCTAGCAACTGGACTTCCCTCCTTAACAAATAACTTATATCCCGGTGGTATACTAAATTCTGTAGTAGACCCGTCTTGTACAACTTGTGTCTTTTTTGACTTACTTTTAACACCTTTTACCTTTTTACTACTTTGGGCAGATTCATCACTTTGCTTCCCGCAAACAACCTTAACAATTCTCTCCATTCTTGTATCTTGAGAATCTATAGATAGCACTACGCCATCTACGTCACACATAATCGCTTTGTTTTTTGGAGAACGCACCTCAAGCAATTCTTCTACCCTTGACAAACCATGAGTAATATCTAATTCAACAACACCTCCAGTATGAAAGGTACGCATAGTTAACTGCGTTCCGGGCTCACCAATACTCTGTGCCGCTATAATACCAACAGCTGTGCCAAGATTCACTAATTGCCCAGTACTTAAATCCGCACCATAACACACACCACAAACACCTCTCTTGCTCTTGCAGCTCAAAATCGATCTAATACGGATTGATTCTGGGCTTATTTTTTTTAACTGATCACCTAGTTTATTACTAACCAAATTCCCAGCCATCACTAATGGAGCTTTTTCTTTAACGTTATTGCTCTCGATTGCGTCTAGGGTTACGCGACTAACAGCGTTGTCTATAAGATTTGTGCTAAGATCTTTTGTCACGTAAGTAATACCATCTGTGTCACCACAATCTTCAATATCAACAATTACATCATGAGCCACGTCAACCAATCTCCTGGTCAAATAACCAGCATTAGATGTTTTTAAGGCCATATCGGACAAACCTTTTCTCGTACCGTGCGTAGAAATAAAATATTCCAACACATCAAATCCATCTTTGAAACTTCCCAGAACTGGCAACTCAATAATTTTACCACTTGGATTAGTAACCAACCCCTTCATTCCAATTATTTGTGTCAATTGACCCCAAGAGCCACGAGCGCCTGATTCAATCATGCTAGAAATAGTACCTTTATTTTTAATAACTGCTTTTTGGCTGGCGTCTGTTACCTGATCTTTTACATTTGTCCAAGCTTCAATAATTTTTTCTTGTCTTTCATCTTTTGTGAGCAACCCTTCGTTGTATTGCTCATCTATCTCAGCGACTTTGTTACGCCCAACTTCAATCAATGATGATTTTTCTTCTACGAGCGGCATATCTCCTATGCCAAACGATAATCCAGACTTAGTTAAAAATTTAAAAGCTAAATTCTTAAGCTCGTCTAAAAAGATAACCACTACCTCGTTACTATAATTATTTAAACATTTTTGTATAATATCAGACAAGTCACCCTTGAGCATAACCCTATTAATGTATCTTAAACTTTCTGGCAAAATACTATTAAAGTGTAAACGACCAACAGTTGTTTCTATTATACTACCATCTTCTATTCTCACCTTAATCAAATCATGTAATGCAACGCGTTCCAACTCGTACGCAACAAATGCTTCGTTAATGGAAGCAAAAGGGGAATGCTTAACCACCTCTGCGCCTGAATTATCATTTAAAATAGTGAGATAATGAGCTCCCCAAACAATATCTTTTGTTGGTGTAACGATCGGATCACCACTCGCTGGCTTAAGCAAGTTTTTAGTAGATAATATAATTTCTGCAGCTTCCTTTCTAGCTTCGTCAGTTAAAGGAACATAAACCGCCATCTGATCACCATCAAAATCAGCATTAAACCCAGCACATACTAAAGGATGAATGTGTATTGCTTTGCCATCAACCAATACAGGCTTAAATGCTTGAATACCTAACCTGTGAAGAGTTGGCGCTCTGTTCAATAGAATGTAAGCGTCTTTTGTAACACTTTCTAAAATATTCCACACATCTTGACCTTTCTTTTCTATGAAACGAGTTGCGGAACGAATATTATGCGCGTACTCTTGTTTGATTAATTCACGAATAACGAATGGTTTAAACAATTCTAAAGCCATAACAGCTGGTATGCCACATTGATCGAGCTTGAGCGACGGACCGACCACAATTACAGAACGACCAGAATAATCAATTCTTTTTCCTAAAAGATTTTGTCTAAATCTTCCCTGCTTGCCTCTCAAAGCATTTGCTAAAGATTTCAAAGGTCTTTTTTGGCCTGCTGATGTGATCTTTGTTTTCTCGGTACGTGCGCTATTATCTATCAACGAATCAACCGCTTCTTGCAACATTCTCTTTTCGTTTCTGCAAATAATTTCTGGCGCTCTCAACGCTATTAATTGTTTTAATCTATTATTGCGATTAAGCACTAAACGATATAGATCATTCAAGTCAGAAGCCGCGAAACGACCACCCTCTAAAGCAATCATAGGTCTTAAATCAGCTGGAATAATTGGCAACACAGTTATGACTAACCATTCTGGCTTAATCTTATTAACATATAAACTCTTTAACAGCTTTATTCTTTTTATATATTTTTCTTTTTTGCTCGCCGCTACATCTTTTAACTCGCCAGTTAACTGCTGAATTGTTGCCTCTAAATCAATACTCTTTAAAATGCTTAAAATCGCCTCCGCGCCAATCCCTGCCGTAAAAACATGACCATATTTTAACGACAGTTCTCTGTATTTATTTTCTGATATCATGGCTGACTGCTTGATCTCGTGTAATTCTTGCACGGCTGTTGTATAAGCCTGCGTCAATTCATTTAATTCTTCATTTTTTTGAGCATCTGTTTTATTGCCAGGCGTAACAATGATTTGCTGTTTCTTTTGATACTCGTCCTTAACTTTAACCAATATATCAGCTTTGGCTTGTTCGTCTACTTTTGTTATCACGAAACTAACAAAATAAATTATCCGCTCTAAATTAGGAATAGAAAGATCTAACAATAAACCAATCTTAGACGGTAGACCTCTAACAAACCAAACATGTGTTACTGGAGTGACGAGACTAATATGTCCCATTCTACTTCTTCTAACTACGCTCCGTGTTACCTCAACTCCGCATTTATCACAAACAACGCCCTTGTATCTAATTTTTTTATACTTTCCACAAGCACATTCCCAGTCTTTGACAGGTCCAAAAATCCTTTCACAAAACAATCCACCATCCTCTGGCTTCTGCGTTCTGTAATTAATTGTTTCTTGTTTGGTAATCTCTCCACTAGACCATGAACGTATAACGTCTGGCGAAGCAACATTTAATTTTATGGATTTTATATTCATAACAGAAATTTATGATTTATGATTTTTTAATTATCAATTATCAACTGTCAATTATCAATTGCCTATCTTCTCCTGGTCTTGTTTGATTTCTACATCCAACAACAAACCCTTTAACTCGTGCACTAACACATTAAACGACTCTGGTATATTTACTGACTTAATCTTCTCACCTTTGATAATAGATTCATAAGCCATCTGTCTTCCAATTACATCATCTGATTTTATTGTTAACATTTCTTGCAAAGTATATGCCGCACCATGACCCTCTAACGCCCATACTTCCATTTCACCAAATCTCTGACCGCCAAATCGCGCCCTACCTCCCAATGGCTGTTGTGTAACCAAAGAATAAGGACCGATTGATCTTTGATGTATTTTATCGTCAACCATGTGATTTAATTTTAATATGTAAATATATCCAACCATTATCTTATTATCAAATGCTTGACCTGTACGACCATCATATAAAGTTATTTTACCGTCTAATGGCAACCCTGCTCGCGAAAGTTCTACTTTAAGCTCTTGTTCTGTCATTCTTGTAAATGGAGGCACGACAGCTCTATATCCCAACTTTTTAGCAGCAAACCCAAGATGCGTTTCCAATATCTGGCCTAGGTTCATTCTAGAAACAACACCCAACGGACTTAAAATAATATCAACCGGCGTACCATCTGCTAAACGTGGCATTTCTTCCTGTGGTAAAATTTTTGAAACCACACCCTTATTGCCATGTCTACCAGCAAGCTTGTCGCCAACCTGTATTTTACGCATATGCGCGACCGTAACATAAATACTTTTAATAACGCCAGATGGCAACTTGTCACCTGCATCTCTACTAAAAATTTTAGTATCAATCACTTTTCCATATTCACCATATTCTAAATACAAAGAAGAATCTTTAACATCTTTAGATTTGTCTCCGAAGATTGCTCTCAACAATTTCTCCTCTGGAGATAATTCAACTTCCCCCTTTGGTGTAATTTTGCCAACTAAAATATCGCCAGCGGCGACAATAGCCCCTGTTCTAATTATACCATTCTCGTCCAAGTCTTTTAGTTTATCCTCAGCAACATTGGGAATATCAAATGTAACAATCTCTGGACCAAGACGCGTATCTCTTACATCAACAACGTAAGTAGCTAAATGTATAGAAGTTAATCTATCATCTTCAACCACTCTGCGAGAAAGGATAATTGCGTCCTCGTAGTTATAGCCTTCGAAACTCATAAAAGCTACGAGCAAATTTTGACCAAGACTTAAAACACCATCAACTATTGAGTGTGAATCACACAAAATTTGACCAGCTTTTACCTTGTCTCCAAGATTAATCGAAACGGTAGGTTGCTGAGTAATACATGTTGACGCATTAGATTTCAAAAACTTGTTAAAAACATATGCATTATCTTCCCCGTCTGCGCCAGCAATCTTAATATGAGAACTGTCAAGCTCTGTCACTGTACCATCTTGTTTCGCTACAACTAAATAACCAGAATCTCTAGCAGCCACTGATTCCATAGATGTGCCAACAAATGGTATTTCAGGCTTAAGCAATGGTATAGCCTGTCGTTGCATATTAGTACCCATAAGCGCTCTAACAGCGTCGTCGTGCTCAACAAATGGAATCATGGCGGTAGATATACTAATAATTTGACTGGTTGCAACCTCCATAAAATCTACCTCTTTATTATTAACAATAGCTGGATCCCCTCGTCTTCTCACTTCAATAGCTTCGTTAATAAAATAACCTTTACTATCTATATTGGCAGTAGCTGGACATATAATATGCTTCTCTTCTTCAAAAGCTTCTAAATACTGAATTTCGTCCGTAACCTTAGTTATAATTTCACCACTAGCGTCTTGAACATGTGCCACCTTTCTATATGGAGCTTCGATAAAACCATAATTATTAATACGGGCGTATGTTGCCAAATGAGTAACAAGTCCGATATTAGGTCCTTCTGGCGTAGCCACCGGACAAATACGACTATAATGTGATGCGTGCACGTCTCTTACCTCAAAACCAGCTCTTTCTCTGGAAAGACCGCCTGGACCCATGGCAGACAATCTTCTTTTATGCTCAAGCTCTGATAGCGGATTGGTCTGATCCATAAATTGAGATAGTTGAAAAGACATGAAAAAATTTCCAACCATGCTCATTAACGGCTTGACATTAATCAAACGACTTGCCGTAATCGTATCAATATCTAAAGTGCTCATTCTGTCTCTCACTATGCGAGCCATTCTGACGAGTCCGACTCTCAATTTCGTAGAAAACAGTTCTCCAACCCCTCGAACACGACGATTACCAAGGTGGTCAATATCGTCCTGGTCAGCTTGAGAAATATTTAAGCGAATAAGCTCGGTAATAATAGAAACAATATCTTCTTTGTGCATCACCCTGTCCTCGTTAGTAACCTCATCAGGAGTTTGAATATTAAATCTTTTGTTGAACTTATATCTTCCAACTGTGCCTAAATCATATCTGTCAAATCGGAAAAACATAGCATGTATAAGAGATCGCGCGTTCTCTACCGTAGCAAAATCTCCCGGACGCATTCTCCTATATACATCTAATAATCCTTCATCTTCATTATGAGAATCATCTTTCTTTAAAGTAGCGTCAATGTAGCTCACGTTTGGACCATTATCTACATCTTTGAATAATTCCCTAATCTCTTCATCTGTAGAATATCCCATAACCCTTAAAAAGGCTGTGGCCGCGATTTTTCTTTTACGATCAATCCTAATCCAAATTACACCATTACTATCTGTCTCAAATTCAAGCCACGCTCCACGACTAGGGATAAGCTTGGCTATATACAATTTTTTACCTTTGTTAATATCAGACGTGAACAATATGCCAGACGACCTTACCAACTGAAAAGTAACTACCCTTTCAATACCATTAATAATAAAAGTGCCCCTATCTGTCATTAAAGGAATGTCGCCCAAATATACTTCCTGATCTTTTATTTCGTTTTTGTTGCGATTTATGAGACGTGTTGTAACACGTAATGGCGCTTCGTAAGTAACATTTTTTAACTGACTTGTTCTTTCGTCAAATTTTGCCTCTTCTAACGAGTAATCCAATAAGTAAAGTTCCAATCCGCGATCAGACAAATCTTTAATTGGAGATATTTCAGCAAACAACTCTTTTAACCCTTGCTTCAAAAACCAATCATATGAACGTCTCTGCGCCTCAATAAGATTTGGTGGCGTAACAAGATCTTGATTTCTTGAAAAAGATTTTACCTCAGACATAAAATTTATCAATGAAGAATTATAAATCAGCTTGTAGCCTTTTAGGATTTCTCTCTGAGTGAAATTACTGCACCAAAAGTTCTTCTAAAACACAAAAAACCCTTTTTCTTGAGCTAAAAAAGGGGTGATTAATTTGTTTTAAATCAGTTTCGTTTTAATTGTATCACAACGTATTATAATGACCTACCAAATAAAATACTACTTTATAAATGCGTATAAACAAAAGATGTCCATAATATAGCAAGTTAAAAAAGAAATGTCAAATATAAGTTATCCACACCAATAAGGAAAGCTGTTAGCTTTTAGAAGACTGGTATTAATAATTTTTTCCATAAAATACTAACAGCTAAAAAACATCTATAGATATAAACATGAAAAAGTGGTACCCTGTTACCATAACTTAATCAATAAAGAGAACCGGGCGCTAGGCGTTAGGAATTCCTATAGCCCTAGAGCCCTATCTATTACTATGCGATTTATTACAGCTGTACTTATTTTGTCAGGGTTAATTATAGGCGCTGGAATGTTTGCCATCCCCTACGCGTTTGCTCAAGCTGGTTTTTGGCTAGGCGTAACAGAATTCATAATTTTGTCCGGACTAATTTTACTTGTCCACATTATTTATTCTGAAATTGTCTTAAACACACAACCGTTACATCGCCTCCCTGGTTACATTAAAATTTATTTAGGACATAATGCTTATAAGCTCACAGTATTTTCTGTCCTGTTTGGAACGATTGGATCATTACTGATTTATGCAATTTTAGGATCTGATTTTATAATCAATATATTAAAAATAACCAATCCGGGTTATATAAACGACTCAAGCGGTATAATTATTGTAACTATTCTATCACTGACAGTCGGAATCATCACACTATTTAAACTAAACAAGGAGGCGTTAATAAATGGCATACTTACTGCCATATTGATAATTTTTATTCTTTTCCTAATTGTGCGACTATGGCCAACTGTTCAATTATCTAATTTTGCGCCCACAAATTTTAATAACACATTTCTACTCTACGGCATACTTATTTTTGCGCTAAATGGCGCCTCGGCTATTCCAGAAGTAGTAACAATCTTAAAGAAAAACAAAAAATCTACTCGCTTGGCTGTCATTATCGGTAGCTTAATACCAGCAGTAATTTATTTCCTGTTTACTTTTGTAATGGCCGGCAACCAAAACGCATTCAACCATCCAAATGCCATTACCAGCCTTAGTAACTCTAATAATCAATTAATGCCTATCGTTGGGAATATAGTTGGCTTTCTGGCTGTTTTCACATCTTTTATTGTCCTTAGCTTAAACCTGCAATCTTTACTTATTTTAGATTTAAAATTTAACAAATGGTTAGCGTGGTTCGCTGTTTCATTCTCATCAATTTTTTTATACAAGTTTGGATTATACGATTTTACAAGTATCATGGGTTATATGGGAACCATTTTTGGCGGCCTAGATATTATATTACTAATACTATGTTTCCATAAGTTAAAAACACTGAATGGTAACAAATTAACTTTGTGGTCCCATATCTGGAAAATCGCGGTTGTTGTTTTAATCATAATAGGGATCGCACAAAGCGTACTATAATGGTGAATTAAGAATAATGAATTATGAATTATGGGGAAAGGATTAAAACCACAATTCTTAATTCATGATTCGTAATTCATAATTCATGAGTCCAGATACTCTTTTAATAAACGTTATTGGAATTGGCACTAGGACAGCCAATCAGTTAAAAAAATTAAAACTAGAAACTATTAAGGATCTCCTGTTTTATTTCCCTGTTAGGTATGAGGACTTAAGCAAAATAGTTGCTATTCGGGATATCACACTTGGCATAAAAATAACAGTACATGGCAAAATTATTTCTATTAACACCAGTAAAAGTCATCGCAAAAGAATTGCTATCACAGAGGCATTTATTTCTGATAACACAGGACTATTGAGAGTGATCTGGTTTAACCAAGGATTTATAGAAAAAATTTTAAAAGAACAAGATAATATATCTTTGTCAGGCGTGGCAACTAGCGATAAAAATGGCCTAGTTATGCTTAGTCCAGTGTACGAAAAGAACAAAAGCGAAAACAACAATCAATTAGCTTACAAAACGCCAATACAAGGACTTCCAAATTTGGATGCAGTTCAGTCTATTCAAAATTCAAAATTCAAAATTCAAAATTCGCACAATGGTATTGCGGCGAGCACTGGAGCTTTTGACGCAGAAATGCGCCAAATTGGGAAGTCCTGCATACATACTGGCAGATTAGTTCCCATTTATTCTCTAACTAGTAAACTAACTAATAAACAAATACAATATCTTATCAATTTAATACTACCGCATAGTCGCTTACTGAAAGAGTGGTTGCCGAAGCAAATTTTAGAAGAATATAAACTTATAAACCTACAAGACGCGATCTCAGAAATTCACTTTCCTAGCAGCGCGCCTAGAACAGAATATGTAAAAAAAAGATTTCAGTTTGAAGAATTGTTTTTGGCTTGTTTAACTTCTCAAAAACTAAAATGTGACTTAGGGCACAATAAGTCATTTATTATAAAATTTAAACAATTTGAAACCAAAAAATTTGTTGATGGCTTACAATTTAAATTAACATCTGATCAAAAAAAAACAGCCTGGGAAATTATCAATGACTTAGCTAAACCAATACCAATGAACAGACTAGTGGAAGGGTCTGTTGGCTCTGGAAAAACAATCGTTGCGGCGATCGCCATGCTCAATATTATTTTAAATGACTATCAAGTGGCTTACTTGGCGCCTACGGAAATTTTAGCCAAACAACACTTTTTAACTTTAAATAAATTGTTCAACAAAACAAAAATTAACATTGCCTTGCTGACAAGTAATTATATAATCATAAACTGTAACGGCATCACTAATAATGTAAGTCGCAGCGTTTTAAAAGATCAACTTATAAATAAAAAAATTGATTTATTGATAGGTACACACGCGTTATTATCAAGCGATATTACATTTGCTAAACTAGCTTTAGTTATTGTTGATGAACAACACAGATTCGGCGTTGAACAACGTAAGCAATTAAAACTTAAGGGCAGCGCGGTTTCATTTCTTCCACATTTTTTATCAATGACAGCAACTCCAATTCCGCGCTCTTTAGCGCTTACTATTTACGGGGATCTTAATCTGTCTATCATCAAGGCAATGCCACTAGACAGAAAAAAAATAATTAGCAAATTAGTTGACTCTGTAAATCGAAGCAAGGCTTATGATTTTGTTAGAAACGAAATCAGAAAAGGACGACAGGCTTTTGTCATTTGCCCCATAATTGAAACATCGAGCACGTTGGCAATCAAATCAGCCAAAGCAGAATACGATCGACTGTCTAAAGAAATTTTTTCGGATCTGAAATTAGAACTCTTGCATGGTCGCACAAAAACAGAAATCGCGGAGAATATTATGGCAAATTTTTCGAATAAGAAAACTGATATTTTAGTTACCACTTCCATGATCGAGGTTGGTATTGATGTTCCTAATGTCAGCACTATGATTATTGAAAATGCGGAACGATTTGGGCTAGCCCAGTTACACCAATTGCGTGGCAGAATTGGACGATCTAAATATCCAAGCTATTGTTTTATATTTTCCGGAGATGAGGTCTCAGACAAAACAAAAGAAAGATTAAATACATTTATAAATATTGATGACAGTTTTTTATTAGCCGAAAAAGACTTGGAACTTCGAGGCCCAGGAGAACTATACGGAAGCATGCAGTCTGGCATACCAGAACTCAAAATAGCTAACCTAGCTGATCATGTTTTAATTAAACAAGCGCAAGAAGCAGCCACCAAAATTATAGAAGATGATTATACTTTAAAAAAATATCCTCTACTAAAAGAGCGTGTAGATAAGGCACAAAGAATGATACATAAAGAATAACTTAATTAAAGATTTACGATTTTCGATTTCAGACCATAAACCACGTTGGGTTTATGGCATGCACCCCTTACAGGACTGCTGTTTGTAGATAATCACTCCGTGATTAGACAAACAGGGAGCCTACGTGGTGCATTGGTTTAAGAGTTAACTTCTTACAGCTTATGGCTTATAGTTCATGGAAGATTATGAAAAAATTATTAACACCAATCATCTAAAAGCTCAAAGCCGAAGGTCTTGAGCATAATCGAAAGGCTAAAAGCTATAAGCTCTCCAACAAAACAAACAACACCTTGATATTATCTTGGTGTTGTTTGTTTTTATTTTTATAATCTAAATGTATTTTACTGAATACCTCCTGGAGTACCTGTGTGGACTCCTGCATTTAACGCACCAGTCCCTAATTCTAGCTCAAACTTTATCGTATAATTTGTAGTATTATTTCTAGTGTAAGCATAAGCTATACCATTAGGTAATGGATTCTCTGGACTGTTTTCTAAGTATATCACACCTACTGGTGATGCGGCAGTAGTAAAAGTACCAGGGACAGCAACCGTACCTCCAGATAATTTCATAACATTAGTAGTAGTATTTTGATCATCTATAGTAGCTGTAGCTGGATAGTCATTTCTTTCATTAAAGTACAGTTCCAATGCTGTTTGTAACTGTTTTATATCAGCAACCCTCTTAGCATCTCTAGATCTTGTTCTAGCGTTGTTTAATGCTACAACGGCAATTGTCGCCAAAATACCGATAATAGCAATAACCACCAATAGTTCAATGAGTGTAAAACCTTTTGATTTTGTTATTTTCATATTCACCCCCTTTCTAAACAGAAGCGAGCGTAAAAATTTAATATCCCAATCAATTAAACTAATATATTATTATCTTATACTAGCTTCTATGTCTAATTTATTAGTAATAATAACAAGAAATAAACAATTAGTCAAAAAGATATCCACATGCAACCACTAAGAAGTGTTTGACATCTATGATAGTATTTACTATCATATTAATATAACTTATATAGATTACTATATAAACTCCTTGGCTCGGGAAAGAACAAAGATTGCTTTCTTCTTTTCACTCGCCTTACGTCGTTTATGACATCAAATCGAAGTATAATTCTATCAAATTGGTATTTGGCTTTGCAGACTCGCTCGCAAAGTCCTAGTTTTGTTTTGGCATAATACATCTTCTTAATTCTAGCCATCACAACTCCTTCCGACTTTGCGGAAGGGGTTTTTTGTTTGTAGAAACATTCTCCCACGTTATTAATAAACTAAAAAATAAGATTTTAAACTATGAAAAACAATATTCAAATAATTAATTATTGGCGTTGGCATAACCACAATAAAATAGTTGGGGGTTTTTGCGTGTGCTTCTTGATTTAACAAGAAACTCATTCAGTAGCCCCGAATAGTTCGGAGCTACAGCAGATTCACAGTATTTAACAT
>Ga0213870_1001015_pt1 | contig 12943 bp, 10 predicted proteins | sample WICALVC2017_Meta_FD_160119 | JGI IMG/M metagenome (GOLD analysis project Ga0213870, IMG submission 160119) | Freshwater microbial communities from subterranean cave lake in Wind Cave National Park, South Dakota, United States - WICALVC2017 | ecosystem: Environmental > Aquatic > Deep subsurface >... | reverse complement strand
TTCTGCATCCTTACCCCAATGTGCGGTTTGCATGTCAACATCCGAGGTAAGAGCCGTATGCGGTAGTGCCGCACGTACGGATCTGTGCGGGGGGCGGTCAGCAATGACCGTCCCTACCGCGATAACCATTGTTTGAATGAACAGGAGCAAGTGAGGATCGCACAATGGGGAGGCCGTTGCGTCCCACGTCCGCGGAGGTGGTGTCCCGTCCGCGTGTCTGGTAGGCGGGTGCAGCAGGAACAATGTGAGTTTTTTGAGCAAGAATGTTGAATCGAGCCTCTGTATGACCCAGGCTGGCATGACTTTCGAGCGCAGGGGACTCCCGAACGGCACCACGGCAGCGGAGGCTCCCCCCTCACCCTCCCCTCTCCCTCCAGGGGCGAGGGAAAAAGGGGTCTATGATGCGGCGAATCAGCTCAAAGAGATTCGCCAGGGCAGTGCCACGGGCAGCCTGCTCGCCAGCCTCACCTATGATGCCAATGGGAACCTGACCCAGAAGACGGAAGGCGCCACGACGATCAGCTACACCTACGATGCGCTGAACCGGCTGGCGCAAGTGACCGGGACCGGCCAGCCGCCCCACGCCTACGTCTACGATCACGACGGCCGGCGCATCCAGAAGACCGTCGGCACGGCCACGAGCTACTATCTGTACAGCGGTCCGGACATCGTGGCCGAGTACTGCGACACCTGGACGGCGGCCAGCGCGCTGACGACGCATGGTCCCCACATGGACGATCCGCTGCTGCGGGCGAGCGGCAGCACGGCGAATTACTATCATCAGGACGGCCTGGGCAGTGTCGTGGCGGTCTCGAACGGCACCGGCGGCACCGAGGGCACGGTGCGCTATGATGCCTGGGGCAGCCGCATCGCGACCACCGGCTTCATTCCCCAGTACGGCTATACCGGGCGCGAGCCGGACGGCACCGGGCTGATCTACTACCGGGGGCGCTACTACGATCCGGCCCTCGGCCGCTTTACCCAGCGCGACCCCATCGGGTTGGCCGGGGGGCTGAATCAGTACGCCTACGTGGGCAACAATCCGACCAACTTCACCGATCCGATGGGGCTGCTGCCGCGACTCCCGACCAACGACGCCAATTACTTTAATACGATTGACACCCTGCCAACGGTGTATGTTACTGCGACGCGGCTGACACCGTTGGTCGACCCCTCATCGGCGTTCGCCCTAGGCCTCCCCACCCTGCCCTCGCTGACGCAAGGCGTGGTGCTGCCGACCACGGACATCACCGCGGCGAGCCAGAGATTGGCTCAGGTGGCGGGGAATACCCAGTCCCAAGGGCAGCAGCCGTCTCTAGATCCGCAGTCGAAGTTCGCGCAGTTCTTCGAGCAAAACTTCGACGCTGCAGCGGTACAGGCCGCGTTCTACGACGTGGATGTGACCCACCTGCTCGGGCTGGCTGCCTATGAATCGGGCTGGGGTACCAACAATCATACGCGCAACTTCAACAACCCGTTTGGCGTCACACCGGACGGCCTCAACCCGATGCGCTTTGGTTCGATCTCTGACGCCTGGGAGTACTGGGGCCGGATCTTCGGTCCACGCGTGGCGAACACGGGTCCCAACGCCTCACGCTTCATAGACAACCTCCTGCTGGACAATCGAAATGTCTTCGGACCAACGATCGGTGGGGATCGCAGAGGGGCCTATAACAGCGTGAACCCCGATTGGGCAACTGGTGTCGCTGCAACCATCAGGTCCGTTCAGCAGCGACTTCCGCAATGGCAGGGGTACCGGCCATGAATGCGAAACTGATTATCTCCACACTCTTGTTTGTAATGATGGCGTCCCGTGCGACCTATGCGGATGGATCGCGGTACGCCAACTCCGAGTTCGGATTCACTGTCGGCGTGCCTTCCGGAGCGCCTACCTGCAGGAGCCAGGCTCCTGAACACGACGGTGGACTGAGCATTTTCCTGGACTCTGGACCTGATGGCTGTGAAGCCTTGCAGAGCCGGCCATTCATCGGTGTGTACGCAAGTTACAACGCCATGCTTGCTCCAAGCGCCGAAGGGGTCTTGAAGTTCGCATCGGGTCGGCCGGCCGGTAAGCGGGGCACAGAGCCAGGACAGCTTGAGATCGCTGGTAGGAATTCGGCGGTCTTTCGGTGGGACCGAGATGATGGCTGGATCGATATTCGAGTAGTGGCCCAAGGCGGCAGATGGCCAAGCGAGGGGATGGAGTCCGATAAAGAGGTACGTTATGTGAACTACACAGTGATGCTGCACACTACGAAGGCGCGGCTTGACGAAGATGTCGCGCGCCTCCGGGCTGTTCTGTGTGATGTGCGGATCTCGCAGCCGGAGTAGTCCCAGAGAGAGAAAGAAAAATGAGGGCGGTAAGGGGACATTCCGGTTTTCTGGTCACCGTTAGTGCCGAAGAATACATGCAGGAGAAAAAGGGGTCAGCAGGAGAAAGGGAGAAAATGGGGTCAGCAACTGTCTTGAAAGTCAAGCCTGGGCGGGGAAAAAGCGGGGAAAAAGGGGTCGGGAGTCTTTTCTTGACGGGAGTCTTTTCTTGATAGAAGCCCTTCAAGAAATGATTCAACAACACAAAAAAGCCAAGAACCTTATCTTAATAGCACATCCACTCTTAGCGTTGTCAGTTCTCTGGGTCAAAATTAGGGTCAGGCTGAGGTGCGGAGAAAAGCAGCTTGCAGTCACCAGGGCGAACGCCTGATAATGCGGAATGCAAGGAGGTCAGCCATGATCGCCTATAAACAGTACATCACGATTAAGGACCCCAAGCACGTGGTGCTCTCCGACTTGCCGTTTCGGGCCGGTCAACGGGTAGAAGTCGTGCTGCTGGCCGAAGGGGAGCAGCCGGCTGATCGCCTCAACGAGTTACAAACCTTGTTCAAGACAACCCAGGCAGTGCCCCAGGCGCAGACTCTTACAGAAGGTGAGATTGTGGCGGAAATCGCGGCCTATCGGGCCGGTCGATATAGCCAACGCAGAGTGGTTGATTACGGGAGATCATGATTTCGAGAAAGCTCAGAAACTGATCAATACCACAATTCTTTCTGTCTCGATGTTCAAAAAACTCGTGTGTGATGCCCGTGCCTCCTGAGGCAATAAGGCAGGTACGATGATTGGGAAACAAATGCGGGACGCAGCGCATTGGGGCTTCGTGAGTGGATACCGTGATGTTGACTGAGCAGAAGCGCCAAGAGCGTCGCAGGGTCCTGCCGCGATTCTGGGCGGTGTGGGCCTTCGGGCTCGGTGTCTGCCTTTTCGTCTTTCCGTATCTGAGTGGCGCGTCGCTGGTCTCCGAGCGAGCTAAGCCTCAACCTCCACCGCTGGGTGAAAGTGTCGCGAGTCCGCAGTTCGCCCTCTCCGGCGAACATGACCCGAACGATCCGTGTCCCCATCAGCGCGTCACCTTGGCGGCCCTCGGCGGTGATGGTGTCGTATCGGACGGCTCCAGCAACTTCATGGCTGCGGCCCCCTGCACGAACGAGCCTGTGTTCTCAACCGCTCCGACCACAATCAGTTTCAGTGCGATGCAAGAAGTCAATCCGGCCAGCCAAAGTCTCTCCATCACGAATACCGGTGGGTTTGCGTTGAATTGGACCGCGACAGTCTCGACGGCTAGCGGCGGGAATTGGTTGAGTGTGACCCCGAGCGGGGGGACGACGCCGGGAACGCCGGCGGCTTCGGTGAACACCAGCGGGCTTGCTGTGGGGACGTACAGGGGGACCATCACAGTCAGAGTCACCGGGGTTGTCAATAGTCCGCAGCTTGTCACCGTCACGCTGACCGTGAGTAGCGACACTGCATCCCCTACCGCGCCGACGAGCCTCACGGCGACCGCGACCAGCAGCACGCAGGTCAATTTGACGTGGACCGCCTCGACGGACAATGCGGGGGTCCACCACTACGAAGTGTGGCGGAGCTTTAACAACGGGCAGTATGTGCGGCTGGCCCCTGATCCCACCGCCACCACGTTCAGCGACAGTGCGGTCAGTGGGGGTGTCACCTATCTGTACCGGGTACGCGCCGTTGATGCCGCAGGCAATGTCTCTGGCGATAGCAACGTCGACCTGGCCACGACTGTACTCTTCACGGATGATCCCTTGGTGGCCGGGGTGACGGTGGTTAAGGCTGCTCACATCCTCGAGCTGCGCCAGGCGGTCAATGCGGTGCGCGCCAGCGCCGGCCAGGCGGCGGCCTCATGGACGGACCCTTCGCTGGCCGGGCTCTTCATCAAGACGGTCCATCTGCAGGAGCTGCGGAGCAATTTGAGTCCGGCCTTGAGCACGCTGGGGTTCCCGGCGCCGGCCTATACGGACCCGACGCTCATCGCCGGGAGCACGGTGGTCAAAAAAGCCCATGTGGAGGATCTCCGCCAGGGCGTGAAGTGAGGAAGAAAAGGGGACTGGCTCCATTGGTGCCTATCCCCTTTTTCCGTAGCTCTGGCCTGTCACCCTGAGCGACGCGAAGGGTCTCTCACAGAATGACAGGGGGAAGGGACCTTGAAATAGGTTCAGCAAGTTTGGAGAGGAGGACGCCATCATGAAGCAAGCCGCCATTGCATCTGTTCTGGTCTTCGCTGTGAGCCTCGGGTGGGCGCCTGAGGCTGCCCAGGCCCAGTGGGTGGAAAATGGGCCTTCTATTGTGTATACGGACGACAACGTCGGCATTGGGACGACTTCGCCGACTGCCAAGCTCACTATTGGTGCGCCTACAGGCACGGCGCTTAGCACCACTTTTGCGACCAGCGCAGGGGTTTTAGGTACTACTGCGGGCAATGAATTGGCTCTTGGCAGCATCGGATTTGCGTCAGGTAATAGTTCAATGCTCGGAATCCGTGCCTATCGCACTGCCGCCGGAACTGACTGGACCACAACGGCCATCAGCTTGGGAATGGACGTCGACAACACGCTTCGCGCGGGAGCCAATATCTGGCTTCACGCCAACGGCAACGTCGGCATCGGGACGACGGGGCCGACTGCCAAGCTCCACATTGCTGGCGATGTCCGGGTGGACGGCAACATCGCGGCCAAGTACCAGGATGTGGCGGAATGGGTGCCGGCACGCCGGGCCATGTCGGCCGGGACGGTGGTGGTGCTGGATGTCCAGCACAGCAACCAGGTGCAGCCGTCGGCACACGCCTATGACACCAAGGTGGCCGGTGTCGTGTCGGCGATGCCCGGGATCCTGCTGGGTGAAGCGGGCGAGGGCAAAGTGAAGGTGGCGACGACGGGGCGGGTGAAGGTCAAAGTGGATGCGAGCCAGCAACCAATTCGGGTGGGCGATCTGCTGGTGACCAGCGAGACCGAGGGCGTGGCGATGCGGTCTGAGCCGCTGGACTTAGGCGGCGTCCCGATTCACCGCCCCGGGACCTTGATTGGCAAGGCCCTGGAGCCCCTACCGGCGGGCCACGGCGACATCCTGGTGCTGCTCAGCCTGCAATAAGATTAACCCTATGCTGGCTGTCGTGCTGACCAGTCTTTGTCTGGCTGGCGTTGTCCCCGAGCCGCGCACTCCGTGCGGAGTCCTGCCCGCCGGGGCAGCGCCTCCCCGCCGCTTCGTCGGCGTGTCGAGAAAAAAACTCCCGCCCCCTTTGTTTCCACCCGGTGTTGGGTGGTCAGCGGGACGTAGGTGAGGAGTGCGCGCGGGGCTTCCGGATCGTGACGGGAGATGATGAGGACTGGCCTGGTTTTGGCCGCCAGCCCCAGGTCAGCCAGCCAGATGTCACCCGGCTTGGCGTTCATCGAGGGTATCGAGGACTTCTTGCACGACGGCCCGCGAGGGCAGTAGATCCAGCGCGTTGGTGTCGGCCAACTCGATCACGTCTTGAACCTTCATCGCCCGCTCCCCGGCAGCAGACGGATACAGACCGTTGGTCATCCTCATGGCTTCTCCTCGGTTGAGCCAAAGCCATCAGTGTACCCATGCTGCCGCTCAAAGCGGACAGATCACGTGCTACGAGAGGCGGACATTTCACATGCTACCGACACCCGGCGTCTTCTGAATTGACACCCTCCGGCTACTCTGCTACCGTCTGCCCTATTTGAATTTCGGGTTGCCGCGCCGGATCAGCTTTGACGCGGGGAGGAATCGCTGGGTGATTGACGGGTCTTGTAATCGGGTTGTCCTCTCGGTTGTTGCCGTGTGTGCTTATGCGTTCCTGTTCTTCGGCGCCCTGTCCTTCGCAGCCACCAAAACCGATGACGCGACGCGCTTTATCGAGGGGTACCAGGCGTACCTCAAGGGGGACACCGATCAGGCCATCGAGACGTTGACTGACGTCCTCAAGCAATACCCGAATGGCCAGGTGAATGACCTGGCCCTATATTGGCTGGGAAAGTCTTACCAAAAGGTAGGCCGCACGCAGGAAGCTCTCGCCTCGTTTCGTGAACTGAAAGCACGATTCCCACAGAGCGCCATGTTAAGCCATGCCTCACGGCAGATTGCGGCGTTGGAGAAGACCGTACCGCCTACGCAGGCGCCGCCGCCTGAGCTCAAGGCAGCGCCCAAGCCGGTGGAGCCGCCGCCGCCAGCAAAGCCCGAAAAACTAGACGCTCCGCCCACGGTTGCCGCCACGCCTGTTCCCAAGTCTGAGCCTGCGCCCAAGCCGGTGGAGCCGCCGCTAGCAAAGCCCGAAAAACCGGACGCTCCGCCCACGGTTGCCGCCACGCCTGAGCCCAAACCTGTCCCCAAGCCTGAGCCTGCACCCAAGGTCGCGGCGAGAAAAGAAGTCGTGAAGCCGACTCCGCCGAAGCCTGGTCGTGTGCCTCCGGCGAAGGCGCCGAAGCGGCCACCCCTGTCGGCGCCTCCCGTCGACGAGTCGGTGTTCCTCGTTGTGGAGCGAGTGGCGGGTCTGGAGGTCACGGATGTGGGGGGCCGGCATGTAGCCCTCTCAGGCGAGTCCATCGCGGTGCCGTTCAGCGTGACGAATCGTGGAAACGCCGAAGACGCGTTTTTGCTCATCTCGACGTTGCCGCCCTCGTACCAGGCCGTCTTTTTTCAGGACCCGGACGGGTCCGGCAGAGTCAAATCCGGAGAACCGTCCGTGACTGAGACGCCGAGGCTCGGCGCCGGCGAGCGCGCCCGATTCATCCTCCAGGCCAGCCTGCCGATCGAGATGAACGACGGCGTCGCGCAGCCCTTTGAGATCAAAGTGTCCTCCAAAGCCGACCCGTCCATGTCGCACACCGCGCCGACGACGCTCGTCGCCTCTGCGCCCGCGCTGCGCGGGACCTTTTCCGTGGACCACGCGCGGGTCAAGCCGGGCGACGCCGTCTCGTACACCTTGGCGCTGTCGAACGTCGGATCAGCAGATGCCCGGTCGGCAAAGGTCATCGTGACCTACCCAGGTTCATTGCGGCTCATCCAGGCGACGCCATCGGCGTCATCGGTTGATCCACATGGGCACACGGTCACGTGGGACCTCGCGCGGCTGGCGCCGAACGATCGGTCTACCGTGCGGCTCGATTTTCGCGTCGCAGATGGCGCCCTGGCCGACCAGGAGCTCGGCGTCCAGGCCACTCTGCAGTCCACCACGGGCGAGCAGGCCCTGTCCGTCGTCTCGGCATCAGCCAGGGTTGAGGCGGTGGCGGGTGTCCGGGTAGCAGGCGAGGAAGCGTTCCGCATGGTTTTTCCGCGCGAGACGGTGCTGCTGCCGTTCACGCTGCGCAACACGGGCAACGGCCCTGATCGCTTTGCGCTGAAGAGTCAGGACGACCTTGACGGCCTGGTCACCGTCGTGGAGGACCGGAACCGCGACGGGGTCCGCCAACAAGACGAGCCGGTGGTGGAAATGACCCGGCTGCTCAATCCACAGGAAGAAATCGCGCTGCTGGCCGAACTGGCCGTGCCGTCCGACGCGCCTGACGCAAAGCGGCATGCCATCCGATTGGCCGCGACCTCTGAGCGCTCACGCTCAGTGACCGCGGAGACCGTCCGTCTTGTCGTGATCGCGCGGCCCATGGTGGCGGTGGCCACGCAGTTGACGGCCAAGGAAGGCATCCCGGGCAAGGTCTTTTCCTATCAGCTCGTGGCCACCAATACCGGCACCAGTCCGGCGCGGCGCGTCGTGGTGTCCGAGAGCCTCCCGCCGGAATTGGAATTCGTCGACGCCCAACCGAAACCGGGACAGGTCGAAGGCCAACGGCTTGTGTGGGAGATCGCGGACCTCGGATCAGGGCAACAGGAAACCCTCACGGTGGGGGTGCGGATCAAGAAGGGCATTGCGGCCGGTACGCCCATCAGAAAGTCCACCATGGTTCGCTATCGGGACATGAAAGATCAGGTCTATGAATCAATCCCCGGCAGATGACGGGCGCTACGCACGGGCGCTTCGGTAGTCGGAACTCAGCACCAACGGAGAGGATATGTCGCGATCACATGAACTGAAGAAAATCAGGAATATCGGCATCATGGCGCACATTGATGCCGGCAAAACGACGACCACCGAGCGCATTCTGTTCTACACGGGCGTGGCCCATAAGATGGGCGAGGTCCACGACGGGGCGACCGTCATGGATTACATGGAACAGGAGCGGGAACGAGGGATTACGATCACGTCGGCGGCCACGACCTGCGAGTGGCGGAAACATCGCATCAATATCATCGACACCCCCGGGCATGTGGATTTCACCATCGAGGTCGAGCGCTCCTTGCGGGTCCTGGACGGCGCCGTGGCGGTGTTCGACGCGGTGCAGGGGGTCGAGCCGCAGTCTGAAACGGTCTGGCGTCAGGCCGACCGCTACCATGTGCCGCGCATCGTGTTCATCAACAAGATGGACCGGATGGGGGCGGATTTCTACATGAGCGTCCAGACCATCGTGGACCGGCTCGGCGCGCGTCCGGTCGCGATCCAATTACCGATCGGCCGGGAGGGCGAGTTCACGGGGCACATTGATCTGGTCACCATGAAGGCGATTACCTTCAAGGATGAAACCAAGGGTGCGAAGTACGACGTCGGCGAGATTCCGGCGGACATGGCCGACCAGGCGCAGGCCTACCGCGAGAAACTGATCGAGTCGGTCGCCGAGTTCGACGACACGGTCATGGAGAAATACCTGAGCGGCAAGGACGTGACGGACGATGAGATCCGGCAATGCATCCGGATTGGGACCATCGCGATCCAAATCAATCCGGTCCTGACCGGCTCCGCGTTCAAGAACAAGGGCGTGCAGCACCTCCTGGACGCAGTGGTGGACTATCTGCCGTCTCCCCTGGACATCCCGCCGTTGCTGGGCTACAGCCTGGACGGCGAGAGCCGGATCGAATGCAAGGCCGCCGATCAGGAACCGCTCTGCGCGATCGCCTTCAAGATGCTGAACGATCCGCATATCGGCCAGTTGACGTTTGTCCGGGTCTATTCGGGCGTGATGACACAAGGCATGAATCTCTACAACGCGAACAAGGACAAGTCCGAGCGCGCCAGTCGGCTGGTCAAGATGCACGCCGACAAGCGTGAAGAGATCAATGCCATCTATGCCGGCGAGATCGCCGCGGTCGTGGGGCTGAAACTGGCCACCACCGGCGACACCCTTTGCGAGGAAAAAAAGCCGATCAAGCTCGAGATGATGAAGTTTCCCGAACCCGTCATTTCGATGGCGATCGAGCCCAAGACCAAGGCGGACCAGGAGAAAATGGGTTACGCCTTGAACCGGCTGTCCCTGGAAGACCCGACGTTCAAGGTCAAATCGGACGAGGAGACCGGACAGATCGTCATCTCAGGGATGGGCGAACTGCACCTCGAAATCCTCGTGGACCGCATGAAGCGGGAATTCAAGGTGGAGGCCAATACCGGCGCGCCGGAGGTGTCCTACAGGGAAGCCATCACCGCCGAGGCGGAAGGGGTGGGCAAACACATCAAGCAGTCCGGCGGGCGCGGGCAATACGGGCATGCCGAGATGACGGTCAAGCCGGGCGAACCGGGGACCGGGCTGGTCTTTGAGAACGATATTCGAGGCGGCGCCATTCCGAAGGAATACATTGCCCCGATCAAGAAAGGCGTGGAAGAGGGCATGGCTGTGGGGCCCCTGGCCGGATTTCCCCTGCTGGACGTGGAAGTGCACCTGGTGGACGGGTCCTATCACGACGTGGATTCCAACGAGATGGCCTTCAAGATTGCCGGCAACATGGCCTTCAAGGATGCCATTCTGAGAGCCCGGCCCGTGCTGCTGGAACCGATCATGCGGGTGGAAGTGGTGACCCCGAACGACTATACGGGCGACGTCATCGGCGATCTCAATTCCAGGCGCGGGCAGATCGTCGGGATGACCACCCGCGCGACGGCCTCGGTTGTGGAGGCGTTGGTGCCGCTCGCAACCATGTTCGGCTATGCCACCGTTGTGCGGTCGAAGACCCAGGGTCGGGCCACGTTCACCATGGACTTCAAGGAATACCAGCCCTGCCCCAAACCGGTGCAGGAGGCGATCATCGCCAAGTACACCGGTAAAGCGTAATTGCAACTCCTGCGCGTGGCGGCTACAATGCCGGCCATGGACCGTGCCCACCTTCTCACGCTCTACACCCAGATGCTGCTGATCCGGCGCTTTGAGGAACGATGCGCCGAGATGTACGCCCTCGGCAAGATCGGCGGCTTCTGCCATCTCTATATCGGCGAGGAAGCGGTAGCGGTGGGCGCCGTGGATGTCCTCAGGCCGGACGACTACGTCTTTTCCGCCTACCGTGATCATGGCCATTGCCTGGCCCGCGGTTCGGACCCTCGGCGCGTCATGGCCGAGCTCTTCGGGCGGGCCACCGGCCTGTGCAAGGGTAAGGGCGGCTCGATGCACTTGATCGACGTGGAGCGTCGGTTCATGGGGGGCTATGCCATCGTCGGAGGGCATCTCCCGCTGGCAGCCGGTGTCGCCTTCGCGGTGAAATATCGCGGTGGTGATCACGTGGTGCTGTGCTTTTTCGGCGAAGGGGCACTCCCCAGCGGCGCCTGTCACGAGACGTTGAACCTGGCCGCGCTCTGGGGCCTGCCGGTCTTGTTCCTCTGCGAGAACAACCGCTACGGCATGGGCACGCCGGTCGAACGCGCGGTCGCCCTCTACCAGGATGTGTCGCAGAGCGCCCGGGCCTACGGGATTGAGGCCGCTCGGGTGGACGGGATGGACGTACTGGCCGTCCGCGAGGCGGTGAGCACGGCGATCGCGCACATTAGGGCCACGTCGCGTCCCTATTTTTTGGAAGCCGTGACCTACCGGTTCCTGGGCCATTCGATGGCCGATCCCTCCCACGGCCATTACCGCACGAAAACCGAGGTGGATGCGGCCAAGACGCGGGACCCGCTGCGAGTACTGAAAATGCGTCTTCTGAGCGAGCGCCAGGCCTGCGACGACGAGTTCACGTGCATCGAGCAGGACGTCGCGACGGTCGTTCGAGAGGCGGTGGCGTTCGCCGACGCCAGCCCGATCCCTCCCGAAAAGGAGTTGGAAGAGGACGTGTATCACCCATGACGCAGGCGACGTATCGGGACGCGCTGAACCAGGCATTGCGGGAGGAGATGCGCCGAGACGACCGGGTCTTTCTGATCGGCGAGGACGTGGCCAATTACCAGGGCGCCTTCAAAGTCAGCAAGGGGTTTCTGGAGGAATTCGGGCCGCGCCGCGTCGTGGACACGCCGATCACGGAACTGGGCTTTACGGGTCTGGCAATCGGCGCGGCGATGGCAGGACTCCGTCCGGTGGTGGAAGTCATGACGTTCAACTTCGCCATCTTGGCGTTGGACCAGATCGTCAACAACGCAGCGAAGATTCGGTATATGTCGGGCGGCCAGCTCAGCATCCCCCTCGTCATCCGTGGGCCGGGCTCGGCGGCGCACCAGTTGGCCGCGCAACACTCGCAAAGCCTGGAAGCCTGGTTCTGCCATGTGCCCGGGTTGAAGGTCGTGGCGCCGGCGACTCCCCACGATGCCAAGGGCCTGCTCAAGAGCGCCATCCGTGATGAGAACCCGGTCATCTTCATTGAGGCGCAGTTGCTGTATCCAACGCAGGGCGCGGTCGGCGACGGGGACTACACGATTCCACTCGGAGTCGCCGAGGTCAAACGGGCCGGGACGGATGTGACGCTGATCGCCTATTCCAAGATGTTGCTGGTCGCGCTGGAGGCTGCCGAGAGGCTGGCGCAGGACGGGATCCAGGCGGAAGTCGTGGATCCTCGCACACTGAGACCGCTCGACCTGGCCACGCTCGCGGCATCGGTGAAGAAGACCGGGAAGGCGGTTATCGTCGAGGAGGGGTGGCCCTTCGCCGGGCTCGGCGCGCAGATTGCCGAGAGTCTCTATCAGCGGGTGTTCGACAATCTCGACGGGCCGATCCTCCGCGTGACGGGTCGCGACGTGCCGATGCCCTACGCCCGCAACCTCGAGGATGCCGCAGTGCCGGACGCGGACCGGGTGGTCGAGGCGGTGCGTACAGTGCTCTACCGGAAATGACATTGCACGGTCATCCTGAACGAAGTGAAGGAGCTAGATTCTTCGCGGAGCCTGCCCTGAGCGTCTCGATGAGATGCTTCGCTGCGCTCAGCATGACAAGCGAAGGGCTCAGAATGACAACGGGAGAAACAAAGTAATCATGGCCAGTCGAGTGATCATGCCCAAGTTGACGGACTCGATGGAGGAAGGCGTCGTCGTGAAATGGCGCAAAGCCGAAGGTGAGCGCGTCGAGAGCGGCGACGTGCTCGCGGAGATCGAAACGGACAAAGCCGTGATGGATCTCGAAGCCTTCGCCTCCGGGATGCTCCGTAAGATCCTGGTTCCGGAAGGCACGACCGTGCCCTCCGGCGCCCTCATCGGCGTCATTGCCGAGCCAGAGGAAGAAATCCAGAGCCTCCTTGCTGAGCCTGTGGCTCAGGTTCCACCTGGGACCCCTGCTTCTTCCCAGCAGCCCGCCCCGGCAGCCAAACCTGTCGCTCCCGCAGAGACACCTCCGGCTGCCGGGGCGGGCTGCTGGGA
>Ga0213870_1001014_pt1 | contig 12944 bp, 15 predicted proteins | sample WICALVC2017_Meta_FD_160119 | JGI IMG/M metagenome (GOLD analysis project Ga0213870, IMG submission 160119) | Freshwater microbial communities from subterranean cave lake in Wind Cave National Park, South Dakota, United States - WICALVC2017 | ecosystem: Environmental > Aquatic > Deep subsurface >... | reverse complement strand
CTATTAGACGAAGATATAAGAATTGCAATCAGTGGAAATCAAAAGCAAAAGATTCGTTCAATGAACAGAATCAATATGCCCCGCAATGTTGGGTTTCAGGTTAAGGTTGTCACAGATAAGGATTATCGTCCAGATAGGCTTACCAATCTCCTACAGTGGATACAGCTTGGAACAAGCATTAGGAATATGATGCCGATGGAACTTGATTTGAAACCGGCTTTTGAGGAAGCGTCAAGGATGATGGGAATCAATCCGAGAAAAATGTGGCGCAATGTTTCAGTTGCTGACAAATTGATAGATACATTGAGGAGACAACAAAGATTAGGACAAGGTGGGGGAGGGATTGGACAAGAGATACAGGGCGAGATCGCAGACGAAGAAGCTGGCGGTATGCAGACGCAGAGCACACCGATGGGCGAAATTCCGACCTCTCCATTAGCAAGTGAACTGGTTCAGCCGGGGCTATAAAATAATGGAAACCAAATTTAACGAAAAGGCTAATTTCAATATGTTCACTTTGGATGAACAGGACTTAATACACGCACGGAAAATTAAAGGAATGTTAAATTCGGAAGCATGGAAATATCTAATGGAGTATTACGCTCTAAACAGGGAAACGATTATTGAACGGATTAAACAGCTTCCAAAGTCGGATGTGGAGGTTAGAAGAACTGCGCTTTTGGGAGCAGTTCTGCACGGGTTTGATGAGGCAATAATGATAGCCCATAAAGTTGTCCAGCGGGCAGAAAATTATATCACGACACAAGAGGAGGAACGAAATGCCGAGCCACACACTGTCGGAGAGACTGAAGAATAAACAAAACGAAATTGAGAATGAAAAAGAAACGGAAGAAGGAGAAGAAATAAAAGAAACAGAGGAAACACCCATAGATTTTTTGATTTCTATGGTTCAAGGGTTTATCAAAGATCCTGATAGTATAACTACAGAATCTCTGCAAGACCTTCTTGGCGGTCTTCAGGAATTAAGAGAAGAAGAATCGCCAATGCCAGAAAAGGAAGAAATGAGTTCACATAAAGGCGGTGGAGAAGTTCCTGATTTAGTGATTGCGATTGGGAGAAAGATTAAAGAAAATAGAGGGAGAAAATGAAATGAAAAAATTATTGTTGTTAGCGAGTTTTTTTCTAATTGCGGAAAAAGCGTTTGCGTTTGAAAAAGATTCTATCTGGAAAGAATGGAGAAGTTCAGAAACTACAACTGTGGAAACTGATGTTTCTATTGCTACAGGTGTAATTTATTTGAAAGGTGTGGTCGTTTCAAGCGGAACTACCACTGATACCGCTCAATTACAATTTTTCAATAGTTCAGGAACGATTGCGGGAGGAGTATCAAGGTCAAGTTCTGCCATATATGACATAGATTCAACCGATGCGGAATTTCCAATCAATCAGGTTTATTCAAAAGGTTTGAGATATACGAAAACAGGAACTTCTGGAATAGTTATTGATTGGGATTATTATTCAAGAATTGAACCAGGGCAAGAACGAAAAGGATTGAAATAGATTTGTTTGTGTGTGGGAAACTTTAAGAGGCAATGCCATAGAGGCAACCCTCCCACAAGATTTTATGAGTGCCTCCTGCTCGCTCAGGAGAGATTAGAAATAAAGGAGGGCATATAAAATGCCTACAGAAACACAAATAGCCACCCAATCAGATGCGGGTGTTTCAGGAAATACTCCTGAATCGCAGGAGTCTGGCTTATTTTCGCAAGAAGACAGCCAGATTCAAAAACCTGATTCCATTTCGGTCGGTAGTGGAAACGATGGAGCTTCAACTGCTCAAGAAGATACGAGACCTAAAGCAAGCGATTTTGTAAGAGAGAGGAAGAAATTCCAAAGACTTGAAAGTCGTCTTGAGGGGTTAGAACAAACTAATGCTAAACTGCTTGATATTTTACAAAATATTCAATCAGGTGAAACATCCGCCGTATCTTCTGATTCTCAAGTTTCTCAAGCTGAACTTGATAAAAGGTATTGGGAAAATCCTACAGGAGTTTTACAAAACATAATCAATAAAATTCTTGAAAGCAAAATCTCAACTACTCTTGATTCAAAATTAAGCACGATGAATCAATTGAGAGAGCAAGAAGAAGCTGTCAACCTTGTTATGTCAAATGAGTTAGTGAAGAAAGACCCTGAGGGATTAGAAAGAATGATGGAGATATTTAAGATAAATGGGCTTGATGAGTTATCAAGAAAAGGAAGCCCTATAAAAGCTGCCAAAATTGCGCTGGCTATTTTTGCCAGCGAAAAAAGAAATGGTAGCAGCAATCAAACTTCTAATCCTCTAAAGGCTCAAATGTCTGCTAATGCTGGAGGTGGAGGTTCTATGAATACTGAAAGAACTTTTACAAAAGAGCAACTTGCAAATGAAGCTAAAAAACTTCAAATGCAATTAGCTGAAAATTCAGAAATAAGACATGATCCTAAATTCCAGGAAAAAATGAAATTACTTTCTTCGCTTTCTCAAAAATAAGAAGAAAGGCTTAACATTGTATAAGGAGGATATAAGATAAAAAATTCCGCTAAGGCGGACTTTTGAGGCTTATATTTTACCTATATGCCAGCGACTGACACAACTGCATTAGATGTAATAATTCCTGAAGTATGGGACTTAGCAGTATTGGATGCGCGATATGCTGAATCACAAATCATGTCTCGCTTCTTGAATAAATCTGAAAAAGTTCAAAATTTCGGAGATATAGTTCATGTTCCTATTGAGCCTGTATTAACAGGCGGAACAGTAACAGCTGGAACTGGAGCTTTTACTCCTGAAACATGGACATATACCGAAGCTCAGATAACTGTAAATACATGGAGACACGCATCCATTGATGTGCCTGACAACGCAAATGCTTTTTCTCATACCGATGTAACCAAAAGACTTCCATCGGCGGCGGGAAAATTGCTTGCTGAACAAGTAGACACTGATTTGGCTGCTTTACATGCTGATTGGACTACAGGACCTATTGGAAGCACAACTGATCCTGTTGTTTTTCAGGATTCTTTGATTCTACAAGCTCTATTTTCTCTTTCTAATGGCAAAATTCCAAAATCTGGATTAAGTTGGATACTTTCACCGGAAGCATTTTATCTTGGTCTTTTTACTAAAGATAGATGGACTTCCGCAGACCAAATGGGATTACCGAAATCTGTATTGACTACAAATTTCAGGTTTCCTATTTTTGGAGTTCCAGCTTATGAAACTCCACTTTTGGCAAATGTTGCAGGAGTGAGAAAATGTTTTGTTGCTCATAAAGAAGCTCTTGCTACCGCAATTAGTATTGATACAAAGCCTGAAACTGCAAGACGAACAAGCGCTTTGATTCTTTCAACTGTGGTAGTAGTTCAAAATCTTTATGGAGTAAGAACTATTAGAGCTAATCATGCAAGAGTTGTGAACATTAAAGCTGAGGCTACCTAAAGAGGAGATAAAAAAATGAAAAAACTTGTTTTCTTATCACTTTTTATGTTTTTGGCTTTATGTGTTCATTCATCCTTGTTGAAAGCTGATATTTATCCTGAAAGTTCAGCAGGAGTAACACCTCCTGTTGGATATGGCGGATTGAATTATAGCACAAGATCATTTACTACATCGTCTACTACAGTTACAGGTCCACTAACAGTTAATTCTGTGTGTTTTTCTACAAGTCAGCCAGTAGTATTTGTTGAATTAAGAACTACCACGCAAAGCGTGGCTATAATTGGAGCTACATTAGCTACACTTATGAGAGTTTATAATTCTGCAAAACCACACAATTCTACAACTTCTGTTTTAGATACTGTGGCTTCTGGATGCATGCCTGTAAATCTTCGTTTAGGAAATAATCTTGTTTGGGATGTAAGTGTTTCAACTTTGAATTTCGCTACTGTGTTACATCAAAAACTTCATGGAAAATCTGATTGAATAAATGGTATCGGTGAGAGGCGTAATAACCTCTCACCGTTCACCTCTTTTGATATATGTTAAATTGTGATATTTGCGAGAAAGAATGGCTTTATAAAGTTATCGTAAAAGATAACAAACAAATTTGTAGTAATTGTAATAATAAGGAAAACTCTCACTTATTTTCTACTCACGAAAAGGTATGGATTGGAGGAGAGATAGGTTGGGAACTTAAGAGTAGGGTAGATGAAGCAAAAAGAAGGGTTATTTTACCAATAGAAAGAAATGATGGGGAAAGTGATTATTATTTAGGAAGGCGTGGAGAAAACGGGAAGACACAAGAGAGAGAACCTAGCTACTGACTAAAAGAGGAGGAAGTTAATATGACTCAAACTGAGATTAAGATTACAGAACTGTTTAAGAAACTTCAGCCAATGATTGCTGAAGTTAATGATTGGTTAAAGGCGGATGATTTTGCCTATCAGAGGGTAAAATGGGATATAGAATCTCTTGATGAAAAGAGGAATAAGATAAGAGAGGATTTAAGCTCTCTTGAACAACAAATTCAGATGAAACGAGAGCAAGCAGATAGTATCATGGCAATGGCAAAGGAAGAGGCGGAAAAAATAATGAATTTTGTTAGAGAAAAAAATGTGGAAGCAGAAAAATTAAGGGCGCAAGCTAAGATTGAGTTGGATTTGGCGATGGAGAAAAAATACAAAAAAGAAAGAGCTATTGCTTAAATAGTTCCTTTTTTGTTTCTTTGGGATAGTATTTACAAATAAAATGAACAAGGTCGGATACTCGTTGACCAATAGCCTGTGGTTTGCACCACAATTCCAGATTTTCAATGCGGTTGTCTGCCCTTTGCCCATTGAGGTGATGGACATTCTCAAAAGGTTTAAGTTTTCGTCCAATATAATTTTCAAATATATATCTATGTTCGTGTATTTGTTTTCCATTTTTATAGATTTTTCTATATCCATATTTATTTATGTGTCCACCTTTCCAAAGAGGGCTATTCTTTCCAGTTATATATTTAGAAAAACATTTTCTGGAACAAAACAATTTTCCAGATTTAGATTGTTTGATTTGTTCTGGTCTTTTCCATCTTTTTTTATTGCAAACAAAACAACTAATGAGTTCCTTATTTTTATTTGTTTCTGTAGAACATTTTTGAGAACAAAAAAATTGTTTTTGGAAAAACCCGATAGCTGTAGTATAAAACAATTTTTTACATGCTTTACATATACCAGAATAAAGTGTTCTCCATTTTGGTTTTTCGCATCTTTTAATTGCATTTTCAAGCGTCATATTTTTTCTCCTTTACAAAAGATTAGCGCACGGCTGTTACCAAATGCGAGAGCATTTGAACCGTGCGCCATTGTAAATAAAACAACTCTCGCAACACTTGGTAACACTTATAGGATAACAGGAATGGAGGTATTTGTCAAGTGAGCACATTGCAACAAATTCGTTCACAAACGAGAGTATTGATTTCTGAAACAGATGAAGCAAATTCACACTTTTCTAATAGTGAGCTTAATTCATTTACGAACCAAGCAATTAATTTTTTAACAACTCTGATTGAGTATCCTCGTGATATAGTGGAAATTCAAGTGGAAGATGGAGTTGGTATCTACAGTTTATTATCTGACACATTGATTATCAGAACTGCCTATTTTGGGGATGTTAATGTTAAAGACGATATTAAACCATTGAAAGTTTTAACAGAAGAAACACTGAAAGAGTTATTTCCTACTTGGTTAGATGAGACAACTGATACAAGAGGAAGACCAAGATATTTAATTCTTCTTAATAGAAAACAGATATTTATTTATCCTCGTCCAGATACTGCTGAATCCGCAAGTGGAAAGAAAGTTATATTGGGTTATATTTTTAGACCTACCGACCTTTCAGCCGATGGAGATACTCCTGATTTGCCAACTCCTTATCATACTCTACTTCAATTTTATGCAGCGCATATGTGTTATGCTGGAAAATTACAAAGAATAGATATATCAAATAATATGTTCACTATATTTACGACAAAAGTGCAAGCATTGAAACCAACCATGATTAAGGAAGCGCAGGAACTTTTACGGTTTCAGTGGGGAGAAACTGATAATTTAGAGACAGGTATTGCTTCTTCCGCGGCAGATCTAAAGGTATCATGAAAACTTCAGCAAATAGGTTTTCAAAAAAGAGTAAGAAGGTAGCGGATAAAGGTTGGAAAGGCGACAATCTTCATGACGCTCAACCCCCTGGTTTTAACGATCCCTTATCTGGCAATGTGTTTGGCATGCTTGAACCCGGCGTAGGAATTGGGCATTTTAAGAACCTTGACGAATGATAAAAGCATTTATAGGGATATTCCATTTTTTGATATTTTTTATGGCTATAACAAAATTGATTATTCTTTATGTTCCAAATTATTTGAGAGGTCAACCACTTCCCGAAGGTTCTGATTTTTTTTTGTTAGATGATTTTTCTGGAGGATTAAATACTCAATTTTCATCTCCTAAAAAGCCTTCTAATTTTGCTGAAAAGATAAAGAATCTTTATATTGATGAAACTCCGGGTTCTCTTGTTAGAAGGAAAGGATGGGAAATAGTAAATACAACTTCTACTCTTACTAAAGTAAATTTTATGTTTTCTTTCAATAGAGAAAATGGAGATAAAGAATTTATTGTGTCAGATGGAAGCCGTGTTCTATCCACCAAAGATTTTATTGCTTATACTTTTATAAGAGATGGATTATCTGGCATTATTCTTCAAGCTGCGCAGGTTAGAGACAAAGTATGGATTACAAATGGATTTGATGAAGTTTTTACTTGGGATGGAACAACAGGGACAATTCTGAATGGAACTGGAGGCACTCCAACCGCTCCAAGAGGCAAATACATTGCTTATTATCATGAGAGAGTATGGCTATTTTCAACCAATTTGAATAAATCGGCGTTACATTTTACCGCTTTAACTTCTACCAACGGAAATGCGATTGCGCCTGATACCAGCGACGCTTTTCCTTCTGATAACCAGTTAAATATAGGGCAGGGAGACGGACAAAATGGAGCAGGATTATTTGTTCATAGAGGCTCATTATTTCCTGTAAAAGAAAGGTCAATTTTTACGGTTGTGGGAGATAATGAATTTAATTATTTTACCAGAAAGACTGATAGCGAGATTGGATTCGTTTCTCAAGATTCAATCAAAATTTTGGATGGATTGGTTTATGGATTGGCAAAAGATGGGATTTATCAATTTGATGGCAATAACAGTCAAAGGATTTCCGATTTAATAGCTCCAGATATAGAAAAAATAAATAAAAAGAAAGTTGCGACCTCAATAATTACTTGGTTAAAAAAAACAGATTTTGAAAGAGGTAGATTTTCAGGTTCTACTGTTCCCGTAAATAGTTTAACTTTATACACTGGAACACGAAGTATAACTAATATACCTGAACTTGCTTCTATTTCTAATATGAACACTTTTACCGCAAGCACTGCTGCCGTTATTGCTATTGATAGTGGATTATTAGAACCTTCCTATAATGGAATACCTGATTTTATGGTTATTGGAAGTTCAAGAATTGGAGATTTTACTGCTGAATTTACTGTCCGAAACGCCGCTGTTTGCGGTAAAAATGTTTCACCAACAGAAAATGAGCCAAGATATTATGAATCTGGTTCTTGTTTTGGCGGTTTTCCTTCAGGAGCTACTGATTCTATTATTTTGAATTCACAAGATATAATAGATAGAAAGTTATCAGTTAGATTTGAACCATCAGTATCTGGCGTCAGAATAGCTGGATTTCCCTGGAGAACTTATCCTGATAGCAATAGAGGAGCAAGAATAATTCTTTCACCTGCCACTACAGGACAATTTATATCAGATATATCAACTTTTACAGATGCAACCGTATGGGGAACATTTGATACAAAAGAGACTATTATTGATGGAAATATAAAGTATTTTGTAAGAAGTTCCACAGCTATAAATATAGTAGAACAACAAGTTTGGAGTTCAATCATTTCTGGGTCTGTTCTTGATCTTTCCACAGGCAATCTTTTTGTTCAATGGGCTTCTACCATATCTTCTATAAGTAGAACAAACCCTCCTGTAATAGATTCAGTGATTATAAATTATATTAAAGGTGATCCAGATGATTCTCCTATATTTGCTCAAACATGGAAAAATAGGTATTGGCTTTTAGTAACTACTGAAGTTACAAAAGATTTTCCTCTTATTTATGTTAAATCAAAAATAACTAATCCTAATCCCAACGCATGGATGACCTTTGACAATCATCTTATTAGAAGTTTTGGGGAATTTTCTGATAATTTCTATGCTGGCAGTTCTACAGCTGGAACAATCATTAAGCTGGATATTGGATTTAAGGATAAAGAATCCGCCATTGATTCAGTTTATGAAACTCCAGTTCTTCAGATGAGTAACAGATTTTTTGAAAAAAAGCTCTCTGAATATATGATAGATACGGAACAGAGCGGGATTAGCGATGCTTCTTTGAAAATTGGAATTTCTGTGGATGGAAGGGCATTTGAAGATACTTCCTTTGATATAAGTGGAAGCACAAGAATAATTAAAATTTCTTCACAAATAAATAAATTCGGTAAATCATTTCGTTTCCGAATAAGAGAGAATACCAGCAAGAGCAATTTTGTGTTTAATAGTCTTTTGGGGATATTTCAACCTACAACCATTAGGCGACAATAATGAGAATAGAAAAAAATGATATTTTGTGTATAACATTTTTAATAATTGTTATCGGTATTCCACTTTTGGTTGCTTTCAGCCAGCAGAAGTCTCGATACGATAAACCAGCAGATATTTATCAAGAATTTGAGTATTTGTATAGAAAAGTTCAAAACCGACAGTTCAAGATATTTACAACTTCACCAGTCTTAAGCGATTTACAAAACGGGGAAATAGTAATTTTAAGTAGCACGACAAAGAATTTATTTACAAGAATTGACCAATCGTTATTTTTTGCAGTTTTAAGGTCAACTTAATAGGAGGATAAGAAAATGCCAGCGCCTTATATAGATGTAGAAAAGAGAGTATTGCGTTCTTCTGTTGATGGTGTTCCTCTTTTGCAAGAAATAAGTAATTTGCAAAAAAGAGAAAATGAGGGAAAACAAGTTGAAGAACAAATTGATTTCTTTCAAGCAAGAGATATGTTTCTTAAAGAACAATTTAACCAACTCTCAATAGAAGAATTAAGAGCTATAACTTCCAATCCTGGGGAATTAGAAGTTCATCTTCCAATTGTTTTGGAAAGTATAACATTAAAAAAAGGAGAAATTAAAGCTGAAGAAGAAAAAGCTAAAGTTAAAGAAGGAGAAATTAAAGCTGAAGAAGAAAAATCTAAAATAGAAAGAGAAACTGAAGCTGAAAAACAAAGAATTTTTGGTAGAGAAGCATTTATAAGAGAACAATTTGAAAAATTATTGCCTATTGTAGAAGAAGCTGGAAGGGAGAAAATAAGACAGGCGTTTATCCGTCCGAAAAAGGAATTTTTTGAATCCGAAGCTGCTATAGGCAGGTTGCGTTCGCCTGTGTCTGCTATTGGACAAGAACGGCTTGCAGGAGAGGAAGGACGAGCTTTATCTGAATTATTGGGTAGAAGTGCTGAGGCAAGATTGGGAGGAGAATTTGATATAGTAAAAACGATTGAATCTATTTTAGGAGAAGTAAAAGGGGCAGGACAAAGAGCAAGAGAATTTGGGGAAGAATTAGGATTAAGAAAATCTCTGTTTGAAGAAAGTAAAAGGCAATTTGAGATTGGACAACAAGAAAGAGCTCTTGAAAGAGCATTAGCAAGAATTTTAGGACAACAACAAGCAGCAGCTGTAAGCAAAGCTCAAGCGCAAGCTCAACCTACACCTTTAGAAATAGCTTTAGGTTTTATACCAAAACCACAAATTGGATTTGAATTTCAGAAAAAAATTTAGGGTGGTGATAAAATGGCAAATAGTAGAATAGCAGACATTGAAAGACAGTTAGCATTTTTTTTAGGTGGCGGGGCAGAACCTCCGAGACAAGACCCTCTGATGGAATTATTAAGAGCTATTATTCCTAAAGTTGATGTAGGAGTTAAATTTAAGAAAGAAATAGAGCCATCTATAGGCGAAGTATTGGGTTTGCCTACTCCTGTATCGCCAGTTGACCGTTCCAAACTTGAAGAACTTGCTGATTTAGAAATGAGAGGGGCAGATCCTAAAAGAGTGAGACTTTTGAGGGAAGCAATAGAAAAAGCTACTGGCAGGAGAGAAGCGTTTGTAAAGAGAGAACCTGAATTAGAGGCTTTTAAGAAAGAATTTACCGGCATACCTCGTGGGGCGACATTGGAAGAAGCAGTAAAATTATCTGCAATTAAAGCCAGAGGTAGAGAGAGGATTCCTACTGCTTTAATACCAGTTGAAATAGGAGATGAAGAAGCAAAATTATCTTTTCTTAAAGAAGGACAAATTGTTACTTTTAATACATTGCAAGCGTCAATGAGGGCATTTGCGCAAAGGCAAAAAGTTACAAGAGAAAGCCTTCCAATAATGGCATTAGCAGAGCTTGCTAATATAGCCAGAGGTGGAGAACTGGGAGATATTAATCCGAGATTATTTTTTGGAAGGTCAGTTGAACAATTAGAATCGCTTGCTCAAAATAGAAATGAATCTTTAGTTTTACAGTTATTAAGAGAATTTGGTGAAAAGGAAGAAACACAAAAACCGAGACCATTAGTTCCTAAAGGCAGGGTATTAACAAAGGAGAAGGCTAAAGAATTTTTGAATAGGTCTGGTGGCGATAGAAAGAGAGCAGAAGAAATGGCAACACAAGAAGGATTTAAGTTCTAATGGCATCAGTTTTTGATGTAGCTGAAAGAGAATTAAAAGCAGAATCAGTTTTTGATGTGGCTGAAAGGGAACTTGTTTCTGAAACAAAGCCGACCGAAGAAGGTTTATCCCGTTTTGGTATAGCCAAAGAAGTAGCGAAAGTAGTCTTGCCTGAAATGATAAAAAGACCAGCCAGATTGTTAAGGGAAGAAATACCTTCCGAAATAGCTGAGAAAGGATTTCCTAAAATAGCAACAACAATCGGGGCATTGGCGGAAATAGTTCCTTTGACGGGACCAGAAATTGCCACAACCGCTATTGGTATTCCTATTCTTGGGAAGGGTGCGCAGTTAATTGCAAAACGATTCCCTCGTTTAGCTCAATTTTTAACTCAAAGATTAGGAAGGAGATTGCCTGAACCTGCCCCTATTCCTGCGGAAGTTCCGGCGCCTGCACTGCCAGAAGAACCTGCATTTTTGAGAAGAAAGTTACGGTTGCAACCACCGCCAGAACCACCTGCTCGTCAATTTATAGGAAGAAAACCAGAATTGGAACAAGTTATTTCTCCTAAAGAAAGAGAAATAGCAAAAATATCAATGGCGAGAACTGAAGGAAGACCAATAATGTTATCTGATGCGGAAATGGAAATAGCGAAAAGAATTCAACAAGTGGAATTTCCAATAACTCCAAGAACTGAAGAAGTAATTCCTCGTGGATTATTTGGTAAATTGCCTGCCCCAGAAAAACCAATTTTATTAAAACCATCTAAATTGCCAGCAGAAATAGAAACAGGACGACTTACTTCTTTGCCTGCTAAAACCATTGAAGGAACTACTGAAAGTATAGTTCCCATAGAAACCGCTGTTGCCAGAAAGGTTACAGGAGTAAAGAAACCACTGATGACTGAAGCGGAAGCCGCTAAAGTAGAGAGTGAGATTATTGCCAAATTGCCAGAAGGCGATAAAGGATTGAGACTTTCAAATAATGCTGTTAGGGGAATGGTAAATGCAGCAGAAGAAACAATAAAACAAACAGGGGCAAAAATCAATCCGGACATACCAGTAACCGCTCAAGTGGTAAGAATGATTACAGATAATCCTTCTGTATGGCTTACACATAGAACAAATTTGATTAAGAATGGAGTCAATCCATTAGATATGGGACAGGGTCTTATGGCTACCGAATCAAATGCAGGCAGAGTGATGGGGATTATGGGTAACTTTGCTAAAAGATGGCAGAGTTTATCTGAGACTGTTCCTGAAATTAGAGAACTTGCTTCTGCAATTCAAGCATCAAAACCACCTCTTTCCTCTTGGGATTTAACTACACATTTTTGGAGTAGATTTGTAAATATATGGAGAGCCTCTCTTGTAACCGCTTGGTCAACAGCAGTTAGAAACTTTGAAACTCAAGCGGGGAGGGCAGGCATTAACTCTGTAGAGCAGTTAATGAATGTGTCTCTAAATAAAGTATTCAGGATTTCATCAAAGAATGAAAAAAGAGTTGCAGAACTTTTATCTAAAGAAAGTTTGCTCCCGAAAGAAAGCTGGGAACTTAATAAATTATTAGAAGCAGAATCCGAATTTACGCCTACTTTTAGAAAGATTTATGAAACATTTTTTGGAATGTTAAATAAAGGAAACAGAAAACAGGTAAAAGAAATTATTGATAATTTGCCCGATGTTTCTGAAAGATTATTTAATCGGTTTTCCTCTGATGTTGCGGTTACCACTAAACTTGAGCAAGGATTGGTTGGAAGAATACCTGCTGGCATTGAATCATTTTTTAATAAATGGGAAAGAGGAATCAATGCTTTTAACTTCCTTAATAGAGGACAAGAGTTCCTGATAAGGAAATCTGTGTTCAGGGCGGAGTTAAGCAGGAGTTTAGAAAAGATTGGATTGGATATAAGTAAAGTAACCCCCAGAGAGATTCCGGAAGGATTGATTGAATCTGCAATCAACAAAGCATTGGAGATTACTTTTGCTCAAAGCCCAAAGACAGGGTTAGGCAAAGCAATAATGCAAATTTACGAAAATCCTCTTGGAAAAGCATTATCATTCATTCAGCCATTCCCCCGATTTATGATGCAAGCATGGAAATTTAACTATGAGTATTCGCCAGCAGGTTTTCTTAAACTACTTTCAAAAGCAGAAAGAAACGCTATTGCCAACGGGAATCCTGCTGTT